>JAAIGE0100137138.1_pt1 | contig 10581 bp, 8 predicted proteins | sample 6487951 | NCBI WGS metagenome assembly JAAIGE01 (sample SAMN13974128, study PRJNA590717) | phyllosphere metagenome | biome: tomato field; feature: multiple bacterial spot infested tomato fields; material: tomato leaves; isolation source: leaves from tomato fields | host: Solanum lycopersicum ... | reverse complement strand
CGCTAATTTAATGGAGCGCCGCTCAGAAACGGACGCCTGAAAAAAGCTTTGTGAGTCTGAAGCGACAAGCGCTGCGCATTGATTGTAATAAGTCAGGCTCACCTTACAGTCGCTAGTCCCCTCTATGGCGCATTGGCGGAGCGCAGCCTGTTCTGCCTCCCCTTCAGAGAGTTTGCCTACAGCGCTGCCTGCTTCCCCCGTGGTGCGGGAGTGAGCAATCGCGCCCCAGGTTTTAAGCCATTCGCCAGTCGGACGGGCAGGGGCGTTACCTCCATCCTGTGGCTCGTCAGGCAGGCATTGCATGCTCCCTGCCTGAGCGCCCATCGGGCATCGTGTCTGTGCTTGCGCCTGTAATCCGAAGAGCAGGGACGTGATGCACGCGGCGTAAAATATATTTTTCATGTTGTCGTCCGATACTTCAGTTTTTACCTGTTACTGCTGCTCGGGCTATTGGCTACACCCGGATTTCAATACCTCCAGAATATCGGCTCTGTGCATTCAGAATAGATAACCTTGCACGTCCCGCTGTTGCTTTCTTCACAGCTATCCTTCGCTAATTAAATGGAGCGCCGCTCAGAAACGGACGCCTGAAAAAAGCTTTGTGAGTCTGAAGCGACAAGCGCTGCGCATTGATTGTAATAAGTCAGGCTCACCTTACAGTCGCTGGTGCCCTCTATGGCGCATTGGCGGAGCGCAGCCTGTTCTGCCTCGCCTTCAGAGAGTTTGCCTACAGCACTGCCTGGTTCCCCCGTGGTGCGGGAGTGAGCAATCGCGCCCCAGGTCTTGATCCATTCGCCGGTGGGACGAGCAGGAGCCGAATCGGCCCTTGATGTCCCCGAGTCCGGCCCGCACTGAGGGCTGCCGGGAGCAACGCCGCCCGGGCAAGCCGTCTGGGCGAATGCTGGGGCAAACGCTGTGAGCATCAGCAATGAAAGCAATGTGGTTCGAAGCATGGTAGTGACTCTATTCAATTAGCCTGCAAATCTCTTGTTCAGCTGAAAAACAGTAACTGACCTGCAGATGATTTTCGATAGCACAGGTGTGCTATGGATTTATGGAGGAGATGTGGGCTTTGAGCAGGCTTGGCGAGCAACACTTAGCGTGTCGCCGGCTGCAAACATTAGGCATTCACCTCGAATATCCCCCTTTCAAGTTCCAGAATCTCTTCGCTAATGGACTACCGACTGATCCGGGTTGCATACACTTCTGCTGTGCAGCTATCACCACTTAATGTCCGGTACGTACTGAGACAGTCCATTCTCTAGCAGTGAGCAGGTAGCAATTGGCAGGTTGACGTTTCATAGGCCTGTGCGTCACTGCCCCAAGGGCGGAGAATGGCGATGGGGCCATTATCCAAGTTCTATTTAACGTTGTAGTTGGCGACCACTGCCAGCGTACGCACTAATAGGAATGGGCCAATGCCCATTTGCTATGAGCATTGGCGGCGTTTTGCAGGATTCACCTGTCCGGGGTCACGAAGCGGTCGTCGACCGGACACTCAGCGGGCCGCTTTTCCAGGCAGGGCCACAGTCGCGCCCGGACGGTATCGACGCTTTTGAAGTTATCACCTTCCCAAACCAGAAAGCCGGCATGGACCATTCTTCCGCTGTCGAACGCACGGTCTGCGTCAGGCTGAAGTGGCTGTTCAGGGTCGAACTCCATCACCCAGCGGGCCGCCGGAACCTGATCAAGGCGGGAATCGTCCAGAAACAGCTGACTTCCTTCCTCAGTGTGATAGCGGTTATACAGGTTGACTCCCAAGGCATCTTGAGGGCGCTGGATCCTAGCGGTGACGTCTTCCGCCCGTCCATTTTTGATGCGATAGGCCCGCAAGCCGCTGCTCAGGCGTTGAGTGCCCGCTTGAACACAACCATGACGCAAAGCGTTGGCGGCTTCTTCTGTCAGATCGTCGGCTGGCGCCTTACAGCTGACGCTGACGCTGACGTTGACCAGATAGCCCGTCACGCTAGCAGACTCGCCCTGAAAGCTGCGTGCCCATACGTAATAGGAGGCGCCTGGCTGAGGGGGCTAGTGATTCTGATGTCCGGGCGGGAAGGCAGGCGGGGGATCTCGACAACGTAGCTGGTCTTTTTCCCCAGTAATTGCTTAAGCGTCGATTGGGGTACTTGCAGTCCTGCTCCGGGGAGCGATAGCAACGCGTCGATTAGTTGCCGTGGAATCGGCCGGTAACTGCCAGTCGCTGATGTGCGGTTGTTGAGGCTTGCGGTGCCCGGCAGCGATGGAGCGGCATCGCGATAGAGCTTGTCTCTTGGGCTTGATTCGGCAGCTAGGCTCTTGCGTGGTGTAAGTGCTTCTGACGGAGTCGCAGGTGCTTGCTGAGCACATGCACTGAGTGCGGACATGAGCAAGGCCAGGCAGCGTATGGCGCGAGAGACAGTTTGCATCTGTGGTCTCCGGCGTTAACGCCCTGCACGCATGAAATCAATGAGAACGATCAGGAAGTCTCGGCAATCGGGATTGATGATGTATTCAGTCCTGAAGACATCATCAATCCACCAATAGGCCGGGCACTGGCGAAAAATCGATCATTGCCCAAGCGCCGAGGGAACGCCTGGAAATAAACTCAATGTGATTCAACCACCGCTGCCACACGATCAAAGTTCTGGACCGCCAAGTCCTCCCTGGAGATCCAGAAAGTCGCTTGGCCGCAATCCCCAAACTTGAGTTTGATCGCGGGATCCCAGGCGAGCTGCAGCAGGCATACCGGCTCTCCCTCGATATCAGGCATGGCGCCCTGCAAAAGCGGAACATGCCCCAACATCTGATGGACTCTGGCCCTGGCACAGTACCTTCGTCCATCGGCATGCTTGCGATAACTTTCCTCATACGGCAAGTGCTCGCCTTCAAGGCCATTATAGAGCGGTAATGGAATTAACCGGGCGGTGTCAGGTGAGCCAGCGACGTATGCAATAGAGGCCAGCAGACCTTCCGTGAAGACTTCCCCCATCCTTGCATCGGTGATCGTGATGCCTTCATTCTCGTCGCCGATCTGTCCAATGATCCAGTTTCGGAAGGACTCCCTCGTGGCCTCATCAGGGACGTTATCCCAGCCGATTCGACTGGCGTGCTCCACCCAGTCCAGCACATCCTGATCAGCCACAAAACTGCGTGTTTCCTTGATTCGGGAATTCCCTGCAATCCGCGCCAGGCGATCTATCATGATACCCACCTGGGGGAAATCAAGCTGGTAGCGCAGCCACTGGGCAGGGAACTTCCAAGATTGGGACAGCGGCCGCTCCCAACGGAAAATAGCGTTGGCGTTGGGCATTAGCCCGGTCGCCGCCACGGCTGCTCCCAGGCTCAGTTCTGACCATCGCTGATGGTAGGCCGCCATTGCAGGCCTCGAGCTGCCTTCCGGCGTTGGCATATCGTCTGGCCATGTATCCATCCGCCGTGCTACCAATGGCCATTGCGCATGGAGGCGCGGCCCACTCTCACCAGGTAGCAGCCACCCCGGTTCCGTGTATGGGCTGTCCGCTTTATTCACGTCCTGAATCGGACGCAGATGTTCCGGCGCCTGGCGCTCGGGCTGGTCTGCTGGCACATTCGGCGCGTACAGCACCCGCACACGTTCCTGGGGAGGATCTGTGTCCCAGATCTGTTCTTCGTCGTTTACAGCGAAGAAAAACAACATGCCCTGCGTCGGCATCAGCGACTCGACGCGCGGCAACTCCGCGCAGTCGAGCTGAGCAAGAAAATGCATGGGCGTCGACTCACCGTAACTTACCCCTATGGGCCATTCAAAAGCTTGCGGCAATTGCGGCAGACCGCCCAACCGGCTGCGCACTTTGGGAAATGCGGTGGGTGGATAGACCCGTTGCAGCACGATGCCGGTTTTGCGGTGCTTCTGGAAATAAGCCTCAAGCTCGGCTTCCGCCTGGTGGTCGCGCAGGCTCGCGTCATAAGGGGACTGTGTTTGAGCTTCCATTTCCTGAACCTCTACGTTACAGCGTTAGGACGAAGACTTGACTTGGCAGTGCTTGCCTGGGTCGCAGTGCTTGCTATATCTGTCTTGAGTTGCCACCGCAGCATGCGATAGGGCAACGGGTATCGGTGAATAGCGAGGTTTGGTGCAGTGGGTTGTAACAACGACAACAAAACAGAGCCAGATCTTTAGATCAACGTATTTATCGAATCCATAAAACTCTGGCCTTGTATTTAAAACATAATCGAATAGCTGGTGATTTTCGATAGCACAGGTGTGCTATTGAATTGTGGAAATCTAGCACGATCTGCTAACGAGCATCATTTTAATAAAGCAGGGTGGTGCTTTGGGGTACCCTGCTCACAGGGAAAACGGCTTGCGCCGTGCATGCCTCCGCGTTGCGACGAGAATATGAGTCATGTCTATTTAACGTTGTAGTGGGCAACCAGAAGCTCAGCCCTAATATGAGAAATCTCCAGGTTGTTTTGAAGGTGCGTCACCTTCAATCGGTATTTGCCGGGTGTCAAATTCTCGGACTCTGCACTAGCGACCTCGTATTCCAAGTAGGCCATTGACGTGTCATATTTGCCGACCTTCAGCAAGCTGTTGGAGTCCGCGCCGACGGCACTTCTGTAGGGGAATATGTCACCTGTCGCCTCTCGATAGCGTGTGCCTTGCCACACCGCTGGCAAATCGCGATTCAGCTCGTGAAGTACGACTGGCGTCTCCTCGTCACCATTCTGTTTCCACAGCTGAACCTGCAAGGGGAAGTAAGCATTTTCAAGGAAGTCCTCATCTCCAGGCTTCAAATCGGGCCGCTTGCGTGGCCCACCGGAACGCAATCCAATCAGGAAGGTGCGGGGCCTAGTGGCATCCGCCTCCGGCGGTGGCAGCTCGAAGCGCACCTCAATCGTCGCGCCAGCGTGGACAAGATCAATGGGTTTAACGAGCGGGAAACCGTCACCGTAATCCTGATGCACCGGTCCTCCGCATCCGCCCATAAGCATTGGCAGCACTATCAACAATAGCCTCACTGGATGGCGCATATTGTCCTCATGGTGGTAAATGTGATGACACTAGGGCTGGTTAAACTAAATTGCACAGCAAACCAATCTGGTGGAAACGAATTCAATCAGGCACAGATGTTCTGCACGATGCAGCGCCTTAAACTATCGCCCAACAATTTCGGACGCTTTCTCTCAAGGTCTGTACTCAGAAACGGTAGTTGGTGCTCAGCTCCAGCGTGCGGGGTGCGCCGGGCATGATCAGGTCTACCGAGCCGTGCGCCGAAGCATAATAGTCCTTGTCGAAGACATTGCGCAGTCGCAGGGCCATGTCCCATTTGGGCTGGTTGTACAGCAGCGCGGCGTCTACTGTCGTGTAGGCTGGCATGACCACCGTGTTATCCAGTGCGGTGTAGCGATCATCCACATAGTTTGCCCCCATGCCTACACGCCAGCTTTGCGTCAACGAACGCACCAGCCACAGGTTGGCGCTGTGGCGCGGCGTCAAGGTAGGCACCTGACCTTCGTTGGCGACACCGTTGGTTCGGCTGGTTGACTTGGTGATCTCCGCACTCAGGTAGGCGTAACCGGCATAGACCTGCCACTTATCACTCAGCTGTCCGCTGGCGGTCAGCTCAAGGCCATCAGTGCGCTGCTCTCCTGCGAGTACCAGTCTGGTCGGATTCGCCGGGTCGCTGGTTTTCATGTTGGTGCGTTCCAGCCGGAATAGCGCCGCTGTCAAAGCGAGGCGGTTGTCGAGCAGGTCCCACTTGCCCCCGATCTCGAAGTTGGTGGTTTCCTCGGGCTCAAGATTCTGGTTAGTGGTACTCAGTGCGAAGGTTTCGGCGGAGGGCTGGTAGGAACGACTCACCGAGACGTAGTAGGACTGCACTTGATCAGGCTGGTAAACCAAGCCAATTCGCGGGCTCCACGTCGTATCGGTTCGGGACATGGTGTTGCGCGTCAGGTCATCGGAGTATTCCTGATCGAATACGTCGTAGCGCACACCCAGCAGAGCCTTCCACTGTGGTGTCAGTTCGATCAGGTCTTGTATGTAGAAGCCAGCGGTATCCTGAGTATTGGCCCCCTTGGCGGTTTGCGTGCTGGCCTGGAACGGCACGTCGACCAACGCATCGCGGTACACCGGCACTCTTGCCACATCAGATCGGTTGAATACTGACTGGTCTTTCACCTGACGGCCCAACTCCACACCGTAGAGCAGGTTGTGGTTCATCCCGGCAAGGACGGCGCGCTGCTTGAGTTCGGTCTGGTTAAACCAACCGTCCTCCTTGCGCTGCACGTTGCCACGATTGAGTTTTACCAGCAGTTCACCATTGGGGGCAGTCACAAAACGGGTGGGGCTGGAGTCAGCAAGTGTGTTGTTGCGATCCAGGTCGTAGTGGTAGTAACGACTGGTATTGCTCAAGCTGAAATCGTCGTTGATCCGGTAGTTGATACCCGCGGTGAACGAGAACACTTCGCTGCGGGTGTAGTCATCATCCGGGTCGGCGGCACCGAAGCGCTTGTCGCGGTCCACGTTGACCGGGCGGTCGCCTCGTGCGGGGACGCCGAAGTCAATCAGGCGCTTGTCATACAAATAGCTGGCCCCCAGATCCAGCTCCAGATCATCCGAGAGCTTGAAGTAGGCCGAAGGTGCGATGGCCTTGCGGTCGATGTAGCCATCATCCCGGAAGGTGTCGCTGTTCTCCAGTGCACCGGTCACCCGGAATGCCTTGTCGTTTTGCTGCTGATCAGCCCAGCCAGCATCGAATTGAGTGCGCTTTTTGCCCTCACTGTCGAAGCTGGTACCCACTTCCTGCTTTGGGGCGAAATCAGGTTTTTTACTGATGCTATTGATCAGGCCACCGGATGAGCCGCGTCCATAGAGCACTGCGGCCGGGCCCTTGATGACTTCCACCCGCTCGATGTTGGACAGGTCCCGGAAGTACAGCGCATCGTCACGAATGCCATCGATGTACATGTCACCAACGGCACTGAAACCCCTGATGGTGATCTGATCGCGCTGGCCGTCGCCACTGGACAGGCCGATGCCGGGGACATTTTTCAGTACGTCTTCCATCGACTGCGCCCCCTGATCCTTGATCACGCTCTGGGGAATAACGTTGACAGTTTGCGGGATGTCCCGGAGCGGAGCATCGATTTTCAAAGCGCTCCTGGTTTCGGTTGGCCTGTAGCTCTGCTCGCTGTATTCACTGTTCACAGCGGTTGCGGGCAGGTTTAGAGCGGACGCCGTTTCTGCCTGCAGATCAGGGATAACCAGAATGCCCAGCAACGACAGGGACGCTGGATAAATGCGCGATCGAGTCACCGTATATACCTTTTGTATTAATTTTTTATTGAATGATAACCATTATTATTTGTAAGTAAATACCTGTCATTCCGATATAGCCCGGTTACGCGAGATGATGGGCTTGTCAATTTCGGGTATGGCTGGCGAATTGAGTGGTTGCTTGCATCGCATACCAGGCATGCGCCGTTCAATTCAGGGGAGGGGCTCAGGTTGCTACGGCGGGCTTGAAACGCATGAGGCCAGCGTGGTTCTGAGGTCCTTTATCGCCTGCGCCACGCCCAAGTCGATAAAATAGGCGCCACCGCCTTTGATCACGATTTGCGCCTCACTGGTCCCTTGCGCACGCTCAATGCGGGCGCGGAAGCCGGCGATATTCTTCTCATCAAAGTTTCCGGATTCAAGCACGCCGTTCGCACTGTCCTTTAACGTGACTTCCTGCCATGAACTATTGGTCTCCGATAGTTTGCTGATGCTGGACTCCGCACAATCAAAAAAACGCTGGTTTGACATATCGGAAGGAACGACCAGGTGATCAGAAGCTGTTGGGGTATTTCCGGTAATCAAGAACACGTTGCATCCTCCTAATGAAAGAAGCAAACCCATAACAGTGAAGGCTGTGAGCCAAGGCTTCATGTAATCGCCCTCATAAATACTGCTTATCTGATAACGAAGTTAGAATGTATAACTGATACGAATTTTCCACCAAAGGGTTCTCAATGACACGATCGAAATTGGATGTCATTTGAAATAAAGACAATCTTGAAGTTTTTAGAATCCTCCTATTTGCGATTTGATGAGGCGAAGGTTCCATTCTGGAGACACCACTGAACCGAACTGCGGGATTCCGATTACCCCCACTTGGTCATGCCGGTTGGGCAGGTGTGAGCATATGATGCAGTGAATAATACGATGAAAACAAAGGGCTGAACATAACGGTGATCCTGCTTGGCGATTTGTAAAGCTCAGGTCTGGCAGAAAAACTGTAATCCAGAAGGTGATGCTTTTCGATAGTACAGGTGTACTATTGAATTGCTGGAGATTTCGAGCGAACATTTGATGAGTCACTTGTAAATACTTGGCGCTGATTATCATCCGGTAATTGTGGGCATTTGAGTCTTGACGCTGGCCCTTTGGCCTAAGCGCGTGCGGTATCGTGAGGCACTAACTGTGTTGATCAATTGAGGTTGCCCTAGCCGCGGCAGGTCACTCGTCTGAGATCACTGAAAGAACTCTCGAAGAAAATCCCAGATAGCCGCCGCGACGTTGCAATTCGTTAGTAGCGTAGGTACATCGCGGATTTCTGAGATGCTCGTCAGGCATGTGAGCCAACGCTGATCCTGCGGCAACCATTATCAGGCCTTCTGGACTCTGCCGGGTCACGCGCCAGCGCGCTGTATAAGGGACTGGGGGCTTCAACGCTGTTGAAGCGATATCATCAGCGGTATTCTTCAGCGCTCTGACATTAAAATCGTTCTGCACGTAAGAGCAACGCAACTCTTTCGCAGACAAAATCCAAGCTGCTTAGTAGCTTGGACTTTAAGGCCGTACTGGATTCCAATGTACTAAATTCATGCTGAATTAGATTTAAATTTTCAACTTTGGAGCGAATAAGATCTAACTGCAAACCATAACAGGCTAAACGAGCTTTCATGCTTTTTTCAAGTGCGACCATAGAGGCGATAATTTTTTCCAAATCGACGCGTAGCGTATCCGGCAGTTGATAGCTGGAACACATCATCTCGGGTTGCTCTGAGATCAGATTTTGAATAACACCAAGATCTTCATAGACCGTAAAAACGCTGTCGTAAATCTTATTGACTTCTGCGCATAGTTTGAAGATTTCAGCTGACAATTTTTCAGCTTCAATACCTAGGCTTACCAACTCCATATAGCTGTTTGACATTCAGACTTTTCTCTGCTGGTTAAATATTCATCAAGAAAATCTATTTAAAATATCTTGTCCTGACTCATCCTAATGAGTGCGATTGACGTTTGCGATTCGCCCAGTTAAGAGGTTGCAGCCTCTATATTGTTAGAAGTGCAAAGCTTTTTATCCAAAAAAAACATAAGAAAACTTGCTTGCGTTGCGCGACATCAACACACACCTTAATATAAAATCATTATTTTTTAAATATATCTTTAACATAATAAATGACCTCGATAGTTCGCAGGCGGCTTAGAGGAAACTATATTTATGGGGTTATATACCCAATACACTATTTAAATCAATAACGACGGCAACACATAAAATGGTATTTGTTGCATGATAATTTAACAATAGTACAAATGTGCTAGGGTTTGCCTGAAATCAAGCCGTAAGCATCTCTCGATGCAGCTCACTGTCGCCATGGCTTTTTATGCTGCTGGTGAATTGTCACAACGTGTCAAACGCCAACGTTTTTCCTTAAGCAAAGTGAACCACCGTTCAATCTGCGTTGTATGCATGAGGCCCGTTAAGCAGCCGAGGCGGGCCGGGTAAAGGCTGACGATGCAGCTTGCGCATAGGAATTAACCGCCGTGTACCGTGGTGGTTGCCTATTGACGCAGAGCACGGCTGTCACACCCCTTGCTGGCAAGCACATAACGGCAGCGCATACGCGGTCGATTTTTACTGGCCAGAACACAAATCCAGAAGATGCCATTGAGCATCTGACGATTATCGCGCCGGCCGCTCCCTCTGCTGAGGAGTGTTAAACATAGCTTCGATTACTGCGCAGCGCTCAGACGAAATGTGAGAGCGGCTTTTTCTGGCAATTGGACTGCACCGTTCTCGCCAAGCGTCTTTTCAGAGAAAAGTCGTAACGAAAGTTGAATTTATTCTAGAAAAAACAGTGCATTACATCCGTACGTATTTATTCACTCTTTCTCACCGCAAGCCCACCAGAAGCATTGGCACATCAATAAAGTTTGGCCCCGTCCAGTCGATAATAATGCTAGAGAGGTTCCTAGTGCTCGAAACCCTCAACTCTAACAACAACGAGCCTGAGTAATCCCCATGTCCCAGCTCCTCAATCTGAAGCTCAAATCCAAGCTGCTGTCTGCTTTTGGTCTATGTGCGGTCATCACTGTCGGTGTTGCAGCGCTGGGGTACAGCGGGATCTCAACCATATACGGTCTGTTGCAGAGCACGGTCAGCAATAATCTGGTCTCGATCCAGAAAACCGATTCGGTTAAAGCCAACGTGATTGCCACCCACCGGGACATGTTCAGAGCCATCAACCTGGGGTTACGCAAAACTGCGCCGGAAGAAATCAACGCGGTCGTTTTGTCTTTCAAGGATAACCAGGCAGAGGCTGAGCAACAATTCAAAATCTATCGCG
>JAAIGE0100046368.1_pt1 | contig 10587 bp, 12 predicted proteins | sample 6487951 | NCBI WGS metagenome assembly JAAIGE01 (sample SAMN13974128, study PRJNA590717) | phyllosphere metagenome | biome: tomato field; feature: multiple bacterial spot infested tomato fields; material: tomato leaves; isolation source: leaves from tomato fields | host: Solanum lycopersicum ... | reverse complement strand
CTCACGCAAGGCAACGCGGCGGCTGATTTTGACCCCATGGATTTCGCCGTTGGGGCGGGTGAAGGCATCGGAAATTCGATGGCTGATTTCGATGTTTTTTAACAAAAACTGAGCAAAAACTGAGCAAAAACTGAAAGGAAACGAAAACAAAACATTTTGAATTTGAATTGGTGAATTGTGTAAAATCAATGACTTGGTAAAAGCCATCGAAAAATATTGGCTTAACCATCCAGAACCAGAACCAGAATATACTCACTACGTTCGTATATTTACCCCTCGCGCTTCGCGCTCACACCCCACAGCAAAGGGATCTGAAATGAACCGAAATCAGCTTTTGAAACTGCAGCTTCGACACCTGAAGCTCACAGCCTGGGAACGCATAATCGATCTTTGGAACATCAGCCTGCCGATCTTCCTCACAAGCGGGATCCTGGTTGCCTGCTTCAAGTTCTGGCTGTGGGTGTTTTCATGATCAGCCTGCGCAAACGCTTCACGGCCTATGTCGTTTTTCAGGGCGCGGAACATCGCCGTTGGTGGCGGATCTTCACGCGGCGCGGCTGGCGGCATGTGTGGGTTATCATCCCGGCGTACTATCCAGCGCCATCGCTTACCGCCGTCGCCTACTCCCAGATCATAAATCCGTGGACAGACCAGATCCGCAGCGATGTGGTTTTCATGAACCCGCAGGCCGTGGCTGAAGCCGCGCTTCGCGATGGTGCCACATGCGTCGTGAAGCTGGCCGTTGACCAGAAGTTTACGGGGCGCTATCTTCCGCGTGGATTTCTCACTTGCGTTTCGCTGATCAAGGGCCTGCTCTCAATCGACGCTTGGCATGTGTGGACACCGGAACAATTGGCCCGCTGGATGCTTCAGAACGGCGGCAAGCTCTTGGAGATTGAAAACGATGTCAGCCCTATTCGGTGGCGGTCCGCAAGTGGACAAGAAGGCGCAGGCAGAGCAACAGAAGGCGCAACGCCGTCAGGATCAAACCCTGAATAAGCAATCCGCAGATCAGGCGGTTGAGCTTGGCACTCGCAGGCGATTGGCGGCGGCTCGCTCTGACGGTCGAAATTCGCTCTTCGCCTCAACCGGCGCGGCGGGTGTACGGGAAACCCTCGGATGATCGACGTTCTTTCCACAGCAATGGATTTCGTGAAATACGCCGGGGGCTTGCTCCCGGCGCTTTGGTTTGGTGGCGTCATTGTGGCGCTGGTGAAGGGCTGATCGAACATGACGCGGTATTCTGAGAAGATCGTTTGCGAGCTATCGGACAAGGCTTGGACAGAGAAAGCCCACTGGAACGATCTCCTGAAGGAATGCTACGAGTTTGCGCTTTCGGATCGCAATCCGTACCACGGCAACGGAACCGGCAAGCCCGGCGATGCAAAGCCGGTCGCAGGCAAAGACAAGACAAGCCGCCGCGTCTACGATAGCACCTTGGCTGTTGATGCCGTCCGCATTGCGAACCGGCTGCAATACGAGCTTTTCCCCATTGGCTCCAAGTGGGCTGAATTCCTCCCCGGTGCCTTCGTCAATCCGCAAATGCGCGAGAACGCCCGCACGGATCTTGAGAACCTTCGCGAAGTCGTGTTCACGGCAATTCAGCTTTCCAACTTCGATCTGTCCATTGCCGAATGGCTGCTTGAGCTTGTCGTCGCTGGCATGGCCTGCATGTTGGTGCAGCAGGGCGATGAAGATAACCCGGTGATTTACCAGTGCGTGACGCAAGCGCATGTTGCGGTTCGTGAAGGCGCATTCGGCAAGATCGACATGATAAGCCGCCGCCACAGGATCCGGCATTCCCTGGTCAAGCAAACATGGTCCGACGCAAAGTTTCCAGATCTCGAAAGCGACAAGCTGGCCGATGATCCTGAATTGGATCTAGTCGATGTCTGCTATTGGTCAACAGAAGATCGCGTTTGGTACTATGACGTGATTGTTACGGGCGGGATGGGTGAGCATCACAGGGAGCATCGAATTGTTGCACGTCAGCATGATATTTGCCCATGGATTATCGCACGTTGGAGCAAGGCTGCGGGTGAAGCGCAAGGCCGCTCTATGGTTATGCTGGCGCTTCCTGACGCTCGCGTTCTGTCCTCGGTCAAGTCCTATCTTCTTCGCCACGCCGCTTTGTCGATCGGTGGCGTGTGGATGGTCCGAAATGATGGCGTCATCAACGCAAACTCGGTCCGCATATTCCCAGGCGCAACAATCCCTGTACGCTCGACGGGTGGCACAGCGGGCGGCGCATCAATCGCGCCACTTCAGGCGACGGGCGATGTGAACCTTGCGCAGTTGGTCATTCAGGATCTTGTGCAGTCCATCCATAAAATCATGCTGAACGATGGTATGCCCGAAGTAAGCGACGGCGTCCGCACGGCAACGGAGCTTATGGAACGCCTGAAAGAGCTTCAGCAATCCATGGGCGCGCCATTCTCCCGCGTCCTGAAGGAAGGCATCATTCCGATGCTTGAAGCAACAATCTCGATCCTCGGCAAGATGGGCGTTATTCCAGTTGGTCAGGGCCAAAAGATCAAGCTCAACAATGGCCAGATCCAAGTGCGGTTTGCCTCGCCACTGGTACAGGGTCAATCTATCCGTGACGTGGAAGTGCTTCAGCAGGCCGCTATGATCACGGCGCAAATGGCCGGTCAGGAAAGCGTTGCGGTAAGCTTCAAGGTGGAAGACGTCGGCGCATGGATCGGCGCAAAACTCGGCGCAGATCCTACGATGATGCGGAATGCGCAAGAGCGGGTTGATTTTCAGCAGAAGGCGGCGCAAGTTATGGCCGCACAGCAAGGCGCGCCAATTGGCCCCGGCGCTGGTGTACCCGCAGCAAATGGAAACCAACAAGCGCCGCCCGCGATGGCGGCATGAGGAAACGGAAATGAACTCACGATTTGGAAAGCGCCTTGATATGATCGGGGCGCTTATTTTTTTGATCGTTGCTGTTGTCGCTCTTGTGAGCGGCTGGATCCTGGCAATGATGGGCGCGTTCCTCGCGATCATCGCCTTTCTGGTGTCGTGGTTCTATTGGGACGCGATTGAAAACCGGCTTATGCCGCTTCAGTACAGCCGGGCAATCGTGGCCTTCCTGGCCTTCTTCGCGATTGCTCTTATGCTCGCGGAGGTCGCCCGATAATGGACGCTTTTAACTGGTTGCCCGGCGCGAACGGGTCAAGCGACGACGAGGCCCGAGAAGCCTTTGAGAACAACAAGGCAATGGAAGAGGCGGCCAAACAGATCGCCCGCGAAAAGGCACGGCTCTTCCATGACGTTTTCGGCTTTGGTCGCGGGCCTGAGCTTTTGGAACTTCTGCGCAGTGAAACGATTGAGCTTGATCTGATGTCCGTTTCGCCGGTCATCGGCAATCATCTGCGGGAAATGGGCGTTAGCCCTGGTGAATGGGCGTATCACAGGAACGGTCAAAACTCTGTGGTTCGCTATATTGAGCAACAGGTGGCGATTGCCCGCCTTGTCGAAACAGAGGAAATCCCCGATGTCTGATCGTACCGATAAAATCAAACAGGCCCTTTCCAAGCTCGATCCCAAGGATCCTGCCGACTGGACGGAGGCTGGCCTTCCGAAGCTGGATCGGATGCAGAACCTTACCGGCTTCGAAAACCTGAAGCGCAGCGAAGTGGGCGAAGCCGCTCCCGGCTACACCCGCGAGACAGCCAGCTCCGCGCCTTCGGATCTCTCAAATGTTGGAGCATCCGACACGGCCAACAATGCCGCGCCTTCCAATCCTGCTGGCGAAACTGTGTCGCAGGAACCGGAGGCCGAAAAGTCCGAACTGGACAAGGCCAAGGAACTGACAAGCCCAAACTTTGCGGCTGAAGACAATCCGAATGTGGGCCGCACGGATCTGGGACCATACGAGGGGCAGGCTCATACCTCGGATCAGGAAGAGCGGCTTCAGGCGGAGTTGACTGCAGATGACTTCGACACTTCGCCGGAAGCCATCGCCAAGCAATACAAGGATCCGGTGCTTTTGCTTGAAGCTGCTGTCGTCGCGATGAATGCCGATGATCGCTATCGCAAAAATGGCGAGCTTCAGAATTTCATGCGCGGCTATTCGATTTCCCAGGTCAACATCAAGGCCAATCAGGAGCGATTGAACAAGCGTTATGAAGAGCGGAAAGCCTCGCAGGCCGCCGCCGACGAACGCGAAAAAGCGGCAAGCTGACAATCGCTGAAATTTGATTTACAAAAGGCGCGGCGGGTTATCCTGGCCGCGCCTTTTTCTTTTTCACAGCAAGGGTTGACGACATGAAACGTAGAATTTGGGAATTGATGAACAGCGCCGCGATGGAACCTGTCATGTTCTGCTTCGCTGAAGGCGACGGTGAAGGCGATGACAACGCGGGCGGCGGCGGTGATGACAATGCCAACGGCGGCGGCGATGATCAGCAGGGTGACAAGTCCGGTGGCGACGACAAAGGCGAAGCGCCAAAATCCAAGCTCGATGGAAAAGGGCTATTCGGAAAGCGATCCGGCTCAGGTGATGGCGGGAACGAAGGCGGCGATCAGGGCAAGACTGAAGATGATGCAAAGCCCAAGATCCCTGAAAAGTTTCTCAACAAAGACGGAACGCCTAACGTTGACAGCATCACGCGAGCTTATGCGGATCTTGAAAGGGCGCATGGGGAACTGAAGCGCAGCAAAGGGCCGGGCGGCGGCGAAGTACCGGAAAAAGCCGATGACTATTTCAAGGACGGCGTGAAGCTGCCCGACGAAGTGCAGAACCTTTCCCTGCCTGCCGATGATCCCGGCCTGAAGTCCTGGGCGGAAATCTGCAAGGAAGAGGGTATCGGCAAGGATCTTGCAACGCGCCTCATGACAAAAATGTTCGTGAAGATGGATCAGTTCGCGCCCGCGCCAATCGATCCCGACAAGGAAATGGAAGCCCTCGGCAAGGGTGGCCCTGCCATGGTCGATGGCCTTTTCGTGTGGGTCAGTGGCATGGAGCAAGCCGGGGATCTGTCCGAAAGCGATATTGGCGTGATTGAAAACATTATGATGACCGCAGACGGCGCGCGGCTTCTTGCGAAATTCCGCAACATGACCGGCGAAAAGCCAATCCCTGTAACGCCCGGCTCCGGTACTCGCGGCATGTCTCAAGCGCAACTTGACGAAGCCTACAAGGCAGCGGTCGCAAAGAAGGATTACGCGGAACAAGAACGCCTTGACGCTCTGCGCGATCAGATCAACCCTGACGGCGTTGCGCCTGGGATCTCTGGCCGTCCTGGCGGTTACAGCATCTAGCTTGCATTCTCTGCGGCAAAGTGCTTAATTCGCCATGTTGATTTCGTGGTGATTTCGACAGTCCCGAAAGCCCTCGGTTTGCGCCGGGGGCTTTTTTGTGCCGTTGACATTTAGGCCGCTTCGGATCATCTTCCGCAAATCGAGTGGACTTATACCGGCTCCCGGCCTCCGCGCCTCGATGTTTTTGCGGCCCGAACGAACGTTCGCCAATACCGCGCCGATTTCAAAATCATCAACGCAAATTAGGACGGGCAAAAATGTCTCGCAATCTTACCCAGAACCAAATCAATTCCTTCGACGCGCGCGTGAAATCTGCCTACGAAAACGGCGGCATGTTGCGCAATACCGTGGAAGTCGCGGATAATGTCGTCGGCGCGACGCATCGTTTCAACAAGATCGGCAAGGGCTTGGCAACTCGCCGCATCGATCAGACCGATGTTATTCCGATGAACATCATTCACGGCAACGCAACGGCGACGCTGGAAGATTGGAACGCTGCCGAATACACCGGCATTTTCAATCAGCAGAAGGTGAACTACAAGGAACAGGACAAGCTCGCAGGCATCATCGCCAACGCCATTGGCCGCCGCGAAGATCAGCTTATTCTTGACGCCCTGGACGCTGCGGCCACTGCCCTGACCGTTTCGACCGATGTCGGCGGCGTCGGTACCGGCCTCAACACTGCGAAGATCCGCCGCACGGCTCGCCTGCTCAACCAGAAGGGCGTTCCACGCGGCAAGGGCGAGCGCACAATCGTGGTTTCGTCTGAAGGATTGGAACAGCTTCTTGGCGATACGCAGGTAACATCGAGCGATTACAACGTCGTCAAGACGCTGTATGACGGCGAGATTTCGCACTGGATCGGCTTTGAATTCAAGATCATGGAAGATCGCGACGAAGGCGGCCTGCCGAAAGCTGCAAACCTGCGGACGTTCTTCGCGTACCACAAGAGCGCAATCGGCCTTGCGGTCGGCATCAACATGCGGACGGAAGTGAACTATATCCCGGTCAAGACTTCCTGGCTTGCAAACGGGATCTTCTCTGCCGGTTCCGTCGCTATCGACGCGGATGGTATCGTGGAAGGCACCACAACCGAAGCTTAACGGGCGCGGCATTCGTGCCGCCCTTCCGCTTTCCCTGAAACAGAGGTTTTCAAAATGGCTCTCGATAAACGCACTCTCGACCCAACCGGCTCCGGTTCCAAGGGAACCAAGCTTGTTGGCATTTACGAAACAGCCGACAACAAGGCGACCGTCAAGGGCGCTGGATATTTCAACGGTGCGGCGAACGAACTGGCCCGCGTGGCGGTGCTTCTGATCGTTGCTTCCGATGCCACCTTCTTCGCAAAGGTGGCCGTTGCTTCCGGCGTCGTCACGATCTCGCTGCCAGACGTTTACACCTAATACGGTTCCCTTGCTGTGGGGAAATGGGGCGCGCGGCTTCGGGGAAACTCGGAACGCGCGCCTTTTCTTTTGAAAGGTAGAGGAAATGGCAAGAACCGATATATCAATTTGCTCGCTGGCTCTTATGAAACTTGGCGCGGCTCCGATCAGCAGCTTCGACACTCCCGGCGATGTCGCGAAGATCCTGAAATCTGTTTACCCAGAAATCAGATCTACAATCATCGGCCTGTACGCTTGGGAATGCATGAAGGTGCGCAAGGAACTGACGCGCGAAAGCGGAACGCCTTCCGGTGCGAAGTATTCCTTCATCCTTCCGTCTGAAATGCAGGGTACGCCAATCGCCGCATATTGGAGCGATCAGCCATGGGTGCGCGCAACGTCTGGCTTTGAGGTAAGATCTCGGCGGCTGGTCACGAATTACGAGCGGATATGGCTTGAATTCACTGCTGAAAGGCCGGAAAGCGAATGGCCTGCATGGTTCGCGGATCTGGTCACATCGGCGGTGGCGGCCGAAATTGCCTTCATGGTCACAGATCAGCAGAGCGTCAAGGATTATTGGGAATACAAAACCTATGGAACGCCTTCCGAGCAACGGATCGGCGGGCTTATGGGTCAGGCCATGGCTATCGACGCGCAAGGATCTGGGAACAATCCCGGCCTCTCCGACACAGCTTTCATCGACGCCCGCTTTGGTGGCGTCTATCCTGGGGATCAATGGTAATGCCACGCATCAAGGAACTGAAAACCAACTTCGTTGGCGGTGAGCAGGATCCGCTTTTGCTGGCTCGATCCGATGTCAAAGCCTACTACAACGGCGCGCAATATCTGCGGAACATGATTGTTTTGCCGCAGGGAGGAACGCGAACACGCCCAGGCTCTCGATATGTCTGGACGGTGCCGCGCATTCCCGATGTGGACGGCGGCGGCCTGTCCGATGTCCGCATGTTTGAGTTTCAGTTTTCGACTGATCAGACATACCTCTTCGTATTCCATCACAAGGCGGTCACGATATTTCGTGAAGGAATTGTCGTTGCAACGGTTGTCACGCCCTATTCCTCTTGGGAGTTGCGGGCGGAACTGACAGAGAAAGGCGACCTGATATCGACCGGCATCAGCGTTACGCAGTCCCGCGACACAATGCTTGTTTTCCATCAAAACTACCAGACGCGGACAATCAAGCGCGCTGGATCGCACTCTTCCTGGAATATCGGGCTATACGCCTACAAGAACATTCAGCGGTTTGATTTCGGTGATGTGACCTATACGAACGGCGTCAATGAAGTTCAGACGCTTTATTTCCCAGACCCAGGATCGCAAGGCAATTGGACGTTGGGCGACACGTTCAAGCTGATCCTTGAAGACGAGAAGACGGACAATATTTCCTACATCACAGACCCGTTGTTGATGCGCAACAGGATTGAGAAAGCGCTTAAGGCTCTGCCGAATGTTTCCGCCGATGGCATCACTGTCACGGTTTCTGGAACTCCGACAAACCTTGCTCTCTTCACGGTAAACTTCACCGGCGAAAATGGTCAGCGGCCTTGGGGCGCGATGGCTTATGAAACCGTTTCAGTCAAGGAAGTTCCTTCCGTGGAAATCCTTGTGACGGTTGATGGCGTTCGCCCTGGTGAGGACGTTTGGAGCAATGCCCGAGGCTGGCCGCGTTGTGGTGTTTTTTTCGGTGGGCGGCTATGGGTGGCGGGAACGAAATTCTTGCCTAATACGGTATGGGCAAGCCGTGCCGGTGCACAGACCGATTTCAACAGCAAGAAGATTGATGCGGATTATGGCATCAGCGCGACAACTGACACTGACGATGTTCCGGCATTCATCGCCATCTTTGCCGGTCGGCATCTTCAGTTTTTCGCAACAGCGGCGGAATTCTATATTCCGATTTCCGAAAGCGAAGCTGTCACGCCTGAAAACATCGTTCTTCGTCGCACCACGTCACGCGGATGCAAGGCTGGCCTTCGCGTCTTTGAGGTCGATGGCGCAACGCACTTTGTGCAGCGACGCGGAAAGGCTTTGCGTGAATTCATCTTTGCCGATGTCGAGTTGGCGTATCAGGCGAATAACATTTCCCTGCTGGCATCGCATTTGATGCGGGATCCGGTCGGGTTTGCCCTGCGCCGGTCGAGCTCAACAGAAGACGCTGATTATGAATTCATGCCAAACTCTGACGGCACGATGACGATATTTTGCACCCTGCGAACGCAGGAAGTTAACGCAATGACGCTCTGGGAAACGAACGGCAAATATGATGATGTCGCTGTAGTTCTTGAAGACGTTTATTTCTCTGTCGTCCGTGAGATTGACGGGCAAGACGTGAAGATGATCGAAATCATGGATGACGATATCGTTCTCGATTGCGCTGTTTATGAGCCCGATCTTTCAAGCCCGGCCTCTTCTGTCACGCTGTCTCATCTTCCAAACTCTATCATCGATTATCAGGTGGATGAATATATCCGCCAGCCTCGCGCCAGCGATGAAGACGGGCTTCTGGTCTTTGATCGTCCCGCGCAGAATTCCTATGCTGCCGGTTTGAAATATCCTGAAGTGCTGCCGGATATAGCTCCTGGGTTGATCTGGGCCGTTGTGACGCTTCCCTTTGAAGCTCAACTTCAGGACGGCGCAAGCATGGGCAGGAAGAGGCGAATTGTAAGTGTTGATGCGCGTCTTTACCAAACCTCCGCGCTTATGGTTAATGGTACAGAGATTGGCTTTCGAGAGTTTGGATTGAATGTTCTCGATACGCCGGTCGCACCTTTCACTGGCATAAAGCGCACTCGGGGCTTCTTGGGGTGGGACTTCGAAGGTCAGGTCATTATGGGAAGTTCGGTTTCAACCAAGGCAACCATTCTTGGGTTGTCCTATTCAGTGAGCATTTAACATGGCGGTTCTATTCACAAGCTTGATAAGTGCATTGGGTGGCGGCGGTGCTGCCAGTGCAGGTGCTGCAGCGGGCGCGGCGGGCGCTGCCGGTGGTATCGGTTCGACGCTGGCGACAATAGCATCGGTCGGGTCAACCATCGTCGGCGGGCTCGCGTCCATATCTGCCGGGAAACAGCAGCAATCGGCGCTGAATGCCCAGGCAGAGCAGGAGGACTTTAAGGCCGTTCAGGAAACCTTGAATGGCAGGCAAGAGGCGCTGACCGCTATGCGCAAGCTGAACGCTGATCTTTCAAACGTGACGGTTGCTGGCTTCGCTTCCGGCCTCACGTCTGAAGGTTCTATCGCTGCAGCGCAAGACGAGGCGATAAAGACCGGCGAAGCAAACATCAACATGGCGCGGGACAATTCCCAGATGGCAGCGGCTTCGCGTCGTCAGCAAGGCGCGCAGCTTCGGGCAGAAGGTAGGGCCGCAAGATCTGCCGGGCTCATGAGCGCGGTGCAGGGCGGCCTTTCTCTCTTCTCCCGTAAAACAGCAAGGGGCTAATCATGGCAGGCAGCAACGCAACGACGCGCGGCGTTCCTCGGCGTATTCTTCAGGGCGATGGCCCAACGGTTCCGGTTATCGGCGGCGGGCAGATCCCGACAATCCAGTATTCAACGGGGAACGCCCGCGCGTTGCAGGAATTCTCCCGCAACCTGTTCAATCTGTCCGGTCAGTTTGAGGATCAGCTAGACGCGCAGGCGGAAGCAGAAGCCCAAACACAGGGCGCGCTTGATGGGGCAAAAGGCGAATTCGAGCTTCAGAACTATGGTACCATTAGAGGCCGGGCTTATAACAAGGCTGCGGTCGAAACCTTTGCCGCGACCATCGACACGCAAAGCATGGTGAAGCTGAACGCCCTTCAGCAACAGTTCTGGAATGATCCAGCCGGGCTTGAACGTGAGTGGAATAACTGGCGCACCGGCTATAAGCAGGAGCTTGAAAAGCGTTCGCCAGAGCAGGCGATTGCATTCGACAACCGCG
>JAAIGE0100614547.1_pt1 | contig 10591 bp, 10 predicted proteins | sample 6487951 | NCBI WGS metagenome assembly JAAIGE01 (sample SAMN13974128, study PRJNA590717) | phyllosphere metagenome | biome: tomato field; feature: multiple bacterial spot infested tomato fields; material: tomato leaves; isolation source: leaves from tomato fields | host: Solanum lycopersicum ... | reverse complement strand
CTCCTGAAATGCGATGGCCGGAGGCAAGAGCCCACCCCCGGCCCCTCCTACAAGCGGGAGGGGAGGTTTAATGTCCAATTCACCCGAAGGTCCGTCGGTTCGCCTGCTCCGTGTGGGTGAACAGGTGCGCCACATTCTGTCCGACATTCTCCAGCGCGGCGACGTGCATGATGACGTGCTGGCCAAACATGTCGTCAGCGTCACCGAAGTGCGTATGTCGCCCGATCTGCGCTATGCGACGGTATTCGTGAAGTCACTGCTGGGGCAGGATGAAGACGCGGTGCTGATGGCGCTGCGCACCAACACCGCCTACCTTCAGCGCGAGGTCGCGCATCGCGTGCGCCTCAAATATGCGTCCAAACTCAAATTCCTGGCTGATGAGAGTTTTGATGAAGGTAGCCATATCGACAAGCTGCTGCGAGATCCGAAGGTCGCGCGCGATTTGACGCAGGACGAGGCGGAATAATCTTCGACGCGATCGATCGCCCGCGCTAACAGCGTCCCGTCTGAACGATGAAAAAGGCGGGGCGATGAGGACTTTCGGATGGATCGTGGCGGCGTCGTTGTGCGCGTCGAGCGGAGCGACTTTTGCTAGAGCGCCGGGCATCCATCCTGCCGTGATAAGCGATCCCGCAGCCGACGCCGCATACCCCGCATCCATGGCAGCCTTCGTCATCCCGGCCGAGGATGGTGCGATGAACGCCGTCATGTATCAGGCGGCGGGGTCCGGCACGCATCCGACGCTCCTGCTGCTGCATGGCTTTCCCGGAAACGAACAGAATCTCGATCTGGCCCAGGCTGCGCGCCGAGCTGGGTGGAACGTGCTGACCCTGCATTATCGCGGGTCGTGGGGTAGTCCGGGCGCTTTCTCTTTCGGTAACGCGGCAGAGGACGCCTTCACCGCGCTTCAGTTTCTCCAGCAACCTGCGATTGTTGCGAAATACCGCATCGACACCAGCGCGATCGTCGTCGCCGGACACAGTATGGGCGGGTTCATGGCGGCGGATGCAGCGGCGGCCGAACCGCATGTTGCGGGCCTGTTTCTGATCGATCCCTGGGATCCGTCGCAGACCGCCGCCGCTCTTGCCACGCCGAAAGGTGAAGCGGACTGGGAGGCGGAGGTGGCAGGCGACCTTCCGCCCCTTCAAGGCGCGACCTATGACAGCCTGACCAACGAGATCAAAAGCGGGGCGACGAAGTTCGACTTGGGACGCCGCTTGTCAACCTACGGCCGCCGTCCGCTCACAATCGTCGCAGCCGAACGCGGCTTGGGAAGCGAAGCGCGCAAAGTTACTGCCGATGCGCAAAGCGCCAATCCCGACGCGCGGTTGATGGTCTGGCCCACCGATCATAGTTTCTCCGACAAACGCATCGCGCTTGCCGACGCGCTGGTCCGTTTCCTTGCGAGCGTGGCACCGACCATTCGCTAGAGCGTCAACTCACCATCCGCTGCAACGTGTCGATCCGGTCCGCTTCATCCGCAGGCTTGTCGCGGCGGATGCGGGAGATACGAGGGAAGCGCATGGCAAGGCCGGACTTGTGGCGCTTGCTGACATGGATCGAATCGAACGCCACCTCCAGCACGAGCGTCTTCTCGACTTCCCGCACCGGCCCGAAGCGATTGACCGTGTTCTGTCGCACGAAGCGGTCGAGCCACTTCAGTTCTTCGTCAGTAAATCCGGAATAGGCTTTGCCGACCGGTAGCAATTCGCCGTCCTCCGTCCAGCAGCCGAATGTGTAATCGGAGTAGAAGGAAGACCGTTTGCCATGGCCGCGCTGCGCATACATCATGACGCAATCGGCGACGAGCGGATCGCGTTTCCACTTGTACCAGAGCGCCGCCTTGCGCCCCGCGACATAGGGACTATCCCGGCGCTTGAGCATCACCCCTTCGATTGCCGCGTCGCGTGCGCCCGCCCGGATATCCGCTAGCGCCTCGAAATCTGTGGCGTCGATCAGGAGCGACAAATCGAAACGATGCGCGTCCATCGCGTGCATGAACGTCTCCAACCGCTTCCGCCGATCCTCCCATGGCAGGGCGCGCAAGTCCTCATCGCCTTCCAGCAATATGTCATAAAGGCGCACGAAGGCCGGATAGTCCGCCATCATCTTCGCGCTTACTGCTTTCCGGCCCAGTCGCTGTTGCAGCGCGTTGAAGCTTGCCGCCTCGCCGCCCTGGACCTCTCCCTTCACCAGCAGTTCGCCATCCAGCACCGCATGTCCATCGAACGCTTCCGCGATTTCGGGGAAGCTGCCGGTAATGTCGTCTCCCGCCCGGCTGTAGAGGCGCGTTTCCTTGCCCGTGCCGACGATCTGCACGCGGATGCCATCCCATTTCCATTCCGCCGCATAGTCGGCAAGATCGACGCTTTCCGCTTCCAGAGGATGCGCGAGCATGAACGGGCGGAAGAAGGGCGTGCCTTCTGGGTCGGGCCGCCCCGACCGTCCCTCCGCCCAGTCGAAGAGTTCGGCATAGGGTGGGGAAAGTGCGTGCCATACCTGTTCGACATCATCGACCTCCAGGCCGAACGCCTGCGCAAAGCCGGTCTTGGCAAGCCGTGCTGAGATGCCGACGCGCAAACCCCCGGTCGCGAGCTTCAGCAAGGCAAATCGTCCCGATGCGTCAAGATGGTCCATCATCTCGCCCAGCACTTGCGGGGCGGCGGCGCGGGTCACTTTTGCAAGTCGATCCACGACTGCCGACAGGCTGAGCGCGCCATCATCGATCTCTGGCGGCTGATCGATTCGCTTGGGCCAGAGGAGCGCAACCGTCTCGGCCAGATCGCCCACATAATCGCGGCTCATTTCGAACAGCACGGGATCGGTCCGTTCCCGGATCATCTCGCCGATGGCCGACGACTTGACGGTCTTGAGGTCGAGATTGCCGGTCAGAGCCGCCAGTGCCCACCCACGGTCGGGATCGGGGGCGTTCGCCATATAGTCGGCGATCAGCGTCAGCTTGCCGTTGCGCGAGCGGGTATAGACGAGGCCGTCGAGAAGCTGCGAGAATTGCCTCATCCTTCCTCCTCGTCATCCTCACGCCCGATCAGGGCCAGCGCCCGCGCGCGCATCTGGTGCGTCATGCACCAGTGGACCAGCGCTTCCTCTCGCCCATGGGTGATCCAGGTTTCGTTCGGCGCGACCTCGCGGATCGTGTCGGTGAGTTCGTCCCAGTCGGCATGGTCGGAAATGACGAGCGGCAGTTCGACATTCTTCTGCCGTGCGCGCTGCCGCACGCGCATCCAGCCCGATGCCATGGCGGTGATCGGGTCAGGCAGGCGACGGCTCCAACGGTCGTTGAGCGCGGAGGGCGGCGATACGACCACCGATCCGCGCATTTCCTTGGCCGGGACGCCGGTCGCCGGGCGCAACTCGCCCATGTCGATGCCGAAGTCGGCGTAGAGTGCGCACATCCGCTCCAGCGCGCCATGAATATAGATCGGCTCACGATAGCCCCGCGCGCGTAGTTCGCATATCACCCGCTGCGCCTTTCCCAGCGCGTAGGCGCCCACCAGCACGCACCGATCGGGGTTGGCATGGAGCGCGCCGAGCAGCCGGTCCATTTCGCCGCCGGTATCGGGATGGCGGAATACCGGTAGGCCAAAGGTCGCTTCGGTGACGAAGATGTCGCAGGGCGTCACTTCGAACGGCGGGCAGGTGGGGTCGGGGCGACGCTTGTAATCGCCGGTCACGATTACCCGCTCACCGGCATGTTCCAGCACGATCTGCGCCGACCCAAGCACATGGCCTGCGGGCACATAGCGGATGGTGACGCCGCCCAGCGTGAATTCTTCACCATAGCCGATCGGCGTACCGGATGCCGTGCCGTAACGCAGTCCCATGATCGCCAGCGTTTCGCGCGTCGCCCAGACATGGCCGTGTCCACCGCGCGCATGATCGGCATGGCCGTGCGTCACCAGCGCGCGCTCCTGCGGCACCGACGGATCGATCCAGGCATTGGCCGGGCGGACATGGATGCCGGTCGGGTGCGGTTCGATCCAGTGGGGCATGGGACAAGAAGAAGGGAAGGGTCGTTCCGGTTCCGTCCGAGCCGGCCAGAGTGTGCCGGATTTCATCGCTCCGTCATCGCCACGTCATGGCAGCGCAACCCGCCCGCCTTAAAGCGCCCTCCAACGACCCAGCGACGCGGAGGCACAATCATGACGGCATCGACCCATGGCAAGGTGAGGAAGGCGGTCCACCGCCATCGTCATCTGACGAAGCAGGGGTTGCTGGAGCGCGCCTTTACCTTCGCCTTTCGCGGCCTCGTTTATGCCCAGATTTGGGAAGACCCAGAAGTCGATATGGAGGCGCTGGCGATCACGCCCGACAGCCATGTCGTGACGATCGCATCGGGCGGCTGCAATGTGCTGTCCTACCTCACCGCCGATCCCGCGAAAATTACGGCGGTCGATCTCAATACCGCGCACATCGCGCTCAACCGGCTGAAGCTCATGGCGGCGCGGACCTTGCCCGATCATGCCGCCTTTCACCGCTTCTTCGCACAGGCGGACAGCCGGGAGAATGTCGCGGCCTATCATGCCCATGTCGCACCCCATCTGGATGAAGCGACGCGCCGCTATTGGGAGGGACGCGACCTTATCGGGCGTCGGCGCATCGGCGGCTTTGCGCGCGGCATCTACCGCCATGGATTGCTCGGTCGGTTTATCGGAGCAGCGCATGTCCTGGCGAGGCTTCATGGCGTCGATCCCCGGCGGATGCTCGACGCGCAGAATCAGGAGGAACAACGCGCCATCTTCGAGCGGGAACTGGCGCCGATCTTCGACAAGGGCTTCGTGCGCTGGCTCACCAGTCAGCCCGCTTCGCTCTTTGGTCTTGGCATTCCCCCCGCCCAGTTCGAGGCGTTGGCGGGTGAATCGCGCATGGATGACGTGCTGAAAGCGCGGCTCAAAAAGCTCGCCTGCGACTTCGATCTCAAGAACAATTATTTCGCGGTCCAGGCGTTCGGGCGCGGCTACGCAGGGGGTGAGGGGCCGTTGCCGCCCTATCTTCAGGCGGCGAACCATGACGCCGTGCGAAACCGTGCAACGCGGGTCGATGTGCGCCACATCAACCTCACCGACTTCCTCGCCGGTCAGCCCTCGGCGTCCTGCGATCGGTATATCCTGCTCGATGCACAGGACTGGATGGACGACGCGCAACTGAACGCGCTGTGGGCGCAGATCACGCGGACGGCCAAGCCCGGCGCGCGCGTGTTGTTCCGCACCGCCGGGGAGCCAAGCATCCTGCCGGGCCGCGTTGCGGACACCGTGCTTGATCGGTGGGACTATCGCGCGGAAGACTCGCTCGGGTTCACAGCGCGTGACCGGTCGGCGATCTACGGAGGCGTGCACCTTTATGTGCTGAAGGACGCATGACATGAGCGATCATGGCCAGTTGATGGACGGCGTCTATCGTCGTCAGCGGTACATCTACGACTTCACTCGCAAATATTATCTGCTGGGGCGCGATGGCCTGATCGCCGACCTCGCGCCTCCGCCGGGCGGCGCGGTGCTGGAGATTGGCTGCGGCACGGGGCGCAATCTGATCGCCGTGGGAAAGCTATGGCCGGGCGCAAGCCTGTATGGCATCGATATTTCCCAGGCGATGCTTGAAACCGCTACCGCGAATGTGGGCAAGGCCGGTATGGCCGACCGCGTCGCACTGGCGCAGGGCGATGCCTGCCGCTTCGATGCCCAAGCTTCATTCGGACGCGCCAAGTTCGAGCGCGTGTTCATCAGCTATGCGCTGTCCATGATCCCCGGCTGGCGGGAGGCGCTGGCGCAAGCGGCGCAATGCGTCGCGCCGGGCGGACGGTTGGAGATCATCGACTTCGGACAGCAGGATCGTCTGCCCGTCCTATGGAAGCGCGCATTGTTCGGCTGGCTCGAGAGGTTTCATGTCTCGCCGCGCAGGGAAATGGCCGCGGCGATCGAGGCGCTCTCCCGCGACTTTGGCGGGCTGCCGCACAGCCGCCCGCTCTATCGCGGCTATGCGGTGCGCGGCGGATGGATCAGGGTGTGACCCGGCTACGCCTTGCCCACCAATAGAAGGGCAGGCCGCCTGCCATCAGCAAAAAGCTGGAGCCGCTCGCCACCAGTCCGGCGCCCCACAGCGTCCAGCAGGCATAGCCAAGCCCGATGACGGCGGCGGGAACGGCGATGCGGAAACGAATGCTCGCCAGCGCGCAGCCGACATAGAGCCACAGCGTCGCCGACGTCGCGAGCAACGCCATCGCGGTGAACAGCGCCACCAGCCCTTGCAGGTTGTTTGCGACAAGCATCAGGCTGGCCAGGATGGTCGACAGGACAAGCCCGCGAACCGGCGTGCCCTTCGCGTCGGTGGCGGCGAGCCAGCGTGGCAACTCTCCCGCACGCGCCATCGCCAGCGGTACCTCGCCCTGCAACAGCGTCCAGCCATTGAGCGCGCCAAGGCAACTGACAACGACGAAGATCGCGATGTAGCGCGCTGGTTCCGGCGACCAGTAATGCGCGACGAAAGCGCCGAAGGGCGATCCCGTCTGCGTCAGATGCGGCGGCAGCGTCAGGGCGATGCCCGAGCACACGACGAGATAGATGACGCCCGTCGCCGCCGTCCCGATCAGCGTCGCGCGCGGGATCGTGCGCGCCGGATCGCGCACCTTGTCCGCCGCGACACTCGCCGACTCAAAACCCAGCAGCGCCCAGAGCGTCAGCGCCGCCGACGCCGTGATTCCCGCTCCGGTAAAGCCGGCGGCGGGGAAGGGCGCGATCTCCGCCCGTCCGCTGCCCAGGATCAACGCCAGCAGCACCAACGCGACGACGATCGGCACTAGCTTGATGATCTTCGTGCCGATCTGGGTCAGCCCCGCCGCCCGTGCGCCGATCAGGTTGATGCCCGTCGTGGCCCACAGGAAGAAGATCGAAGCCGCCGCCCCATGCCGGGCTGCCGCAGCGACGGCACGATGCTCGACAGGTTGGCGGTCGCCGCCACCGCGATGGTGACATTGGTGAAGATGAGCGAAAGCCAATAGATCCAACCGATCGCAAACCCGGCGAGAGGACCGTAGGCGCGAGCGATCATCTGAGCGGCGCTGGCATCCGGCATCGCCACCGTCAGCCGCGCAATGACGAAGGCGAGCAGCAGCGACCCAGTGATCGTGAACACCCATCCCGCCACCGCATCCCACCCAAACGGTGCAAGGCTGGCGGGCAGCAGAAACACGCCCGATCCAATCATGTTGCCCACGACCAACGCGATACACGCAGCAAGCCCCAGCGTGCGAGCGGAAGAGGGTGAAGATGAAGCGGCGTCACTCATGCTACAGCTGCTATCGCGAAGCTGACAGATTGACCAGAGTGGCTGCTGCATCCACTTGTCTCGATCCGCTAAGGTTAACAAAAACTTCCGCAATCGTGCCGTTTGCGCAATCGCGATCGTTCATATTGCATTTGCGAAAGCAAGCGCGGGGGACCAGATGGCGGACAACGCTGACAACCAGCGCATCCCATACCAGAGGTCATCATGTTCTCGCTTATCTCGCTTTACTTCGCCTATCGCCGTGACGTCGTCACCGCCGAACGCTATGTCGCCGCGCTCAACAAGACCGCGCCTGCCGACAATATCGCCGTGGAAGACCACGAAGACGAACAGATCCAGCTGCCGCTCGCCGCCTGATCCTGCCCTGACAAAGGCGGCACGTCCGATCAGGGACACGCCGCCTTCGCGACTTTCCTCCAGCGGTATCAGGCCGCCAGGAATTCTTCCGGGTCGAGCGCCATCAGCGTTTCCGCGCCGCCCTCGATCTTCCGCCGCAGCGCACCCGCATCGGGCATGATCCGCTCGGCAAAGAAGCGCGCCGTTACCAGCTTCGCCTCCAGGAACTTCGCGTCCCCTTCGCCCGCGTCGAGCAATTCGACGGCGGCCTTGCTCATGCGCAGCCACATCAGGCCCGTCGCGACGATGCCGAGGATGTGCATGTAATGATGCGCGCCCGCCCCGGCATTTTCGGGATTCTTCATCGCGTTCTGCATCAGCCACATCGTCGCCGCGCCCAGCTGTCCGCTCGCCTTTTCCAGCGCATCGGCAAAGTCGCTGAGCTTCTCATTGCCCTTCGCGGCGGCGACCTCTTCGCCCACGACCTTCAGGAAAGCCTGTAGCGAACGCCCGCCATTTTGCGGCAGCTTGCGGCCGACGAGGTCCATCGCCTGCACGCCGTTGGTGCCCTCGTAAATCTGGGCGATGCGCGCGTCGCGGACATATTGTTCGACGCCATTTTCCCAGATGTAGCCATGGCCGCCGAACACCTGCTGCGCCGCGACCGCGACGTCGAAGCCCTTGTCGGTGCCATAGCCCTTGATAACCGGGGTAAGCAGCTGGAGCATGTCATCCGCTGCCTGCCGTTCTTCTTCGGTTGCGGCATGGTGCGACAGGTCGACCTGCAACGCGCCCCAGAGGATCAGCGCGCGCAGCCCCTCGGTCAGCGCTTTCGCCTCCATCAGCATCCGGCGCACATCGGGGTGGACGAACAGCGTGTCGGCCTTCTCGCCCGGCTCCTTGGCGCCAGTCAGCGCGCGGCCCTGACGGCGATCCTTGGCATAGTGCACCGCATTCTGAAAAGCGATGTCCGCCTGACCCAAGCCTTGCAGGCCCACGCCCAGCCGCGCCGCGTTCATCATGATGAACATGGCGGCGAGACCCTTATTCTCCTCGCCCACCATCCATCCGGTCGCGCCGTCATAGTTCATGACGCATGTCGCATTGCCGTGGATGCCCATCTTGTGTTCGATCGACCCGCAGGACACGGCGTTGCGATCGCCCAGCGATCCGTCGTCATTGACGATGAACTTGGGCACTACGAACAGTGAGATGCCCTTGCTGCTGTCGGGCGCGTCGGGCGTCTTGGCGAGAACGAGGTGGACGATGTTCTCGGCCAGGTCATGCTCGCCCGCCGAAATGAAGATCTTGGTGCCGGTGATGGCATAGCTGCCGTCGCCCTGCGGCACCGCCTTGGTCTTGATGAGGCCAAGGTCCGTGCCGCTATGCGGTTCGGTGAGGTTCATCGTACCGGTCCACTCACCCGACACCATCTTGGGCAGATAGCGTTGCTTCTGCGCGTCGCTCCCCTTGGCGATCAGCGCAGAGATCGCGCCGGTCGTCAGGCCGAAATACATCTCGAAGCCCTGGTTCGCCGCCGTCATATATTCGCCGAGCGCCGTCGCCAACACCATCGGCAGCCCTTGACCGCCGAATTCCTCCGGCGCGTGCAGCGTCGTCCAGCCGCCCTCGACATATTGGTTATAGGCCGCTTTGAAGCCGGCGGGTGTCGTCACGCTGCCATCGGGATGCCGCACGCACCCTTCCTTGTCGCCGACCGCATTCAGCGGAAACAGCACCTCGGCAGCGACCTTGCCGCCTTCGGTCAAGATCGCATCGGTGACATCGGGGCTGACCCCGGAAAAGCCCGGCAGGTTGGCGTAGCGGTCCAGACCCACGACATGGTCCAGCACGAAGCGGGTGTCGCGGACGGGCGCGGAATAGCTCGGCATGATCGTCTCCTGATGCGTTTTTTGGTCGTCCCGGAAAGACAGGACGGATTATTTCTGTTCGATGGTCCTGACGAAATCGTCGAGTTCGGCGATCGCGGCGTCGATATCGTCCTTCTGCCGGGTAAGCAGATCGATGCGCGCCTTGCACTTTTCGACGGTGACGCGGCGCTGTTCTTCATGCGCCTCGTCGGCGTCGTAGAGGTCGATCATCTCGCGGATTTCGGTCAGGCTGAAACCCACCCGCTTGCCGCGCAGGATCCACGCCAGCCGCGCGCGGTCGCGTCGCGAATAGATGCGCGACAGGCCATGCCGCTCGGGCGAGATCAGCCCTTCGTCCTCGTAGAAACGCAGTGCCCGCGCGGTGACGCCGAATTCCTCCGACAGATCGGTGATGCTGTAGCTCTGCCGATCGCGATGATCGGGCAGTTCGATACCGGCGATGTTGCTCAGCTTGTTCATGGAGCAAGATGTAACGCGACCTTACGTTTACGTCAAGGTGAGTTGGTGAGGCGTTTCCTTTCGCCGCGTTGGGGGCTAAAGGCGGCATCATGATCCGCCTGTCCGGCCTGAAATTGCCCCTCGACCACCCGCCCGAAGCGATGCCGCTTGCCATCTGCGATCGGCTGGGCATCGAACCCCGTGCACTGCGCGGCCATAGCATCGTGCGACGCGGTAACGACGCGCGTCGCCGCACCGCGATCCTGCTCGTCTATACCGTCGACGTCGATGTCATGGATGAGTCTGACGTTCTGGCCCAGTTCGAAAAGGACCATGACGTCCGCCCGACGCCCGACACCAGCTATCATTTCGTCGCCCACGCGCCAGATGGCTGGCAGGGCAAGCGGCCCATCGTGATCGGTGCGGGGCCGTGCGGCCTGTTCGCGGGTCTCATCCTCGCGCAAATGGGCCTACGTCCGATCATCCTCGATCGCGGCAAGGTGGTGCGGGAACGCACCAAGGACACTTGGGGGCTGTGGCGTCGGGCGGAACTGAACCCCGACAGCAACGTCCAGTTCGGCGAGGGTGGGGCGGGCACCTTCTCCGACGGCAAGCTCTATTGCCGG
>JAAIGE0100205342.1_pt1 | contig 10593 bp, 11 predicted proteins | sample 6487951 | NCBI WGS metagenome assembly JAAIGE01 (sample SAMN13974128, study PRJNA590717) | phyllosphere metagenome | biome: tomato field; feature: multiple bacterial spot infested tomato fields; material: tomato leaves; isolation source: leaves from tomato fields | host: Solanum lycopersicum ... | reverse complement strand
GGCCAATTGCTGCTGCCGGTGGAGAACATCGAGCTCCTGACCCGCTACGGTTCGGAGGATTCGGAAGTCGCCCTCGACCGGCTCGGCGGCGGCGCGTGGCAGGCCCGCAAGGCCAAGATGAAGCGCCGCATCCTCGAGATGGCGGGCGAGCTCATCAAGGTCGCGGCGCAGCGCTTCGTGAAGAAGGCCCCCGTCCTCCACGCACCGGAGGGGCTCTACGGCGAGTTCGCCGCGCGCTTCCCGTTCGACACCATCAAGCTGGACAAGGCGCTGGTCGCCAATACCAGCGACAAGCGCAACGTGCTGCTGCGCTCCATCATCGCCATGGCGCGTGCGCTGGAAATGCAGGTGGTGGCGGAAGGTATAGAAACGCCGGAGGATGCGACGGAGCTTGCCCGCATGAACTGTCATTACGGGCAAAGCTTCCTGTTTGGTACACCGGATACGGCGGATGCCGCTCTGCGTTTGCTTCGTGAGCGTTTTCAGGTGGTCAAAAGAGCCTGATCCTGTTCCGCCTGCTGCTGCGCAACGGGGGCAGGTGCGTCTTGCGTCTGCGCGGGGATATTGCCATGGACGAGATCGTGCACGAATTGCAGCTTCTCGACCACGGCAGGCGTCAGTACGAAGGGGTATAGGTCCGCCTCGCCCATGCTGCGCTGCATGGAATTCAGCGCGACGCTCATCGGTATCCAGGCGTTGACGATGCGTTGCGCGCTTCTTGCCCGGTAAGGGTTGAATGCAACTTCCGTCGCCATCTCTTCATGACCTTCCGGCTCGATGGCGATACCGAACGCGTGGGCGGTTTCCAGCGTATCAACGATGTGGAGATAGTGCGCGAAGCATTCGGCAAAATCCTCCCACGGATGCACCGAGGCGTATGAGCTGATGTAGGTCTGCTGCCAGCCGGGCTTCGGGCCTTCAGCGTAATTGCGTTTCAGGGCCTCGCCATAGTCTTCCCGCTCATCGCCGAACACCGCGCGAAAAGCCTCCAGACGGTTGGCATCACGCACCAGCTTGTTCCAGATGAAGTGACCGACCTCATGCCGGAAATGGCCGAGCATGGTGCGATAGGGCTCGTTCATGTTGGCGCGAACCTGCTCGCGGGTCACGTCGTCGGCTTCCGCAGCGCGGATGGCTATCAGACCTTCATCATGGCCGGTCATGGCGGGAATGATCGAGCCGTCCGGCGCAACCTCGTCGACAAGAAAATCGAACACGAGACCGCCCTGTGGATCGACATCACGGTTGGGATGCGGCAGGTCCAGTTTCAGCAGGGAGTAGAACAGGTGCCGTTGGGCTTGGCTTAGCCTGCGCCACTGGGCGATGCCCTCTTCGGTGGAGGCATCTGGAACGAGCCTGTTGTGGCTGCAAGCCGGGCAGAAAGAGCTTTCGCTTTTCTGAGACACCAACCAGTTACAGACGTCGTTGACTTCATTGGCGCAGAAGCGAACCTTGCGGTCGGGCTTTGCGACCAGCGTCCAGTCCGTATCGCCCGCAGATTCCAGAGCTTCCATGGACAGGGTGTCGGGCGCGAAGGCCAGTCTGTGGCCACAATTTACACAGGAACGATTATCGAAATGAACCGGCTGCCCGCAGGCCGCGCACGAAAAAAGCTGCATGTCCTGCTCCTGAATAGCGCGAGACGACTGTGTTGCTGAAAGGGCTTCTATAAATGGAAAGAGCGCATGTGAAGGCTGGCAACACATACGCTCGTTTCTGTTCCCCCGGGTGGGGCGGAGGTGTCCTCCGGAAGCCGGAGGACGGTGTGCAAATTACATGCGGTCGACCGCGCCCTTTACGGCGTCCTTGGCCTTACCAGTGGCGGACTGTACCTTGCCCTTGGTTTCCTGGGCTGCGCCTTCTGCGCGCATACGGTCGTTTCCGGTTGCGGAGCCAACGCTCTGCTTTACCTTGCCAGCGACTTCGTTTGCCTTGCCGGAAATCTTATCAGATGTGCTACCCATGATATTTCTCCCTAGTTTGGCCAGGCTTCGGTGCTGGCTACCGGGGTAAGAACGTGGGCTCTCGATTTTGGTTCCGCTAAATTTTATGCGGCTTATGCGTGACCGGTCTCAGCCGAAAGCATACGAGGATCGACACCCATAAGCGCAAGCGCGCGCTCGTACTTGTTATCCAACGTGCGGTCGAAAATCAGATCTTCAGAGGCCGGGCAATTCAGCCAGCCATTATTGGCAATTTCGTTTTCAAGCTGGCCAGCGGACCAACCGGCATAGCCGAGAAGCATGGTCGCGCGGTGCGGCATCCGTCCGTTCGAGATGGCACGGACGATATCGAGCGTCGCGGTCATCGAGATGTCGTCGCTGACGGGTATGCTGGATTCGCTGGAGTAATCGTCCGAATGCAGCACGAACCCCCTCCCCGCTTCTACCGGCCCACCGAACTGAATGGGAAAATCACGCGTTCGGTTGGGAAGCATTATGGCGTCGTTGCTGTCCATGATTTTCAGATGCAGCAGCACTTCCGTAAAGGTGATCTGCTGGGGGCGGTTGATGATGAAGCCCATCGCACCCGCCTGCGAGTGCGCACAGATATAGATGACCGAGCGTTCGAAGGCGCTACTGTCCAGCCCCGGCATGGCGATCAGAAACTGGCCATCCAGAAAGCCACGTTCTTTCTTGTCCATAAGGGTCGAAAAAGTCACCAGCGCCTCCGGTCTGCCGCGCCTCTTGAGGCACCGCATCTGGTTTCGTCATTTGTTGAGGATGAGGCATTGAGACCAATCAATCAACCGAAAATGATGAATGAAACGAAATCGTAACTGGCTCACCATGGCTTCTTGCGGTAGATCGGATTTCATGAAGCTTCGAAATCTCTTCCCCGCCCGCACCGTTCTTCTGGCATCTGCTCTTGTCAGCGTGGTCGCATTCTCCGGCCATAACGCCAGCGCAGAGACCACGGACTGGATGGAGAGCGAAGGCGGGCGCATGCGTATCGTCAGCCTGCCAATGGACCAGAACGGGCGCATTGAGGGCGTGTTGCAGATCGACCTCAAGCCGGGCTGGATCACCTACTGGCGAGAGCCGGGCGAAGCGGGCATTCCACCGCAGTTGAGTCCGGACCCGAAAAGCGGCGTCCGTTTCACATCGATGTCTTTCCCCGTCCCTAAGCTCATTAAAAACGACGATATCACCGACATCGGCTATGATGCGTCGGTCGATTTGCCCTTTGCGCTGCAAAGTGCTCCGGGCCGTGAAGACGATGATGTCACACTGACGAGCTTCATCGGCGTGTGCCTCAACATCTGCATTCCCTTCGAAGCGAATTTCAGCTTCCGCAAGGATGCGGGCAAGGTCGCCACACCGGAAGAAACGGAGATCGTCAACGCCGCCAAGGCAAGGCTGCCGGAACAGTCTTCAGACGATTTCAAGGTGCAGAATTTCCACATAACGCCAGACAAGACGCTGCTTGCCGTGGAGTTGCATCTGCCGGACGGCGCGCCGAAAGAGGCTGACATATTCGTGGCCGGTCCCTCCGGCTATGCCTATTTCGAGCCGCAGAATCTGGTCCGCGACAAGCGCAAATTATCATTCTACATGAATATCAAGGGCTTGCCGAAAACCTACAGCCCAAAGGGTCAGAGGTGGACCATTCTTGTGAAATCCGGCGAGCGGGCCATGGAAACCACACTCGATTTTCCGCAGTAGGTAAGACGAGATCCCAATATCGAAAATCCGATACGGAAGGGGCGAGTGTCCCATCACCACGCCGTGTCGATATTACCACTTCCAACAACGCCCGAGCACCGGCAACGTCCACCGACACGACCGCGCTCTACCGGGCAGACGTAGGGTCGCGAACGGTTGGCACTGTCGGGCGGGGTGATGACGCAGACGAAATCCGTGCGGCGGCGGTCGCGGCGGTCGTTGCGGTTGGACTGGCCGGAGCTGCTGTTGAAGTTCTGCACCTGAATGATATCGCTTTGCGCTGGCTGCGACATTACAGGTAGCTGGAAGCTTGCGGCCTCCACAGCGGTCGAGGCGAAGATGAGAGCGAGCGTTGCAAAGACGGTTTTGCGCATGGTGGCGGCTTTCTCGCGAGAGGAACGGTTTGGCGGCAAAGTAGACGCTATCCCTTCCGGTTCCGTAAAGGCCCTCACATTTCCTCACGCAGCCTTAACGGCGCATGAATGCTTCGAACGCCGCCCTGGCCTCGGCGCTCTGCAGCTGTGCGGCGAAGTGCTTGATTTCCTCATCTATGCGCTTTGTGACCTGCGCAACATCGCCGCGAATGAGGTCGCGCGCTATCTTAAGCGCCTGTGGTGGCTTGGCGGCAAGGCTGGCGGCGATCTTCAGCGTTTCCGCTTCAACTTCGCTTTCACCGACCACCTTCCAGATGAGGCCAGCCTGACAGGCCTGCTCCGCTGAAAATCCCTCACCCGCCGCCAGAAGCGCAAAGGCGCGCTGATGGCCCATGATGCGCGGGACGAGCAGGCTGGAGGCCGCTTCCGGCACCAGCGCAAGATCCACGAATGGCGTTTTGAACAGGCTGCGGCTGGAGGCGACAGTCAGGTCGCAGTGCAGGTTCAGCGTTGTGCCGATGCCGATGGCAAGGCCATCCACGCCCGATACGATGGGTTTCTGGACGCCGACCAGCGCATGCAGAAAATCCCCCGCTGCCAGACGCCCCTTGCCGCCGGACATGGCGAAGGCCATGAAATCGGCCATGTCATTGCCCGCGGAGAAGCAGCCATCGGAGCCCAAGAAGACAATGGCGCGGATGTCCGCGTCCGCATCCGCCGCCTGCAAGGCCTCGATCATGGCGCGGTACATTGCGTCTGTGATCGCGTTTTTCTTGTCCGGGCGGTTGAAACGGATGACCTGAACGCCGGGGGCAGATTGGGGACGTTCAACGAGAATGTGGTCTGCGGACATCGATTGCTCCTCAATCCAGAACGCTACGGGCAGCCTGAAGGCTTGCCGCGCCGGTCATAACACGGTCTTTTAGCGCGATTGTTTCAGCCAGCAGATTTTCTGCCGCGAAACGGCAAAGCGCGTTCCGCTTTCCGCCCTTGCCATCATCGACGGCAGCCAGTGCGCCCTTTGCCAGATAAATGCCGGTCAGCGTCAGCCCGAAAAGTCGCTGGTAAGGCGTTGCGCCCGCAAGGGCAGCAGACGCATCGCTCTTTGCGGTCTCCAGCAGCCATTCGGTGGCGGCATCGAGATCGGCAATGCTCTGGTCGAGATAACGAGCGGCCTCGCCAAGCTCGAGCTTGTTGGAGTTGCGTACCGCATCTGCGACCTTCCTCAACTCGCCAATAAAGCCGCGAACATGCGCGCCGTCCGATTGCGGCAGCTTGCGCATGACGAGATCGATGGCCTGAATGCCGTTGGTACCTTCGTAGATCGGAGCTATGCGAGCATCGCGCAGATAGCGTGCTGCACCGCTTTCCTCGATAAAGCCCATACCGCCATGCACCTGAATCCCAAGCGAGGCGACATCCACCCCTGCATCGGTGGAGAAGGATTTCGCTATCGGTGTCAGAAGAGCGGCGCGTTCCTGCCAGAACTTTTTGTCAGCCGGATCGGTGCTGGCGTGGCTCATGTCGATGGCGTGGGCGCAGGCGAAGCTGATGGCGCGGGCCCCTTGCGTCAGCGCCTTCATGGTCAACAGCGTGCGGGCGATATCGGGGTGTTCGATGATCGGGCTCATGCCCGTTGCTTGCGTGCCGGGGGCTTTGCCCTGTGTGCGATCCTTCGCGTATTCGATGGCCTTCTGGGTCGCTGCCTCACAGATGGCGACGCCCTGCATCCCGACGGCCAGACGCGCATTGTTCATCATGGTGAACATGCAGGCCAGCCCCTTGTTCTCTTCGCCGACCAGCCAGCCGATCGCGCCCTTCTCCACGCCGAACCGACCGTCACCAAAGATCATCGTGCAGGTGGGAGAGCCGTGAATGCCGAGCTTGTGTTCCAGCGCGTGGCAGAACAGGTCGTTGTGCTCTCCGGGATTTCCTTTGTCGTCGGGCAGGAATTTCGGCACGAGGAAGAGCGAAATGCCGCGCGTTCCCGCGGGCGCATCCGGCAGGCGGGCAAGAACGAGGTGGATGATGTTGTCCGCCGCATCATGCTCGCCCCAGGTGATGAAAATCTTCTGCCCGAAAATGCGGTAGGTGCCGTCGCTCGTACGTTCCGCACGCGTCTTCAGCGCCGCCAGATCGGAACCGGCCTGCGGCTCCGTGAGGTTCATCGTGCCGGTCCATTTGCCGGACACGAGATTTTCGAGATAGGTCTTCTTGAGGTGGTTGCTGCCGTGCGCGGTGATGGCCTCGACCGCCCCCATCGTCAGCGTCGGGCAAAGCGCGAAAGCCATGGAACCGGAGTTCCACATTTCAAGCGCCGCAACGTTTAGCATATGCGGCAGGCCCTGCCCGCCAAACTCTTCCGGTGCAGTCAGCCCGTTCCAGCCGCCTTCGGCCCAACGACGATAAAGGTCGGCCCAGCCATCCGGTGTCTGCACCTTGCCGTCGATCAGCTTCGAGCCTTGCCTGTCACCGACCTCTGCCAGCGGCGCGACCTGATCCGTGGCGAAACGTCCGGCTTCATGGAGGATGGCGTCAACAAGATCTTCGCCGAGATCGCCGAGTACACCGCTTTCGAGTGCTGGTCCAAGACCGGCCACATGTTTCAGCGTAAAAGCGATTTCGTCTACCGGTGCGGTATACATCCTGCCTCCTCCAAAGCGTCTGCCTACAATGCGATGCCTTCGGGGCTAAATGATTTTTACGTAAACGTCAATTTGAAAATTCCCGGCCTCGAGCTGCGTGATTGTTATGAAACTGTCATAAAACTCTGTTCAGCATGACGCGCCGGTTGTCGACTGCAAACTTCTTATGACAGTCCGGTATCCGCCTCCCAGGACCATGCTCATGGACATCCAGAATCCCCGCATTCCCGGCCTCGTATGGGCCTATCGTTTCCGCCCCGGCACGGAGCCATGCACCCGCCTGTCCTCGACCTGCGATCTCAATGAAATGCAGGTGGATAACGGTTTTTTCTGGCTGCACCTCAATCTGGCCGATACGCGGGTGGCCTCGTTCCTGGACACATTACCGGGTCTGGACGAAAACATGAGGGCAAGCCTCACCGCCCATGAAACCCATCCTTCCATTACCGTGGACGAAGGCGCGCTTTTTGGAACGCTGGTCGATTTCCAGCGGGAGTTCGATCAGGAGACGCGCGATCTTGGCTGGCTGCATTTTGCCGTAACCGACCGGTTCATCATTACCACGCGGCTGCAACCGTTACGCTCGGTAGACCGTCTTCGCGCCGCCATAGACAAGAACCCGAAGCGGTATGTCACGCCATCGCATATTTTCGAGGCGCTGGTGGCGGAGTTTCAGCGCAGTCTCATCAACCTGGTGATGGAGACCACGGAAGAACTCAACGCCATCGAGGATTTCGTTTATGACACCGCTCCTAGAGATGAGCGCCGAAGGCTTGCGCCGGTGCGGCGAACGGTGGTGCGCTTGCATCGGCACCTGCGCACTGTGCTGACGCTGATGCGCCGTGCCTCGGCGGCAGACGAAGACGAAATGCCCGCTGGTTTCGAGGAAATCGCCAGCAGGCTGACGAGCAGGCTGGAAGCCGTCGATTACGATGTCTATGCACTTCAGGAAAGGGCGAGACTGCTGCATGAGGAAATCGATTCCAAGCTTTCGTCCGAAACCAACCGTCACCTGTATATCCTGTCGATCATGACGGCGTTTCTTCTGCCGCCCACGCTGGTGACCGGTTTCTTCGGCATGAACACCAGCGCCCTTCCCTTTATGGAGGGAACGAGCGGAACGTTTTATGCGGCTGGCTTCATCATCGCATCGATAGCCTTGGCCTGGGTGTTGCTGCGGCGTGTCGGGATCATCTGAAACTGAAAAGCCACCCGGATTGCTCCAAGCGGCTTTCAGGTCATCGATGCCCCAGCATAATCAGCCGTAGGGTGAATAGCAGGTGCGGCGTGGCCCATTGTAGGGCTGGAACGTGTTGCTATAGGCATCGTATGAACGATAGCGGCCATAGCACCAGTTCACATGGCTCTGGCTGACACCACCACGAACGACCGGGCGATACTCGCGGTAGACCGGACGGGGACGGTAGACCTCACGCGGTTGCGACAGCGCACCGCCAACGATGGCACCGGTCGCAAAGGCCGCGAGTGGGAACCAATAGCCGTTGTTGTGGCGGCGATAGCCTGGACGATAATCACGGTAGCCGCGATGGCCTCTGTACCAGCCTCCGCCATAGTCGCGGCCGTAATAACCACGATCACGCCAGTACTGTACGTTCACAACGCCACTGTCGGCCTGCGGAACAGCAGGCGCAACCGTGACCGGCATGGCCTGCGCCGGTAGGATGGCTCCAACGCCGATAATGGCAGAGAGACCGGCTGCCAGAATTGTTTTCATGTAGGTTTTCATCTGGTTTCCTCCATTCACACCCGGCAGCGCCGGACGGCGTGAATTACGACGATTATTCTCCATCACGTCCCGCTTTGGGCGGGTATTTTATATATTTGAAGGATATGAACTGGTGTCTGAACCCAGGATTAACAATGCAATCACAGATACTTGAACGGACGCATCATTTCGCAAACGAAAGAAAGCCCGATCAGAGACCGGGCTATCAAAGGCAATCCTACCTTATCGATAAGGCGAAACGCACTGCTGGCGCGGCCCGTTATAGGGCTGATAGCTGTTGTCGTAAGCGCGGTACGAGCGCCAGCGGTTTGCACACCATTGCGCGTGGTTGCTGCCGTAGGACGGACGAGCCTGCGAAGATGCAGCGCCGCTGATGATGGCACCGGCTGCGAATGCGGCGAGCGGGAACCAATAGCCGTTGTGATAACGGTATCCCGAACGGCGCTCACGGTAGCCGCGGTGGCCGTTGTACCAGCCATAACGATCGCCACGACGCCAGTCGCGGTCGCGTCGGAAATCCCGGGCACGGTCACGACGCCATTCCCTGCGCATTTCGCGGCGTTCCCAAGGACGGTACTGAACCTGTGTGGCCGTTTCAGAGGCAACGATAGGCTTAAGTGCTGGAACCGGTATCGGCATTGCCTGGGACGGCGTGAAGCTGGTCATAACCATGAGCACGGCGGTCGCCACACTCATTCTGCGCAAATTCAGCATGAATTTTCCTCCGTTTCTTTTGACACGTTTTTCGTGCCTTTTTATCCGGGGCGTTGATCATGCGGAGACCACCGCAATAGCACCAACCCATAGATGAATTAGAAACGGGGGAAATGAGAAGTTGTTCCATGTGCCATGTCGCGCTTCGATGAATTGAATCGAGCGCGACATGCTCAGTTAGAAACCGCATTCGCTATAAGCCGGGCGCATCAAACGTCGATCTTGACGTCCGTTAGAGGACGAGAGCAGCAGGCCAGAATGTAGCCCTCCGCAATATCTTCATCGAGAATACCGCCATTGTGGTTCATCTCGACCTCGCCGGAAAGCTTCATGACCTGGCAGGTGCCGCAAATACCGGACTCACACGCGGCACCGATACGCACACCCGCTGCGCGGGCCGTCATGAGAATGGTCTGGCCCGGCTGGCAAGGCACTTCCTTACCGGACGCTGCGAAATTGATCTTCGCCAACACTTCGCCATCGGCAGGCTCGACACTTGGCCCCACGACAACGGGCGCCGCCGGGGCAAAGCTTTCCTGATGGTAACGCGACATATCGAAGCCGGAGGCTTCCAACATGGAACTGACCGCCGCCATGAACGGCTCCGGCCCGCAGCAGAATACCGTGCGGTCCATGAAGTCATGGGTGAGAAGCGCGATCTTCGCCTTGTCGATGAACCCCTTCAGACCTGACCACAGGTCAGTACGACCTGTCGATTCCACGATGAAACCGAGCGAGAGGTTCGGCATGTAGCGCGCCAGATATTCCAGTTCATGCCGGAAAACGATGTCTGCTGGCGTGCGCGAGCAGTTGATGAAGGAAATGTCGCTTTGCGGGGCGCGGTCGCACATGTCGCGCACCATCGACATCATCGGCGTCACGCCAGATCCAGCCGAGATGAAGAGATACTTATCGCCGGGATGCTTGACGTAGGAAAAATCGCCCAGCGGCCCAAGCGCACGAATTTTCATTCCCGGCTTGAGGTTGTCGAACATCCAGCGGGTGCCGATGCTGTTTTTCTGCGCCTTAACTGTCACGCCGACGGCATAGGGACGAGACGGCGTGGATGACAGGGTGTAGGTGCGGAACACGGGCTCCGGCCCCACGGGAAGCTCCAGCGTCACGAACTGGCCCGGCAGATAGCGAAACCAGTTGGTGCCCTCAGAGCGAAACAGGAACGTCATCACGTCACGTGTTTCCGGCGTGACGGAGATGCATTCCAGAAGCTGCAGCCTTGCATTCCATGGCTGCATCTCGTCGAGGTGCGGATAAGCTGCCGCCATGTTCATCTCACGAATTAAGGGTTACGCACTGGTCGTTTCGATGGCTCAGGCAACGGCCGAAAGTTTTGCCTGATCGCCCTGCAGGCGGTCCACCATGAATTTCGTGTACCACTCGACGAACTGCATGACGCCGCCTTCGTGCAGTTCCGAATACGGGCCCGGTTC
>JAAIGE0101606217.1_pt1 | contig 10597 bp, 10 predicted proteins | sample 6487951 | NCBI WGS metagenome assembly JAAIGE01 (sample SAMN13974128, study PRJNA590717) | phyllosphere metagenome | biome: tomato field; feature: multiple bacterial spot infested tomato fields; material: tomato leaves; isolation source: leaves from tomato fields | host: Solanum lycopersicum ... | reverse complement strand
GTTGCAAACCAGATTATTCATATGCTGGAAAGCAACTGATTCTGGCTTAATACACACTCGGTAAGCGGGTATAAGTCATTAAGGTGGATGTCGCGTCATGGAGAGGATTACCGTCACTCTCGGGGAACGTAGTTACCCTATCACCATCGCGGCTGGTTTGTTTAACGAACCAGCTTCATTCTTACCGCTGAAATCGGGCGATCAGGTTATGTTGGTCACCAACGAAACCCTGGCTCCCCTTTATCTTGATAAGATTCGCAGCGTACTTGAACAAGCGGGTGTGAACGTTGATAGCGTCATCCTGCCTGACGGCGAGCAGTACAAAAGCCTGACGGTGCTGGATACGGTATTCACCGCCTTGCTGCAAAAACTGCATGGTCGTGATACGACGCTGGTCGCACTGGGCGGCGGCGTCATTGGCGACCTGACCGGTTTTGCCGCTGCCAGCTATCAGCGCGGTGTACGCTTCATCCAGGTCCCGACGACACTTTTGTCGCAGGTTGACTCCTCCGTTGGCGGTAAAACCGCCGTAAACCATCCCCTCGGCAAAAACATGATCGGCGCGTTTTACCAGCCGGCCTCCGTGGTGGTGGATCTCGACTGTCTGAAAACGCTCCCTGTCCGTGAACTGGCATCCGGTCTGGCGGAAGTGATCAAGTACGGCATTATCCTGGATGGCGAATTCTTTAGCTGGCTGGAGGAGAACCTGGATGCGCTACTGCGTCTGGACGGACCGGCAATGGCCTGGTGTATTCGTCGTTGTTGTGAGCTGAAAGCCGAAGTTGTTGCCGCAGACGAGCGCGAAACCGGCTTACGTGCTTTACTGAATCTGGGGCACACGTACGGTCATGCCATTGAAGCTGAAATGGGTTATGGCAATTGGTTACATGGTGAAGCGGTCGCAGCAGGTATGGTAATGGCTGCGCGGACGTCGGAACGTCTGGGGCAGTTTGCGCCAGAAGATACGCAGCGCATCGTCACGTTACTTAAACGTGCCGGCTTGCCGATCCACGGACCGCGCGAGATGTCCGCGCAGGCTTACCTGCCGCACATGTTGCGTGATAAAAAAGTGTTGGCGGGAGAAATGCGCTTAGTCCTTCCGCTGGCGATAGGGAAAAGTGAAGTACGCGGCGGCGTGTCGCACGAGGTGGTTCTTAACGCTATTGCTGATTGCCAGCAGGCGTAACAACAAGAAAGGCGGACTGATACGGCTCACGTATCGGCCATTTAGATTCAGGTTAGTTGCAACGTCGTAAGCATTAGCCTTTGAGTGGGGTGTTAAATGGATGAATTCAAACCAGAAGACGAGCTGAAACCCGATCCCAGCGATCGTCGTACTGGTCGTTCTCGTCAATCTTCAGAACGCGGTGAACCGCAGATCAACTTTGATGATGTTGATCTGGACGCTGACGATCGCCGTCCTGCACGCGGGCGTAAAGAACGCCTTGATGAGCAAGAGAGGGAAGAGGATTACGAATCCGATGATGAAGAGTTCGTGGATGAAGAACGCGTCGAGCGTCGTCCGCGTAAGCGTAAAAAAGCCGCCGGTAAACCCGCTTCTCGTCAGTACATGATGATGGGCGTGGGCGTGCTGGTCCTGCTGCTGCTGATCATCGGTATTGGCTCCGCGCTGAAAGCGCCTTCCACCCCGTCTTCAAGTGAACAAACGGCGTCTGGCGAGAAGAATATCGATCTCACCGGCAATGCCGCTGACCAGGCAAACGGCGCCCAACCCGCTCCGGGAAGCACTTCCGCTGAACAGACTGCGGGCAACACGCAGCAGGATGTTTCTTTGCCACCAATCTCCTCCACGCCAACGCAGGGTCAAACGCCTGTGACCACAGAAGGTCAACAGCGTGTAGAAGTGCAGGGCGATCTGAATAATGCACTGACGCAACCGCAGGGTCAGGAACAGCTAAATAATGTGGCGGTAAACTCTACGCTGCCAACAGAACCGGCGACCGTTGCGCCCGTGCGTAATGGTACTGCGTCAAGCCAGACGGCGACGGCACCCGCCGCCAGCGCCCAGCGACCTGAACGTAAACAGGCTGTGATCGAGCCGAAGAAACCGCAGACCACCGCGAAAACGACGTCCGCAGCACCGAAACCGGCGGCTCAGCCTAAACGGACTGAACCCGCAGCGCCTACGGCCACGACGACGCCAAAAGCGACGGTCAGCACCGCACCGGCACAGACAGCAGCGCCCGCGCAAACGCCAGCACCTGCTCAGACCGCGCCAGCGGCAACGGCAGGTAGCGCATCTGGCGCTAAAAGCGCCGGTAACGTCGGATCGCTGAAGTCCGCACCGTCCAGTCATTACACCCTGCAGCTCAGCAGCTCTTCAAACTACGACAACCTGAATGGTTGGGCGAAGAAAGAGAATCTGAAAAACTATGTGGTGTATCAGACGACGCGTAACGGCCAACCGTGGTATGTTCTGGTGTCTGGCGTGTATGCCTCGAAAGAAGATGCGAAACGCGCGGTTTCCACGCTGCCAGCCGATGTGCAGGCAAAAAATCCGTGGGCCAAACCGTTGCATCAGGTACAGGCCGATCTGAAATAATGTTAAAGCGCAGGATGCTGTCGGAGCTTTCTCCACAGCCGGAGAAGGTGTAATTAGTTAGTCAGCATGAAAAAAAATCGCGCTTTTCTGAAGTGGGCAGGGGGTAAATATCCCCTGCTTGACGACATCAAACGGCATTTACCGCAGGGCGAATGCCTGGTCGAACCCTTTGTGGGTGCAGGGTCGGTGTTTCTTAACACCGACTTTTCTCGTTATATTCTTGCCGATATCAATAGCGACCTCATCAGTCTCTATAAGATCGTGAAGACCCGTACCGACGAGTACGTGAAGGCTTCCCGTGAACTGTTTAACCCGGAAACCAATCAGGCTGAGCTCTACTATCAGTTCCGTGAAGAGTTCAACGCCAGCCAGGATCCTTTCCGTCGTGCGGTTCTGTTCCTGTATCTGAACCGATATGGTTACAACGGCCTGTGCCGGTATAATCTGCGCGGTGAGTTTAACGTGCCGTTTGGACGTTACAAAAAGCCTTACTTCCCGGAAGCTGAGTTGTATCACTTTGCGGAAAAAGCGCAGAATGCGGAATTCCACTGCCTCTCATATGATGAGTGCATGGAGCAAGCGGATGCGAACTCGGTTGTCTATTGCGATCCGCCCTACGCCCCGCTGTCAGCAACGGCGAATTTCACCGCGTATCATACCAATAGCTTCAGCCCGAAAGAGCAGGCCCATCTGGCTAAAATGGCCGAAAAGCTGGTCAGTAAGCAGATCCCGGTGTTAATTTCGAACCATGACACGCCGGATACCCGCGAATGGTATAAAGCGGCGGAACATTTTCAGGTCAAAGTGCGACGCAGTATAAGCAGCAACGGCGGCACACGTAAAAAGGTGGACGAACTGCTGGCTCTGTACAAACCAGGAGTCGTTTCACCCGCGAATAAATAATTCTCAAGGAGAAGCGGATGAAACAGTATTTGATTGCCCCCTCAATCCTGTCGGCTGATTTTGCTCGCCTGGGTGAGGACACCGCGAAAGCTCTGGCTGCCGGTGGTGACGTCGTGCATTTTGACGTCATGGACAACCACTATGTACCGAATCTGACCATGGGTCCGATGGTACTGAAATCCCTGCGTAAATATGGCATTACGGCTCCCATCGATGTGCATCTGATGGTGAAACCTGTCGATCGAATCATCCCGGATTTCGCAGCCGCGGGCGCCAGCATCATTACCTTTCATCCGGAAGCCTCCGAACACGTTGACCGATCGCTGCAACTGATTAAAGAGCACGGCTGTAAAGCCGGGCTGGTCTTCAATCCGGCGACACCATTAAGCTATCTGGACTATGTAATGGACAAGCTGGATGTGATCCTGTTGATGTCCGTTAACCCAGGCTTTGGCGGTCAATCTTTCATTCCGCAAACGCTGGACAAACTGCGAGAAGTCCGTCGTCGCATTGACGAGTCGGGTTACGACATTCGCCTCGAAGTGGATGGCGGCGTGAAGGTGAGTAACATAGCTGAAATCGCCGCCGCAGGAGCCGATATGTTTGTCGCCGGTTCCGCCGTCTTCGATCAGCCAGACTACAAAAAAGTCATTGATGACATGCGCAGCGAACTGGCGAAGGTAAGTCATGGATAAATTGCAGGATATTCGGGGCGTTGCCTTTGACCTCGACGGAACGCTGGTGGACAGCGCGCCGGGATTGAGCGCCGCAGTGGACATGGCGCTGTATGCGCTGGAGCTGCCGGTTGCCGGTGAAGAGCGCGTCATTACCTGGATTGGTAATGGTGCTGATGTATTGATGGAGCGGGCGTTAACCTGGTCTCGTCAGGAGCGCGCCACACTTCGTAAGACGATGGGCAAGCCGCCGGTCGATGAAGATATTCCCGCCGAGGAGCAGGTCCGTATTCTGCGTAAGCTATTTGACCGCTACTACGGAGATGTCGCAGAAGAAGGGACGTTTCTGTTCCCTGATGTCGCCGACACGCTGGGCGCACTGCACGCCAAAGGACTGCCGCTCGGTCTGGTGACCAACAAGCCGACGCCGTTTGTTGCGCCATTGCTCGACGCGCTGGATATCAGTAAATATTTCAGCGTCGTTATTGGCGGTGACGACGTCCAGAACAAAAAACCACATCCGGATCCGCTGCTGCTGGTGGCAAGTAAGCTCGGCATTGCGCCAGAGCAATTGCTCTTCGTGGGGGATTCGCGTAATGATATTCAGGCGGCAAAAGCCGCTGGCTGCCTGTCCGTTGGCCTCACCTATGGTTACAACTATGGTGAACCCATCGCGCTGAGCCAGCCAGACGTCATGTATGACCGCATTAATGAACTACTGCCCGCTCTCGGGCTTCCGCATAGCGAAAATCAGGAATCGAAAAATGACTAAGCCCATCGTTTTTAGTGGCGCACAGCCCTCAGGTGAATTGACCATTGGTAACTACATGGGTGCACTGCGTCAGTGGGTGAACATGCAGGATGATTACCATTGCATCTATTGTATCGTTGACCAGCATGCTATCACCGTTCGTCAGGATGCCCAGCAACTGCGTAAAGCGACGCTGGATACGCTGGCGCTCTACCTCGCGTGTGGTATCGATCCTGAGAAAAGCACCATTTTCGTTCAGTCTCATGTGCCTGAACATGCGCAACTGAGCTGGGCGCTGAACTGCTACACCTACTTTGGCGAACTGAGCCGTATGACCCAGTTCAAAGATAAGTCAGCGCGCTACGCTGAGAACATCAACGCTGGTCTGTTTGACTACCCGGTACTGATGGCAGCAGATATCCTGCTGTATCAGACCAACCTGGTGCCGGTGGGCGAAGACCAGAAACAGCACCTGGAACTGAGCCGCGATATCGCTCAGCGTTTCAACGCGCTGTATGGCGACATCTTCAAAGTTCCTGAGCCGTTTATTCCTAAATCAGGCGCCCGCGTGATGTCTCTGTTGGAGCCGACGAAAAAGATGTCCAAGTCGGACGACAACCGCAACAACGTGATTGGCCTGCTGGAAGATCCGAAATCCGTGGTCAAGAAGATTAAACGCGCGGTAACGGATTCCGAAGAGCCGCCGGTGGTGCGCTACGATGTGCAGAACAAGGCGGGCGTCTCTAACCTGCTGGATATTCTCTCCGCCGTGACCGGACAGAGTATTCCCGAACTGGAAAAACAGTTTGAAGGCAAGATGTATGGTCACCTGAAAGGCGAAGTCGCCGATGCGGTATCCGGCATGCTGACTGAGTTGCAGGAGCGTTATTATCGTTACCGTAACGACGAAGCCTTCCTGCAACAGGTGATGAAAGACGGCGCGGAAAAAGCGGGCGCGCGTGCATCAGCTACGCTGAAAGCGGTTTATGAAGCGATTGGTTTTGTTGCCAGGCCGTAACGGGTACGCGAAATGAAAAAACCGGGAGATTCCCGGTTTTTTTGTATCGGCGCAATGATCAGCGAGATTATTCTGCGGTCGGGCCGCAGCCGCCAATCATCTTAGAAATAGAAATGGCAGGGTGCAGAAGATAGTCATAAGAGCAGGTCTTATTACGGTTTTCGATGTGACCTGTACAAGCTGTCAGGGTTGCCAGTGCCGCACCTAAGAGTGCCATTTTGATAAATGTGTTCATTTACATTCCCTATGTAAAAAATATAATTTTTTAACCATCAATTGAATTAGTGAATCTTCATTCGCTAACCGGGGTCGACGATAACGTAATCTATTTTTCGCGTCAGTAAGGGAATAGGCATGCGGGAGAGGTGAAAGGGGTAATCATTTTAAAATTAATGAGTTAATATAATGTCCGGATCTGGAACTTGTATTTTAGGGCCAAAAAAATAAGGCCAGACGATGCTGACCTTACCGACAATTAAGGCTTAGTGATTAGAGAACCAGTTTAGTTTTTCACGTAATCCCACCACGCGCCCCACAATGATTAGCGCCGGGCTTGCAACCTGTGTTGCCAGTTCGCCGAGATTATTCAGTTCACCTTTGACTACCCGCTGTTTCACCGAGGTGCCGTTTTCAACCAGTGCGACCGGCATATCGGCCTGCATGCCAAATTCGATCAGTTTTTGCTGGATAGTGGCCGCCTGATTTAGCCCCATGTAAAACACCAACGTCTGTTTTTCTGCCGCCAGGTTTTCCCAGTCCAGTTCGCCGCCGGTCTTCAGGTGCCCGGTAACCAGACGTACGCTCTGGGCGTAGTCACGGTGTGTCAGCGGAATGCCGGAGTAGGCGGAACAGCCGGATGCCGCGGTTATTCCCGGCACCACGGAAAACGGAATACCGGCATGGCACAGTGTTTCCAGCTCCTCACCACCACGACCAAAGATAAACGGGTCCCCGCCTTTCAGACGGACGACACGTTTGCCCTGTTGCGCTTCACGCAGCAGGATTTGGTTAATTTCCTCCTGCGGCACGCAGTGATAACCCGCGCGTTTACCGACAAACACACGGTCGGCGTCGCGACGCACCAGGTTCATGATGTCGTCAGACACCAGACGGTCATAGACCACCACATCGGCCTGCTGGATCTGCTGCAACCCTTTTAGCGTCAGAAGTCCGGCATCGCCAGGGCCTGCACCCACCAGCACCACTTCACCGCGATGATCCAACGGCTCGCTGAGCATCTGCTCGGTGGTTTCTTCTACCGCTTTATGGTCGGCATTCGCCAGCGACTGTGCCAGCCTGTCGTTAACAAACAGCTTTTCCCAGAAGCGGCGACGTTCACCCATCGTGGCAAACTGTTTTTTCACCCGGGAACGAAGTTGCCCGGCATAATGTGCAACCTGACCCAAATGTTGAGGTAAAACGGATTCCAGTTTTTCACGCAGCAGACGGGCCAGCACCGGTGAGGTGCCGCCGGAAGAGACCGCCACCATTAGCGGTGAACGGTCGATAATCGATGGCATGATGAAACTGGCGGCTTTCGGCGCATCCACGACGTTACAGAAGATACGGCGGGATTCTGCAGCATCGCTCACGCGCTGATTCACCGCATCATCATCGGTCGCGGCAATCGCCAGCCAGCACGGGTCGAGAAGGGCTTCATCAAACGGTCCTTCCACCAGCGTCAACATGTTTTCATTTGCCCATACGGTGAACTGCGGAATAAACGCCAGCGCATTAACCGTTAAACGAGCGCCTGCTTCCAGCAGTAACCGTGCTTTGCGTTCTGCGACATCACCACCGCCGACAATCAGACAGTCGCGGTCTCGTAGTTGACAAAATATAGGCAAATGATCCACGACATTACCCCTTAATTATTGGCTGTAGCCTCAGTTTGGTTGATTTTTGCCGGAGCAGGTCGCTCCGATTTTGGCGTAGCATACCAATAACCTAACCCCATGAACACGACACCGGACAAAGTATTGCCGAGTGTTACCCACAGCAGGTTATGACCAATCCCCGCCAGGGTATAGGCTTCGCTGTGGTGTCCGAACCAGGAGAGGGCGAACAGCGTCATGTTGGCAACTGAGTGTTCATAGCCGGACGCGATAAACGCTAGCAGACACCACCAGATAGCGATAAATTTCGCGGCGCCTTCAGTACGGATCGCCATCCAGATTGCCAGACAAACCAGCCAGTTACACAGCGCGCCTTTGAAGAACAGTACCGTTGCCGGTGCCGTGGTTTTCGCCAGCGCGACCGAGTGTACGATGCTGGTATCGACCGGTAGCAGGCTACCGCCACCCCAGCTGTACAGCAGTGCGACGAACACGGAACCCACCAGGTTACCCAACCAGGTCTGCGGCAAAATCGCCCACATCTGCCCCTGGCTGATGGTGCCCGCTTTGACGCCAAGCGTCAGGAACATCGTGTGACCGGTAAACAGTTCGGAACCAGCAATAATGACCAGCGTTAAGGCAATCCCAAAGGTCGCACCCATCACCAGCGGACGCAAGGACGGATCGAGTAAGTTACCGAGAGTGAAAATCAGGATGATACCGAGGCCAACGTAAGCCCCTGCCATCGCTGAACTGACCCAGAAGCCGAGCGGGTTATTTGCCGACAGGCGTGCGATGCGCGCAGCGTTAGCCGCACATTTGTTAATTGTATCTGTGAACATGACTTTGATTACCCATAAAAAATGAAATAAATACGTAACCGTAGGCCGGATAGGCCTTTATGCCGCCATCAGACCTACGAAAAAAACAGGACTGCCAATACGTTAAAAAGGGAGGCGTTGCGCCTCCCTAAAATTCATTAACTGCGCAACTGCACAATGCCGTCTTTTACCCGCGCGTCGTAGTGCGCCACGGAATGACGTTCATCCTCCATGCACAGGCCGTCGCTCAGGCGAAAGCGTTGTTTTTTCAACGGGCTGGCGACCCACAATTCGCCCTGATGTTCCGCAATCAATCCGCGAGACAGCACGCTGGATTCAAAGAACGGGTCGATGTTGCTGATCGCAAACACCTGGTCGTTGTGATACGGACGAAAAATAGCGACCTGTTCCTCACCTAACAACGCGCAGACGCCGGTTGCGGGCAGGATGTCATCAATGTGGCAGATGTTTGTCCACTGGCTCATGCGTTTTCCTCCACCAGAGTGACCGGGATGCGTTCATACGGCGTGGCCGGACGATGCTGTTCACGTTCAGGCACTACCTGGACGTTCGGATCGCGTTTATCGCTGTTGATAAAGTGTCTGAAACGCGTCTGGGCAGATGGCGTGTTGACGGTTTCCGTCCACTCGCAGACTACGGCTTCGCGCAGACGGGCCATCTCTTCTTCCAGATGTTCGTTCAGACCTAGTTTGTCGTCGATGATGACGGAACGCAGATACTCAATGCCGCCTTCCAGGTTGTCTAACCACGGGGCGGTACGGGTCAGTTTGTCCGCCGTACGGATGTAGAACATCATGAAACGGTCGAGATATTTGAGCAGCGTTTCACGATCGATATCCGCTGCCAGCAGATCCGCATGACGCGGTTTCATCCCGCCATTACCGCAGACGTACAGGTTCCAGCCTTTCTCGGTAGCGATGATACCGACGTCTTTGCCCTGGGCTTCGGCACATTCACGGGTACAGCCGGAAACGCCGAACTTCATCTTGTGCGGGGTGCGAATGCCTTTGTAGCGGTTTTCCAGCTCAACGCCGAAGCCCACGCTGTCACCCACGCCATAACGGCACCAGGTGCTTCCCACACAGGTTTTCGCCATGCGCAGCGCTTTGGCGTAGGCATGGCCGGTTTCGAAGCCAGCTTCAATCAGTTGGCGCCAGATTTCCGGCAGGTCGTCTTTTTGCGCGCCGAACAGGCCGATACGCTGAGAACCGGTGATTTTGGTGTACAGATTAAATTCACGGGCGATACGACCTACGGCAACCAGACCTTCCGGCGTGATTTCACCGCCGGCAGAGCGTGGGATCACAGAGTAGGTCCCGTCTTTCTGGATGTTCGCCAGGAAGTTATCGTTAGTATCCTGCAGCGGGGTGTGCTGCGGTTTCAGAATGTACTCATTCCAGCAGGAAGCCAGCAAAGAGCCCACGGTCGGTTTACACACTTCGCAGCCATAACCTTTACCGTGTTTTGCCAGCAGCTCCTCGAAGGTTTTGATGCCTTCCACTCGAATCAGGTGGAACAGTTCTTGGCGCGAGTAAGCAAAGTGCTCGCACAGGTTGTTGTTCACTTCGATACCCTGTTTCGCCAGTTCGGCGTTCAGCACCTGGGTAACCAGTGGGATACAGCCGCCGCAGCCGGTACCGGCTTTGGTTTCGGCTTTCAGCGCGGCAACGGTGTGGCAGCCTTTGTTGATGGCGGCGACCAGCATCCCCTTGGTGACGTCGAAACAGGAGCAAATCTGCGCGCTGTCCGGCAGTTTATCCACGCCAATAGACGGTTTACCACTGCCGGCATGGGCCGCCCAGTAGAGATCCAGTTCCAGTTTCACCAGCGCCGGGTCCGTGCCCTGCACCAGCCGGTCGAACAGGCTGGTGCCGCCGGGGCGGACGGTGAACTCGAAATCATGGTTGTGATAGGCGAAGCCCAGCCCCGCCTTCTTCAGGTCGGCGGCGAAGCGGTTGATGTTAGGGAGCGCCGCCGCCCAGCCCGCCTCGTTGCGATGCTGGTCGGTCAT
>JAAIGE0100493230.1_pt1 | contig 10597 bp, 12 predicted proteins | sample 6487951 | NCBI WGS metagenome assembly JAAIGE01 (sample SAMN13974128, study PRJNA590717) | phyllosphere metagenome | biome: tomato field; feature: multiple bacterial spot infested tomato fields; material: tomato leaves; isolation source: leaves from tomato fields | host: Solanum lycopersicum ... | reverse complement strand
GAGCGATATGGCCATCTACGAAGAGATGCAAAGTCTGTTGCAGGAGCTGGTGGATCTGGTCAAGCAGGACGAACAGTACACGGCAGCTGTTGCATATGGTGCGGTCCTGCCTAATGCAGATACTGCCGACGCACATCGTCACCGCGCCATTCGTATCCACGAGCTGAAGCGCCATTTCGGATTGAAGTAACCTGGCCAGTTACGACCTGATAGGGGAAAACCCGTGTCGTCCATGCAATTTTTTCTTCGCACCGAAGATCTGGTGTTGTTGAAGGCCTATCTCGACGAAGCTGTAGCTTTCAGTGTTTCGCTTGAGCAAATGGGCCAGGAGTCAGCAGTCGTCCTATCAGGCATCGCTGCGGGCGGATCTTCGGAATGGTTCGAGTGGTACACGTATGCCGATTGGGCCAGCGTCGACCACTGTCTCTACATCGCCGTAATCGAGGACTGTCCGACACTACACAATGGCTTCCTCGAGCTGCATAGCGCATGCCTCGACCTCGAGCTCGCGGGAAAACCTGGCCGGGGCCTGCACTTTGACCGCAAAGCGTTTCTTGAGCGTCTTCGCCGGTACCGCGCGGCTCCCGGCTGGTTTTGCGAGGAGGGGCAGCCTCGCCTCCTTCACCCACACGACGTTGTGACCATAGGTGACGACCGCTCAGATTTTTTGGCGCGCTTCGACATTGAGCATTTTTAGGAGAAGGCGTCATGCCAACGCAAAAAGATATCCAGCTTCATAGCTTTCACTCATTGATCAGCTTGATCACTGACGCGGCCGCAAAACGTGATCTGCCGTACGTGATGTGGAATTGGGGTAGGGCGCACAGCTACGCCACCTGCCTACGTAGCTGCGGGGTGATATCTCAGGAGGAAGCAGCCGAATTGCACTCCGTCGCTTGTGCTGCGAAAGGCGATTGGGTGCTGCCATCTGTTCTGTCGGAGGGGGTGAACACGTTTTCGTTTCGTGCTGAATGCGGCTATTACATGGGCCGCTTTATTAGCGCAGTCGAAGCGCAGGGCCATGCCATTCATAGCGTCGTACGCCCGGATGGTAAGGGGTTCCCAGACGTGGACGTCGAGATCCGGACCGACGCAAATCTGGAACAGCTCCAGGAGGCGCTTCGCTCAGTTGAGGATGCACGTGTGATGCTGCAGACCCTTCGGCAGATACCACTCGCTGAAAATAGTCTGCAGCGCGATTACGACATCCGCTGAGGGGGGCTGAAAGCTAGGCCAGCGTCAACCAGCGGCGCCGGTAGTGAGTCGCGGCTCCTGCAACATAACTTCGCCTGTCCAGCAGTCAGTCCGCCTCGATGCACACGCGGTTTGACAATAAGCGCTATCGCTCTGATCGCGCCACGCCCGGCGCACCGCTGGGGCACAGCGCGGGCGGCGCGGATTGGGATCATCGTCGCACTCACAGGCAGCATCGCCCTGCTGATTGGCCCCTATGACGCTTACTATTTCTCTGCGGCAGTGACCATCTTCCTGATGGGCATGGGGATGATCAACCCACCGGGCACTGCGATTACACTTCAGCCTTTCAGGCAACAGGCGGGCGCGGCCTCGGCCTTGCTCGGCTTCCTGCAAATGGGCTGTGCGGCCCTCGCCATCGGCATTGCCTCGGCACTGGCGATGCCTGTATACCTAGCCTTCTGCATCGTCCTGGCGGCCAGCCTAGCGCTGTCCCTGCTGACGCTTTCCGCGAAGATCACGCGCTAGACCGGCAGGTTTCCAGGATTTCATCGGCCAGCGGAGAGTCGTCGGGACAGGCCCGCGACAGCACTAGCGCACCAACGGCATGCGCGATCGCGTTGATGTTCCTGGCGCGCGTCTTACGCGACATGGCTGCATCCTCGACGGCATCGGGACTCAGCGCCGCAAGCAAACGCTCAAGTCCAGCGGCAAAAACCTCTCTGACTGGCTCCGGCTGACGCGCCGCATCTGCGCACAACGCCGCCATCGTGCAGCCCTGGCCCGGCGCATCGCGGTGCTGCCTGGACAGGTACTGCTGCAAGAACGCGGCGAGATCGGAGCCTTCGGTCATCGCCACCGTTTGCGAAAAGCCACAAACCGCCGATTCCGCCATCAAGTCGGCCTTGGAGCCGAAATGCTTGTAGAAGCCGCCGTGAGTGAAGCCCGCAGCGGCCATCAGATCGGCAACGCCCACGCCGTCGTAGCCACGTTCACGAAAGAGCGCAGACGCCGTTTCGACGATGTGCGCCCGGTTCGCCTGTGCTTGTGCCTTGGTGACCTTCATATCGAGTTGACTGACTTTTATCTGCTAAGAGCTAGCACTATACATTGATGTCGATCATAATCAATGTCTTGACAAGTTAGATTGTGGTCATAATCATTAACGGATCTTCACTTGAGAGGATCTTGATCATGAGCACCACGCACCTGACCGCACCCACCCAGTTCGTTGAGGTCGATGGCGACAAGTTCGCCTACCGCCGCTGGGGCAACGCCTCCAGCTCGCAGCCGCCGCTGTTCTTCGTGCAGCACTTCCGTGGTGGCATGGATCACTGGGATCCGCTGCTGACCGATGGCCTCGCCGAAGACCGCGAAGTCATCCTTTTCAACGGCCGCGGCATCGCCTCGTCGAGCGGCACGCCGCGCAACCGCATTGAGGACATGGCCGACGACATTGCGCGGGTGATCCAGGCGCTGGGGCTTGCGCAAGTCGATCTGCTGGGCTTCTCGCTCGGCGGCTTTCAGGTGCAGGAGGTGGCGCTGCGCCATCCGCAGCTCGTGCGCAAGTTGCTGCTGCTGGGCACTGGCCTGCGCGGCGGCGACCCGAACATGGAACCCAAGGTGCTCGAAGTTGCGCCGAACCCCGTACCGACTGCCGAAGATTTCCTCTACCTGTTCTTCGGGCGCTCCGAAGCCGCCAAGCGGGCCGGGCTGGCTTTCTGGGAGCGTCGCCACCAGCGTGTCGATCAAGACCCGCCCAGTTCCGTCGCAGTTGCCCAGGCACAGGCCGAGGCCCATGCCGCCTATCTGCCGTCCCTGGCCGGCGAGAACCCTTATGCCTACCTACATGCCATCCAGCAGCCCACTCTGGTGCTGAACGGGGTCAAGGACGTGATGATCCCCACGATCAACTCCTGGCACCTGGCGCAGAACATCCCCAACGCCCAGTTGCTGATCTACCCGGACGCCGGCCACGGCGCGCAGTTCCAGCATCCCGAGCGCTTCCTCCAGCACGCCATCCAGTTCTTGGCGGAGTAATTGCGCAAGCGCAGCCATTGACCTTCTTTGGCGGCCGCGTGCCGTGCATCGGCCGCACGTCCATCCAATCAAGAGAACGAATACCAACATGAGCAAGAAAGCACTTTTCAAGCCGTACCCATTGGGGCCTCTGACGCTTGCCAACTGCATCATCATGGCGCCGCTGACCCGCAACCGCGCCGGCACCGGCCTGGTGCGCGGCGAACTGGCCGCGACCTACTATGCCCAGCGCGCTTCTGCCGGCCTGATCATCACCGAGGCAACCTAGGTGTCGGCCCAGGCCCAGGGCTATCAGGACACTGCGGGCCTATACACGCCCGAGCAGTTTGCCGGCTGGCGCCAAGTCACCGACGCCGTGCATGCCAAGGGCGGGCGCATCTTCGTACAGCTCTGGCATGTGGGCCGCGTGTCGCACGTCGATGTGCAGCCAGGTGGCGCCGCGCCGGTCGCGCCGTCGGCCATCCGCGCGGCAACCAAAACCTTCGTCAACAACGGCTTTGCCGACGTTTCCGAACCGCGTGCCCTTGAACTCGGCGAGCTGCCGGGCATCGTGAACGACTTCCGCCAGGCTGCGGCCAACGCCATCGCCGCCGGCTTCGACGGCGTGGAGATCCACGGCGCCAATGGCTACCTGCTGGAGCAGTTCATCAAGGATGGGGCTAACCAGCGCACCGACGCCTACGGCGGTTCCATCGAGAACCTCTCCCGCCTCCGTCTGCCTGTCCTGATCGCCAATGGCGACAACGACATCATGGTGCCCACGGCACTCAGCCGAGACATGGCACAACGGATTCCGAACGCGCGGCTAGTGATCTATGAAGACGCCGGGCATGGCGGCATCTTTCAGTATCACGAAGACTTCGTGGCGCAAGCCTTGGCCTTTCTTGCGCAATAACGCCACCTGCAACCGGCTCACGCACTCAAAAAAAGGAATGACCTTCTACGAAAGCCTTCATAATCGACCGTTACGGCAAGAGAGAAGTTGGCCGTATTGCCGAAGTACCAGAACCCGAACTGCTGGATGACGATGTTCTGATTCAGGTCCACGCGGCAAGCGTCAATCTGCTCGATGTCAAGATTAGGAACGGGGAGTTCAAGCCCATCCTGCCCTATCGCATGCCCCTTGTGCTGGGCCACGACGTGGCCGGCACGGTCGTCAAGGTCGGCCCGCGCGTGCGCAGGTTCAAGCTGGGCGATGAAGTCTATGCGCGGCCGGATGATTTCCGAATTGGCACCTTCGCCGAATACATCGCCGTCAAGGAAGGTTCGCTCGCGCACAAATCCGCCAACCTAAGTATGGAGGAAGCAGCCTCCATCCCGCTGGTCGCCCTGACGGCCTGGCAGGTGCTGGTCGAAACCGCCAAGCTCAAGAAGGGGCAGAAGGTATTCATCCAGGCTGGCTCCGGCGGCGTGGGCACCATCGCCATCCAGTTGGCCAAGTACCTGGGGGCATTCGTCGCGACGACGACCAGCACCGGCAACGTCGAGTGGGTTAAGTCGCTGGGTGCGGATGTCGTCATCGACTACAGGAAGCAGGACTTCGCCACCGAATTGCGCGATTACGACGTGGTGCTGAATAGCCTCGGCAACGATGAGTTGGAGAAATCGCTCCAGGTGCTCAAACCGGGCGGCCACCTCCTTTCCATCTCCGGCCCGCCCACACCAGAGTTCGCGGCCGACCAGAAGCTCGCCTGGCCGTTGAAGCAAGTGCTGCGCCTACTGAGCCGCAGCATCCGAAAAAAGGCAAAGCGTCTTGGCATTCGCTACACCTTTGTATTCATGCGGGCAAGCGGAAGTCAACTGGGCGAAATCAGTTCTTTGATTGAGTCCGGCGTCATCAAGCCAGCCGTGGATCGAGTATTCCCATTCAACTCGGTAGCGGAGGCTTTGGCTTACGTTGAGACGGGACGGGCAAAAGGCAAGGTGGTCATCAAAGTGAAGCAATGAAACCTGGTTGAACTGCGGCTGACAAAATGGAACTGAGGCATCTACGGTGTTTTATTGCCGGTGCCGAAGAACTCAGCTTCGCTCGCGCTGCCGAGCGGCTGCACATTGACCAGTCGTTGCTGTCCCGCACTATCAAGGAGTTGGAGGAAGAACTCAGCTCGCGCCTATTCGTTCGCACCACCCGCCGCACGCAACTGACCCGCGCGGGACGCCTGTTCCAGGAACACGTCCGGCGTGTCTTCGCCGCCTTGGATCAAGCCCGCGATAGCGTGAAGTCCGCTGCCAATGGCTTTCACGGACAGTTGCTTGCGCATCGCGCTGTCAGACGGCATCACGCCATCTCGCCTACCGACGCTATTGGCGCAATGCCGTGAAGAGGATCCCGAGGTCGAGATTCGACTATTTGAGGCTCCGCTCGCTCAGCAGATTAAGGGTCTGCATGATGGCACCTGATCGCCTCAAAGCAATGTGTAGTCGGGCTGGCCAAATCAGAAGAGCAAGTCCCGAAGTGTCTGCGGCAGCCCGGCCAGGCGTGCATCGATGGTCTGGGCCAGCTGCTGCTCGGACTCACGCTGGTCCTGGTTGTTGATGGAAGTTCCATGTAGCAACCCAAGCAGGTAGCCCTGCACGAATATTTGGTGCTGACCTATCGATCTAGCGTACGGGCTGCTATGCATGTAATCGAAAAGTCACTGCAGGCCTGCAGGCATAGCGAGCCGTTCTATCGACATTAGGTCGTTCCCTTATATGGTAAGCAGATCCGCACTTATCGAATCCGCAAATGCGCGAGATGGCGCCGGAATTTTCTACTGCTGGTCAATCTTCAAGGAGGTATTGATCGTCACCTGTAGGTGCTTGTTATCCAACCCTCGTGACGAGATTGAGCCAACATGTGTAGGCGCCACTGGAGCACGCCATCGACTCGGCTAGACATCCTGATCGGGCGCGTTCTTTAGCCGCTAGATCGGCACTTGCCCAAGCTGCTGGATCGACAAGTACTGGACTGCTTTGGCGAGCAGCGCGAATACTCGGCGCTTATCGGTATCGTGCGGCATCCACTTATTTGTCGCAATAAACTCAGGGTATGAACCATGCATCACCGCGTCCAAGACAAGATTCGCAGTAGCCCTTACGTACTGCGGGTACTACCAAATCCATTATAAATCAAATGTATCGAATAACTCTTTGATTTGGTCCGCATAGATATAGGTTTAGTTTGCCAAGCGCTAGTTATAACCTTTATGAGATATCGGCATAAATCTCATTCTTAAACAGCTGTGCTATTTATACAGCCGAGCAGTTTTACCAGTGTAGTGAAATAAACTTTCCATTTCAGGGGTTGGCGGAATTTTGTGTAGAGGTCTACGTGCCACTCTTTAGACCAATGCTAATAATTGTTTTAGGCTAGCCACAGCACACATCAACATGGCTGCATGTTGTATAGGAGACTATCAGTTGGAATGGACAATAGGATTATTTGTCAAGATCAATTTATTTGATAGATTCATTGAAAATAAAGTTTGACATTTTCAATTTATATCATAATCTGATACTGGTAGGAGGCCGTGCGTTAGGCAAGTGTAGATAACGCATGCCAATTCTAATACAAAATATTGTTAAAGATTTTGGCGGCGATGCCGACAAACTGTCCACCATAGGAGAGATAAAATGACGATAGGTATCAAGCAAGCTTCAACAAACTCGATCGCAGCAAATTCGATGAAGTCGGGTTCACTGACCAAATTTAATCAAATCAAAAATGACGGAGAAAGCATCGACGCTAATAAATCATCAAGCTCAACGATCGTTAGTTTGTCTGAGGATGGCCTTAAGAAGTCTGCAAAAGCGAAAGGTCAAAACGAGGATATTGAAAAAAGTAATTTGCCAGATCAAACAAAAGAGGCATTAATTCGAATTAGAGAGCTAAAAAAAGAGCTTGCTGAAAAAATGAAAGAATTACAGGAGGCAATGAATGATACTTCTTTAAGTCCCGATTCGAAGCGGATAAAAATTGCTTCTTTACAAGGTAGTGTCAATGCCTTAAGTTCAGCGCTAAATACCGCGAACTCGGAAATGCAGAAAGCATCCAAAAATCTGTCTGAATCTGATGCCAAAACGGTATCCATGCTAGCATCAAAATAATACGTTGGTTTAATCAAACATAAATAAGTGAATAGTATATAGCTGGCTTGTCAATTTTATGTTTACCGGAGATTTTCGCTGAATAACATCTCTGCTCTAATGTTTGATAGTGCCAGCGCTTATGTAAGGGGGCTGACTTTTGACAGATAATTTGGTCGGCTGTGATGGCTTCCAAAGCCAAGAGCAAGCGAGCAGTACATCGGGTCTGCAAAAAGTGGAAACTAGCTGTTACATGCTTGGCAGCGGTCTGTCGGATTAAGCCGTGTCAACTAGTTTTGAAGACATCGAATTGTGCCGTCGCCGACAAAGGTGAGAAAGATGTTATCGTGTCCACAGCTATGCGTTTGTGCAGTAACTCAAATCCGAATCTAAGCACGCTGCGAGTGGGTGCAACCCGAAGCAGTAGTGCGGTTCACATAGGCCGGCGTCTGCTGCCGACCCTCCAGGAACCAGTGCTGCTGCAGGGCGGCGTGGGCGCTCCTAATGAAGTTGTCGTCCGCTGCCGTATACTTGCCGACTTGCCGACTTGCCGACTTGCCGACTTGCCGCGGCCCTTGTTATAGGTCTTGAAGCGGATGCGGGGACTGGGATGGCGCTTCTCGGACTGCTCCGGCATCTCGCCATCGGACAGGCCATCGACGTGTACCGCGCCGCTCTAGTAGATTCTGAGGTTATGGTTGTAGCTATTATCCTTGAACTGGTAGCACAGATGCTTGAGAGCGTCTAGGCGGGGGTTGTCATTCAGTTTAATGAGCGTATCTTCACGTTAAAGATTGCAGATCGGCATTTGCAATGTTGGGAGCGTGATATTCGGCGTATCAAAAGCAAATTAATTAGAATTAAGGCTCTTTTTTAAAATGGAATGACAGCATTATCATGAAAGCGCTGGCCTAAGCATTTATCGCTACTTTAAACTGCCTATGGTAAACGTTAAAACTCGCCGCCTATTTGCAATTGGTAGGCCTGATGATTGTTATAGAATGGCTAGATTTTAATAGTTCATCTATCTTATTTTGGAAGATCGTTGCCTGCATTCATATGCATTTGTAATATTTAAGTTGATGTGAATTATGCGTCACGGGGTTAGCTAAAAAAGATTGATATTCGTAGGTCTTCTTTCAAAGCAGCCTTTTATCATGGGCTTGAGATCGATGACATAGCAAAAAGCTCTATTGCATTCGTGTACTCGGAAATATGGTTTCCATGTTGGAGTATCAGATCATATTATGGTGACACAGCTATATATCCTTACTGGCCTGGTATAAATGTGAATTGAAAGATTCCAACCTCCGTGAACCGAGAGCCTGCATCAATTTAATGGGTTGCTGGCTCGCGTCGTCGCGAGCAACTGCCATATCTCGTTTAAACCATTTGACGAGTTCAGTAATCGATTTTTCGTCGTAAAAATCTACCTGCTTAACTACACGGATTAATTTGGTCTCGTTGTAGCTAACAGTCACGATTGCTTTTCTATCCGTAGGTCGAATTATAGCCTCCACGACAAAGGGTGCTAGCGCAACACTTAGTAAATCGATTCCACGCTCCATCACCGCTCCTGATGTTGAAGAAGAGTTTTGGTCTTTGAAAACTGTTTCATCAAAGGTATGCCAGCCCTGCATTGAGCGAACTGACAGTACATACTTATTGATATCTGGGATGCTATAGTCTATAAGTACTTCATTTATCTTTTTTGTAAACGTGCCTGAGCTTGATTTTTCAGGATATTCTTCAATACTCAAAAAATCCGAAAATTTTCTTTGGTGCGCTATGGGAAAGGTACTCTCAGAATTCATACGGCATAGCTTTATATCGTTTAGGTAGTCATGTACGATCGACTCTGTATTGATTATCAAAACTTCGTGCGAGTGTTTTCTATAGGCGCGTGCATTTAGTAGTCTAAATACCCTGCGCTTCTGCCCACATGAAAACTCTCCCGTTCGTAAATTTGTACCACTCAGCGGCGGAAGTTTCTTTTGGCAAGGTTTCTTGAAGGCGGTGGGGCGTCATGGATGCTTGATTTTTCAAAACTAGCGGCTCCTCCGCGCTTCCTATAGCGATATCGATTGGGCGATGCTGCTCTTCCAGCGCTTTGCGATCTCGTCCTATCACTTTACAGAGATCCAGTGCGGCACTTGTGCTTAGAAGGCCGTGTTTTTCGATTGATTGCTATGCTCCTGGGCTGGTGACATGGAATAGCTTTGGATGACAAGATATAAATCTATCAACGCGCATGATATATTCGGTTATTAACTAATTTTAGGTTGATAATTGCACATTCTAGATAGTAGTTCTATCTAGAAAACATGTTGGAGGGTGGTAAGGCACAGCAAATGATCGCAGGCTTTTGATTTGAGAAAAGTTTATCAAATGGCTATAAAAAACTTGCGCGCCCGCCCCGAACGATATATGCGATTTTTATAATAAGGTATTTCATGGTTTCTAGCTAAGTGCCTATTGGCCAATTAGATTTAACTATTTTAATGGTTAGTAGGCACACCTATTAGCGGTATGGGGAAGAGATATCACTTGTCAGGTGTTCTGGTTCAATCTCCAACGAACACTTCAAGTTGTCGCTCCCAGTTGCCAGGGGACAAACTCGTTTTGACCATAGCCATGTAACTCGCTGCGGCTGCGTTCGCCCGAGGCCAGCGCCAGCAGGCGCTCGAAGATGAAGGCGCCCCGCTCTTCCAGGGTGGTGCTGCCGTCCACCAGGCCCCCGCAATCCACGTCCATGTCGTCGCGCTGGCTTTCCCACAGCCGGGTGTTGGTGGCGATCTTCAGCGACGGCGTCGGTGCGCAGCCATAGGCGGAACCCCGGCCGGTGGTGAAGGCGATGAGGTTGGCACCGCCCGCCACCTGGCCGGTGGCCGAGACCGGGTCGTAGCCGGGGGTGTCCATGAACACCAGGCCCGGGGTGCGCACCGGCTCGGCGTAGCCATAGACCGCCATCAGATCGGTGGAACCGGCCTTGATCACCGCGCCCAGGGATTTTTCCAGAATGGTGGTCAGGCCGCCGGCCTTGTTGCCCGCCGAGGGGTTGTTGTCCAGGCTGGCGCCGAAGCGGGCGCAATAGTCTTCCCACCAGCGGATGCGTTCCACCAGGCGCTCGCCCACCGCCGGGCTGGCGGCGCGGCGGGTGAGCAGGTGTTCGGCGCCGTAGATTTCCGGCGTCTCCGAGAGGATGGCGGTGCCCCCGGCGGCCACCAGCAGGTCCACCGCCCGGCCCAGGGCCGGATTGGCGCTGATGCCGGAATAGCCGTCCGAGCCGCCGCAT
>JAAIGE0100091395.1_pt1 | contig 10597 bp, 8 predicted proteins | sample 6487951 | NCBI WGS metagenome assembly JAAIGE01 (sample SAMN13974128, study PRJNA590717) | phyllosphere metagenome | biome: tomato field; feature: multiple bacterial spot infested tomato fields; material: tomato leaves; isolation source: leaves from tomato fields | host: Solanum lycopersicum ... | reverse complement strand
GACATGCTCTCGACCTTAGCCGCGCGTCGGTTTCGGTCTGGTTTCGGAAGGTGGACGATGTCTGACATCCCGGTGATCGATCTCTCGAAGGCCCCCGGTGAGCGTGCGGCCTGGGATCGCCCGGGATGGGTCGTCTATCTCTGGGCGGTATGTGAACTGCTGTTCGTGACGAATCCCTGGCAGATCAGTTCTGGCGTGCGGGTGCGGGTCCTTCGAGCTTTCGGAGCCGAGATCGGCGCCGGTGTGGTCTTCCGTCCGCGCACACGCGTGAAGTTCCCCTGGAAGCTGCACATCGGTGACCGCTCGTGGATCGGCGAAGGCGTGTGGTTCCACAACCAGGACCACATCTATATCGGTCACGACGTCGTCATCTCGCAGGAGACATTCCTCACGACTGGCAGCCACCGCCACCGGGGGGATATGGCTCTCGTCACGCGGCCGATCATCATTGAGGACGGGGCTTGGATCACGACCCGCTGCCTTGTGCTCGGCGGGATAACCATCGGACGGTCGGCGCTGATCAAGCCGTTGAGTCGCGTTGAGCGTGACGTGACTCCAAACACCGTCTGGGACACGAGTGGCCCTGTGGCGGAGCGGTTCACGTGAAGATCGCGCACGTCGTCACCTACGTATCGCCCGATGGGGCCTTCGGCGGACCGGTCCGGGTCGCCCTCGGGCAGGCCGCCGAGCTCGCCAGCCGCGGGCACGATGTCACTGTGTTCGCAGCGTCGCCGGATAAAGCGCCGAAGGTCGTCGAGCAGGACGGCTACCGATTGCTGCTCTTCCCTGCTCGTCGTGTACACCGACGCCTGGGGTTCGCGGGCATGCGCGCTGACGGGCTCACCCGCGCCCTGCGCGCCAGCCTTCCGGCCCTTGATCTGGTCCACGTCCACCTCGCACGCGACTTAGTAACTTTGCCTGCGGCGAGGGTCGTTCGGAAGGCGGGCGTGAGGCTGGTCGTGCAACCGCACGGGATGATCGATCGGTCGCAGAATCCACTAGCGATTCCCATCGACCGTTGGGAGACGAAGCCGTCGTTATCCGCGGCTGCCGCGGTGCTGACTCTTACCGCCCAGGAGAAGGCGGACATCCGATCGATCGTCCCGGAGGCAGAGGTGAGATCGATCGGCAACGGCATAAAGGTGGGGGTGGTGCCGCCATACGAGGGCCGCGAGGGTGGCATCGTCTTCCTGGCTCGGCTGCATCCGCGTAAGCGCCCACTCGTCTTCGTGGAAGCTGCAGTCGATGTCTTGGAGAGACACCCGGACGAGCGATTCATCCTGGCTGGGCCGGACGAGGGTGAGGGCGAGAAGGTCGCGCAGATGATCGAGCAAGCTGGGCTCGGCGATCGCATCACTTGGGTCGGCCCGATCGAGCCCGGGCAGACCGACGCGCTGCTTCGTAATGCGAAGGCCTTCGTGCTCCCCTCGTTCGGTGAGGTGTTCCCCATGACGGTCCTCGAATCGTTCTCCGCGGGAACGCCGGTGATCACGACGTCGTCACTTGGCATTGCAGATCGTTGCAAGCACTACAGCGCCGCCATCGTGACCGATGGCTCCGTGACCGCGATCGCCGAAGCTATCGAGCTCGTCTTGAGTTCGACGGAGCAGGTCGTTGCCCTGCGAGAGGGTGCCCGGCGCTTCATCGAGTCCGACCTGAGTATCGAATCAGTAGTCGACCGGCTGCTTGAGATCTACGAGTCGCGCGACGAGCAGAGGGAAAAGATCAATGCCTGAAGATCCCGAGGATGTCGTCGCCATCATCCAGCCGTTCGTCCCGGGGTATCGGCGTCCCCTATTCGATGCGATAGACGAGGAGTTACGTCAGCACGGTCTGCGCCTCGAGGTGTGGCATGACTTCCCCAAGGGGCGAGTGGCTGCCCGCGGAAACGCCGACAGCGGCCCGTGGTCGGTGCCCATCAAGCAGCGGCGCATTTCGATTGGACGTCGAAACATCACTTATCGAGGGGTGGCTCGACGGGCCCGCAGGGTGCGAGCCGTTGTCGCGGGGCTGGCCAGCACGAACATCGAGACGTACGCACTCGCGCTCGACCCAAAGGTGCGACTGATGTTGTGGGGTCACGGACGCAACTTCACAGCGTCGACGAATGGGCTCGACACCAAGATCGAGACCTGGCTCGCCCGCAGGTCGTCTCATCTCTTCACCTACACAGATGAAGGCAAGCAATTTGTCGTCTCGCAGGGGACTCCCGCGGGGAAAGTAACGGTTGTCGTCAACAGCACAGACACGAGAAGTCTTCGCCAGGTTCGGGACGCGACGACTTCGGCGGATAGCGCCGAGCTGAGGCGTGAGTACGGACTGGAAAGGTCGAGGGTCGCCCTCTTCATCGGTGCGTTCGATGCTCCGAAACAGCTCCCCTTCCTGTTCGACGCGATGGATCTGGTCGTGAAGAGCCACCCTGACCTCGTGCTCGTTCTGGCAGGAGCTGGCCCTGAGTCCGACGCAGTGCGCGATCTTGCACACTCGAGGTCCTATGCACGCTTTATCGGCCGGCTCGAGTCGCGGGAGCTGGCCCGCTTCTCGACGATCACGGATCTTGTCGTTATGCCGGGACGGATCGGTCTGGTCGCAGTGGACGCTCTCGGGCTCGGCCTGCCAATCGCGACAACGAACTATCCTTTCCATGCTCCGGAGGCCGCGTATCTTCAGGCCGACATCGATTCGCTGTGGACTGAGTTCGATGTTTCCTCATACGCGCAGGGAGTGTCTGACCTGCTGGCGCAGCCCCACTACCTCGAGGGACTCCGCGCCGGTGCCCGTGCAAAGGGAGATCAGTACTCTGTGGAGGCCACTGCAGAACGGTTCGTTGAGGGCATTCTTCAAGGGCTCGAGAGCTGACCAGTTGAGGATTTCCATTCATGGCTAGTTCGCGTCGCATCGCTGGACAGTTCGCCTGGGCCTCGTCCAGCAGGATCGGAGCCGCACTGCTTCAGGCCGTTCTCCTTGCTCTGGCCGTCAGAGCTGTTCCCCCCGCGGAGTTCGGGCTTCTCGCAGCCATGCTCGGCATCACGACGTTGCTGCAGACCATTTTCGATATGGGCGTGCAGACCTACACCACACGTGAGCGAGCGGCGCGTGGAGATGTCGGGGCGATCGCGACGGCGCTTCGCTTCAACGGGCGGACGTCGCTCCTCCTCGCAGCGGTTGCCGCGGCCGTCATTGCCGGTGCTTCATGGATGATCGATCCTGCATTCGCGTTCATGTTGCCGTTGGCCGTCTGGGTTGCCGCGGAGCGGACCGCCGATGTGCGACTGACCATCGCTTTCGCTGATGGCGACGTTCGTGGCAATGCGATCAATCTCCTCAGCCGGAGGGCGTTCGCGATTGCCATCTTCCTTTTGCTGGTCGCGCTTCACGTAGAAGCGCTTCTCTCTTACGCGATCGCGGTTGCGGCGGCTGCAGTGGGTTCCTCGCTTTTCGCTCGTGCCTACGTCCGGGGGCGCGTGACGGCTCCACCCGACATCACCTATCGAGAACTCCTCCGAGCGAGCTGGCCCTACTGGTTGAACTCTGTCGCGACGCAGGCTCGAAACTTGGACAGCGCAATCACGGCAACTTTCGCCGGCGCGGTGCAGGCCGGGTACTTTTCGGTCGCGAGCAGGCTCACCAGTCCACTCCGGATTCTCCCTACTACCCTTTCCAGTGTTCTCTTGCCGAACGCGGCAAAGTCGAGTGGCAGCCGCAGAGAAACGCTCTTGCTGTTGCGTCTGGCGGGGCTTGTGTGGACTCTCACGACAGCTATCTACCTTTTGATCATCGTGATCGCCCCGTGGGGGGTCCCGCTCGTGCTCGGAGCGGACTACACCGGCTCGGTACTAGCAGTCCAAATCGTGGTGGCGGGGCTCCCTTTCGCTGCTTTGATCTCACTGTTGTCCTCTGTGCTGCAGGGCCGTGGGCGGAAGCATTTCGTGGCCACCGTGGCGACGGTGTCGGTCGTCGTCTGTCTGGTGATGGTCGCTCTCGGTGCCGCCCTATGGGGAGCTGAGGGGGCGGCGCTCGCGCTCACCCTCAGCTTCGTTGGGCAGGCGATTGCCATCTGCGCAGGATTCGTCAAGTACGTCTGGAACGGGGCTGAAGAAGCGAAATGAAACACTCTCGGCGACGGCAGGTGTTCTGCACGATAGCGGCACAGCACGACAATCTCGGCGACATCGTCATCCGTCAGCGCATGCTTGAGCTGGTCGATCCAGAGATCTGCGACCTGCGCATCAGCGTGGGAGCAATGCCCCCCGCCTATATAGACGCGTTCGACTTGCCTGCACATGCGCGTCTGTATCGCTCTGGTCTGGCTTTCGGCGCCTCATTCGTGTGGTCCTCTGTGGCCGGACGCAGTGCGCTGCTTCTGCCACCGGGGCCGTATCCGCTCACGTCTGCTCGCGCTGCACTCCGCAGTTGGGCGAGCGTAATCATGTCGGCGCTCGCGCGAGCCGGTGGCGGGGCGTCGGTGACCGTGGGTAAGTCCGTACGGGGTGCTCATCGAGGTGCGATCTCAGCAGAGCGGGCGCTGGTGCGCATATCGCGGCTCTACGTCTCTAGGGACCGGCTCAGTGCGCAGACACTCGGCATCCCCGTTGACGCCTTGCCCGACCTGGCTCTCCTGGCGCCAGCACGCTCCGCATCCTTCAAGAATGTTGTCGCAATTTCCCTCCGCTACGACAAGCCAGTCGGTGAGGACCTCCTGCGTTCAGTTGTCGCGTGGTCGCGTGCGCAGGGGTTGGTGCCAACCTTCGTCACTCAGGTGCGTCGAGACGAGAAGCAGCACGCAGACCTCGCCGAGCGACTCGGGGCTGAGCATCTGTCGTGGGGTGATCGCAGTCACCGGGAGCAGATGGAGTCGATCGAGGAGCTCTATTCCAGGTCGTCCTTGGTCGTCACGGACCGCCTACACGCTGCGTTGCTCGGCGTTATCGGAGGTGCCGTTCCACTGGCTTTGAGAGGCAAGGATGAGCCGAGCAAGATCGTGGACGCGTTCGACGGGGTGCTTCCCGTTGTGACATTGGACCGCAATGGCGAGCACCGTCTCCCCGACCGGCTGAGCGCCGGGCTTCAATCGGCTGAAACGGTAGCTTCTGCGCGCGAGGACGCGAGACACGGTCTCATTTCCCTGCGTGACCGCGTGCGTCTCAGGCTTGCGGGCCGCTGATCTCGACGCCTCATGTCTCGGCTCAGCTGGGCTCGGCGTGGATGTCGGCCTACTTGGTACTGCCGATCTGCGAGCGATCATTGGGAATCAAGCTGTGATGGGAGACTTCCGTTTCGCAAAGGTGTGCGGGGTCTGACCGTATGGCTTGGTCTTGCGCCGATCGTCGCGCGCGCGATCCCTTCCTCGTGATCCATCTGATGGCGATCAGGACGACGATGACTTGCGTGGCGATCCAGAGTTGCGCGATCGAATTGCCGCGCACGATCTGGGGCACGAAAGAAGCAAGCGTGAGCAGTGATATCAGCTTTATCCCGCTGGCGTTGAGAAAGTTTTCCTCGAATCGCGACATCAAGATTCCGACCAGGGTCATTCCCAATACAACCCCCGGTAGGCCGAAGTCGTAGAAGAAGATTCCGCTCGTGCTGGGAACGGGGCAGTACAAGACACCGCATGTTCCGCCAAAGGCCTGGATCAGGATCTCGTTGCTCCAACGTTCTCCCGGCGCGAGGGCCGCAGGGATGGGTGTGAGGATCGCTTCCCCGATCGTGCCCCGTCCGTACCCATACTCGATCGATGCCCCGAGTCGGGTGGCCAGGAACGCCACGTAATTGAACATCTCGGTGTCGTACGAGAGAAAAAAGTTGTCGAGGGTACCGCCGATCCCCTCGGTCGAAAAATAATCTCCCATTGCCGTGAGTAAATCGGCGTCTCCCGTTCGAGAACCCGAACTCCTCACGAAGGGAATGATCGACAGGGCGAGGAAGCCAACAAAGGCTAGCCCCGCCATTCGCCAGGTGACCAATCGGAACCAACTTCCCGGAAGTGCACCGAGAACAGCAGCGATCAGGGACGGCAGCAGGAACCGCCTCGAACCGAGCGCGGACGGCGGAATCACTGTGAGCGCGATAACGATCCAGTAGAGCAAACTCTCGAGTCCTGTAATGCGACGAACGCGCTGAAGGCCGATCCTGGCGAATGCCATGACGATCCCGGCGACGACGGGCAATGCTGGAACAAGAGCTGGCATCCCAGCCACGGTCGTTTCACCACCTGCCCCTCTGCCCTCGAACAGAAGGACCAGATAGGAGAACCCGCCTCCACTGATCGCCATAAGGATGATCCACGCGCCGAGCACTGCCAATGCCACCGAAGCCGCCCGGGCCATTGAGAACTCCGCTACTGCTGGCGGAGGAGAGATTGACTCGGCCGGCGCTTGAGACCTCTTCGTGATCGTTCCGAGGAAGTATCCAAACAGCAAAAACACGACAGAGAGTGAGCCCACCCATGCAGCCGTTTGGTACCCATCTTGGATGTTGTTGCCGCCGTAGAAGTTGTAGCGGTTGTTCGCAACCATCATGATCGGGCGAACACCGAAAATGGCGATTAGCATCACAAGAGTGATGGACATCGGCGACACGAGCGATCCGCGACGTAGTCGCGTTACCAACAAGATGCCACCTATGCCGATGGTCAGCGTGATCCAGGGAAGAATCGGCGATTGAGCGTCCACTCTTCACCTCCAATGATTGTGGTTCTTGTTTGATCGGCGACTGTTCCTCGCCGAACTTATGCGGAGGTCCCGGATCAACAGGTCAGTCGACCGCGAGGCTGTGCTGGCTTCGCGCCGTCGCCACTCGGTAGACGAGATGGTACGCGGTGGCGGACACCTTTGCGATGGATGCTTGTGCCGCGAGCTTTCGATGGCCCCTCTTGGTGAGGAGAGTTATATCTCGCCAATTCATTCGACTCTGAACTGCTCTGCGTACGTCACGAGCCACGCCGCGATCGATGGCAGATTTGCGCCGAGAGACCTCGTTTAGTGAAGGAATGAGGACGTTGCGATAAGTAAACTGAATCAATGAATAGAACTCGTCTTGGTTCGGATTGATTTCCTGAAAAGCTTCCTCGGCAAGCTTCAAAGATTGGCGCAGATCACCAAAGTCATAGGTCTTGCTGTTGAGTATCGAGTTCGGATTCTGGAAGTAGACGTAGAGACTTTGTGGGACCGCCGCGATACGTTTCACTCTCGGAAGGACTCGCAGCATGCCTCCGAGGTCCGAATGGGCTCGTGTCGCCGGAAACGGATCCGTGCCCAAGGCCTCACGTAGGAACAGCTTGTTCCATAAGTGTCCTTGAAGTCGCCCATCCAAGAGGCGCATCAGCGCTTCCCGGCCGTCGTAGGGGCTGCCTCCAGCCGCATCCGCAATTATTCCGATGTCTTCTCCGGCCGTGGTTCGCTTGATCGCGTTGCAGACGACCAAATCAGCCAGATGCTCTCGCGCGACGGCAACCATCGAGGAGGCAATTGTCGGATCCCACTCATCGTCCGCGTCGGCCAGCCATACGTAGTCGCCCGTGCAGGCAAAGATGGCTTGATTGCGCGCATGAGCTACACCCCGTCTCGACGCACTGAGAACCCGTACCGGTCCCGGCAGCGTGTCGCCCCAACCGAGGATCTGGTCCCTCGAATTGTCGGATGAGTGATCGTCGATGATGACGAACTCATAGTCAACGCTTCGGTCGAGCGTTACCAGTTGCCGATGGGTTCGGCGGAGGTAAACGGCCGCGTTATGGACAGGGAGAACTACGCTGACTCGCGCCTTCTTGCTGGTCATGCCAACGCCAGGGCCTCGCGCACCCGCTTTCCGAGGGTGACCTGAGCGAGATGAAGTCGGTTCTCCAGCTCATCTTCACGGGCAACCTGCTTGTCCAGGAATGAGCTGATCTCTTCCGACGAGGCATCGGCCGTATCCAGGCTCAGTCCTAGATAGCCGATGGTCTCAAAGTGGGTCCGAATCTTGGCAGCAGGATTCGGCGCGATCTCGATCGGTATCGCGCCGGCCTTGGCGGCGAGGATAAGGACATGGAGTCGGTCGCTGATTACAAAGGCGCATTCCTCATAGAGGCTCCTGATGGCCCGCTCTTGCTCAAGGTCTGACCGGGCACCCCAGGCGCGGTACTCGACCGCTACGTCACGAAAACCTTCCGCGAGTTCTGAGCACCGGACTTCGTCCTCGTCTACCTGCGCCATCGCCATGATGTGCAGGCCTCGCAACCGAGCGAACTCCGCGATCGCTTCGAACCAGTCGGCGGAAGGAAGAGCGCGCTTGCCCCGCATCGTTACGAGAAGGGTCCTTCGCTCGTCATGCGGAGTTCCCGCTGTCGCGGGCTCTGCGAAGGCAGTGTCCGGCGACAGCTCGCCGACTCTCATCCGGTCGAGCGACGGCGCATCGCGCCAGAGAACCACCTGAGACAGCCTGGCGCCCATCCGGTAGAAGAAGGCCGATTCGCGGCTGTAGTCACCGACCGCCCGCGGCGGCCGGATGACGGTACCTCCGCGCAGCCGCGTCGCGAGGACGATGAGGAAAAAGAGGATCTCGGACTTGAGATGCTCCCGTCCAAGGGGGACCTCGCCCGGATCGAACATCAGAAGACGCTTGCCACGGCCAAAGATGAGCTTTCGAAGCCACAGTCGTCGTTCGTGGGCTCTGTAGGTGATCTCGTCATCTCTGAATCCGAGCTGTTCGATCCAGCCCGGGGTTGTCCGCCCGACGTAGGCGTGGATGCGTCCGTCGATGCCGCGGCTCCATTCCAGGACGCGTCGCCTTATAACCGCGTCCCCCAGGTTTCCGCTGACACCCGTCAGGATGACGAAGATTTCTTGCACGAAGGGCTCCCGCCGTCTCAGTTCCGTGTGAATCGTCGAAGAAGCTTCCACGACTCACGCTGCAGCTTGTTTCGCACCCTGATCGGGAAGGACATCTTCGTCTCATTCTGATAGGCGCCGATCAACGGTTTAATCGCATTCATGTAGACCTGAAGGTCGTTGCTTTCCTTCGCTTGCTCGAACGCGATCTGGCTGACCTCGGAGATCTGTCGCCGCTTGCGGATCAGGTCCACGCGGTCAGGCGTGACGTGGTCGTAACCCGGGTGGACGCGCTTGATCGGAGTCCACTCGCCCGCGGCTTCATCGTCGGCGAGGCGAACGGCGAGTCCATCTCGCCGATGCCGGTAATTCCCAGCTTGCGTACGCGCCACCGAATCTGGATCGAGGTCGTCCCGAGATATCGCTCCGGCGCGCGCTCCCTCGCGAAGGATGTCGTCAATGACTTCGTTGCGTGTCACAACCACATTCGTGCCCCGCCAGTCGATTTCATACTTCGACAACCATGCGTCGCCGAACACTACGTCAGCGGCCTCTGCAAAGACATCGTCGCAGTAGTTGCAAGCGTTCAGTTGGAAGACCGCATGGCCCCAACTGCCACCGACGAGGGAAAGCGTCTGAGCTTCTTTCCACTCGCCCGTCGACTTCGCTCGGGCTCCGAACTTGTACTGACGAGACGTCAGCTCGGGGTCCTTGATGCGGAAGTCGACGGTGTCGAGGTCGGATGGCTCGATACCTAGTTGCCAAGCGAAGGATTCGGGGTAAGCCGTCGTCTTGAGATGGCCGCACACGATCCCGACGAAGTAGGCGATTTGCTCGCCCAGCACGCTGTCTTCTGATGCCACGTGTCGCGCGGCCTTGATGGCGCACGGAATACCCACGAATGCGTAGCGCTTGGAGTTGCCGCGGATAGACCGCAGCACCTCGTCAAACGACGCCGGGTGGTACTTCGACTTCCGCCCGTTGCGAAGATCCTGCGGGTTCGTAGAGACCACGTATCCGAACATGGGCTGATCGAGATCCCCGACGTGAATGACGCCGTCGACCAGGCCGCGTTCGAGCAACTGGGACAGAGTCCAGTTCGTCAGGCCACCCGAACTGCTGCGGGGGATCTCTGCGTCATCCGTGATCCGGCCCGCGAACAAGGAGCGGTAGTGCCCGATGCGATCGTCGTGAGGCAGATCGCCAAAGATCGGGTCCGCCACTTCATTCTCGTTGGGGGACTCATTGGCGAATGGGCACACCCTGCTCCCAATGGCAAGGTCGGCCTCGCTTGCCCCCGTCAGATCGGCCTCGTAATACCCGCGGGGACGGATCGTCACCGGAATGCGTCCGTCCGTCGCGACCCCGCACGCACCGCACCCCACGCACATGTTCCGCTCGACGACGTTGACAATGGTGTGGTCGTGCTGTGCCGCGACGTTCGTCAAGGAGACTCCTTCGAGCGTTTTGCATGTCCGAGTGACACGATCGGTGCCACCGCACGCGGAAGGCTAGCAGCGCATTGTGTCGCGGGTGTGTCGCACGGCGGTACCTGTCCGAGCGCTCGTCATCGTCCGTCATTTGGTCATGCCGCCAGCGCCCCGTAGACTGACCTTTTGGTGCCCGTGCCCTGCTGGCCTCGCACCACGAACGTGAGCCCTCCACTGGCGTGTTCGACCGGCATCCCGAGCGAACCACCCCGGAGTGGGATTCACGAACTCCTCCGTTCGAATCTATGAAAGCAGCACTACTGTGACGCGCACTTACACGCCCAAGGCTGGTGAGAT
>JAAIGE0100606125.1_pt1 | contig 10601 bp, 9 predicted proteins | sample 6487951 | NCBI WGS metagenome assembly JAAIGE01 (sample SAMN13974128, study PRJNA590717) | phyllosphere metagenome | biome: tomato field; feature: multiple bacterial spot infested tomato fields; material: tomato leaves; isolation source: leaves from tomato fields | host: Solanum lycopersicum ... | reverse complement strand
GAGGCCGGCTCGTACGGCAAGGACACCCGCGGCATCATCCGCCTGCACCAGTTCAACAAGCTGGAGATGTTCGTCTACACGACGCCCGACGACGCTGAGGCCGAGCACCTGCGCCTCGTCGAGATGCAGGAGCGCATGCTGCAGGACCTCGGCCTCGCGTACCGCGTGATCGACGTGGCCGCCGGCGACCTGGGGTCGTCCGCCGCGCGCAAGTACGACGTCGAGGCCTGGGTCCCGACGCAGGGCGCGTACCGCGAGCTCACGTCGACGTCGAACTGCACCACCTACCAGGCTCGCCGCCTCGACATCCGGTACCGCCCCGAGGGCGGCCGCACGGCTCCCGTCGCGACGCTGAACGGCACGCTCGCGACGACCCGCTGGATCGTCGCCCTGCTCGAGTCGCACCAGCGCGAAGACGGCTCGGTCGTCATCCCCGAGGTCCTGCGCCCCTACCTGGGCGGCCTCGAGGTGGCGGAGCCGATCGCGTGAGTCCCGAGGGAGCCCCCGCGGCCGGCGAGGTCCGCGCCGTCGCGCCGGACGATGCCGCCGAGGTGGTCGACGAGATCGCGACGGATGCCGCCGAGCCCCCGCGCGAGCGACTGCTCATCGCGCTCGACGTCGACGGCACGATCCTGCTCGAGGACGAGAGCTACAGTCCCGGTGTCGTGGACGCCATCGCCGACGCGCAGCGGGCCGGGCACGAGGTCATGCTCGCGACGGGTCGCTCGTGGGAGGGGACGCGCCACATCCTCGAGGGGCTGGCGCTCACCCCCGAGTACGTCGTGTGCTCGAACGGCGCCGTGATCCTGCGGCGCACCGGCGCCGAAGACACCCGGGAGTACGAGCGGTTCCACACCGAGCAGTTCGACGCGACCGAGGTGCTGACCCTGCTGCGCGACCACCTCCCCTCGGCGCGGTACATGGTCGAACTGCCCGACGGGCGTCGCCTCTACACCGACGACATGGACGAGTGGAACGTGTCGCGCGCCGACCGCGTCCCGTTCGAGGACCTCTCCGCGCAGCCGGTGTCGCGCGTCGTCGTGGTGTCGGAGGAGGGCACCGATCAGGACTTCGTCGACCTCGTGTCGCGGATCGGCCTGAACGAGGTCTCGTATGCGGTGGGCTGGTCGGCGTGGCTCGACATCGCGCCGCAGGGCGTCGACAAGGCGACCGGTCTCGAGAAGGTGCGCGAGTGGCTGGGCATCGACCCCGCCCACGTCGTCGTCATCGGCGACGGACGCAACGACATCGGGATGTTCCGATGGGCGCGCGCGAACGGCGGACGGGCGATCGCCATGGGCCAGGGGCCCGATGAGGTGACCTCCGAGGCGTCGGAGCTCACGGCATCCGTCACCGAGGGCGGCGTCACGGCGGTGCTGAAGGCCCTCTGACCGGGCCCGTTCAGGCCGCCCACAGGCGCTGCCGCGAGAATGGACGGGTTCTGGGGTCGGCTAGACTCGGCCTGTTCGACCGGGGCTGTCTGCGCGGTCGGGAGGGTTGTCCGAGCGGCCGAAGGATCCGGTCTTGAAAACCGGTGGGCAGCAATGTCCCGTGGGTTCGAATCCCACACCCTCCGCACTGTCCGAAAGGTGATCCGTGAGCGCAAGGCATGACGCGAAGGCGACGAAGTTCCGCCGTCAACCCGTCGCCCGTCACGGAGCGCTGACGTCGCCGCATCCGCTGCGCCAGGTCTTCACGATCCTCGCGGCGGTCCTCGCCGTCGCGCTGGTCAGCACGGTCGCCATCGGCGGGTTCTACGTGTGGGATGCTGCGCGCAGCCTCGACGAGAACGGTGTGGCGATCGGCGACGACGCCCCCCTGCCGCCGCACATCGGCGAGATCGAGGGCGGCGTCAACATGCTCGTCGTCGGCACCGACTCGTGCGAGGGCCAGGACCTCAAGCTCTTCCCGCGCTGCGCGCACGACGACGGCGGCGAACGCAACGACGTGACGATGCTCGTGCACATCAGCGACGCGCCCCGCCGAGTGACCGTCGTGTCGTTCCCGCGCGACATGATCGTGCCGATCCCGTCGTGCACCTCGCCCGACGGCACAACGTCCTCCGCGATGAGCGCGCAGATGATCAACACGTCGTACAGCTACGGGGGCCTCGGCTGCTCGGTCGCCACCGTCGAGGAGTTGACGGGGATCGACATCCAGTTCGCCGCCGCGATCCGCTGGACGGGTGTCATCAACATGTCCGACGCGATCGGCGGTGTCGACGTCTGCCTCAGCGACGACATCAAGGACCGGCACACGGGTCTCGACCTCAAGAAGGGCAACCAGACGCTCGTGGGCGCCGAGGCGTTGCAGTTCCTCCGCATCCGCCACGGCATCGGCGACGGGTCCGACCTCGGCCGCATCTCGAACCAGCAGCAGTTCATGAGCTCGCTCGTGCGCAAGCTGCAGTCGGGCGAGGTGCTCTCGAACTACCCCGCGCTGCTGAATCTCGCCAACACGGCGCTCCGTCAGGTGAACGAGAAGCAGCTGGTCCTCAGCGAGTCGCTCACCAACCCGCAGCGGATGGTGCAGATCGCGATGGCCGTCGCCGACGTACCGTACAAGGACATCGTCTTCGTGCAGTACCCGACCGTGTACGCGCCGGGTGGCGCGCGCGTGCTGCCGGTCACGTCGGCGGCCGACGTGCTCTTCACGGCGCTGTCCGAGAACAAGCCGATCCGGGTGACGGGCTCCGCGAGCGGCGGCAACGGCGTCGAGGTCGTCGGCGAGGCCGACGACCCGAACGCGACGCCCGATCCGACCGGATCCGCGACGCCCGACCCGAGCGGGACCCCCGGGGCCACGGCGACCCCGCCGGCGGGCGAAGAAGGCACCGTCGACCTGCCGGGCGAAATCACGGGCCAGTCGGCCAACGAGGTCACCTGCACCGTCGCGCAGCGCTGAGCCCCGGTTCGGTGAGGCGCCGCAGAGCGGTTATGCTTGCGTGGTGCATCCGCACCGCTCGCGGCCGGATGCCTGGAGACGTCGCATAGTCAGGCCTAGTGCACCACCCTGCTAAGGTGGAGTCCCCTTTAGGGGACCGAGGGTTCAAATCCCTCCGTCTCCGCCACGAGAAGCCCCGGTTCGCCGGGGCTTCCGTCGTTCCTTAAGCGAGGACGGCGCATCCTGTTCCGCCGAGGGAAGGCGCTTTCCCGTAGGCTGGTGTTCCCCGCCCGCTCCCGGAAGCGACCGCATGCCCGCTCGCATCGAATTCGGCAACCGAGACCTCGAGATCGTCGTCGTCGCGGATGCCGACACACCGCCGCGGCTGCTGCGATGCGGCCCTCGTTCCTGGGCCGCGGACATCCCGCCCGGACAACCCCTCATCGAGATCGTCACGGGCGACTCCGGCCATGCGCCGTCCTCGTCGCGAATCACCTACGGCGAGCTGAGCGGTCGTCTCCGCTACGTCGACCATTCCGTCACGGACCTGCCGAACGGCTGGACCGAGCTCACCCTCATCACGAGGGAGGTCGAGCCCGGTCCGGCGCATCGGCTGGGGACCGTCGCGGGGCTCGGCCTCGAAGTCGTCGTGCGGATCGCGGTGCCCCCGACGGGGTGCGCCCTGCGGTCTGAGGTCACCGTCACCAACGCGGCGGATGCCCCGCAACCGCGCACCCTGACCTCCGTCGCGAGCGCGGCGCTGCACGTCGCGCTCGGGTCGACAGGCGAGGCCGCGCCCGACGCGTTCACCCTCGCAGTCGCGCGCAACGAATGGATCGGGGAGTCACGCTGGCAGGTCGCGCCGTTGCGGGCCTCCGGACTCGAGGAGCTCGGCCTGGGCGAGCGCACCGTCGGCAGCCGCGGACATGTGAGCGTCGCCTCGCGTGGCACCTGGTCCACCGGTGGGCACCTCCCGTGCGGTGCCCTGTGGAACACGGCCGACGGCGCGGCCGTCGTCTGGCAGGTGGAGAGCAACGGCGGCTGGCGCTTCGACATCGCTGAGAACGCCGAGGGCACGTCGCTCGCCCTGAGCGGTCCCACCGAGGACGACCACCGATGGCTCGCGGTCCTCGCCCCCGAGGGGAGCTTCACGACCGTCCCGGCCTCCCTCGCCTTCGGCGACGACCTCGATGCGGCGGCCGCCGCGATGACGGGCCTCAGACGCCTCAGCCGCCGGGCGCATCCCGACAACGACGAACTGCCGGTCGTCTACAACGACTACATGAACACGCTCATGGGCGACCCGACGACCCAGAAGCTGCTGCCGCTCATCGACGCGGCGGCCGACGCCGGGGCCGACTACTTCGTGATGGATGCCGGGTGGTACTCCGACACCGACGACTGGTGGTCGACCGTGGGTGACTGGATCCCCTCGACCGTCCGCTTCCCCGGGGGCATGGGTCTCGTCTTCGACCGCATCCGGGAGCGCGGCATGCGCCCGGGGATCTGGTTGGAGCCCGAGGTCGTCGGGGTCGACGCCGACGCGGCGAAGCGACTGCCGAAAGAGGCGTTCTTCCTCTCGCGCGGAGTCCCCGTCATCGAGAGCGAGCGGTTGCACCTCGATCTGCGGCATCCCGCGGCGCGTGCCCACCTCGACGCGGTGATCGACCGTCTCGTGGCGGAGTTCGGCATCCGCTACTTCAAGTTCGATTACAACATCACCGTCGCCCGCGGTACGGACCACGATGCCGACAGCGCCGGTGCGGGACTGCTCGGCTACAACCGGGCCCACATCGACTGGCTCACCGGCATCCTGGACCGCCACCCGGGTGTCACGTTCGAGAACTGCGGTTCCGGCGCTATGCGAGCGGACTGGGCCATGCTCTCGGTCTCTCAGCTGCAGTCGACCAGCGATCAGGAGGAGGCGGAGTTCTCGGCTCCGATCGCGGCGGCCGCGCCGTTCGCCATGCTCCCCGAGCAGGCGGCCAACTGGGCTTACCCGGCGGCCGACATGTCCCTCGAGAAGACCGCGTTCACGCTGGCGAACGGTGTACTCGGACGGCTCTACCTCTCCGGATTCCTCCACCTGCTCAGCACCGATCAGAAGGCACTCGTCTCCGAAGCCGTCCGGGTTCACAAGGATCTGCGTTCTTTCATCCGGACCGCCACCCCGTCATGGCCGCTCGGTCTCGCGCAGCGAGACGAGCCGTGGCAGGCCCTCGCCCTGCGCGACCGGACGCAGACCGTGCTGACGCTGTGGCATCAGGACGGCGCGGCGACGGACGTGCGGGTGTCGCTGCCTTCCCTTCGGGGCCGCGATGTCCACGTCGAGGTCCTCTTCCCGGCCGGCGCTCCGGCGTGGGGAATCGCGTGGTCGTCCGAGGACGGGGTCCTGGAGATGACCGCGGCAGACGCCTCCCTCGCCGCGCGGGTGCTCCGACTGACTCCGCAGTAGTGTTACGGCCGGACTTGCACGGCCGCCGCGCACCCCGCATCGTCGGGGGATGAGCGTCATCCCCCCGATCGGATCCCACCCGTTCGATCGGATCGATCGGTCGCGGTTCGATCGTCCCGAGAGCCGCAAGTGGAGCCTGCACCCGGGCTCCGTCGGCGCGTGGGTGGCCGAGATGGACTTCGGTATCGCGCCGCCGGTCTCGGAGGCGTTGCAGCGAGCGGTGACCGACGGCATCCTCGGCTATCTGTCTCCACCGCTCGCGGCCGAACTCGGGCACGCGACGGCGGACTGGATGCGGACGGAATACGGGTGGCAGGTCGACCCCGAGCGGGTGCACCCGGTGTCGGACGTCATGGCCGCCCTCGGCGTCGCGATCACCGAGTACGCGCCGGCGGGGTCGGCGGTCATCGTGCCCACCCCCGCGTACATGCCCTTCCTCACCTACCTGCCGACCATCGGACACCCCGTCGTGGAGGTACCCGGAGCCGTGGTGGACGGCCGCTGGCAGCACGACCTCGACGGCATCGACGCGGCCTTCGCCGCCGGGGCGCGGACGCTCGTGCTGTGCAACCCGCACAACCCGACCGGCACCGTTCTGACCCACGAAGAGCTGACCGCGCTCGCCGAGGTCGTCGAACGGCACGGCGGCCGGGTGTTCGCCGACGAGATCCATGCACCGCTGCGGTACGACGGCGCACCCCACGTGCCGTACGCATCGCTGTCCGAGGCCACGGCGGCCCACACGATCACCGGCACGAGCGCGTCGAAGGCGTGGAACCTCGCCGGGGTGAAGACCGCGCAGCTCATCACCTCGAACGACGCCGACCAGGCCGCGTACCGCCGCTTCGGATTCGCGGTGCAGCACGGCGCGGCGACCGTCGGCGTCGTCGCGGCGATCGCCGCCTACCGCGACGGGCGGCAGTGGCTCGACGATGTGATCGCGTACCTGGATGCCGAGCGGCACGAGCTCGGGCGACTGCTCGCCGAGCACCTCCCCGCCGCGCGGTACACCCCGCCGCAGGCGACCTACATCGGGTGGATCGACGCGTCCGGCCTCCAGCTGCCGACATCGCCGGCGACCTTCTTCCGCGAGGACGCGGGAGTCGTCCTCACCGACGGCGCATTGCTCGGCCGTGGCTACGAGGACTTCGTCCGCATCGTGTTCGCGACGCCGCGCCCGGTCCTGCGCGAAGCCGTCCACGCGATGGGGGATGCCGCCCGCCGCGTCGCGGGCGCCTAGTCAGCGGCTCTCAGAGACCGGCGACCTGCTCCTCCTCGTCGGGCTCCGGCACGATGCGGAGTCCGCCGGGGGAGTTCGCGGTGGCCATGAGGCTCTCGATCCACGCGGGATTCAGCGGACCGCTGGAACGGCTCTGGTAGCGCACGTCCCAACTGGTGGAGACGCCCACCCAGCGCGAGACGCGGCCGCTTCCGAGGCTCGGGTCGACCGTCCAGGTGAGGATGAACGGCTCGCGACGCCGCAGTTTCGTCACCATCACGACTTCGAGGTGAGCGAGGAGGCGGTCATCGAGCGTGACCGTCTCGGAGCCGAATGCCAAACGTCCCATCAGCGCAAGCTTACGCTGTAAGCATGCGGATCCGCCGAGAAAGGGGGAGGATCGGCGTGGAGGCTCCTCATGAGCAGACAAACCGATCGTGCGATGACGCCGCGACTGAGTCGTGCAGGGATCGTCGACGCGGCGCTCGAGCTCGTCGATCGCTCGGGTCCCGTGGGACTGTCGATGCGCGCCCTGGGCAATCACCTGGGTGTTGAAGCGATGTCGCTGTACCGCCACGTCCACGGCAAAGAGGACCTCCTCGAAGGCGTCGTCGACCTGCTGACGTCGGAGCTCACCGAGGTGATGGAGCGCGAGGCCGAGGAGCATTGGCAGACGTTCCTGCAGAACGTGGCCCACGCCGTGCGCGAGATCGCGATCACGCATCCGCTCGCCTTCCCCCTGATCGCCACCCGCCACCCCGCCGCGCCGTGGCTGCGCCCGCCGCTGCGCAGCATCGAGGCCGTCGACATCCTTCTGCGCGTCCTGCTGGCGCACGGGTTCTCCGACGAGCAGGCCGTCCGTGCCTATCGCGGCTTCAGCAGCTTCCTGCTCGGTCAGCTGCTCCTCGAGGCCGCCGTCCGCGGTGCCGACGTCGGTGGGGCGGGAGCCGCGTCCGGGACGGGGGAGCCCTCGTTCTCGGGACCGGGCGAGGACGACCTCGACGACGCGCCGGAGGTGCGCCGACTGCGCCCCCTCCTGAGCGAGGATCACAGCAAGGAGGAGTTCGAGACCGCCCTCGAGGTCCTCCTCGACAGGCTCGAAGCCGAGCTGTCGCCGTAACGCGCAGATTCTTCCGCCGGGTGCATCCACGGCGGCCCTTCGACGGGAATACACAGTGGTGCCCGACATGTCCGCCGGGCGCGACTCTTCTCATCGAAGGAGCAGCATGATGAACAAGAAGTTCGGGATCGCCCTCGCCGCCGTCGTCACGGGCGCGCTGGCGCTCACCGCCTCGCCCGCGTCGGCGCACCAGGCGACGAAGCCCGCCGGCTCCATCGTCGACGTCGCCGTGAACGCCTCCGGCGGCGGCACCCCCGACGGCAACGCGGCCGACTACGACATCCTGGTCCAGGCCCTCGTCGCGACCGGGCTCGACGACAGCCTCGCCGACACGGGCTCGACCTACACCGTGTTCGCGCCGAACGATCGGGCCTTCCTGCGCCTCGTCACGGATCTCACCGGCACGGCGCCGGCATCCGAGGCGGCCGCGCTCGAGGCGATCACGTCGACCTTCACGGCGGATCAGATCAGCGACATCCTGCTGTACCACGTGGTCGCGGGCAAGAAGCTGTCCCCGGTCAAGGTGCTCTTCTCGCGCTCGATCGACATGGCGAACGGCGGCACGATCGAGCCCCGCGGCATCGTCCTGCGCGATGAGACGCCCGAGCTGAAGAACCCCAAGCTCGTGCTCCGCGCGATCAACATCAAGGCCTCCAACGGCGTCATCCACACGATCGACCGGGTGCTCGTCCCGGCATCCTGACCGCCGACGGTCGCCGCCGCGGCGCCCATCAGCGCGAGAGCAGACGCTGCAACCAGCGCAGCCTCGCGCGGCGGGCGTCGCGGCTGAGGGGGGCATCGGGCGCCAGGGCGTCGAAGGCGTGCGCGCCGCCGGGCCAGACGTGCAGCTCGGCATCGCCGCCGGCCGCCCAGATCCGGCGCGCGTAGTCGACGTCCTCGTCGCGGAACGTCTCGGCCGATCCCACCTCGATGAACGTCGGGGGCAGCCCGCCGAGATCGTCGGCGAGAGCGGGGGAGGCGTAGGTCGGTACGTCGTCGCCCGCGAGCCCGCCGAGGTACGCCGCCCACCCCGTGGCGTTGGCGATGCGGTCCCACGTGCCCGCACCCGCCATCTGATGAGCGGATGCCGAGTCGTTGCGGTGATCGAGCATGGGGTAGACGAGCATCTGCCCGAGCACCGCGGGACTCCGTCGGTCCCGGGCCATCAGGGCGGCGCCGGCCGCGAGTCCGCCGCCGGCGCTGACGCCCTCGAGGATGATGCGGTCGCGGTCGAAGCCCAGCTCCTGCGCGTGCTGGAACACCCAGACGAGGCCCGCGTAGACGTCGTCGAGCGGGGCCGGGTAGGGGTTCTCGGGCGCGAGGCGGTAGTCGACCGACACGATCGCTGCGCCGAGCTCGAGTGCCGGCTCGCCGAGGGAGGGGAGCACGTCGTAGGGCGTCCCGACCACCATGCCGCCGCCGTGGACGTGGTAGATCACCGGGAGCGCGTCGCCCCGGGGTCGAGGACGCAGGACCACGAGCCGTACCGGCGCGCCGTCGGCGCTGCGGGCGACGTGCTCCTCGGCGTCGAACCGGCCGCCCAGGGTGTATTCGTCGCGGGTCGGGACGACGGCGCGCGCGCGGAGCGCCGGGATCTCCGCGGGGGCGAGCGAGACCACGATGTCGTCAGCGGCGTCGAGGGCGGCGCGGACGTCCGGGTCGAACGGGGGCCGCGCGACGTCGCCGTCGAGGTTCGCTGCGTGGGGGCTCCGTTGCACCGCCGGCATCCCTTCTCCGATGCTAAATCGCGTTAGCTCGGAGGATAGCGGATGATGCCGAAGTGCGTGTCACGCCTGCCGCGGCGCGCTCACCGACCCCCGGTTGCGCAGGGGCAGGGGGATCCGCTGCACGCCCGTCGCGGCGTCGGCGTCGGGGCCGAGCAGTGCCTCGACCGCCCGCAGGCCCAGCTCAAAGTGCGGGATGGCGAACGTCGTGAGGCCGGGGTGAACCCACCCGGCCAGCTGATGGTCGTCGAACGAGACGATCGAGAAGTCCTCCGGCACACGCAGGCCCGCCTCGGCGATGGCCTGGTACGCACCGAAGGCGATACGGTCGTTGAACGCGATGATCGCCCCCGACCGCACCCCCGACGAGATGAGATCCGAGGTCGCCTTCCACCCGTCGACGGGGAGCCAGATCGAGAGCACGCGGCCCGACGCCGGGGCGAGCCCGGCCCCCGCCAGCTCGTCGAGGATGCCCTCGAGCCGCTCGCGCCCGGCGACGGTGTCCCGCGGGACGTCGGCGAGTGTCGGCCCCGCCCCGATGAGGTGGATGCTGCGGTGCCCCTGCTCGAGCAGCAGTCGGGCGGCCCGCCGGCCGGCGTCGAGTTCGTCCGGGAGGATCGCCGGCACGTCGGCCGCCCGGTCCTCGGGGAGGGTGTTCAGCAGCACCACGTTGCGGTGGGCGAGGGCCTTCGGGACGCGACGCTCGCGGGTGAACATCGACGCCATGATGACCCCGTCGACCTGACGGTCGAGCATCGCGTCGATCAGTCGCCCGCGCTCGGACTCGTCGCCCTCGTACTCGCCGATGAAGAGCAGGTGACCGTGGCGGCGCGCGCCTTCGAGCGCGCCCTTGATCATGTCGCCGGCGAGCTGCGAGGTCGCGACGGTGTCGGAGATGAACCCGATCGTGCGGCTCGTGCCGCTGCGCAGGCCCGCGGAGATCATGTTGGGCCGGTATCCCAGCTCGGCGGCGACCAGGCGGATGCGCTCCTGCGAGGACTCCGCGATGCGCATCTCGTCGCCGCGCCCCGACAGGACGAGGGAGGCGGTCGTCCGCGACATGCCGGCCGCGCGGGCGACGTCGGCGAGCGTCACGCGGTTCTTGCTCACGGCTTCCTCCTGTCCCGCGATCCTAGTGCGGGGGCGGCCCGCCGCCGGAGAGCGCGAGGGCGGCGACCGCGACGCATCCGTGGATCACAG
>JAAIGE0100437068.1_pt1 | contig 10601 bp, 5 predicted proteins | sample 6487951 | NCBI WGS metagenome assembly JAAIGE01 (sample SAMN13974128, study PRJNA590717) | phyllosphere metagenome | biome: tomato field; feature: multiple bacterial spot infested tomato fields; material: tomato leaves; isolation source: leaves from tomato fields | host: Solanum lycopersicum ... | reverse complement strand
TCTTGTTGATGAAGAACTGCACGAGCGTCACGACGATGCACAGGAGGAACAGCACGATGGATGCCGCCGAGGCGTAGCCGAACTGGTTCTCCTGGAAGCCCTTCTGGTAGATGAACTGCGACAGCACGAGCGTCGACTGCCCGGGGCCGCCCTGCGTCATGACGAGGATGAGGTCGAAGATCTTGAACGAGTTGATCGTGAGCATCACGGTCACGAAGAACGTGGTCGGACGCAGGCACGGCAGGGTGACGTTCACGAAGCGCTGCCAGACGTTGGCGCCGTCGACGCGGGCCGCCTCATGCAGCTCGCGGGGCACGGTCTGGAGCCCGGCGAGGAACAGGATCATGTAGTAGCCCATGTCGCGCCACGTGCTGATGATGACGACGGCGGGCATCGCCCATTCCGAGGAGGTGAGCCATCCCGGCGGATTCTGCAGGCCGAAGAAGCGAAGGATCTCGTTGATGGGCCCGTACTCGGGGCTGAAGAGCAGGTTCCACACCACCGCGATCGCCACGATCGAGGTGATGTAGGGGAAGAAGGCCGCGGTGCGGAAGAACGCCACCCCGCGCAGCTTGTTGTTCAGCAGCAGGGCGAGGCCCAACGCGACGATCATCGTCAGCGGGATGTGCAGCGCCGCGTAGTAGAGCGTGTTCAGCAGAGCGATGCGGAAGCTGCCGTCGCCGATGAGCCGTTGGAAGTTGGCGATGCCGACGAACGCCGACGAACCGAAGACGTTCCAGTTCGTCATCGACATGTAGAACAGCACGACGACGGGGACGAGCGTCAGGGCCGCGAAGCCCAGGAAGTTGGGGAGGATGAAGCTCCACCCGATGAGGGTGCTGCGCAGCGTCAGACGCGAGCGGCGGCGGGGCCGGCTCGGCTCGGTCTTCGACGCCCGGGGGCGCGTGTCGGCGATGGTCGCCATGGTGTCTCCAGATCGTGAGGGGTGACCGGCCCGGAGGGATCCGGGCCGGTCACCGACCTGCGGGGTCAGCCGACGCCGACCTCGCTCTTGACGCGGTTCTCGGCGGTGGTGATGGCGTCGTCGATCGAGGTCGATCCCGACATCACGGCGGTGTGCAGGTCGAGCAGGATGTTCTGCACAGCGGCGGTCTTCGCCGAGGTGGGGTTCTCCGGCTTGGTCTCGTGCGTCGACCAGGCGAACTTCGACAGCTCGTCGGTGGGCGCCCCGGCGACGGCGAAGTACGTGTCGGCGACGCTCGAGCTCGTCAGCGCCGGCGTGATGCCCAGGCCCGCGAGCACCTGCGCGCCTTCCTCGCCGGCGGCGAAGGCGAGGAACTTCTTCGCGGCGGCGAGCTTCGTGGCATCCGCCGCCTTGTTGATCGCGAAGCCGGTGGGGTCGCCGAACGTGACGGGGGTCTCCGACTCGCCCGTGGTGGAGGAGTCGTACTGCGGGATGGGGGCGAAGCCCCACGAGAACGGGTCCGCCTCGCCCTTGGCCTGCTGAGCGATGAGGGTCGCGACGTACCAGGTGCCCATGGGCATCATCGCGGCCTGCTGCTTGCCGAACTCGGCCTGGTAGGTGAGCTTGTTGGCGGTGACGGTGTTGTACTCCACCTGCGCGCCGGCCGACTGCAGGCCGAGCGAACGCTCGTAGTACGGCTTCAGGTAGCCGTAGTCGCCCGAGAGGATGTCGACATCGGGCGACTGCGCGTTCGCGAAGCCCTGGACGGTCGACTGCCAGCTGTGCTGGTAGGTGCCGAGGGCGGCGGAGCCGGCGGCGCCGAGCTTCGAGGTCAGCTGCTCGGCGGCCTTCTCGTAGTCGTCCCACGTCCACGAGCCGTCGGGCTCGGCGACGCCCGCCTGGGTGAAGAGGTCCTTGTTGTAGAACAGCACCCACGAGTCCTGGCGGTAGGGCACGGCCCAGGTCGCGCCGTCGACCTCGAACGCCTGCGCCCCGCCGATGTCACCGGGCAGCTCGACGTCGGAGACGTCGGCGAGCTGTCCACCGGCCTGGTAGGTGATGAAGGTCTTGAGGTTCTTCTGGGTGACGATGTCGGGACCCGAACCGGCGGCGAGGTCGGCCGTCATCAGCGTGTCGTAGTTGGCGGAGTCGTACTCCTTGACCTCGACGGTGATGTCGGGGTTCTCTTCGTGGAACTTGTCGGCGAGGGCCTGGAACTCGGGCGTCGTGCTGAGGCTCCACCCCGACATCGACAGCGTGACGGGGCCGCTCTGGGCGGGGGCCTCCGACGATCCGCCGCTGCAGGCGGTCAACGACAGAGCGGCGACGATGCCCACCCCGGTCGCGACGACGATCTTGCGCTTCATGCGTGCTGCTCCTTTGCGATTGCGTGCCGGGCACCGCTTCGGGCCCGAGAGTGCCGGTGCGCCCCGCGCGGGGCTCCGGAGTCTGTGAGAGGGGTGCGCGTGCGCCGGCCGTCGGGCCAGGTCACGTCGACGACGGTGTCCTCGCCCGCGCCTTCGATCGCGAGCCGCGGCTCGGCCGCCTCGGCGGTCGTGTCGCCCCTCAGGGTCACGAGCGCCGCGAACGGCACCCCGACCGCGGCGTCCCAGGTCAGGACGGGGATGGCGGCCGTCTCCCCGAGCGGGCTGGCCCCACGACGGACCGTCACGCGCGAGGTGGCCTCGGGGGTGAGGGCCCGGATGCCGGACACCCGGCCGTCCGCGTGCGCCTCGGCCGCGCCCGTCGAGGTCGCGTGCGCGGGCTCGGCGCCCGCGAGCGCCCACCCGCCCATCCGCACGCGCAGCGCGTCGAGGTCGACGCCCGGAGCGACGTGATCGAGTCGCGCGATGCGCACCTCCCACGCGCCCCGCGCGAGCGAGGTCACCGTCATCCGCCCGAGGGACTGCGCCGCGCCCGCGAGGCCGGCACCGTGGCGGTGCGTCGTGGGGGTGACGTCGATGAGGTGCACGTCGGATGCCGACGCGGCGACGCCGACGCCCTCGTGCACCGTCGCGCCGAGCGGCTCGAGGGCGGTGCGATGCGTGGCGCGTCCCGCGGCGTCGACGAGGACGACGGCCTGCTCGAGCGGGTCGCTCCACGCGAGGTCGTCGAGCAGCGGGGCCGTTGCCGTGGAGTAGCCGATGCGCGCATAGAGCGGGGAGTCCGCCGTGCGCGTTCCGGGGCGTGCCTTGTCGGTGCCGTGGTTGATGACGCGCACGATGCCGTCGGCGCGCGTGGCCGACACGATCCAGCCCGGGGCGACGACGGCGCGGAGGTCGTCGGCCTCAGAGATCGGCAGGGGCTCGTCGGGAGCCGCCCAGACGTCGTGATCGGCGGGGAGCATGATGCCCATCAGTCCCTTGACCGCCCAGTAGGGCGATCCGGGACCGGAGTACGACTGAGCGAGAGCCGGCCACTCGTGGTGCCATCCGAGCGTCAGCAGGTGGTCGCCGTCGGGTGCGCCACGGGCGACGAAGTGGTCGACGATCGCACCGGCCGCGTGACGCAGACGCCCCGCGCCGAGCGACGGGACGCCCGCGACGGCCCCCGCCCAGAACGGCGCTGCGGCGGCGAAGCGGTAGATGAGGCTGCGGCCCTGCAGCAGGGGCGATCCGTCGCTTCCGACGAGGTGCACCGCATCGAGGAGGAACCGGTCCAGCCGTGCGACGTCGAGCGCCCGACGCTCGCCGGCCAGGTCGGCCGCCCCCGTCATGCGGGGCCAGAGCACGGGGTAGACGTGCAACGCCCAGCCGACATAGTGGTCGAAGGCGCGCTCGTCGCCGTCGGAGAGCCATCCGTCCTCGCGGACGAAGGAATCGTGGCGGGCGAGATCCGCGACGATGTCGGCGGCCAACCAGGGCCCGCCGACCGAGCGGAGGAACGTCTGCACGACGATGCGGAACCACACCCAGTTCGTCTGCGGGTAGGTCTCGTCGCCCACGACCGGGGCCAGGTAGGCGATGACTCGATCTCTCGTGCGTGCGTCGAGGGTGTCCCAGATCCACTCCCGCGTCAGATCGAGGGCGAGGGCGAGCGACGCGGCTTCCACCTTGGCCTGCGCGTGCTCGTCCATCCGCACCCATCGGTCGGCCGCGTCGGGGTCGACCCCTGTCCGCACGCCCTCGGCGAAGAAGGCGATCAGCTCGTCGACGTCCTGCCCGCGCGCCCCGGCGATGCGGAACCCGGCGAGGAGGAAGACGCGGGCGAAGCCCTCGAGGCCGTCGACGGCCGCACCGTAGCCCCCCTCGGCGCCCGGGAACACGATGCGCCCGCGCCCGGGGCTCGCGTGCCGCAACGCCGCGTCGAGCAGGGCGTCGGCGACGGCGAGCCAGTCGCTGCGCCGCCCACCGGCGAGGCGGGGAAGAGCGGAAGTCGCCACGGGTTCTCCTTCGAAGGCCGTCCGTCCACCCGAGCCATGGGGTGAACGAGTGCGAGCGTATCAATCAGAAAACAACACAGCAACATCTTTTCTGAATCCTAATGATCGTTTATGATCGTTTAAGCGATGCACCCCGTTCAAAGGAGACCGATGCCGTTCCCCACCGCCGCGTTCCGCGGCCCGCTCGCCGCGGTCGTCGAGAGCGCCGAACTGGTCACCCCCGATGACGCCCTCCCCGTCCCGCCGGCATACGTCCGCGCCGTCTGGGACCGCGAGCGCGGCACGGTCGACGGGGCCGCCGCGGACCGGATCCTGACCCGCGCCCACGCTGAGCGCGCCGCGCCCTGGCCGCAGCCCCGCGCGAGCGACGCGGCGCGCGTCCACCGAGACGGCGACCGCACCGCATGGGAGGACGCCGCCTTCGCGCGCCAACGGCGCCTCAGCCGCGCCGCGGTGGCCGCGGCGGTCACCCTCGACGACGACGCGATCGACGAGGTCGTGGACGGCGTGGTGCTGCTGTGCGAGCAGAGCTCGTGGTGCTGGCCCGCCCACGACGACACCCGACGGGTGCACGGGTCGGTCCTCGCGACCGTGACGGACCCGTTCGTCGACCTCGGCGCGGGCGAGGCCGTGGCTCAACTCGCGTGGATCGACCACCTCCTCGGAGCCGCCCTCGACGACCGTGCCCCCGGCATCCGCGCCCGGATCCGCCACGAGGCGCGCGTGCGCGTCTTCGAGCCGTTCCAGCGACGACGCGACTGGCACTGGATCGGCCTCGACGGCGACGTCCACAACTGGAACCCCTGGATCCACGGCAACGTCGTCGTCGCCGCCCTGCGCCTGCTCGACGCCCCCGCCGAGACCGAGGAGCGCGACCGGGTCGTCGGCCTCGCCGTCGAGGGACTCGACCGGTACGTCGCCGCCCTGCCCGCCGACGGCGCGATCGACGAGGGGTACGCGTACTGGTGGAACGGCGCGTGCCGCGCTCTCGAGGCACTCGACGTGCTCGCCCACGCGACGGCCGGCGCCGTCGACGCGACGGGCATCGCCTCGCTGCGCGAGACCGTGGCCTTCCCCCACCGCTCGCACCTCGGCGGCGACTGGTTCGTCAACCACGCCGACGGCCAGGCCCGGCCGCCCGCCGATCAGCCCTGGCACGCCCTGCAGCGGGCCGCCCGACGCTACGGCGATGACGACGCCGCCGCCCTGGCCGAAAGCCACCGGCATCCGGGATCACCCGCCGCGACGGAGCGCGAGGGCCTCGGCCGGCTGCTGCGCGGTCTCATCGATGCCGCCTGGGTGACGGCCTCCGCCGGCGCCCCTCCCCTACCGCGCGACGTGTGGCTGCCCTCGACCGAAGTGGTGCTCGCGCGCGAGGCGGAAGGCTCCTCCGCCGGCCTCGCTCTGGTCGCGAAGGGCGGTCACAACGCCGAGCACCACAACCACAACGACGTCGGCTCGTTCCTCGTCGCCGTCGACGGCGTGCCGGTGATCGTCGACGCCGGTCGACCCACCTACACCGCCGCCACCTTCGGCCCCGACCGCTACGACATCTGGACCATGCAGAGCGGCTGGCACAACGTGCCCGTCGTGCGCGGGCGCACGCAACCGGCGGGGAGGGATGCCGCTGCGCGCGGTGCCGCGGCCGAGATCGGCGACGCGCGGACGACGTTCTCGCTCGAGCTCGCAGACGCCTACCCCGAAGCCGGCCTCGCGTCGTGGCGGCGGCGCGCGACGCTCGATCGCACGCAGCATCGCGTCGAGATCGCCGACGCATGGGTCTTCGCCGACGGCGCTCCCACCGGCACCGACACGGTGCTCCACGTGCTCGTCGCGGGCGCTGTCCGGCTCGAATCGGGAGGTGCGCGCGTCACTCCGATCGGGGGAGCACGCCCGGTCCGTCTGCGATGGCCGAGTGACGTCGAGGCGACCGAGGAGGTGCGGGACCTCGACGATCCGATGCTCACCGAGGTGTGGGGCGAGCGACTCACGCGCCTCGCCCTTCCCCTGGCATCCCGCACACAGCTCCGGCTCACGGTAGAACTGGACACACCGATCGAGGACCTCCCATGACCGACACCACCGGGCATCAGCCCCTGGCCGCGGAACGCCGCGCCCACATCCTGAGCACGCTGCACAGCGACGGCGCCGTGCGCATCTCACAGCTCACCGAAGACCTGGGGGTCGCCACGGTGACGTTGCGCCGCGACCTCGCCCAGCTCGAGAAGGAGGGGGTGCTGCGTCGGGTGCACGGCGGGGCCGTGGCCGGAGAGAGCACACCGGCGCGCCCCGAGCCCTCCGCCGACGAGACGCAGGCCGGATCGATCGCCGTCCTCGTCCCCTCTCTCGCCTACTACTGGCCGGGGGTCGTGCGGGGGATGGAGACGGCGGCGCAACGCCTCGGCTACACGACGCTGCTGCGCGGAGCCTCGTACGAGCTGCAGGACGAACGTCCCGTGCTCGACCGCCTCGTCGCGAGCGGCGACGTCCGCGGGCTGATCGTCGCGCCGAACACCGACACCGCCCACGCCGGCGACGTCATGCGCTGGCTGGCCGACTGCCCCGTGCCGAGCGTCCTCGTCGAACGCGACGCCGTGCCCGGGGCGGGCGGCATCCCGATGGAGTCGGTGACGACCGACCACGCGCTCGGGGCCCTGCTCGCGGCCCGGCACCTCGCAACCCTCGGCCACCGCAAGGTCGGGCTGATCCTCTCGCGTCATTCCCCCACCTCCCGCAAGATCGCGGCGGGCTGGCAGACCGCGTGCGAGGAGCTCGCCCTCACCCCCGCCGACCACTTCGAGCAGACACTGCCCGACCGCACGAGCCCCGACTTCTCCGATGTGGTCAACGCGACCCTCGACTCGGCGCTCGCCACCGGCGTCACGGCCCTGCTCGTGCACTCCGACCCCGAAGCGATGGCCTTCGTCGATCTCGCGTTGACACGGGGGATCTCGGTGCCCGACGACCTGTCGATCATCGCGTACGACGACGAGGTCGCCCAGCTGTTCACCCCCGCCCTCACCGCCGTCAGTCCACCGCGCGCGAGCGTCGGCGAAGCCGCAGTGGAACTGCTCGCCCGGCGCATCGCCCAGCCCGACCGGCCGGTGCATCGCGTGCAGCTCAGCCCGCGCCTGAATGTGCGCGCCTCGACGGCCGCCCCGCGATCGTGAGCACGCCCTCGGCGCGCGACTTCTCGCCGTGGACGTTCGCGACCGAGGCCCCTCCCGAGGAGCGGGAGCGCGCTCGGGCGCACCTCGCCGCGCTGACGTCGGCGCATCCCGACTGGCTCATCGGCGACGACGTCTTCCTCTCGGAGCACGCCGGCCTCGATCCCGAGGCCTTCGCGATCGGCGACCGCTCCTACGTCGCCACCGGCGCGTACCTCACCGGCACGATCGCCATCGGGGCGGACTGCTCGATCAACCCGTACGCCGTCGTGCGCGGTGACGTACGTCTCGGCGACGCGGTCCGGGTCGGCGCCCACACCTCGATCATCGGCTTCAACCACTCGTTCGAACCGGGCACCGAGGTGTTCCGCCAGCCCCTGACCTCTCGGGGCGTGCGCATCGGGTCCGACGTGTGGATCGGCTCGCACGTCGTCGTTCTCGACGGCGTCACGGTCGGCGATCACGCGGTGCTGGCGGCGGGAGCCGTGGTGACGAAGGACGTCGCCGCCGGAGCGATCGTGGGCGGCAACCCGGCCCGCCTCCTGCGCTGGCGCGTCGCGCCCGAGCGGGCCGGCGACTCGCGGCGCGACGACCTCACCGCCTTCGCCGATCGCGCGCGCGACGAACTTCCCGCGGTGCTGGGCCGCGTCGCGGTCGACGGGGGCTTCCGCGATCGCCCCGACGCCGCCCCGACCCTGCGCGCAGTGTGCGACGCCGTCGAGCTCTCCGCCCTGCTGCACGACGCGCCTCCCCCGGGCGACGACCGCGCCGGATGGATCGAGGTGATCGCCGCGCAGCAGCGCCCCGCGACCGGTCTCACGACCGACGCGGCCACGCTGTGGGATGACCCCGACGCGGCGTACGGCGTGCTCAGCGCCGGGTACGCCCTCGACCTCCTGGGCGGCCGGTTCGCCCACCCCCTCGCCGACGTCGTCGACGCGGACGCGGCGGGCCTGATCGCACGGCTCGACGCCCTGCCGTGGGACACCGACCCCTGGCGCGCGGGACACCACGTCGACGCGATCGGCACGGCCCTGCACTGGAGCGGCCGACGGCAGGATGCCATTCCCCCGGGGGTCGCCGAGGCGCTGTTCGGGTGGCTCGCCCTCCGCGCCGACCCGGGCACGGGCATGTGGGGCCGCCCCGGCGTCGGGGGCGACCTCCGATTGCTCGTCAACGGCTTCTACCGTGCCGCCCGCGGCACGCTCGCCCAGGTCGGGCTCGACGTCCCGCACCCCGAGGCCGTGATCGACACGGTGCTGCGGCACGCGCGCGATGAGAGGTGGATGCGCCGCGACCGTCGCGACGCCTGCACCGTGCTCGACATCGCGCACCCGCTGTGGCTCACCCGCTCGACCGGCTACCGCCGCGACGAGGTGCGCACCCTCGCCGACGATCTGCTGCGGCACGCCCTCACCGGATGGCACGCGGGTGCGGGCCTCTCCTTCCGGCTGGATGCCGGCGAACCCGGCCTGCAGGGCACCGAGATGTGGCTCGCGATCGTCTGGTACCTCGCCGATCTGCTCGAGTGCTCGGATGCGCTGCGCTATCGCCCGCGGGGCGTGCACCGCCCGGGGCCCGCTCCACGCTGACCGCGTCCCATCCCGAGGCCGGGTGACCAGCGTGGGAATGACGCGGCCGCGCCGCTCGCTCGAGGGCGAACGACGCGGCCGCGTGTTCTCGGGGTCAGCTCTCGGTGAAGCCGGCTCCGCGACGGCGGCGCCACAGCAGCACCCCGCCGAGCAGGAGCAGCAGCACCGCACCCGCACCCGTGACGGCGACGCCCTCGGCGTGCATGCCCGTGTTCGCGAGCCCGCTCGAGGAGCCACCCGCCGTCGAGCCGGAACCCGACGACGAGCCGGAGCCGGCGGGCGAACCGGAACCGCCACCGGCACCCGTTCCGGAACCGCCACCGGCACCCGTTCCGGGATCGGTACCGGCACCCGGGCCGGTCCCCGTGCCCGGGTCGGTACCCGTGCCCGGGTCGACCGGTGCCGCCTCCGGCACGATCGACGCCGAGCGCGCGGACGCGGCGGTGAAGCCCTGCGCGGAGGCCGTGACCTCCACGGAGATCTCGCGGCCCTCGTCGGCGGCGGTCAGTACGTACGCGTCGGCCGTGGCCCCGTCGATCACCGCACCGTCGCGCAGCCAGGCGAACGAGAGCACGGCATCCGCCGGATCGGTCGCGGCCGTGGCCCGGACGGTCGAGCCGACGCGCGCCTCGCCGGTCACGACGGGGGTGCCGATGCCGACGGCGCGGTTCACGGTCACCGTGTACGAGCGCGTGGTCCCGTCGGGTGCGGTCACCCGAACGGTGCCCACGCCATCGGCGTCACCGGGCGGGGTGATCTCGACCGATGCATCCTGGTCGACGGCCAGGGCGTGCAGGGTCGGCCACGCCGCTCCGGTGGACGAAACGGTGTAGGCGAGGGTGCCGGGCGCGAAGCCCTCCACCGGAGCGTCACCGACGGTGAGGCGTGCGAGATCGGCGACACCGGCGGGCGACGCCGAGACGGCGTTGATCTCGACCTCCGAGACGATCATGTGCGTCTGCGGGCGCGCGTTCAGGATGACGCGTACCTCATCGGCCGCACCCGTGACGGGAACGTCGACCTTCGGGGCCCCACTGGACGGGCTCGGAACGGCGACCTCGTCACCCTGCACCCACTCGCCTCCGCTCACGCGGTGGTCGACGCGCAGGGTCGTGGGCCAGCTGAGGGTCGTGCCGTCCTTGAAGAACTGCACCGACACCCGGCTGAGGGTCTCGCGCTGGGCGAGGACGTAGCTCAGGGTGTCCTGCGTGTTCTTCGAACCGCCGCGCCAGTTCGACCAGCCCTTGTCGGTCGTGATGCCGTTGATGGTGTTGGCGACGGGGTAGCCCGACTCGGTGTACGTCGCCGAGGGCGCGCTCTGCGGGGCGACGTTGCGCTCCGACGCGGCGGTGACGATCACCGTCAGCGTCGCTTCCAGACGCTCGCCCGCCGGGCCGGTCGCCACACCCGGCACCGTGACGGTGCCCGGCTGCGCGAGCGCGGAATCGGTCACGCCGTCCCAGTCCCACTCGACAGGGAGTGCGAAGCCGGAGCCCGAGGGATGCAGTTCCGCCTCGACCGTGGTGTCGGCCAGG
>JAAIGE0101374186.1_pt1 | contig 10605 bp, 7 predicted proteins | sample 6487951 | NCBI WGS metagenome assembly JAAIGE01 (sample SAMN13974128, study PRJNA590717) | phyllosphere metagenome | biome: tomato field; feature: multiple bacterial spot infested tomato fields; material: tomato leaves; isolation source: leaves from tomato fields | host: Solanum lycopersicum ... | reverse complement strand
TAGGCGAAAGGATCGTCGTATACGGGTAATTCCTGTTTAGTAATACTTCGTTTTTCCTCCTTCGTTTTCCCGCTTCTTACTTTATATTTTTCCTGATTTTCGGTGATTACGTATCCACCATCGCCGTATACTTCTATATCTTTTCGACTGTAAGGCCAGTTCCAGGAAGCCTGCACGATGCACTGAGCATTGCGGTATTCAATAATAATGGTGGCATCGTCGTCTACTTTGGGATAGATCTGAGGTTTAAATTGATGCGTAACCGCCGTTACCGAAAGGGGTTTATCATTCTTCATGAAGTACGTCATCAGGTTGGCTCCGTAACAGCCAAAGTCAATGAGAGCACCGCCGCCGTTCTGCACAGGATCGGTCAACCAGTTGAAAAACTCTGGATTAACATTGATCTCTTTCGGTCCTTCGTGTCCCGTGTGTACGATCATCTTTTTGAATTTTCCCACCGCCGTGCTGTCCATCACCAGCTGATAGGTTTTCTCGATACTGGGATACCACGACGTTTCGTAATTGGTCAGTAACAGCGTTTTGTACTTCCGCGACAATTCCGCCATCCGCTCGGCATCTTTCACATTTGTCGAAAGTGGCTTTTCCACCATGACGTGAATACCCCGTGGAGCACAGGCTTCCACGACGGCCTTATGCTCATAAATTGATCCAAAAGCTACCACCGCTTCGGGTTTAGTCTGGTCAAGCATGGTTACCAGGTCCTTGTAAAATAACTTCGGATCAAGCTTATACCGCGACGCGTACCGCTGGGATAAGTCCTGGTTACTCTCCGCAATACCAACGAGTTCAATATCGCCTAACGGTTTCCGGCCCAAAATCCACGGAACGTGACCATGCGTAATACCTGCCACCGCTACACGAACGGGTTTCTGAGCTAGGGTAGCAGTGCTGACCAGAGCAAGCATGCCTAAGAGAAGTAGTTTTTTCATAGAGTTTAGAGGAATACAATCTTTTAAATGATTGGTAAAATAAGCGATTACCAGCCCATTCGTTCTTTCAAACCAGTAATGTGAGCCAGATGATGCCGACCGTGCCAGTCGTAGTTTCCTAACTGATAGTCCAGCGTTACCTGTTGCTGCGAACCCGGATGGAAGAAAGTTTTCTGATAATCAGCCTCCTGCATGGTTTGAAAAACATTCACCCAGCGAATGTGTAAGGCTTCCATCAGCGAAAGTGAAACCTCCAGTGGCGTTTCGAAAGTATCCCCCAGATCGGCCCAGCGTCCTTCTTCGTAGGGCTTAATGGTAGGATTAGCTTCGGTTAAAGCCAGCTTCGTCCGCACGTAGCCATTCATGTGACTATCCGCCACGTGATGCACCACTTGCCGAACCGTCCAGCCACCATCTCGGTAACGCATATCCAGTTGCTGTTTCGATAAGCCTTCGATAGCCTGCCGATACTGACTCGGAACGTGAAGTATGGATTTGACTAGTTCAGTTCGCTGCTCAGGCGAATAAAGGCCGGTGTAAGTAAATAAGCCGATGGGGTAGCGTAGATCCTGCATACAAGTTTATATCAAGTTTGGGTTTGTCTAGGGACTTTTGAAGGCAGTTCGTAGGATTTGCTTCTACTCATGCCTCTTGATAACTTCTGGCTCTTGCTATCTCCTATCAAACCAATTCAAACTTATTAAACCTTCTCAAACTATCATCAAACTCCTCAAACAAAATCAGCCCACGTTCGGGAAGAAGCGTGGGCTGCGATTAGGTGTAGGTGGCTTAGTACGGGAAATGCTCTCAGGTAAAAGGTAATGGCATATTAATTCTGATTTAGGAAATCAGTAAAGTAGATCAATTCAACTTCAAAGAATAAGGCTGTTCCCTCCCGAACCGGATCGGAAGTAATCGCGATGCAGGGATACTGCTCCGGTTTAGGAATAGGTAACCACTCCGGCACCGAATACCCAGGGCTTTCTTCCTCGTGTTGCAAGCTCGTCGTTAAAATGTGGCGGAGGTAATCTTCCTTGCTACGAACCAAGTTCTTCTGCATAATCGTGGCGTTTGGAATGGCGGAATCTATCGACTTTATTTTTTACTCATATTATGAATCAAAAATGGCCATTAGAAATAATAAATGCAAATAAAATAGACAATTTCTTTATTATTGATTCAAATTAGAGGAATAGTCTCTCTTTTTGATATCCTTCTTACTTTTCCTTTAGATGAGCTCTTAACAATTTGATAATCTTCGCGGCCGCCCAAAAGCCTTATCTTCCAGATTCAAACGATCATAAGTACTCATGATTTCAGCCCTTTGGCGTAGCGGCTTTCTGCTGATTCTTTGCTCTTGTTTTTCAGGATTTGGACAAAATAACCGTCCAAATCAAATACGTCCAGATTCAACTTTTTCTCGGGCCAAGGAAGAATATGCCACTGCTCTGCAATCAGAAAAACCATTAGTTGCGGCTCAGGCTCTTCAGTCGCTCGGCAAGCTCTACTTTCATGCGGGCCAATACCCACAGTCGCTCAGTTATTATGCTCAGGCGGGCCAAAAGCTGGAGCAGTTAGGAGAAAAGAAATTACTCGCCGAAAACCATAATGCTTTGGGTGAACTGTATTACTACAGCAAACAGCCGCAACAGGCCCGTTGGCAGTATGAACAGGCCCTGGTGCTTTACGGAAAGCTTTCGGACGCCTCCGGGGTAGCCACTACGTACGGGAACATTGGCCATTTGTACGAGAAAAAACAGCTTTACGATAGTGCATTTTACTACCAGAAACAAGCGTTAAAGCAATACGTATCCGCTCGAAACCGGGAAGGAATAGCCAAGATTTACGAAAACATGGGTAGCATTTTCGAAGATCTGGAACGCTACGACTCGGCTCAGGTGTACTTTCAGCGGGCATTGGCTGTTAACCTTCACACGAAAGATTCGCTGCTTCGCATTGAAATCTATAATAACCTCGGCGACATTCTTCGCAAAACTGGTCGAGCCCGCGAGAGCCTTACTTACTCCCGTCAGGCGTATGAACTAGCCTTACAAACGCAGGAACGTCATTACCTGAGTGGTTCGACTAATGACATCGGGAAGGCTTATAACCTCATGGGTGAGAACGACAGTGCTTACCATTACGTCGCTCTGAGCCGGGCTTATGAAGCCGAGATTTATTCCCAGGAAAGTAGCCAGCAGCTGACTCTGACCCAGACGCTTTTCGATACGGAAAAAAAGAATAACGAGATTGAAAGACTCACGAACGAGCGTCAGTTCAATCAGCTCATGACCACCGCGACGGTGATTGTACTCTTACTGTTGATCGGACTGGTTACACTGGCTTATAACCGCCAAAAAATGAAGGCCCGAAACGAGCAGGCCTTGAGTCGGCAGAACCAACTGGTTTACGAAACTCAGCATGAATTGATGCAATCGGAGTTACGAAATCAACAATTACAGGAAGAACAATTAAAGCATGAACTGGATATTCGATCCAAAGAATTATCCACACATATTTTGCATATTATTCAAAAAAATCAGGCATTAGAAGATTTGAAAAGTAGTTTGGATAAATTAATAAAGGATGATAAAAGAGATCATAAGAAACAGATTAAGAAAATTGTACAACAGATTAATGATAGTTTTAGTCATGATCAATACTGGCTTGAATTTAGTAGTACGTTCGAACAGGTACATCAGTCTTTTTTTGAGAAATTAAGAGCTCACTCAGATCAATTATCTATTTCTGATTTGCGGTTAGTTGCTTTATTAAAGATGAATCTTACCTCCGCTGATATTTCTACGCTTCTCGGCATTTCGCAGGATAGTTTACGCGTTACCCGATACCGTCTTCGGAAAAAGCTCAACCTGGCGGCAGGAGAAAGCCTTACCGCCTTTATTCAGGGAATCTAGGGGCTTAACATTTTGGTAATATTGCCATAACGCAAACTTAATGGCGGTTTTGTAACGGTAAAAAATACTGATAATCAATGGTTTGAGTGTTTTTTGTTAACACTGTTGCTTTCGTGCTAACGGGGTCTTCATTGGCCCAGCTTCATCCGGTTTTCCATTTGCTTGACTCCTAATTTTTCATCCTGCACCTTCGTCCCATCAAACGAAAATCGGTAACTAACTAGACTGACTTTCGTGCTGGTTTTGCTTACTCAATCAGTACTCATTCGATGGGAAAGATTTATAATCTTATTGTTTTTATCTGCCTTATTTCATTTTCGGGTTGGGCTGGTTCTATTAAAGGAAAAGTTTTCGAGTTGTCTTCAGGTGAGCCCATTACCGGAGCTGTTATTCGCGTAGAAAATACTTCGCATCATGATCTTTCGGGCTATGATGGAAGCTATACTATTAAAAACTTACCAGCCGGAACCTATCGCGTAACGATTAGTTTTATTACGTTTCAATCGATTACTAAAGAAATTAAAATTTCAGGTAATGAAACGGCTGTTTTTGATGCAGGTTTAGAACCTTCTGACAAACAAAATTTGCAGGAAGTAATCGTGAAAACGGGCCGTGAAGGAATGAGTGATCAGACCGCTCGCCACCTCGAACGCTCGGCAGATCAGGTCATGAACATTGTCTCGGGACGCTCCATTCAGTTATCGCCAGATCTTACGGTTGCCAACGTGATTCAACGCGTTTCGGGGGTTTCCGTAGAGCGTAATAGCAACGGCGACGGTCAGTACGCCATCGTTCGCGGAATGGATAAACGCTATAACTATACGCTGGTGAATGGTGTGAAAATCCCGAGTCCGGATAACCGCTATCGTTACGTTCCGCTCGACATTTTTCCTTCTGATTTACTGGATCGTCTGGAAGTCTATAAAGCCTTAACGCCCAGCATGGAAGGCGACGCGATTGGCGGAGCCGTGAACATGGTGATGAAGGATGCCCCCAACCAGCATTTGTTTACGGCTAATGTTTCGACGGGTTACAGTGAGTTATTCATGGATCGTCCATTCATGAGTTATGACTGGAAATCAGTTGCTAAAAAGTCACCTTACGAGCGTAACGGTAGCCAGTATAATGCTAGTCCCGGCGATTTTTCAAAGGTGACCTCAACGTATAAAAATCAGTCTCCGCCGCCAAATGTACTGGGTGGATTTTCCTGGGGAAATCGCTTTTTTAATCAGAAACTGGGCGTTGTCGTAGCGGGAAGTTACCAGAATACCTACCGGGGAGGTAACAGTTTATTCTTTGATTCTGAGACCGTTGATACTCAGAAAGGAGTAACTCTTACCAAATTAAGCGAACGTCAGTATTCCGAGCAGCAGTTACGCTATGGCGTACACACGAAGCTGGATTATCGCTTGAATGATCGTCATAAATTCTCCTTATATAACGCGTTTATTAACCTGAGTAACAGTCAGATTCGGGATACCAAATCGACGCAGTTAACCATTGGTGGGTATGACCCGATTGCCGGTAATGCAACGCTGGGTTATAACACACGCAGCCGCCTGACGCAACAGCAAATTCTGACGAGTACCTTACAGGGCAAGCACCTGATCAGCGATCCTTTCGAAATTCAATGGTCGGCGGTTTATTCCAAAGCAACGAACCAGCAGCCTGATCAAACGCAGGTGCCATTACTGGGCGAACGCAAAAATTTCATTGAAACGCGGACCACCGTGCAGGATGCCTTTCGTCGCTGGGAGCATAACTCTGACACCGATCTGGCGGCTTACCTCAACTTTATTTATCGCTCTACTTTGGGCAATACGCCTGTGGAATGGAAAGCAGGTGGCTTGTACCGCACCAAGGAACGGAGCAATTTCTATAATAATTACCAGCTTCGTCCCACCAACTTATTGGCCCGTTATGGCGAAGATTTCACGTCCTACGATCAGATCAACTGGACTATTCAGAACCCGCGAGGTTCGGTAGGCAGTGCTTTAACGTATGATGCTTCCGAACAAACAGCTTCGGGTTATCTACAGGCGAAAGCCACGCCCTTGCACTGGGAAATTCTGGGCGGCGTGCGGGTAGAACATACCAATCAGGGCTATGAGCTGAAAAATCAGATTGGCGAAGATCGCCCAACGGGTAACCAGATTTACACCGACGTATTACCCAGCCTGCACCTGAAATACATGCCCAATGGTAAAACCAACTGGCGGGCTTCGTACTTCCGCTCGCTGAACCGTCCGGGCTTTTTCGAAATCGTTCCCTATAACATTGTTCAGGAAGAGTATCAGGAGCGGGGTAACCCGGATCTGAAGCGGGTTGTTGCGGATAACATCGATTTGCGTTACGAGCATTTTCCAACGAATACCGATCAGTTTATGGTGGGTCTGTTCTATAAATATCTGCAAAATCCCATCGAGTATACGCTACAACGCGATCCCGTTCGCGGTCAGTCGATCATTTATACGCCTGGAAATTTTGGTAATGCTCAGAATGCAGGTCTGGAGTTAGACTACATCAAATATCTCAGCAAGTGGGGGATTAAGGCGAATTATACCTATACGCTGTCCCGCATTACCTCCGCCAAGTTTATCCGAACGCGTGACGAAAACGGGGATTTGGTACCGATGTACGTCAACCAGACCCGGCCCTTATATGGCCAGTCCGCTCACATTGGTAACCTGACTTTATTCTATAAAAACAATGGTTGGGATGCTCAGGTAGCGGGCAGTTACACGGGAGAGCGAATCAATACAGTCTCTCAATTCTTGAATAATGATCTCTGGCAGAAAGCTTTCATCCAGATGGATGCTTCGCTGGAAAAAAGTATCGGGCATCGGTGGATCGTTTTCGCAAAAGCCAATAACCTCCTCAACACGCCGCTGGAAGTATACATCAAAAATGCTGAATCGGTTAACGAAGGGTTACCGTATCAGACCGAATCAGGCAAAACCCTTATTCGAAGGGATTTTTATCAGCGTAGCTACGTATTTGGATTACGCTTTAAACTTTAGAATTCAAGCTTTTATAAAATCTTCATTATCCAAAAACAATCATGAACAAACTGTTTATTGCAGCCGGTCTGGCAATGGCCATCTTAACCAGTTGTAGCAAAAGTACCGAAGAGAATCAGGTAACTCCTGCACCTACCGAAGAAAGCGTAAGTGGTAACGTGGAAGGCGTTTGGAAAAAAGGAAACATCTACAAAGTAACGGGACACCTTCAGATTGCCGAAGGCAAATCTCTGACGATTGAAGAGGGCGTAACCGTTCTCATGAGCGATTCAATTGTGAAGCCTGAAATCCTCATCAGAGGGAACCTCTATAGCATGGGAACCACGGCGAATCCAGTGAAATTTACCGTTCCTGAAGCCTGGAAAACGACTGCTAATAACTTCGGTAACCTGTGGGGTGGTCTGATTGCGGGTCCCACCAACAAGGAAGTGGTTCTGTCTAATACCATCCTCGAATACGGCGGAGCGGTTACTACGGAAGAATCACCTTCGGTAAAAGCTCAGTTGTACAAAGCGGCGGCGGGCGAGCACGTTCCGGTATTATACACGTCGAACACGGACTCTAAAATTGTGGTAGCCAACAGCACGATTCGCCACTTCAACGAAGATGGCTTTTATCTGGAAGGCGGCAAAGTGTTAATCGTGAATAACACGTTCCACACGACGGGTGTTTCGGGTGGCGAAGCGATTAATATCAAGTCTGGCGTGCAAGCCGAAGTTGCTTTCAACGTAATTTATAGTCCTAACACGAATGCTCTGAAACTTTCTAACGCCGGTGATAAAACACCCCAGGCTTACATCGTGGCTTATAACAACACGATTGTTAACGCAGGCTGGAGACGACCCACCATTAAAGGTGGCTCCATCTGGGTAGAGAAAACGGTTCGTGCGGATGTATATAACACGTTGTTCGTAAACGACCGTTTCGGTATTAAGCGTGACAAAGGAGCTCCTGAAGATACACGTTCGGTGATCTCTAATAACTACTACTACGGGTATACGCAGGCAGGAGTAGATCAATTCCAGCCTTCAACGGAAGTCGTAAAAGGCACTAACGATATTTTGGGTACGAAAGCAGGCGAGAATGATCCTAAGCTGGTGAATTATCCTCTGTCTACGTCCAGCATGAATGCGATCTACGATGCTACCTGGGATTTCCACCTGCAAGCGGGATCGCCAGCTCTGGGTAAAGGCAAAACAGACTTTACGCGGTTGTACTCAAGCGGTCTAAGTGTAAATGGGGTAACCTATACGTCACCAGCTCCCGGTTCTTACATCGGAGCTTACGGTACGAAATAAGTCATCAAAAGTCCCCATGTCGGCCTGGTCTTTCGTGGGGACTTTTTGTATCTAATTGAAACGAATGTTACTGAAAACAAGTACTTTACTCTTGGCTGGCCTGGCCTTGTTCAGCAGTTGCCAGCGGCACACTATCTCCCGTCAGGCAATAAAACCGTTGTATATTACCGAAAAACTGGCTCACGATTCTGATGACCCGGCAGTGTGGATTAACCCCCAGGATCCAGCAAAGAGTCTGATCGTGGGAACGGATAAAGATGTGGATGGGGGACTGTATATTTTTAATCTTCAGGGAAAAATTCAGCAGAAAGTGGGGGGGCTCAAACGTCCGAACAATGTTGATATTGAATACGGCTTAATGCTGAACGGAAAAGCTACGGACATTGCCGTAACGACCGAACGCATGACGCATAAACTGAGGATTTTCTCTTTACCCGATATGAAACCCGTAGATAACGGCGGTATTGAGGTATTTGAAGGAGAAACCCAGCCGGAGTACCGAGATTTAATGGGTATTTCGATGTATAAAAACAAGGAAGGGGTGATCTATGCCATTGTGGGTAGAAAAACCGGCCCAACCACGGGAGGTTACCTCTGGCAATATCGTCTCGACGATGACGGGACAGGACAAATCAAAGCGACACTGGTTCGGAAATTCGGTAACTACAGTGGACTCAAAGAAATCGAATCCATCGCAGTTGATGATAAACTGGGTTACGTCTATTACTCGGATGAAGGGAAGGGCGTTCGTCAGTATTACGCTGATCCTGAAAAAGGTAATGAAGAACTGGCTTTATTCGCGACCGAAAATTTCAAAGTCGATCACGAAGGAATTTCTATCTATGAATTAACCGACAGCACGGGTTACATTCTCGTGTCGGATCAGGGAGCCAATCGCTTCCAGATATTCAGTCGCGAAGGAACACCGGACAAACCGTTTGAGCACAAACTGGTAAAGATTGTTGACGTTCGGGCGATGGAAAGTGATGGCTCTGAAATGGTTTCGGTGCCTTTGAATAACGATTTTAAGCACGGCCTGTTTGTCGTGATGAGTACGGATCGAACGTTTCATCTGTACCGCTGGGAAGACATTGCGGGGAAAGAATTGAAGTTACGTCCTTAACAGAAACTGCCAGCCCTAGAGCTGGCAGTTTCTGTTTTTAGCCTGATATTATGAAAGGGTTACTTTCCAGGTTCTTGTAAAGATTTCTCCGGCTGCTAGGTGATTTATACCTTCTTTCGTTACCAAATTCTGATCGTGCGTTACGCTATCAGCAATACCGCACCAGGGTTCGATGCACACGAATGGAGCCTTGGGGGCGGCCCAGATACCAAGGTAGGGAAAGCCTTCAAAGTCAAATTTCAGCTGGTATGGTACCTGATCTGACTTCAGCGTTACCGAAGTAGATTTCAGATGTTTGAAAACTAAAGCGTCTTCCGTGAAAAGCTCATGAGACAAGGAAATGCGGTTACTGTTTTCTACGACGGGCTCCGGCGTTACGTCAATTAACCCTCCTTCCGCCAGTGGCCAACGGTTGAAGTCTTCCGTTTCATTAAACTCCAGATAGTAATCAGTATACTGCGTTTCATCAGTCATGGGAACGCGAAACGCGGGATGGCCTCCCACAGAGAAGTACAGATCTTTTGAATCGTGATTCGTTACCTTATACTGAACGGATAATTCATTCTGATGCAGGGTATAGGTGATTCTCAAGCGAAATTCGAAGGGATACACCTGTTGCGTGTCGGCATTACTCTTCAGTAAAAACGTCAGATCTGACTCGCCTTCGGCTTCCAGCTCAAAATCCATATCCCTGGCAAACCCATGTCTACTCAGGTTATAAGAACTGCCTTTATAATGGTATTCATTACCCTTCAAAGCTCCAACGATGGGGAATAATACGGGCGAATGCTTAGCCCAGAATGCAGGATCGCCGCTCCATAAATATTCCAGATGGGTTTCTTTGTTATAAAGGCTCACCAGTTCCGCCCCTTTCTGGCGAATGGCTACTTTCAGAAAATCGTTTTCGAGGAAATAAGTCATAGGTTTTTGAATTATAGCTAATAAATAAACGCATTACGGCCCAAGTTGATCGGAATCTTTCAAAAAAAGAAGGGCCGATTTTATTCCCATTACCCGGGAGTGCATCCGGGGCTATCCGTCTTTAACCTCTCTGGGGTTAAGTTTCTTCCTCAAAATTATTCTTTATCTGAACTCCATTAACTCCAGACGCTCAACTCAGAACGTCAAACGCCAAAGGCTAACCCCCCAACTCAAGACTTAATCGTCTGGTAGTCTGAGTAATTAAATTAAACCCGGAACTAAAAAAACGAAAACAAGCTTGTCTTTTTTACGAAAAGGAAGTACTTTTGCAGTCCGTTTTTCAAGACGAACATTTTTTATTTTTTATATCATGCCTAC
>JAAIGE0101462927.1_pt1 | contig 10606 bp, 6 predicted proteins | sample 6487951 | NCBI WGS metagenome assembly JAAIGE01 (sample SAMN13974128, study PRJNA590717) | phyllosphere metagenome | biome: tomato field; feature: multiple bacterial spot infested tomato fields; material: tomato leaves; isolation source: leaves from tomato fields | host: Solanum lycopersicum ... | reverse complement strand
GCGGCCAACATCTTTCATCATCTCGATCAGAGCGTCTATCTGGCGCGGCAGTACCTGTTCGAGCGTGGGCTGAACGTACGCAGCCCTCAGTTACTGAGCCGGTAGGAGGCTTTCATGAGGTATTGCAGCCGCTGCGTCTATCCCCAGGCCAGCGTCAACCTGACACTGGACGATGATCTGGTCTGTTCGGCCTGCCAGGTGGCGGAGCAGTTCGCCCAGCTGCCCGCGGACTTCTGGCAGGAGCGTCGCAAGCGCTTCGAGCGGGTCCTGGAAGAGACGGGAGCGGGCAAGCGCAGCGACAATTACGACTGCATCATCCCGGTCAGCGGTGGCAAGGACAGCTATTACCAGGCTCACGTCATCGCCAGCCAGTATGGCCTCAAGCCACTGCTGGTCACCTACCACGGCAACAATTATCTGCCGGAAGGGGACTACAACCGCGACCGCATGCGTCACGTGTTCGATGCCGACCACCAGGTGTTCGGGCCCAGCGTCGAGGTGCTCAAGCGCCTGAATCGCCTGTGCTTCCGCAAGATGGGTGACATGAACTGGCATGCCCACTGCGGGATCATGACCTATCCGATTCAGGTGGCCGTGAAGTTCGACATCCCCCTGATCATCTGGGGCGAGACGGCCTGGGACATCTCCGGCATGTTCGATCCGGACGACTATGTGGAATTCAGTGCTCGGGTACGGCATGAGCACGCCCTGCGTGGCTTCGAGTGGCATGACATGCTCGATGATCCCCAGGAGCCATTGCGCGAGAAGGATCTGCTCTGGGCGCGCTATCCCAGCGATGCGGACATCCTCAAGACCGGGGTCCGCGGCATCTACATCGGCAACTTCTTTCCCTGGGATGCCAACCAGCATACCCGGCTGGTGCAGGAGGAATACGGCTGGAAGATGGCGGACAAGCCCTTCGAAAGGACCTATCGGCAGATGTCCAACCTGGATGACCGCTACGAGAACGGCGTCCACGATCTGCTCAAGTTCATCAAATTCGGCTATGGCCGGGCCTCGGACCATGCGTCCAAGGACATCCGTGCCGGTTATCTCACCCGTGAAGAGGGCGTCGAGATCGTCCGTCGCATGGACCATGTGGTGTCCAGCGACCTGCAGCATTGGCTGGACTACGTGGGCATGAGTGCCGACGAATTCTGGCGTACCGCCGACGGCTTCCGTTCGCCGCGGGTCTGGTGGATCGAGGAGGGGCAGTGGTGGAAGGACAATCTCTGGGGCGAGGCGAGTGCCTATGGCCCCGTTCACCTGCCGCTGGACCAGCAGCAGAAGTACCGGCGTTGAGGGCGCAGTCATGAAAGAAGACGACATCCGTCCCGCCTACCTGCTCGATGGCCAGCGCCAGGCCCTGCTGCATGACATCGCCCTGTTGCTGGCCCGCTGCGGCGAGTTCGTCGAGGTGGCTTGTCCCGCCTGTGGCAGCCAGGCGGCGCGCTTCAAGTTCGAGAAGAATGGTTTTCGCTATCTCGATTGCCAGGAGTGCGCCACCTTCTACATGAGCCCTCGTCCTAGTCCGGCTGTACTCGACGCCTTTTACCGGCAGAGCGAGAACTACAGTTACTGGGCTCAGCACATATATCCGGCCTCGGCTTCCGCGCGCCAGGTATCGGTGATCGTCCCGCGGGTGGAGCGTGTGCTGGAGCTCTGCCGTAAGCACGAGGTTGGCGGCGGCGCCCTGCTGGAAATCGGCGCGGGCTACGGCTCCTTTTGCGAGGAAATGGGCAGGCGTGGATTCTGGCAGCGGGTGGTCGGCATCGAGCCAACGCCCCAACTCGCCGCCCATTGTCGCGCCCAGGGGGTGCAGATCGAAGAGCGCACCATCGAGGCCTTCGCCGCGGACACCCCACAGCGCTTCGAGGTGATCGTTGCCTTCGAGGTGATCGAACATCTGTTCGAGCCCGCCGCGGTGGTCGCCAGTCTCGAGCGCCTGCTCAAGCCCGGCGGTCTGTTGATTCTGACCTGTCCCAATGGCCTGGGCTTCGACGTCCAGCAGTTGGGCAGCTACAGTTCCTGTGTGGACCACGAGCATCTCAATTACTTCAATACGCGCTCGTTGCCCGGTTTACTGGCGCGCTTCGGCCTGCAGCCGCTGGACAGCTTCACGCCTGGCAAGCTCGACGCAGAGCTGGTGCGCAATGGCATTGCCGCCCAGGGCCGGGAGGCCGCGCTCGAGCCCTTCCTGCACGAGGTGCTGTTCATGCGGTGGGAAAGCCTGGGCGCCGAATTTCAGCGCTTCCTGGCGAACTCGGGTTTGTCTTCCCACATGTGGGTGGTTGCCCGCAAGCCCGGCAGCCTGGAGGTGGATCTTGGCTGAGCATGACGACTTCATTCAGGCGCTGACCCGTAGTTATCAGGACTACGGCTACGTGCATATTCGTGAGCTATTGACGCCTGCTGCGGCGACGGGGCTGCGCCGCCTGCTGGTGGAAACCTTCGCCCAGGCGGCCCGACATCCGGGTGACATCTACGATCACCCTCGCCTGGGGGACGTGCGCATCGAGATATTCAACCGCTATCCGCAGGTGTGGCAGACAGTCTTCGACTCGGCGTTGATCGACGTGCTGAAGGTGCTCCTGGGCGAAGATTTCGTGCTCTTGCCGGAATCGGCCATCCATCATCGCGGCTACGGCACCTGGCACAAGGACACCGATTCCCAGCAGAAAGCCGGTCATACCTTCCACTGGGACGCGGACTGCGACATCGTGCAGATCGCACTCTACTGCCAGGCCAACACCGAGGCCTTCGGCGGCGGTCTGGAGGTCATTCCGGGCTCCCACCGGGTCGACCTGCGTTGGTACGACGAAGACCTGCGTGGTCATCGGGTACCCAGCGCGGCCGGTGACCTGGTCATCTTCAACAGCCGTCTCGACCATAAGGCGTGTTGGCCCACCCAGCCGGTTCCACCTCAGGAAGAGAAGTACGCCGTCTTCTTCATGGCGTCTCGCAACAACGACCATGCTGGCCGTTATCTGGACTTCATCCGGAGCCGACCAAGCTATGGCTATCTGCAGGACTTCAGCTTTCCGTCGGCGCTGTGCCGTCTGGCCCAAGGTAGTGGTTTCACCTTGCTGGCGTAAAACTTGCTCAACGGCCGATGGCTGTCATTTTTCCGTCGTGACTACGCATTGGGCGAACAGACTATGGTTGGACTCACGCTTCCTCCGGGTTGGACTTTCCGGCCTGCCTGGCAACGATTGCTGCCGCCGGGTTTCGTCCAGTTCACCGCGGAGGACAGCTGCGGCTACTGGCCTTCGTTGTGGCGGCGCTGGCTGAGCTTTCGCGCGGACGACGCGGCCTTCGCGGCGCTGCTCACCGCGCTTGAGGCGCTGCCCCAGGCGCCTGCCTGTAGTGAAAACGAGATAGCGGAGCTGCTGCGCCCGCATCTGCATCGTCCTCGCAATCGCTTCTTTCTCTTCCTGCTGTGGTTCTTTCGCCAGGGGCCGCGACCGACCGCCCTCACGGCCTTGCCCGATCCTTCCACCCTGGTGGGTGAGGAGGTGTGGCGCGATTTCCGCCGTTGGCATCGCAAATACCACACCGACTTCCTGGCGCTGGAGTGTGTGCAGGTCTGGCAACGTCAGCCCGGTGTCCGTAGCGCCCTGGCATACCGGGGCGTAGAGCTGCAGGGCGTGCTGGATTACGCGCTCTTCCCCGTGCTGCTGACCACCTTCTTCAACGCCTTCGACAGCGAGCCGACATGAGCCAAGCACCCCGGGCCCTCATCGCCCAACTTTGGCCCAAGAATATCCCGCTGCTGGAGCGCTATCTTGAGCTTCAGGGCGCGCGGACAGTCATTACCTTCCAAGGCTGCGTGAGTCCCGAGTTCGAAGCCACTGTCCGGCGCCAGGGCGGCGAGCTGGTGGTGCTCGATGCCATGCTCGGCAATCTGGTGTCGTCGACGCTGGGTAGCTTCGAGCAGCAACTGCTGCACGCCTTCACGCCTGACGTCCGGCAGGCCCTGGAGCCCACCCTGACTGCTGCGGGAATCGATTGGGACGCCTGGACCACGGTGGTGGAGCAGGTCGCCGGGCAGCAGTTCCCTGTCGCCCAGGCGCTGGTCGCGGCGCTGGACCGTCTCGCCATCGGCTACGCCATCGAACTCATCGTGGTCAACGAAGACTGGCTGCTGGCGGCCAAGACCACAGTAGCCTGGGGGAAGGCACGGGGCGTGCCAACCCTGCATCTCGAGCACAACCCTACCCTGTGCTATCCGTACACCGTGCACGACCAGCAAAATGCCGAGCGCATGGTGGTCTGGAGTGACGACAGTCGGCGACTTTACGGCGATGCTCATTTCGATCCGCAGCGTCTGAGCGTGCTGGGGTTGCCGCAATTCGATCACCTGCGTGCCGCCCGCGCCAAGCGACAGGATGCGCGTCTGACGTTGTGCGCGGAACTCGGGCTCGATCCCGGACGGCCGCTGGTGGTGCTGGGTACGACCCTGCTGGCCGACCATATGCTGGCGTCTGAGCCCGACCTGCAAGAGCGATCCGTTCGGGCCTATCTGAATGTGGCTCTGGCGCTGCGAGGCGAAGCTCAGGTGGTAATCAAGGGCCGCCGCCCGGCCGGGCGCTTCGATGCCGAGGCTATCGCAGCGTTGGCCGCTACACTGGGGCTGACTTCGTCCGACTATCGCTATGCCGACAGTGCTCCTCTGGCGTTCCTGCTCGCCGCTGACCTGATCGTCGCCGTGGATTCCGGCCTGCTGGTCGAGGCCATGCTGGTTGACACCCCAGCCATCAACCTGCAGACGGAAACCGGCTTCTTCTACGGGCCCGGGCTCACCTCGCAACAGGGCGTGGATACCATCGCCGCCGAGGAATTACCGGAGGCGATCCGGCGCCTGCTGACTTGCGCGGACTGGCGTGAGTCCCGTCTCGCGCGCGCTCGGGCCTATGTCGCCAGTTTGCCAACCGACTCCACCGCGGCGGTCGCTGCGCACATGGCACAGTTGGCCCTGGCCGATCCGCAACGTTTGTCGGGCGGTGATGAGCTTCAGCAGTGGTTGATGGCCGTCACCCCACCTACCGCGGAAGTCGACCGGCTGCTGGCGGCTTACAGGAGCCAAGGGCTGTCGCCTCCGCGCCTCGGGGTAGTCATCAAGGCGCTGGGCCATTCCGCTCAGGCGCTCGAGACCACCTTGCACAGCCTCGCTGGTAGTCTCTATCCCGAGGTGGTCCCGCTGGTGCTGGACGCCGGTGATCTGACGTTGCCGGCAGACATCAACCGTCTCACGACCACGCCCGAAGCGTGCGTCGCGACCCTCAACGGCTGGCTGGCCGAGGCCGACGTGGGCTGGGTCCTGCAAGTCGAGGCCGGAAGCGAGTTCGCCCCTGGCGGTCTCCTGGCGCTGGCCTTAGGGATCGCCAGAGCGCCCGACTGCCGCGGGCTCTACGCCGACGAATTCCAGATATCTCCACAGGGAGCCCGGGGCGGCAGCTTCAAGCCTGACTTCAACTTGGACCTGCTGCTCAGTTTTCCCTGCAGCCTGAGTCGGCACTGGCTATTCCGGCGCGAGCTGGTGCTCAGCCTGGGGGGCTTCGACCCCGTGTTTGCCGAGGCCAGCGAACTCGAATTCATCCTGCGGCTGGTAGAGGATCAAGGCCTGGCCGGTCTCGAGCATGTCCCGGAAATCCTGCTGAGCGCACCCACGCCGCGTCTGCAGGCCAGTCCCGCCGAGCAGGTCGCTTTCGAATGCCATCTGCAGAAGAGAGGCTATCTGGCGCGTATCGAGAGTCCCGCGCCCGGTCGCTACCTCATCGACTATGGTTTCGCGACCCAGCCGCGGGTCACCCTCGTCATAGCAGTCAGGGATCATCTCGAACTGGTCCAGCGTTGCCTGGATAGCGTACTCGAGCGTACCCAATACCCGAACTACGAGATCGTCCTGGTGGACATGGAAAGCCGCGAGCCAGAAACTCGTCTCTGGCTGGAGGGGATCGAAGCTCTGGCTAGCGATCAGGTCAAGGTCTGGCGCTTCGCTAACGATTTCAACCAGTCGGCGATGATCAATGCTGTGGCCGCGGCCTGCACCAGCGAGTTCCTGCTACTGCTGGCCCATGACAGCCTGATCGTCCAGCCGGACTGGCTCGACCGGCTCCTCAATCACGGCCAGCGAGCCGAGGTAGGCGTCGTCGGTGCCAAGCTGCTCGACGAGGACGGCCGGATCGAGCAGGCAGGCCTCATTCTTGGCCTGCAGGGCGCGGCGGGCCCTGCTTTCCGGGGCGAAGCGGGCAATGCGCCGGGGTATTTCAACCGATTGCAGAGCACCCAGAACTATAGTGCGGTAGGCGCGGCCTGCCTATTGGTGCGCCGCCAGCTGTTGCTCGATGTTGGCGGCTGGGACGAAGGCGAACTGACCCATTTCTATGGTGATGTGGACTTCTGCCTGCGCCTGCGTCAGGCCGGTTACCTGGTCGTCTGGACGCCTGAGGCCTGTCTGGTCCGCCGTGGCATCGACCTGCCCGCCAGTACCCTCGCTGAAAGCGAGCGAACCCCGCGTCGCGATGCAGAGCGCGATCAGTTGCAACGCCGCTGGCTACCTCTGCTTGCACGGGATCCGGCGTACAACCTCAATCTTTCCCTGGAAGGCGCCGGATTCACCTTCGATTACGGGCGACAGCGCCAGAGCGACTCCCTGCTGCCTCGCGTCCTGCTGCATGGATGGGCAGACGAATTTCCGGTCCATCTTCGCTTGCGTCAGCCACTGGTAGCGGCATGGCAGGCGGAACAACTTGATGGTCTGCTCTGCATGACGGAATTGGAGCCGTTGGAGCAGGAGCGTTTCCAGGCCACCTCACTGGTCTTCCAGACCCGTGGCCAACCAGACGAGTTGCAGCGTCTGCAGCCTATCGTGGCGCGCTCTAGCGCCTTCAAGGTGCTTCAGGTAGAGGGAAATTTCACTACCCTGTCCGCGGAACTCGTCCAGGCTGGTGGCTTGGTTGATCGCGTGGTTGTTGCGAATGCGGCCCAGGCAGCGCTGTGGGCAGGGGTGAACGATGCCGTGTGGGTCGCGCCAACCTGTCTCCTGGCTGAGGCGTGGGGGGCGGTGAGCCGCGTGGCCCGCTCTGGATCCCTGCCGCGGATCGGCTGGTACTGCCAGGCGACCGATGTCGAATCGGCTGACGCCATGCGGGAAATTATACAGACCCTGGCAGGGCGAGTGGAATGGGTAGTGCTCGGCATCTGTCCACCCAGCTTGCTGCCTTTCGTCAAGGAGATGCTGGTTCCAGATCCCAGCCTCGATGCCGCTACCTTGAGCGGCCTCGCCCTGGATTTGGCGCTCGTCCCGCCGGCCGGCGGGGCGGGAATCGCCGCTGAGGACCTGATACTGAAGCTAGGTGCCTGTGCGGTACCGGTGATGTGTTCGGCAACATCGGCTGGAGTGGCTGACTTGCCGGTGCTGGTCCTGCCTGACACCACTGCCGCCACGATTGCCGCTCTCGAAGAGGCCTTGATGGCGGGCGATGAATTGGCGCTCGTCGGTGCACAGCTCCAGACGCAGGTGCGCGCCCGGCGACTTCTTACAGGCCCGCCATTGGGCGTCTGGGTCCAGGCCTGGCTACCGCTCTAACTCGCGCCTTCCGAGGGCTTCCGGGAAGAGCTTGCTACTGACAGTTGGTCGGTTTTTTGCTTTTCTGCCCCTACCCGCCATCTGCTGTCGACTTTTTGCCCATGAGCAGGGCGCCAACTCTCAAGAGATCTAAAAAATGACGGTACAGGCTCTACACCATTCTGCGGCCAGCGCGCCGTGCCAAGGCACCGCGTGCCCCGATGCGGAACATGCGCAGTGGCTCGCCGCACGGCGCTCCAGCCCGGAACGGCTGGAAGTCTATCGTCAGGCACTGATTCAAGAGGCCCAACTGCAATTCCTGATAGTGATCGTAGGAACAGCGGAGCAGGCCGAAGCGACACGCGTGTCTCTAGCCGACCAACATTATCCGGGTTTCACCGTCCAGACGCTGGCGTCTGCGGCCGACGATCTGGCGAGCTGGCAGGCCGCGATGGCCGCCAGTGATGCCCAGTGGTCGCTCAGGCTTGCCGCTGGCGATTGGCTCGAACCCGAAGCGTTGCTGCGGTTGGCCGAGCGCATTCTGGTGTCCGGTGCGATACAGGCTTGTTACTGCGATGAGGATCATTTCACGGACGAAGGTCTCTTCCGTCCGATCTTCAAGCCGGGCTTCAACCTCGATCTGTTGCGCAGCTATCCCTACACCGGTTCGCTCTTGGCGCTGAGTCGCGAGGCCTTACTCGCCGCTACTACCAGCGTGCCCGATCCCGGTGCCGCTCTGGTTCAGGATCTGGTGCTGCAGGTGGTCGAGCGCCATGGCGTTACCGCGATCGCCCATCTGCCGGAAGTCTTTCATCACGCTCGGCAGGCTTTCCCGCAGTGGCTGCAGCAGTGCCAGCCGGAGGCGACTCATGGAATCGTCCGTGCCCATCTGGAACGCCTGGGACTACAGGCGGAGATCACCTCCGGTGCCTTGCCATGCGTCAGCCGCATTCGCTACTTCAGCGACGGTCAACCGCTGGTGTCCATCCTCATCGAGGCACAAGGCCCACTGGACGAGCTGGGACGTTGCCTGGAGTCAATCCTGGGCGGTACCGCATATCCACGCTACGAAATCCTTATCGGGCGGCCGGTGGGGGTCACCGCTGAGATAGGTCAGTGGCTCCTCGAGCTGACCGCCTTCGGTTTGCCACAGCTGCGCGTAGTGCCTATCGAGACTCCGATGTCGCTGGCCGAGGCGGCCTTGGGTGACTACCTTCTTTGGCTGAACGCGGGTTGCCTGAGCATCGAGCCGAGTTGGCTTGAGGAGCTGGTCAACCAGGCGCGCCGTCCGGAGGTAGGCGTGGTCGGCGCCAAACTGGTAGATCGCGAAGGCAAGATCGCCATGAGCGGGCTGGTACTGGGTCTGCGTGGCGGGGCCAGCAGTCTGTTTCTGGGCGAGTCGGATGAGCAAGCCGGCTACCTGCTCAGGCAACAGGTCGTCCAGAATTTCAGTGCCGTCAGCGGCCGCTGCCTGCTGGTACGGACCGAGGTGTTCAAGGCGATCGACGACTGTGGCTCCTTTGCCACCCAGGCCTTCGCCGATGTGGAGTTCTGTCTGCGCGTGGGTCGAGCCGGCTATTTGGTAGTCTGGACGCCCCATGCCCGACTAGGCTGGGAATCTCAGCAGTGCTTTGCTCCGGCCAGTCTGGTTGCCGCTGAGCAGCGCCTGTACCAAGAGTGGCTACCGAGCCTTGGTGATGATCCTGCTTATAACCCCAACCTTGCACTGGATCTCGCGGACTTCGTAGTGGAAACCGATCCCGATAATCTCTGGCGGCCGCTGTCCTGGCGTCCACTGCCAGTCGTCCAGGCGCTACCTGGCGATCAGTGGGGGTGTGGGCATTATCGCGTTATTCAACCGCTACTGGCGATGCAGGCGGCGTTGCAAGTCGACGGCACTATCCAGGGCCACTATCTTAGTCCCGCTAACCAGGGACGCATTCAGGCGGACAGCATCATCGTGCAGCGCCAGCTGTCCGAAGCCCAGATTGGTGAATTGCAAACCCTCAAGCGCTTTACCTCGTCTTTCCTCGTCTACGATCTGGACGATCTGCTTGGCAACATTCCGCTCAAGAGCGTGCATCGCGAAGAATTTCCACGGTCTCAGATAGCACGTTCATTACGCAGCGCCTTGGCCATAGTTGATCGCTTGACCGTGTCCACCGAACCACTAGCCGAGGCCATGCGGGGACTCAGTTCGGACATCCGCGTTGTGCCTAACCGCCTGCCGATTGGGTGGTGGAGGGGAGTGCAGGGCGGTCGGTGCGAAGGGCGGCCGCGGGTTGGCTGGGCAGGGGGGCTGAGTCACGCGGGTGACTTGCAGGTCGTGGTCGACGTAATGAGGGCACTGGCCGCCGAAGTGGATTGGGTCTTCCTGGGGATGAGTCCGCCGGGGGCGCCGCCGCACGAATTCCATCGAGGCGTTGACATCGAAGCCTATCCCGCCAAGCTCGCCAGCCTGGATCTGGACGTGGCCATCGCGCCGCTTGAGATCAATGCCTTCAATCAATGTAAGAGCAACCTGAAGCTGCTGGAGCTCGGCGCCTGCGGTTTTCCTGTCGTCGCGACCGATATCGAGCCCTATCGCTGCGGCTTGCCCGTGACGCTGGTACGCAACAAGTACAAGGATTGGCTGGATGCCATCCGCGATCACCTGAGTGACCGCAAGGGCGCCTATGCGCAGGGGCAGCGGCTGCGTCAGGCCATTCACCAGCACTGGATGCTTGACGGGGACAATCTGCTGGCCTGGAAGGCAGCCTGGTTGCCGGCTTGAGACGCTGAAACGGCCACTGAGAATTTCTAGCACCCTCTCAAGATTGGCGGGTACCTCCCGATAACTTGAGTTCAGTCGTCGTGTCCGGATGACAGGCCGAAGAAAAAAGCAAGTCCCGGCTAAAGATTTCCAAACGGACGCCGATACAGATAACGAATGCGAAATACAGGGGCGCCTGAGCAAGCAGGCCCCGTTCGCATGCTCAGGCACACAAGGTTCTACTGGAGGACGCCACCATGGCCCTTACCGTCAATACCAACATT
>JAAIGE0100826613.1_pt1 | contig 10611 bp, 7 predicted proteins | sample 6487951 | NCBI WGS metagenome assembly JAAIGE01 (sample SAMN13974128, study PRJNA590717) | phyllosphere metagenome | biome: tomato field; feature: multiple bacterial spot infested tomato fields; material: tomato leaves; isolation source: leaves from tomato fields | host: Solanum lycopersicum ... | reverse complement strand
GGCACTCGTCGGCGTGAGACTGCGCGGAGCCGAGATCGCGCTGCTCGACGAGCCGACCAACAACCTCGACCGCGACGCGAGGTCGCGGGTGTACGACCTCGTGCGGTCGTGGCGCGGTGCTCTCGTGGTCGTCAGTCACGACACCGCCCTGCTCGAGCTGATGGACGACACCGCCGAGCTGTACGGGTCGCGACTCGACGTCTTCGGCGGTCCGTACTCGCAGTGGCGCGCCCACCTCGAGGCCGAGCAGGCCGCGGCGCGGCAGGCCGAGCAGACGGCCGCGGCTGCCGTGCGGCGCGAGAGGCGCGACCGCATCGAGACCGAGACGAAGCTCGCGCACCGGGCGTCGATGGGCGCGAAGGCGCAGCGCGAGAAGCGCGTACCCGGCATCATCTCGGGCGGGCGCAAGTCTGCCGCCCAGGTCTCTGCCGGCAAGGCTCGGGCCGAGGCATCCGACCGGGAGGGCACCGCCCGCGCGGCCCTCGCGGCGGCGGAGCGACGGGTGCGCGACGACGCGTCGGTCCGCATCGACCTGCCCGACCCGCGCGTCGCCGCGGGACGCCGGATCGCGACGCTCGGCGACGGCGAGCGCTCGTGGACGATCCAGGGCGCCGAACGCGTCGCGCTCGTGGGCCCGAACGGCTCGGGAAAGACGACCCTGCTCGAGCGGCTCGTGAGCTCGGCACGCCGCAACTCCTCACATACGGCACCGATGAGCGAGATCGGCGGCGGCGCCGGCCCGGACGACCCGGATCTGAGGAGTTCGTGCACGGCGGTCGCGCACACCGCCCGCATCGGCTACCTGTCGCAGCGCAGCGACGGACTGCGCGAGGACGCGACGGTGCTCGACGCGCTGCGCGAAGCGGCTCCGGCGACGACCGACGTCGAACTGCGCAACCGGCTCGCGAGATTCCTGCTGCGCGGAGACACGGTGCTGCGTCGCGTGGGCGCGCTCTCGGGCGGCGAACGGTTCCGGCTCGCCCTCGCGCGCGAGCTGCTGAGCGATCCGCCGCCCCAGCTGCTCGTGCTCGACGAGCCGACGAACAACCTCGACCTCGAGACGGTCGACCAGCTGGTCGCCGCACTCGAGGCGTACCGCGGCGCCATCGTGATCGTCAGCCATGACGAAGCGTTCCTCGCGCGCCTCGACGCCGACCTGACCCTCGAGCTGCGCGGCGGCGGGCTGGCCGAGATGTCATGACTCGACGCCCGCTCGCCGTCAAGGCCGCGCCGATGTCGGAGGTCCGCGCGAGGATATGGGAATGGCCGATGTGCTCGCCCGATTCTCCGCGCCGACCGCGGACTGGTTCCGCGGCGCCTTCTCGCAGCCGACCTCGGCGCAGGCGGGTGCGTGGGACGCGATCTCGGCCGGCAAGCACGCCCTGGTGGTGGCACCGACCGGCTCGGGCAAGACGCTGTCGGCGTTCCTCTGGGCGATCGACCGCATCTTCCGAGACAAGGCGGCCGCTCCCCCGCCGACCGACAAGCCCGCGAAGCGGAAGCGGACGGATGCGGCGCCCGCCGACACCCGTGTGCTCTACATCTCGCCGCTGAAGGCTCTGGGCGTCGACGTCGAGCGCAACCTGCGGTCGCCGCTGGTCGGTATCGGTCAGTCGGCCCGGCGGCTGGGCGAAGCCGTGCCCGAGGTGACCGTGGGCGTCCGATCGGGCGACACCTCGTCGGCCGACCGGCGGGCGCTCGTGGCGCGGCCGCCCGACATCCTCATCACGACGCCCGAGTCGCTGTACCTCATGCTCACCTCGCAGGCGGCCGAGACGCTGCGCGGCGTGCACACGGTGATCGTCGACGAGGTGCACGCGGTCGCGGCGACCAAGCGCGGAGCGCACCTCGCGGTGAGCCTCGAGCGACTCGATGCGCTGCTCGACGAGCCCGCGCAGCGCATCGGCCTCTCGGCGACGGTGCGTCCGATCGACGAGGTCGCGCGATTCTTGGGCGGCGCCGCGCCCGTCGAGATCGTCGCTCCGCGCGCGACGAAGGCCTTCGACCTGAACGTCGTCGTCCCGATCCCCGACATGCTGAACCCGCCGGCTCCTCCCGGCGCCGCCGGCGATCCCCCCGACGCGCGCGCTGACACCCGTTCCCACGGCGACCGGCGCGACGGCGACGCAGAAGACGACGACGGCCAAGACGACGACGGGGGCACCTGGTACAGCCAACCGCAGGTCAGCGAGGTCACCGGGTCGGTCTGGCCGCACGTCGAAGAGGCCATCGTCGACCGCATCCTGCAGCACCGCTCGACGATCGTGTTCTCGAACTCGCGCCGCCTCGCCGAACGTCTGACCGGGCGGCTCAACGAGATCTACACCGACCGCCTCGGCGGACAGCTGCCCGACGCCACCGGCCGCCCGGCCGAGGTCATGGCCCAGGCCGGAGCGACCGCCGGCGCCGATCCGGTACTCGCCAAGGCGCACCACGGCTCGGTGTCGAAAGAGCAGCGGGCGCAGGTCGAAGACGAGCTGAAGTCGGGGGCGCTGCGCTGCGTCGTCGCGACCTCGAGCCTCGAGCTGGGCATCGATATGGGTGCGGTCGATCTGGTCATCCAGGTCGAGGCGCCGCCGTCGGCGGCCTCGGGCCTGCAACGCGTCGGACGCGCCGGCCACCAGGTCGGCGAGGTCAGCCGCGCTGCCCTGTTCCCCAAGCACCGCGGCGACGTGCTGCACACCGCCGTGGTGACCGAGCGCATGCTCGCGGGCAAGATCGAGGCGATCACGATCCCGCAGAACCCGCTCGACATCCTCGCGCAGCAGACGATCGCCGCCTGCGCCACCGGCACGATCGAGGTCGAGCCCTGGTTCGAGACGATCCGTCGCAGTGCCCCCTTCCGCACGCTGCCGCGCTCGGCCTACGAGGCGACGCTCGACCTGCTGGCCGGCCGCTTTCCGTCCGACGAGTTCGCCGAGCTTCGTCCGCGCCTGGTGTGGGACCGCGATCAGGGCACCCTCACGGGGCGTCCGGGCGCGCAGCGCATCGCCGTCACCAGCGGCGGCACGATCCCCGACCGCGGACTGTTCGGCGTCTTCGTCGCCGGCGAGAGCCGCAACGCCCGCGTCGGCGAGCTCGACGAAGAGATGGTCTACGAGTCGCGGGTCAACGACGTGTTCACGCTCGGCACGACGAGTTGGCGCATCGTCGAGATCACGCACGACCGTGTGAACGTCGTGCCCGCGTTCGGCCAGCCCGGCAAGCTGCCCTTCTGGCACGGCGACGGCCTCGGCCGACCTGCAGAACTCGGCGAGGCGCTGGGTCGGTTCAGCCGCGAGGTGTCGGCCGCGGGCCCCGAGAAGGCGACCGAGCGACTGCGCGAGTCCGGACTGGACGACAACGCGATCGAGAACCTTCTCGCCCACCTGTCCGAGCAGCGCGAGGCGACAGGCAGCCTGCCGACCGACCGCACGCTGACCGTCGAACGCTCGCGCGACGAGGTGGGCGACTGGCGCGTCATCCTGCATTCCCCGTACGGCATGCACGTGCATTCACCATGGGCTCTCGCCGTCAACGCGCGCATCCGCGAACGACTCGGGGTCGAGGGGGCTGCGGTCGCGAGCGATGACGGCATCATCGCCCGGGTGCCGGATGCGGCGGCCGAACCTCCCGGCGCCGAGCTCTTCGTCTTCGACGCCGACGAGCTCGAGCAGATCGTCACCGACGAGGTCGGCGGCTCGGCCCTGTTCGCGTCGCGGTTCCGCGAGTGCGCGGCGCGAGCCCTGCTGCTGCCGCGCCTCAACCCGAACAAGCGCGCGCCGCTGTGGCAGCAGCGCCAACGCTCGGCCCAACTGCTCGAGGTCGCACGACGGCATCCGACCTTTCCGATCATCCTCGAGACTCTGCGCGAGGTGCTGCAAGACGTCTACGACCTGCCCGCGTTGCTGCGCATCACCCGCAGCATCGCCGACCGCCGCATCCGGCTCCTTGAGACGACCACCTCGCAGCCGTCGCCCTACGCGCGCGACCTGCTGTTCGGGTACGTCGGCGCGTTCATGTACGAGGGCGACTCGCCGCTGGCCGAGCGTCGCGCCGCCGCCCTGTCGGTCGACCCGGCCCTGCTCAGCGAGCTGCTCGGCAAGGTCGAGATGCGCGAGCTGCTCGATCCCGCCGTCATCGCCCAGTTCGAGCTCGAGGCGCAGCGTCTCGCCCCCGACCGGCGCGCCCGCGGGGTCGAGGGGGTCGCCGATCTGCTGCGACTGCTCGGCCCGCTCGACGCGACCGAAGTGGCCGCGAGACTCGACCTGGCCGGCACGGCGAGTCCCGGTGTCGACCCGGCCGGCCCCGATGCTGACGCGGCCCGCCCCGCCACTGACGACCCCGACGACCTCGACAACCTCGGGATCGACCCACCGACCGCGGACCAACCGGCCCAGGCCCCACCGACCGCGACCCCAGCTACCGCGACCCCAGCTACCGCGGCGGCGATCGCCGAGGCCGATGCCCTGCTGACCCAGCTCGTGACCGCGCGGCGAGCCATCCCGGTGACGATCGCCGGCGTCCGCCGCGTCGCGGCGATCGAAGACTCCGGGCGGCTGCGCGACGCGCTCGGTTCCGCCCTGCCCGTCGGTATCCCCACCGCGTTCCTCGAGCCCGTCGTCGATCCGCTCGCCGACCTCGTCGCCCGGCACGCCCGCACCCATGGCCCGTTCCGCACGGCCGACGTCGCGACACGACTCGGCATCGGCACCGCCGTCGCCCGGCAGACCCTGCAGCGCCTCGAGTCGCAGGGCCGCCTCGCCAGCGGGTACTTCCTGCCCGAGGCGTCCGGCGCGTCGAACGGCGACGCCGACGATCTCGAGTGGTGCGATTCCGAGGTGCTGCGCCGACTGCGGATGCGGTCGCTCGCCGCGATCCGCGGCAGTGTCGAGCCCGTCTCGCCCGCTGCCTTCGCGCGGTTCCTGCCCGTCTGGCAGCACGTCACCCGGCCGCTCGAGGGCGTCGACGGTGTGGCCGCCGTCATCGAGCAGCTGGCCGGCGTGCCGATACCGGCGAGCGCCTGGGAATCGCTCGTGCTGCCCTCGCGGGTGCGCGACTACACACCGGGAATGCTCGACGAGCTGACCGCGACCGGCGAGGTCGTCTGGTCGGGTCACGGCACGCTGCCCGGACGCGACGGCTGGATCGCGCTGCATCCCGCCGACCTCGCGCCCCTCACGCTTGCCCTCGCCGACGCCGACGCCGAGCCCGACGACGCCGAGACCGGCGCAGACCTCGACCCGCGCGTGCTCGAAGCGCTCGGTATGGGCGGCGGCTGGTTCGCCTCGCAGCTCGTGGCCATGACGCAGGCAGCCAACGAGCAGAGCGTGCTCGACTCGCTGTGGCGCCTCGCCTGGGCCGGTCGCATCACGAACGACACGTTCGCGCCGGTCCGGTCGCTGCTCTCGGGCGGGTCGCAGGCCCACCGCAGTGCGCGGCGCACCCCGCGCTCACGCCTGTACCGCGGCACCCCGCTCGCCCGGCCCACCACACCCGCGGCGCCGCGACCGTCGACGCTCGGCGGCCGGTGGTCGCTGCTTCCGAGCCTCGAACCCGACCCGTCGCTGCGGGTCACGGCATCCGCCGGTCTGCTCCTCGACCGCTACGGGGTGGTCACGCGCGGCAGCGTGCAGTCCGAGGGTGTTCCGGGCGGCTTCGCCCAGGTCTACCGCGTGCTGGCCGGGTTCGAAGAGGCGGGGCACTGCCGGCGCGGCTACGTCATCGAGACGCTCGGCGCCGCCCAGTTCGCGGCGTCGGTCACGGTCGATCGGCTGCGCGAGTTCGCCTCTCTCGCCGACCCGCCGCCGCGACGCGCTGTCACCCTCGCGGCGACCGACCCGGCCAATCCCTACGGCGCCGCGCTGGGCTGGCCGGCGATCGAGGGGGTTTCGCACCGCCCGGGCCGAAAGGCCGGCGGCCTGGTCGTGATCGTCGACGGCGAGCTGGTGCTCTATCTCGAGCGCGGCGGCCGGTCGGCGCTCGCGTTCGTCGACGACGACGAGGTGCTCGCCGCCGCCGCCCGCGATCTCGTGCAGACCGCCTCGGCACGCCGGCTCGACACCCTCACGGTCGAGCAGGTCAACGGTGAGTTCGTCTACACGACCCCGACCGGGCGCGCGCTGCGTGCGGGCGGCTTAGTCGAATCGGCGCGCGGGCTGACGCTGCGCCGGGGCACCGCACCGGCGCGAGCGACCGCCGAGTCGGGACGCGGCCGTGCCTGAGGGCGACACCGTCTTCCGCGCGGCGCGCACGCTGCACGAGGCGCTCACCGGCGACGAGGTGACCCGGTTCGACATCCGTGTTCCCGGCAGCGCGACCGCCGACCTGCGGGGCGAGACCGTGCGGTCGTCGATCGCGCGCGGCAAACACCTGCTGCTGCGCGTCGGCGACTACTCGCTGCACTCCCACCTGAAGATGGAGGGCCGGTGGCACGTCTATCGGCCCGGCCAGCGGTGGCGGGCGCCGGCGTTCCAGGCTCGCGCGATCGTCGGAACGCGACGGGCGGATGCCGTGGGCTTCGAACTCGCGATGGTCGAGGTGCTGCCCACGGCCGACGAGGCGCGGGTCGTCGGCCACCTCGGCCCCGACCTGCTCGGCCCCGACTGGGACCCCGCCGAGGCCGCCCGCCGCGTCGGCTCGGACCCGCGCGCGGCGCACGTCGCCCTGCTCGATCAGCGCAACGTCGCCGGGTTCGGCAACGTGTACGCGAACGAGCTGCTCTTCGTCCGCGGCATCCTTCCCGACACTCCCGCCACCGAGATCGACGCCGCCGCGGTCATCGCCACGGGGTACCGCATGATCCAGGCCAACCGCGACCGCTCGGGGCGCACCTTCACCGGCGACGATCGCCCGGGCCGGCGGATGTGGGTCTACCGCCGAGACGGCAAGCCGTGCCGGCGGTGCGGAACGCTGATCCAGGGCGGCGAGATCGGCGCGTCAGAGACCAGCGAGCGGGTCGTGTTCTGGTGCCCGCGCTGCCAGAGCTGATGGACGCCGTCGGAGCCGACGCGGACCGCGCGGTCAGTGCCCGATGTAACGCCCCGGACGATGATTGAGCACGAGCACGAAGTTCAGCACGACGGCACCGGCGGCACTGAGCACAACTGCGGGCCATGGGAGCACGAAAAGCGATGCGCTGATGATCACGACGTCGAAGATCATCTGCGTCCAGCCGGCGCGGAACCCGCTGTGGTCTTGGATGACCAGGGCGATGATGTTGACTCCGCCCAGGCTCGAGCGGTGGCGGAACAGCACGAGCAGTCCGACGCCCGCGAGCAGATTGCCGCCGATCGTGCCGTAGATCGGCTGCACCTCGTCGAAGGTGAGCAGCTGCTCGTGCAAGAACGTGAACAGCGACACGAGACCGATCGCGGCGAAGGTGCGGATCGTGAACGACCAGCCCTTCTTCCAGATCGCGAGTGCCGCGAACGGCAGGTTCACGACGGCGAAGACGATCGGGAACGCCCAGCCGGTCGCGTAGCCGAGCAGCAGCGCGAGTCCCGCGGTGCCGCCGGTCACGGCGCCCGAGGCGCCCAGCAGGTGCAGTCCGAGCGAAGCGACGAAGGTTCCGGTCAGGATTCCGACGACGTCCTCGACGCGCGTGTGGCGCGTGAGGGCGGCTTCGAAGACCAGCGACGGGCCGGTCGAGGGCGTGCGGGATGGGTCCACCGCACCATCCTCGCAAACGGTCGACGCGCGCTCGGCGTCGAAGCGCCGCAGGCTACCGGTAAGCGCCCGCGAAACACACCCGTTCGACGGGATCCGCCCCTCCCGCCGACCATGGTCAGACCAAACCGGCAGGGCGTCGACTCCGAATCATCCGTGGGAATGAAATCACCGGGCATTGGGTTGTGTTCAGTAATCAGGATCGGAATCGGATCTGCTGGGAGGGGATCGTGGGCAAGAACTACATCGACATCGAGAACGACCGCGGTGAGACGCTGCGCTACCGCAAGCACGCGAACGGTCGGGGCTTGATCGCGCACGGGGCCAAGGTGCACCCGACTGCGCTCGTCGAAGCGGGTGCCTACGTCGAACCCGGTGCCCAGGTCGCAGCCGGCGTCCACATCGGACGCGGCGTGTGGATCGAACCCGACGCGGTGATCGGCCAGAACGTCGAGATCGCACCCCACGCACACGTCGGATCGGGGGCCGCGATCGGCGCCCGGGCCAAGATCGGCATCCGCGCGTTCATCGGAGCCCACGCCCAGGTCGCGGGCGGATCGCTCATCGGCGACGACGAGAACGTCGGCGACGGCGAGCATGTCGCCACCGACCGCCGCGGCCTGCGCCTGGCTGCCTGAACCGGCATCTCACCACCGCCCCGGCATCCGCAGCGACCCCGGCATCCGCCCGCCGCCCCGGCATCCGCAGCGACCACCGGGGCAACCGGCGCTGCTGACGACTCACCCGCCGTCGGCGGCGGACTACGCTCGAGGCATGGCCGGCGGCGGAAGATCCTCAGGACTACCCGCGCGCGGCGGCAAGGGCCGACCTGCCCGTGCCTCCACCGGCAAGCCGGCGCCCGCACGCAAGCCGGCATCCGGCGCCAAGAAGCCCGGCTCGACGGCGGCTCGCCCGAAGCAGAAGCCCGCGAGCCCGGCGACCGCTCCCGACACCGCTCTTCTGCCCGCCGGCCCCTTCCGGCTCGGCGCCATCGCCGGCGCGACGCCCGGCAAGTGGATCGACGTCTGGAAATCCCGCCTACCCGACCATCCCCTCACACTCTTCCCGCTCGAGGCCGCCGGCCAGCGTCGCGCCCTCGACGACGGCGAGGTCGACGCGGCGATCGTGCGCCTGCCGATCGCGCGCGACGGGCTCAGCGTCATCGCGCTCTACGACGAGGTCACCGTCGTCGTCTGCAGCACCGACTCGGCCCTCACGGCCGTCGACGAGCTCACCCTCGCCGATCTCGCCGGCGAGGTCGTCATCACCCCGAGCGACGACGTGCTGGGGGTCGACGTGCCGGATGCCGCCGCCCCCCGGTTCGCGCCGCCCGAGACCACCGGTGAGGCCGTCGCGACCGTCGCCGCCGGTGTCGGCGTCGTGATCGTGCCGATGTCGCTCGCGCGATTGCACCACCGCAAGGACGTCGACTATCGCCCGGTCATCGACGCACCGACCTCGACCGTCGCGCTCGCCTGGCCGTCAGCGGCGACGACGCCCCTCGTCGAGGCCTTCGTCGGCATCGTGCGCGGGCGCACCGCCAACTCGTCGCGCTGACGCCCGCCCCCAGGGCTCGTCGGCGACCACTCCCGCCACCGGCGTGCGCCGCAGCAGCGCCGAGATGTCGACGGGTCCGGCTTCTGCGCCCGCGTCGATACGGACGACGAGAGGATGCGGCAGCCGCAGCCCCGCGACGGCCTCGCGTGCCCGTCGCTGCAGGTGAGCGGCGTCTTCGGGCACGACGACGTGCCAGCCGTGGGGCGCCACCGTCCGCGCGAGCGCCGCAAGCACCTCATCGAGAGCGTCGACCGCCGTCACGACAACCCGATCCGTCACAGGTCCAGTCTGCGCGTGGGCGGGCCGCCCCGCGAATAGAATTCGGGAATGGCTCCGTTCGTCTACCTCTGCGTGCGCCCGCAGGTGGACGCGGCGGACGGTGAGTACGCCTCGTTCCGCACGGCGATGGGCCTCGACGACGGCGACCTCGAGCGCTGGAACCTCGTCGCCGAACCGCTGCCCGACGACGCCCTATCGCGGTGGCGCGGTTTCGTCGTCGGAGGCAGCCCCTTCAACACGACCGTTCCCGACGAAGAGAAGACCGCCGAGCAGCGGCGCATCGAGTCCGGACTCGCAGACGTGGCGCGCGCAGCCGCGGCGGGTGAGACCGCGGCGCTGTTCACGTGCTTCGGCATCGGCGTCGCGACGACCGCACTGGGCGGCGAGGTGACCGTCGCTCATCCCGAAGAGACGGGGCCCACCGGCATCCGGCTCACGGACGACGCTCGACGCGACCCCCTCTTCGGCCGCCTCGGCCATCGGTTCACGGCGCTCACCGCGCACAAAGAGGGCACGGCGCGTCTGCCCGACGGCGCCGTGCTGCTCGCGACGAACGACGACTGCCCGGTGCAGGCGTACCGCGTCGGCGACCGCCTGTACGCGACGCAGTTCCACCCCGAGCCGACCGGCGTCGCCTTCACCGAGCGCATGACGATCTACCGCAACCACGGCTACTTCGACGCCGACGCGTATGACGAGATCGCCGCCCGGGTACTCAGCGCCGATCTCATCGAGCCGCAACGCCTGCTGCGAGCCTTCGCCGAGCTGTTCTGAACACACGAACGGTCGCCACGACAGGCCTTGACCTGGTTGCGGGCACACGGTTTGTGATGGAGCGATTACGTGTGTGCACCACCGGCGAAAGGAACATCCATGACCATTCGACTCAGCCGCCCCGACGGACTGCTCGAACAGGACGACTACGCACCGCTGGCACAGGCCACCGGCTCGCGGATCGTCTTGCTCGCCGGTCAGGCCGGCGTCACGCCGGCGGGCGAACCCATCGGCGACAATCTGGCCGACCAGGTCGAGGCCGCCCTGGCCAACGTCGCCGTCGGCGTCCGGGCTGCCGGGGGCGCCCCGAGCGATGTCGCCCGTCTGACGGTGTACGTCGTGAAGTGGGAGCAG
>JAAIGE0100014547.1_pt1 | contig 10611 bp, 6 predicted proteins | sample 6487951 | NCBI WGS metagenome assembly JAAIGE01 (sample SAMN13974128, study PRJNA590717) | phyllosphere metagenome | biome: tomato field; feature: multiple bacterial spot infested tomato fields; material: tomato leaves; isolation source: leaves from tomato fields | host: Solanum lycopersicum ... | reverse complement strand
TGGTTGTCCGTGAGCGCGAGCTTGGCGACGAACTTCTCGCCGGCGCGCTGCTTCACATCGGCGTCGGTGATGAGGTCCATGCCCAGCGCCAGTGCGTATCCGGTCTGCGAGTTCCCGCGCACCGTCCCGTCGGCGGCGACGTAGGCACCGGTGAAGGCGCGTCGAACGTCCTGGTAGAGGGACCGGTATTCCTGAGCGAGGTCGTTCTTGCCGAGGGCGGCGGCCATGTCGGCCATCATGCGCACGTCCTGCGCCCATGCGGCCGTGCCCAGCACGCCCTGGTCGGACGGATCGTCGAGGTGCAGCCAGTCGCCGGAGAACCACGTCGCCCTGCCCGGTTCGAGGTTGTCGCTTCCCGCGCTGTTGCGGGCGTAGGCGAAGAACTTCGCCATGGCATCCCAGTTCTGCTCCAGTACGGCGCGGTCACCGTAGGCGTTCCACAGCGCGTGCGGGACGGTGATGACCGCATCCTCCCAGTGCACGCCCGTCTCGTCGAAGGCACCGTTGGTGGAGGGGATGACGGAGGGGATCGAGCCGCTGGCCTTCTGCTCGTCACGGACGTCGGTCATCCATTTCCCGAGGAAGCTGCGCATGTCGAACATGTACGACGCCGTGGGCGCGAAGATGTTGATGTCACCCGTCCACCCGAGACGCTCGTCACGCGCGGGCGTGTCGGTGGGGATGGAGAGGAAGTTGCCTCGCGCTCCCCAGTTGACGTTGCTCACGAGCTGGTTCAGCATCGCGTCGGAGGTCGTGAGCGTGCCCGTAGGAGCCACGTCCGATCCGAGGACGACGCCCTTCACCCGCGCGGCGGCGGGAACGGATGCGATGCCGCTGATCTCGATGTAGCGGAAGCCGTGCTGGGTGAAGGTCGGCTGGTAGGTGACGGTGCCATCGCTGGCGAAGGTGTAATAGTCCGTCGCCAGTGCCGCGCGGAGGTTGGCGGTGTACAGGGTGCCGTCTGGGTTGAGCACCTCTGCATGGCGGATCTTCACCGTCTCACCGGCGCGGCCCGTGAGGGTGACGCGCGGCACGCCCACCATGTTCTGCCCGAGGTCGTACACCGTCACGCCGGCTGCGGGTGTCGTGACGTTCTTGGTGTCGAGGACCTGCGTCGCACGTACCGGCTCGTCGGGCTGGGGTGAGAGTTTGGCCGTCGCGGAGGGACGCACGATGACGGGCTTCCACCCGGAGGCGTTGTAACCGGGGCGGTTCCAGCCGACGCGTTCCTGGGAGGCGTCGTACGTTTCGCCGAGCTGGTTGTCCGTCGCGATGAAGGGACCCGGCGCCCACGTCCAGTCGTCACCGGTCTCGACCCACTGCACGGATCCGTCGGTGTACTGGATGCGGAGCTTCGAGATGAGCGACAGGTCCTGGCCATACTGGTACTTCCCGGCCAGGCCGACCTTGCCCGCCCACCATCCGTCGCCGAGCGCCGCCCCCCAGCTGTTCGTGCCCGACGTGATCAGCGAGGTCACGTCGTACGTCTGGCTCTGGATGCGCTTGTCGTACTCGGTGTAGCCGGGAGCGAGGAATTGGTCGCCCACCTTCTTGCCGTTCAGCGACAGCTCGTACACGCCGCGCGCTGCAGCGTACGCGCGCGCGTTCTCGACGGTCTTGCCCGCGGTCGTCGCGAACTCCGTGCGCAGGAGGGGCGCGGCCGACTCCTGTGAGTTGAGCAGTCCCTCGGTCGTGCCGGAGAACACCGCCGTGTTGTTCTCGATGGAGCCGGCCGAGAAAGTCCCCGGGGTGATGCGCTCGGGTGCGGCCAGAACGCTCCCATCCTTGGCGACGACGGAGATGCGGCTGATCTCGACAGCTTCCGATCCGTAGGTACGGACGCCCACCTGCCCGCTGCGGCGCTGGGTGGCGGTGCGCGTGTCGACCAGCTTGCCGTCGAGGGTGGTCTTGATCGTGTCGCCCTCCAGCGTGAACGACACGGTGTGCGTTCCATCGAGAAGCCCGGCCGCGGTGAACCCGAACGGACGAAGGTCGACGTTCGCCAGGACCGACCACTGACCGTTCACCTTCGCGTGCGGAACGAGGACGGGGTTGCCCGAGCTCACGTTGATCTGCCACATGTAGGTGTTGTTCACGCCGTCAGCGCGGAGGTAGGTGCCGAACGCGGTCGACCGGAGCCGGAAGTCGAGCGTCGCGGTGTAGTCGGTCCAGCCCGAGTAGTCGGGGGCCTGCTTGCCGACCCAGTCGGCCCCATCCCAGTCGGATGCCGACAGCAGACCCGTCTCGAACGTCGCGGGTTCGCTCCAGCCCGTCGACTTCCCCGTCGCGTCCCACGTCTGGACGCGCCAGAAATACTGCGTCGCCGCCGTCAGGTCGGGGCCTGCGTAGGCGACGTCGACCTGGTCGGCGGAGGTGACGCGCCCGGTGTCCCAGACATCATTCGCGCCGGGCGTTCGTCCAACCTCCACTTCATAGCCGGTCTGGACCACGCCCCGCGCGGTGGAGGAAGTCTTCCACCCGAAAACGGGGTCCGCGCCGGGGATGCCCAGGGGGTCGATCCGACCGTTCGTCGTCAGGGAGCCCACGGCATAGGCCTCGGCGGCGTGAGCCGCGGGGGCCAGGAACGCCGGCAGTGCGCCGACGAACAGTGCGGCAATCGCCGTGCCGGCGAAGATCTGGCGCGTGCGCGACAGCGGAATCACGTGACTCAACATTGAGCCCTCTCGGTCGACGGTGACGGGCGCTCAGCCACCCGTTCGCAACGGGGGCTGAGGAGTGAGGCGCGCCGTTTCGGCGGGTGAGGTGGCGCGAGATCTGACAGTAGCGGCAATCCTGAATCGATTCAAGAGGCGACGCTGATTCTCGTCGCGAAGCCGTGCTTCGTCGAGGAAGGTGGCAGGCCGCCCGCCGTCACGGTCGGCCTGCCACGGTCCTCACACCGCGATGGCCGGTGCGAGCTCGGACGAGAAGCGGTGGTGGCCCGCCCCCACGTGCTCACGCACGCCGCCCAGTGAGATCTCTGCCGTCACGCCCTCGGGGAGCCGGGCATCGAGGTGCACGACCGAACCCTCGCGGCTCCACGAGATCTCTATGGCGCCCCACGGCGCATCGAAGGCGGTCATCGCGTGATCGACGCCGGGCACGGGCTGCGGGGCGATGCGCACTCGCGAGTAACCCGGCTCGAGAGCCGTCAACCCCGCGAGCTCGCGATGCATCCAATCGGCCACGGCACCTAGTGCGTAGTGATTGAACGACGTCATCTCGCCGGGGTTGATGCTGCCATCCGGCAGCATCGAGTCCCATCGCTCCCACACGGTCGTCGCCCCCATGGTGACGGGATAGAGCCACGACGGGCACTCGCGCTGCAAGAGCAGACGACCCGCCGTCTCGAGGTGCCCGGTGCTGCTCAACGCGTCGAGGATGTACGGGGTTCCGGCGAACCCGGTGGAGATCCGGTGCCCCGACTCGGCGACGAGCTGCGCGAGTCTCGCACCCGCCCACACTTTTTCATCGTCGTCGAGCAGGCCGAACACGATGGCCAGCGAATACGACGTCTCACAGTCGTTGCGGAGCCGACGGGACGGCAGGTCCACGTAGGCGGCGCGAAACGCCGCGCGCGTGCGCGCGCCGAGCTCGGCCAGCTCGTCGAAGACATCGGCCCGGCCGAGCACACGACCGATGCGTGCGGCGAGATCGGCGGAGCGGTACAGGCACGCGGTCGCCACCAGCCCTCTGTCGGCCTTCGCCGCAGCGGGGTCCGACGGGGGCGCGTCGGGATCGAGCCAGTCACCGAATTGGAATCCGCGGTCCCACAGCCCCGACTCCGAGAGCAGGGAACGGACGTGCCGCAGATGCGACAGCATCCCCTCGAAGTTGTCTGCGAGGATCCGCTCGTCTCCGGATGCCATCCACACCGCCCACGGCACCCACACCACGGCGTCGGACCACACGGCGGTGGAATCGACGGGCGTGATGTCCTCCGGGACGCCGACGTATTTCAACACGTCGGGGACCACGTATGGCACGACTCCCCCGTGATGGAGCTGCTCCGTGACCACATCGCGCATCCAGTCGCGGAGGAAATCGTTCACGTCGAAGAGGTATGCGCTGGTCGGCGCGAACACTGCGATATCGCCCGTCCATCCCAGGCGTTCGTCGCGCTGCGGGCAATCCGTGGGGAGATCGACGAAATTCCCGAGGGTGCTGGCGACCACGTTCTGGTGCAGCCGGTTCAGCAGCGGGTCCGAACACGAGAACGTGCCCGTGCGACGCAGACGGGAACCGACACGGACAGCCGTCAGCGCTCCCTCGGCGAGGGCGTCGATCCCGCCGGGCCAGCCCTCCACCTCGACGTAGCGGAAACCATGGAAGGTGAAGCGCGGCTCGAACACGTCCGCTCCACCCGACAGGACGAATCTGTCCTCCGCCCGCGCCGACCGCAGCGGACGGATGCCGATCTCCCCGTTCTCGAGGACCTCGGCATGGCGCAGGGTCACGACCTGACCGGCGTCGCCCCGAACCTCGGCGCGCGTCCAGCCCACGATGTTCTCGCCGAAGTCGACGATGATCGAGCCGGATGGGGACAGCCAGGACGCACGCGGACGGAGGAAGCCCTGCCGCACGACGGGGGGACCGATGTAGGGCTCGAACCGCACCTCCGGGTCGTCGACGATCTCCACGGCGACCGGGGTCGCCGTGCCGTCGCGCCGGCGCGCGTCGATGGTCTGCCCGTTGTAGAGATCGTCGACCACGGTGTCGCTCGCTCGGGCCGTCCACGACTCGTCGGTGCCCCACACCTGGATGTGCCCGTCGGCGAACACCACGCGCACCTCGGCGACGGCCGCGAGGCGGTCGCCGTACACCTCCGTCGCTCCCATCCAGGTCAGACCGCCCCGGTACCAGCCGTTGCCGAGGGTGAGCTCGAGGACGTCGTCGCCGGTGATCAACTCGGTGACGTCGGCCTCGGCCACCCGCACCCGCCACTCGTAGCTCGACCAGCCGGGGGTCAGCACCGCCTCCGAGACGGGGCGACCGTTCAGAACCGCCTCGACGATGCCGAGCGCGGAGTATCGCAGCCGCGCAGAGACGACGCCACCGTGTCCTGCGTCGAGCGTGAGCCGTCCTGTCAAGGTCGGCGCCCCGTCGGGGGCGATGGCGGGCGCGATGAGGTGGGAGGTGGTGAACATGGTCAACCCTTGATTGCGCCGCTGGTCATGCCCGCCACGATCTGGCGGTTGAAGAACACGTACATGACGAGCGGGGGAATGGTGATGAGGAGGATGTCGGCGAAGAGCAGATTCAACTGGCCGGCGCTGGTGGAGCTCGAGGCGTATGCGTACAGCGTCAGTTGCACCGTGGCGTTGGCGTCGCCGGGGAGGAAGTAGAGGGGGTTGGCGAAGTCGTTGAACACCGCCACCGCCTGCACGACGACGACGGTGACGATCACCGGCTTGAGCAGCGGCAGCACGATGCGGAAGAAGAGGCGGATGGGGCCGGCGCCGTCGATCAGCGCCGCCTCGTCGAGTTCCCGCGGGATGGTGGCGACGAAAGCGCGGAACAGCAGGATGCAGAACGAGAGGCCGAAGGTCGCCTCGACGAGGATCAGCCCGCCCAGCGTCTTGAACAGCCCCAGCCCCTGGAGCACCCAGATGGTGGGCACAACGGCGGGCGGCACGATCAGCCCTGCGAGCACGAAGAAATTGATGATCCCGTTCCAGCGCGATTTCTTGCGCTGCAGGACATACCCGACCATGGCGGCGACGACGACCATGATGGTCACGCTCGCCACGGTGAGCACGATGCTGTTGGCGAAGGCGCGGATCAGAATGCCGTCGCGGTCGGCGAGGACCGTTGCGATGTTCTCCCAGAGGTGCCACTCGCTCGGCCAGCTGAAGGCGAGGGCGGATGCCTCGGGGGCGCTCTTGGCCGCCGTGACGAGGATGAAGGCGAACGGGACGAGGAAGACGACGACCGACACCGCGATGGCGATCGATCCCACCGTCCAGCGCCGCACCGCGAGGCGACTCATGCGTCGACGCTCCTTTTGTTGATGAAGATCGAGAGGGGGATCATGACCGCGGTCACCACGACGAACAACACGACGTTGCCCGCGGTCGAGAGGCCGTAGAAGCCCGCCTGATACTGCTTGTAGATCACCGACGCGATGACGTCGGAGCTGAATCCCGGCCCGCCCTTCGTCATGGCCCAGATCAGATCGAAGGAGCGCAGACCGCCGATGAGGGACAGGATGACGACGGTCCCCGTAGCCGGCCATGACAGCGGGAACGTGATGTTGCGGAAGACCTTCCATCCGCTCGCACCGTCGACGCGGGCGGCCTCGAAGTACTCCTGGGGAATGGCGACGATGCCCGCGATGTAGATGAGGGTCGCGATGCCGAGGCCCTTCCACACGTCGACGAGAGCGACGCTGATGAGAGCGAGGGCGGGGTCGGTCAGCCACCCCGGCCCTTCGATGCCGAACACCGAGAGGGCGCCATTGACCACACCGTCGAAGGGGTCGAGCAGCACCTTGAACGTCAGCCCGACGCCGATTGTGGAGACGAGCACCGGGAAGAACGACACCGCTCGCAGGTAGCCGCGGCCGACGATCGAGGACGTCAGCAGAACGGCGAGGGCGAGTCCGAGGACGACCTTGGCGCCACTGGTGATCACCGCGTAGACGAGCGTGTTGGTGAAGGCCTGCGCGAGCTGCGGATCGGAGAAGAACTGTACGAAATTGTCCAGCCCGATGAAATGGACGTCGAACAGCGACCACCGCGTCAAGCTGAAGTAGAACGATGCGAAGGTCGGAACGGCGAAGAGCACGACGTACAGCGCGGCCGCGGGGACGGAGAACCACGAGGGGTACATGCTGCGCATCTTGCGACCGGCACGGGGAGCGGGGGCGACACCCCCTCGTCGCTTCCGCGCCTGCGGCGGCACGACATTGGTGTACGTCTGAGTCATCGGTCACTCCTTCGTGAGGGGAGGGCGGGGCCGGAGGAAGGGCTCCGGCCCCGCTGTGCGAGCCCGCGGGGGGCGAGGCGTCGCACGAGGCGCGCTGGGGGGCAGCGCGGGTGTTACCAGCCGGCGAGACCGAGCTGCTGGGCCTGCTTCTTGACGTCCTCGTCGTAGGCCGACGCACCGTCCTGCGCGGACGAGATGCCGGAACCGACGCCGATGACGATGTTCTCGAGGTTCGGTCCCTTCACCGGCGAGAGGAACTCGAGCGCGGGTGCGCTCTTGCCGTCGGTGATGTAGGACTGGATGTCGGCGACCATGGGCGCTGCGTCCGAGGGCACGGAGCACGAGCTGATCGAGAACGGACCACCCGCGACGAAGTTCTCGTTCTGGATGCTGCAGCCCTCCGAGGAGTTCACGAACGCGACGAACTTCTTGGCCGCGTCGAGCTGAGCGCCCTCCGTGGTCTTGGGGATGTACACCGCGTTGGGCTCCCAGACCGTCAGCGTCGTGTCCGACGCCTCGTCGGCGGGCATGGCGAAGAAGCCGATGTCGCTCACGGCGTCGGGGTTGCTCTGCGTGACGTTGCTGAGCACCGGGCTCGACAGCATCGGGTACATGGCCGCCTTGCCGGTGGCGAGGGCGGCCGAGCCGTCCGCTGCGGTCGCCGAGGCGAAGTCCTCGTTGAAAAGTCCCTTGTCGAACGCTTCCCGCAGGTGCGTGAAGCCGGCCAGGGCGGGCTCATCGGCGAACTTCGCCTCGTTGGCGGTGAAGTCCTCGGCCCAGTTCGCGTCCTGCGCGAGCACGTTGCCGAAATCCGCGAGGAGGAACAGCTGCGACGTCCAGGTGTCGCCGTAGGTCTGCTCGATGGGAGTGATCCCGGCCGCCTTGATCTTCTCGGCGGCGGAGACGAGGGCGGACCAGTCGGTCGGCACGCTCAGACCGAGGTCGGAGAAGACCTTCTTGTTGTAGGCGATACCGCCGGCCATCGAGGTGCCCAGCGGAGCACCGTAGGTGCCGTTGTCGGTGGAGACCACGGTCGTGAAGTTGTCGGTGACCTCCGATGCCCACGACTCGTCGGCCAGGTTCGTGAGGGTCTGATCGGGGTTCAGCGCCTCGAAGAGAGATCCGGTGTTGTAGAAGAAGACGTCGTCCATCTCGCCGGTGGAGAGCTGCGTCTTGACGAGGTTGTCGCCCTCGGTCCCGCCAGGGCGGGTGTTCAAGGTGACGGTGACGTCGGGGTTGGCCTTCTCGAAGGCGGTGATGAGGGCGTTGCCGGTGGCGATGGCGTCGTCGCCGTTCGTGGTCAAGAACGAGATCTCGACCTTTCCGTCCGCCGTGGTTCCTCCGCTGGAGCCTGAGCAGCCGGCGAGGGCCAACGCGGCCAGAGCGGTCCCGGCGACGGCGATCGTTGCGCGGCGCGGGGTGATGAATGAGGACACTGCTTACCTCCTTGTAAGGGACCGGGTGCAATCGACTCCGGACGATAGCCCCTCGCGAGAACCGGTGGTCACTCGGGTCGTGTAAACCGATCTACACGAGGGGACGAATGTGAGGATAAGCGGACTGGCATCGTTTCGTCAACCGATCTACATTGGACTTACCGATCAAGGGAGTTCGATGCTCGACAACGTGTCACCCACCGGCTCCCCCGCGCGGGCAGCCACCATCGAAGACGTCGCCCAGCACGCCGGGGTCTCGCGGGCCGCCGTCTCCAAGGTGATCCGCGACGCCTACGGGGTCAGCGACCGGATGCGCGAACGTGTGACGGCATCCATCGCCGCCCTCGACTACCGCCCCCGCGTGGCCGCCCGCGCGATGAGGGGCTCCACGGCGACGATCGGGGTGCAGCTCCCCCAGGTCGACAACCAGTTCTTCACGCGCATCCTCACAGGCATCGTGCGCTCCCTCCACGACTCCGCGTACCGGCTGATCATCGCCCCGATGGCCGACCCCGTCAGCGGTCCTGCGGCGCTGGAGAGCCTCTACGACCGGCAGGTCGACGGGATCATCGCCGTCGCTCCCGCTGTGCCGCAGTCCTGGCTCGAAGGTCTCGGTCGACGTGTCCCCCTCGTCCAGGTCGGTCAGCACGATCATTCCGATCACTACGACGTCGTTGTCGGTGACGACGACGCCGGCGCCCGCCTCGTGATGGAGCACCTCTTCGCCGCGGGCCACACACGCATCGTGCACGTCACCAACGACGAACGCATCCTGGTCGAACCGCGCACCGACCCGCATCCGCGGCGCCTCCGCGTGTACGAGCAGATGATGCGCGATCGCGGGCTCGAGCCCGACGTCATCCGCGTCGAGTCCCCCGATCGCGACACACGCGCAACGGTGGAGGAGCTGCTCGATCGATCCGTTCCCCCGACGGCCCTCTTCGCCGGTCACGACTCCCTCGCGCTCGCTGCGCTGGAAGTCGTCGCCGAGAGGGGTGTCGGCGCGACCGAGTTCGCCGTGGTCGGATACGACGACGTCCCCATCGCCAGCCACCCGCTGATCGGGCTGTCCACCATCGATCAGCATGGTGAGGAGATGGGGGCGACAGCGGCGCGATTGCTCCTCGAACGCATCAGCGGAAGGCAAGGCGCCGTGCGCCGCGTCTTCTCACCCGCTCTTCGCCTGCGCGCGACGAGCGGTCCGGTGACGCTCGCCACGTTCGAAGCGGACGAGGACCCGGGGGAACAGCCCTGACGGCGTGCTCAGTCAGGACTGTTCGGCTCGAGCAGCCGCCACCAGGTGCGGAAGCAGTCGCAGAAGCACCGCGCGGGCGTGATGGAGCTCCCCGAGAGTGAGGTCAGCGAACGCGAGGGGGTCGTTCCACTCGAGGTGCGTCACCGGGTCGGCGATGAAGAGCAGGTCCTGGCGGACGCGCTCCGCACGCTGGGCCGCCGTCAGCCGGTCCCAGCCGTCGCGCATGCAGTGGAGGAACTCGTTCACGGGCTGCATCGGCCGAAGAGAGCCACGCAGGTAGCGATCACCTCTGCGTGCAGCGGAATCCGGACCGTGACTGGCGTAGGTCAACGCCTCCGATGCCCGGTACGCCATCGCCATCTTCCTCCATCGTCATGGCCACCGCTGACTCCTCGCCGGTCGACGCGGGCACGAGCCGCCCCCGGCTGGGAGCGTCGGGCGCTCGTCAGACCCGCTCGTCCACGGCCTGATCGGCGAGGGGCACCAGCCGCGTGAGCTGCGTCACGTGCCGCGGCTCGAGCTCGTCGAGTGACGCGACGCCCAGCAGCGTCATTGTGCGTTCGATCTCGCTGCGCAAGATCGCGATCGTGCGATCGACACCCTGCCGACCACCGGCCATCAGGCCGTAGAGGTAGGCCCGGCCGATGAGGGTGAACTTCGCACCGAGGGCGATGGATGCCACGATGTCGGCGCCGTTCATGATGCCGGTGTCGACCATGACCGTCGCATCCTTGCCCACCTCGCGCACGACCTTCGGCAGCAGATGGAACGGGATCGGCGCGCGGTCGAGCTGACGGCCGCCGTGGTTGGACAGCACGATGCCGTCGACGCCCTGATCGACCAGGCGGGCGGCATCCTGAACGTTCTGCACGCCCTTGACGACGATCTTGCCCGGCCACATGCCGCGGATGACGTCGAGGTCGTCGTAGCTGATCGTGGGGTCCATCGCGGCGTTCAGCAGCTCCCCGACGGTGCCGCCGGTGGTGCTGAGCG
>JAAIGE0101150027.1_pt1 | contig 10612 bp, 13 predicted proteins | sample 6487951 | NCBI WGS metagenome assembly JAAIGE01 (sample SAMN13974128, study PRJNA590717) | phyllosphere metagenome | biome: tomato field; feature: multiple bacterial spot infested tomato fields; material: tomato leaves; isolation source: leaves from tomato fields | host: Solanum lycopersicum ... | reverse complement strand
GGCAGGCGGGTATGAGTTAAACGGCGTTTTAAGTCCTGAAGGTCTTCGTCGGGAATTTCAATACGATAAGGTTGAAGGTGCATACGGTTGCGTTGATTACAGGTAAGACGGGGGCGTATCCATTAAGGTCGCTAAAACATCGATGGCTTGGCGTACTACTTCTTTATCCGCCGCCGAAAAGCGTTCATTCATCTGATTTGCTAGCCAGGTTTCCCGCTCCCGTCGCGAATCCAGAACTTTTTTTCGGCCCGTTTCCGTCAGCGACACCAGGGTTTTCCGACCGTCTGTAGATGATGGTTTGCGGGAAATGTAGTGCAGGGTTTCCAACTGATGAAACACCTGAGAAATGTACTGCGAAGAGATATTGAGTCGCGTACAGAGTTCAGAAGGCAGTAGCTCCGCTTGTAAGGTCAATTGATACAGCACATTTTGGGCAGCGACCGATAGTTGTTCTTCGTTACTAATCTGTTTTTGCAACTGCCGATACAGGCTAACGACCAGCTTTCGAAGGTCATGGGCTAAATTTTCGTCTGAATTCATTCATTTATCAAAGTAAACTTTGCAAAATTAACTTTGATAAATGAATAGGAAAGAGCCACGTATATTATTTTATGCCAGAAAATCAATAAGTCTGATTTACAGTGCATGAGCAATCAACGATGGACCGGCATTGGATGCAATGCCTCCATTAAGATCAGTAAGTATTTTTAATTAGCTTTTGATAAATTCAGATACGTGAGCCTGCTTTTCTTTTTGTTACTTGGACCATTACAGGGGCATTGGCACTTGTTTTTAGGTACTCAAACGAAAACAACCTTTGCATATCTATGAAAACCGCTGGACTCCTTTTAATCGTTGTTGGTGCCATCATGTTAGTATGGACCGGGTTCTCCTTCACCAAAAAAGAAAAAGTACTGGATATTGGTCCGCTGGAAGTATCGGCTGATAAAAAAGAAACGGTCAACTGGCCTCCTTACATCGGAGCAGTTTTGGTGGTTGGAGGCATTGCCGTATTTGCCATGTCCAGACGTAGAGCGTAAAGAAGCAGTCAGTGCCAGCACGAGTAACGCCCTTGGAGGTAAGAAAAAGTGGTAGCATCGGAAGACGCTACCACTTTTTCTGTTTTATGAACCTCCCTATCAAGTAAAGAATCGAAAGGGTTTTCCTGTATTAGTATTCTCTATCCTTGAAAAGAGAAGCCCTCGTACAAACCTTCGCTACCTTCGTGTTTTACTAAAACGCGTATCGTGGAGATTGAAGAAATACTGGACCGGATTGATCCTATGCCGCAGTCCTCTCAACAAAAACTAATTCAGGAGCTGGAGTTAATCACTGTACCGAAAGGGCATTTGCTGATGAGTGCCGATCGACTGGCCGATCAGGTGTATTTCATCCGAAAAGGCGTAGTGCGGGCGTATGTCTTGTACCAGGAACGGGAAGTTACGTTCTGGTTTGGGCAGGAGGGTGATATTGCCATGTCCATGAACAGCTTTACCATTCGTAAAGCAGCTTTTGAATTTCTCGAAGCTTTGGAAAGTACGGAGGTATACGCCATTGCTATTGAAACGCTACAGGACTTGTACCGCCAGGATCTTTACCTGGCCAACTGGGGTAGAAAATTTGCGGAATCCGAATTACGATTGGCGGAGGAACGTTTTACGGCCCGTCAATTCAAAACTGCCCGGGAACGGTACGAAGATTTTCTGAATAATTACCCCGGTTTGCTTCAACGGGTACAATTGGGTTACATCGCATCGTACCTGGGCATCTCGCAGGTTAGCTTGAGCCGAATTCGAATGAAGCCAGTTGGATTAACTTCTTCTGCCAGAGGGTGACGGCAGGAACGGTTAAAACCTAACCGAATGGCAGCACGTGTTTCAATGCGTTCCCAGGTAATAGTTCGAGCCTACGGCTCTTACTCGCACCCTTACAAATTCCCCAGAGCCGTAGGCTCGGCCAATCTCCTAAGGTTGGGTTTTAACCTAACCGCATGGTAGAACGGGTTTCGACCCAACCTAGAAAGATTTCCTCGTACAGTTGGTCTTCAACCCATCCCGCTTTTTTTAACATTTGTAAAAAAGTTTAATCATGGCCAGCTTCTAGTTTTGCGGTTACACCCCGAAAAGGTGTTTTATGTACCTTCTTTACATTTCCCATGAAGCAACTGCTGGTTAGTAGCCTTTTTTTATTTTCCTCACTGCTGGTTTCTGCCCAAACGAAATCTTCTATGCAATGGCTTAATCCCCCCAAACAGTGGAGCGGCGATGCTCAGAAATTATCCCTGACGGTGGAACCAAACACCGATTTCTGGCGGATCACCCATTATGATTTCATCCGTGATTCCGGACCTTTTTATTATCAGGAACTAACGGGCGATTTTGAGGCCAGCGTGAAAGTCACCGGGCAGTACCGGGAGCTTTTTCACCAGGCCGGACTGATGGTGCGTATCGACGCAAAAAACTGGATCAAAACGGGTATTGAGTACGTCGATGGTGTACAGAATGTCAGTGCAGTGGTAACCCGTGAGTTTTCAGACTGGTCAGTGGTACCGCGACACGACAGCCCGGCCTCCCTTTGGTTAAAATTACTCCGCAAAGGGGATTATGTTCAAATCGAATACTCTTTTGATAATCAAAAGTTTGAAATGCTCCGATTGGCGTATTTTCCTCCCGGTGTTAAAGCTCAGATTGGTATGGTAGCAGCGGCCCCGGGTAAAGAGAGCTTTCCCGTCGTCTTTGAAAATTTCGTGGTCAAACCCGTTCAGAAACAGGGGTAACAGCGAGCGTGCTAAGTACAGAAAGTCATGAAAACAGAAAAAGAAAAAATGCTGGCGGGGGAGCTGTATAACGCTCTGGACCCCGAATTAACGGCAGAGCGGACGCGGGCCCGGCTGTTACTGAAAGCCCTCAATGAATCACGGGAAGATGAACCCGAATCGCGAGCCCAAATTATGCAGGAGTTGTTGCCCCAGGCAGGCCCCGGGCTCAATATTCAGCCGCCATTCTACTGCGATTACGGAACGAACATTGAGATCGGTGAAAACGTATTTTTTAACTTCGATTGCACCGTACTGGATGTAACCCCGGTTCGCATCGGAGCCCGTACACTATTTGGCCCCAATGTACAGATTTACGCGGCCACGCATCCTATGGACGCTCGGTTACGGGCGGAAGGACTGGAAAGTGGCAAGCCCATTTCCATTGGAGAAGATGTCTGGGTGGGGGGGAGCGTGGTCATTTGCCCCGGTGTACACATTGGCGATCGTTCGGTTATTGGAGCGGGTAGCGTAGTTACGCGTGACATTCCTTCCGACGTGTTTGCCGCTGGGAACCCCTGTCGGGTCATCCGACCTCTGGATGCACCGGTTTAATAAAACGTTATAAATATTGAAAAGCAGTGGATCACTCCACTGCTTTTTTAATTAGAAAAGAAGCCAGTTCAGGTTCTGATTTCTTGGGTCTGGTCTAGCCCCTATTCGGTGGCGTTCGACTAAAAAGACATTCCGGTTATTGAACCTCTTGCGATTCAAGCGATTGAATAATGAGCGATTTAAGTCCCGTGAACAAATGATCCTTCGCTTCGGCGTAAGACACCCCGTACTTACGATCCACGTGATGCAACGTTTCAGGAAAAGCTTCGAGTAAGCGTTCGTAATAAGCATCCAGTTCCTCCGGTCCCGGCATCTGGTAGCGTAAGGTCAGTTGAAAACGTCTTCTGAGGGCCGGATCGATTACTTCCAGGTGATTGGTAGCGGCCACGAGCAAGGCTGTGTCGGGCAGGTAGTCGATCAATTGAATGAGCGAGTTAACCAGCCGTCTCATCTCACCGACATCCTTATCATCCCGGGTTTTGCCCAGGTGATCAAATTCGTCGAGGAACAGAATGGCCTTATCCCGTAAGGCTCGGTCAAAAGCCGCCTTGACATGACCCGCCGTTTCGCCAATTTTGGCGGAGACAACCGTACTCAAATCCAGAATATACAGGGGTTTATGCAGGGCGGAAGCCATGGCTTTGGCCGTGCTGGTTTTTCCACACCCGGTGCTGCCCGCCAGCATCAGCTTGTTGGTCACCGGAAGGTTGTACTTGCGGAGTTCCTCCACATACTTGTATTCTTTAATGACTTGCTGAAGGTACTTGCAGTTCGTTTCACCCAGTCGAATATCCTGCCAATCAATTTTTTCTTTGTCGTGAATCAGTACATCCCATGCATTCATGCCGTAACGCTCGTGTTCGGGGCCTTAGCTTACCCTTGTTTCTGTTTCGCGAAGGTACTCCCTTATTGAGGAGAATACGTTTGAAAGGATTTAAGGTTTGAATAGTTTAACGTTGTAGGTAGCTTGTTGAAGGAAAACTAAGTCATAAAGGGGTAGCGTGTAACCGTTTGTAGGTTTGCTTTCCCAAAAAACAAAATTCTCCAGGCTGTATGCACAACCTGGAGAACGGATCTCTCTGAAATCAAAGGTCTTTAGAACAAACGCTCGTAAGCCGGTGGCATTTTTTCCAGCGGTTTTATGCGAATATCCCGGAAGAAAACCTCAGCGGCCTCACTCTGTAGCTGGAGTTTACCCTTCGTCATCGGCACTTCTTTTCCTTCGGGCGTTGTGTAACGGGAATTTTGCAGGATCATCACCACGTGTCCGTTTACAATGTGCAGGCTTTTACCTTCGAAACAAATTAATTCAAGCGTCGTCCATTCGTTGCCGGGACTTTCGTAATTACCCGAACGCATGCAAAAGCCATCGCCCCCTTGTTTTAGCGTGCCAAAGGGTTGTTTTTCGTCGGCAATCCGGCTCATACTCCCTTCCGATGGATACGAACGGATATCAATGGCGGAGTTGGCCTGACACCAGAAATCGCCCATGTGTCCTTCCATAATCTGAAATTCCTGGGAGAGCATCCAGGTTCGCCAATAATCGGCCCCCGCTTCTCCAATGGAATGGTAGAGGATACCGGAATCTTTCAACAAGTTCATACGCGGCACGTACTTCTTCTGGCCCCATTTCACCTGAAGTTTCAAGTGATAGTTTTCGTAGGATTGACGCGAAATCAGACAGCCATACAGCTCTCCACTAACCCTTAATACCGGACCACCCTTTTCATTAATCACCGAAAATACCTTCAATGAATCCTTGTCATAGCCAACCGGAGCGATCGGATTACCAGCCGCATCTTTCGGTACTTTTCCATTATAACCAGGCTTATGTGCATAGCTCAGATAGCTTTGCCATTGGGAGAGATTTTTATCTAAAAGGGGAGTCCATTCGTCCGCCGTTTTCAGGGATGAAAAGAGGATTAGGAGTGTAAAGCACGTTATCTGTAGGAAGATCTGTTTCATAGGGATAGGATGTTTCGTCCGTTACAGAAACAAAAGTACAGGTCTGCTTTTAGCCCGTAATTGTAAAAATCCATTATCTATCGGTAGATTTAACGGCAGGCTCTGGCTCTATGAAACGCTACATTTTACACACGCCCTTTAGTATTTACCACTTCGAGGCTCATACCTGGATGCACTCCGTCCATAAGCACACGTACTTTGAAATCATTTTCGTATTGAAAGGAAAGGGCATTCATCACATCAATGGCAACACCTTTTCCTATCAGGACGGCGACGTTTTCCTGTTGGGGCCGGAGGATTTCCATTCGTTTGAAATCGAGGCGTTGACCGAATTCAGCTTTGTCCGCTTCAATGAATCGATTCACAAAGAACATCCTTCCGATAAAGATCGTCCGTGGCAACCCGTGATTCGAACATTACTGACGACCTCCTCGCAAAGTCGGGGTTCGCTGGTCGTGGATAAGCAGGAGAAACAGAAGTTACACCAGTTACTGGCAGTATTGGAAGCCGAATCGGCGGACGATCAATCGCCTTATTTTGAGATCATTCGGGATAGTTTGATGCGAAGTATGCTGATGATTCTGGCTCGCAACTTATTCAGGGAGACCCCCGCCAAACCAGTATTGAAAGATTCGGTGGAGGCCATTCTCGGTTACATTAAACAACATATCTATCAGCCCCAAAACCTGAGTATCGAGCATCTTGCCCGCACGTTTCATTATGCTCCCGCGTACATCAGTCTTTTGTTTAAAAAACAGACGGGAGAATCACTCAAACAATACATTGTCAAGCACAAGATCAAGCTCATCGAGGCCCGCCTGCTGTACAGTCAGCTTAGTCTGAAAGAAATTGCGGATGAGTTTGGCTATACCGATGAAAGCCATTTTTGTAAACAGTTTAGAAAATACACGGGCACAACGCCAACGCTATTTCGGAAGCGGGACTGATAAGGCTGAATTACACCAACCGCAGTACGTGCAGAAAAACTATTCGACTGACTGACTGACTTTTCTTTACCGGAAATTGATGCTGTTCCCAGGATGGACCGATGTTCTTTTTGAAAACCTGGAATGGTAAAAGGGCATCATAGCCCAAACTCAGGGATATATCTACCCAATAACCCGCTTGGTTTACTTTTTATAGTAGAGTGCTGAAGCAGTTATTTGCGTTTATCATTAGCCAACTTCAATTCGTACCTGATTTCTGCTTCATCGTTCCTATGAAACATTTACATCTCTGGCTGAAAACGTTGTTGTTAGTAGGCTCCACCAGTTTCCTCACCACTGAGGCTCAGACCGTACAGCTTACAATTACGAATCTTAAGTCGACCGATGGGCAGATTCTAGTGGCAGTATTTAAAGACCAGCAGGGTTTTAAAGATGAAAAACCGGTTTCGCGGCACCGCTTCCCCAAGTCCTCGCTGACGAACGGCACGCTCAAAGTATCCCTGGATTTGCCACCGGGTACGTACGGATTAGCCTTAGTTGATGATGCCAACAAAAACGGGAAAATGGATAAAAACATGCTTGGTATACCCAAAGAGGGGGTAGCCTTCTCTAATTTTTATCTCTCCGGTATGAGCAAGCCTACGTTCGATGACTTCAAATTTGAGGTAAAAGGTGCTTCGGTAAACCTGGACTGTAAAATGCGAAACTTCTGAACATTCAGTAGAGTAGGGGATACAAAAAAGCGGATAGCCGGTTCATACCTGCTACCCGCTTCAACCAGGAAAGCACTTATTCATTCGTTCTTGGGAAACCAAAAGTCAGGCCCACATTTACTGCCCAGAGTCGGTTAGGGTTCTGCCAGTTGATATTGTTGGTTGAACCAATGGTTGTACTGCCATTTTTATTACCGAACAAGAGATGATAACTTCCTTCGGCAAATACGCCGATCCCTCCAAAAGACAAAGCAACGCCTGCCTTCGGGGCTGCTCCAAAACGCGTATCTTTCTGCTTAGCCACCTGTTCTCCCTGAAAATCAACTTTTACCGTTCTCAGATAGGCTCCGGCTTCCACGCCCAGGTAGGGGCGAATGAACCCATCCGTCAGGTAATATTCAAACATACCAGTTAAGGGAATAATGGATCCCTTATTTCTGAGGTTCACACCCAGCGACTGGTGTTCGTCGTAAGACAACCCCAGGTATTTCGCCGAGACGCCCAGGGCCACTCTGGGACTAAAATACATTTTGGCCGCTATCCCTACGCCGGGTTTTACCTTGGCATCATCGAGCGTAGAAGTGACGCCGGTACCGTGAATGGAAAAGGCTACCTGAGCATGGGATCTTTGACTCAGACTTAGAAGAAATAAGCTGATGAACAGGCCGTAAAATAGTGATTGGGTTTTCATGGATTTGACGGGTAGATTGAATAAATCACTGGGATGGCAGGTGGATTACACTGAAAAAGAACGTTAGCCTCATTTTCGGTCAGGCTTCTCGAAAGCAAGATGGTAGAAAAAATCAGCCCAGGGATCGCTCTTCCAAAGACTTGCAAGCGTAATGGGTTTGATCTTTAGTCGATGCTCGTGGGATCGTACTTTTCGATTCAATGCAGATTGCCTGTTTTTTTGATCTGTTTTCATGGTCGTACGAAAAGGGGGCAGTTTGATAGCTACGTCATTAGGAGATATATCTACTAATTGTTGTAGAGGTAGGTTGAATTAGGGGAGTGTTACAAAAACGTACGGGGAATTTAGGGATGAATATAAACGCTATCTAAATAGTTGTACATAAAGGGCGTTTTTCCCAGGATTTGTAATACTTCCAGCGTCCGTTCCTGCCGGGTAAAAAGCCTTAATACGCATTCAGGATCGTTCTGATCCAGTGTCCAGCGGCAAATGAGCGAACTGTTTTTGAGAAACTGATGCAAGTTCTGCTGATCGGCCTCGGTTTGAATTGTTGTTGAAAAGATATACAAATACATCGCCTTGAGATTACGCTGCTTCTCACATGTAGTAAATCCTAGATCTTTCAAACCCGATCATTCGAGTACCGCAGTTACGTTGGATACGACTTTGTACAGAGCTATGCTGCAAAAATAACAATCCATTTGGTAGATATATCCCCGATATCAAAATATCGACGATGGCTTCAAATAAATAAGTGGATTTTGGGAATATATCTACTCAACTTGCTGAAATGGGCAGAGTGAGGTTCTAATCCGCTAACTGTCGTTCGTACAATGCGTGCATCTTCTTGAGCGTCTGATTTAGCTGATCGAGTTCGTCTGTACTCAATTCTTTAGCCAGGAAATCATCGAATCGGCTGGCAGTGCTAAAAGCCATTTCAACAACCAGTTTGCCCTTATCAGTTAGCCTGATCAATTTCTTACGTTTATCTGCGGTATCTGCGAGTGTCTGTACGTACCCATCTCGTTCCAGTACCTGTAGGGAGCGGCGTACACTGGATTTATCCCGTTTGATAAGGGTTGCAATGTCCTGCTGCGATAAAAGGGAATCACCCGACAGATGAACAATAGCTAATACAGGAACCTGATCAAACTGGAAGGTGAAGCCTCTACGAATGTATTCACGGTCCAGCAACCTTACCATGAGCATATTGACCATATTAAATGAAATGGCGACGGAATTTCCTAACTGAGATTCTAGGTTGGTAACGATTATATCTTCAGTAAGCTTTTTCATGTAAGCGGGCTCGTTTCGTCAAAATTAATAGAATATGTTACGGTTGTACCGCTCAGAAGCTACTACTTGCTGGTTCGGTATCTATTAAAATAACTATTGTTGTCTAGATAATGATTATAGTAACGCTAAGTATAAAATAAGGTAGATATATGTTTCATAATTATGCTTATGTTAAACAGAATAGATAAGAAATGGAGTATAGTCTACCAAATCGGGTATTACTCCTACCCTGTTCGTTTCAAAACTAAAGTAAACGTTTTGTTGTCTTAATCTATGTCAATGACTTGGCAGAAAGGTTCTATATCGCCTATATTTAACCCTTCTTTACGTGTTACCGGGTCGAATTAATGAATCATACTCTCTTTTCTAACCTTAGAAAAAACGTTTACTTCGAAGACAGGTCCGTTCGTGAACTCATCAAGCCGGGACTTATTTTATCCTTTCTATTGATCAATGGCTATATTCTGACTGCCCGCATTATGGAAGGTCAATGGAAGATGAATCCCGTCAATCTGGTACTCTCCCAATGTTTCCTGCTGGTGATGTGTTGCTCGGTGTGGCTACTCATACTGATTATCTTTCATGAGCCGCAGATTCCTAAGACCTGGCAAAAAGCTATCATTAGTTTTGTAGGAAGTGGCCTGACTTCAATCCTATTCTACTACACTTTTAATTTTCTGGCCGAAGATTATCCTTTAAAACCCTTAAGCACCTATCCATTGTATTGGGCTTTATTTCGCCTCTTCAACCGTGGTCTGGCGATCTGCCTGTTTTTCTATCCGCTAGCTTACTTTTATGTTAAGCAAAAAGAATGGCTCGATTCAAAATTACAAATTGAAGCAGTAAAAAATGAACAGCTTACCGCTCAGATCAAGCTGTTGCAACAGCAGATGACGCCCCACTTTTTATTTAATTCATTAAACGTATTGAAATCAGGCAATAAGGATGACTGGACTAAAAAATATATTGTCGAATTAAGTAAAATTATTCGTTATCAATTATACGGAAATAGTCATAAACAGAGTCTGATTAGTCTGCTTCAGGAGTTGCAATTCGTTGAGTCCTATGTCTACCTTTTGAAAGAACGTTTCGAAGGAAAATTAGAAGTTACTATTCAGATAAGTGAAGAAGCCCGGAAAGCAAAAATTCCCCCTTATACCCTACAAACCTTGGTGGAAAATGCGATGAAGTATTATAGTATGTCCAGCAAGCAACCATTGCACATCGAGATCTGTGATGAGTCAGATTACATTGTCGTAACAAGTGATTGCCCGCCTCAAATAGACTCAGATAAGACCCGCCAGATAATCGTCGATACCGCTCTTGAGAATATTCAGGAACGATATTACTTGCTAACGGATCGTACTCTAGTTATGGCTCAACAAAATGACCGTTCTATAGCTAAAGCTCCCCTGATCTTTGAACCCTTGGTACAGGAATCCGTGAATTATTGAGTATCCAATACATATTGCCTATTTTAGAATGAACGCCCCTAGAATTTTAGTTTACAAACCAAAAGCAGAAGGAAATACATCTGCTTTTAACTAACTATTATTTTAAAAAACACCCTAATGAAAATGTCCCTTTTCTCTTTCTTCAGGGAAAATAAGTATATCAAAGACGGTTCTGC
>JAAIGE0100071396.1_pt1 | contig 10612 bp, 11 predicted proteins | sample 6487951 | NCBI WGS metagenome assembly JAAIGE01 (sample SAMN13974128, study PRJNA590717) | phyllosphere metagenome | biome: tomato field; feature: multiple bacterial spot infested tomato fields; material: tomato leaves; isolation source: leaves from tomato fields | host: Solanum lycopersicum ... | reverse complement strand
TTGTCGCGTGGTTCGGCTTGCGTGGCCTGCAGGGCGTTCTGGGCATGGATGCGCAGGGTCGCCAGGGGCGTGCGCATCTCGTGGGCGGCGTCGCCGATGAAGCGTCGCTCGCGCTGCAGCAACTGCTCGATCTGCGACAGCAGGCGATTGAGCGCCGCCTGCATCGGCTCCAGCTCTCGGGGCAATGGGGTGAGTTCCAGGGGCTCCAGCGAGCCGCCATGACGCTTGCGGATGATCTGCGCCATGTTCTGCAGCGGCCTGAGGCCCCAGCCGATGGCCAGCCAGATCAGCGCCGACAGCACCACGATGCCGATCAGGTTGGGAATCAGGGTGTGGCGCACGATGCGATTGACCAGATCCTGGCGCACGTCCTCGCGCTCGCCCACCCAGATCAGCAGGCCGTGGCGGTCGTCGGGCAGCAGGAAGCCGTGCCAGTTGACGTCGTACAGGGTCTGGTCGGAGAAACCGGGCGTGGTCGGCGGCCGTTCGAAAGTCGGCGCGCTGGAGGAGCGGATCAGGCTGCGGCCCTCCTTGTCCCACACCTGGAAGGCCATCTTGCCCTCGTAGGGGTGGCCGATGCGGTGGTTGCCGGCCTGGCTCAATGCGGCGTTGAAGGCGCGGTAGAGCGCCTGGCGTTGCTCGTCCGGCAGCTTCGCCTGGATGGCGCCCTGCAGCAGGCGGGCGCTCTGGGCCAGCTGGGCGTCGTAGATTTCACCGATTTCGTGGCGGCTGTCGTGAAAGTTGTAGAGGCTGATGGTCAGGGTGCCGAGCAGCAACAGGCCCAGCACCAGCACCAGGGTGCGGCGACGCAACGAGGTCATCTCAGGTCTCCACCAGATAGCCGATGCCGCGCACGGTTCTGATCAGTTCGCTGAACAGTTTCTTGCGCAAGTGGGAGATGTGCACTTCCAGGGTGTTGCTTTCCGCTTCCTCGTCCCAGCCGTAGAGCAGCTGCACCAGGCGCTCGCGGGTGAATACCTTGCCCGGATGGGCGAGCAGCTCGTGGAGCAGCAGGTATTCCTTGGGCGTCAGCGGTACCGGGTTGCCGGCGTAATGCACCTGCTGGTTCGTCGGGTCGAGGGTGATGCCGGCATGCTCGATCAACGCCCGTCCGCGCCCGGCACTGCGGCGCAGCAGGGCACGGATACGTGCCTTGAGTTCGTTGAGGTCGAAGGGCTTGGCCAGATAGTCGTCGGCGCCGGCATCCAGGCCGGCGACGCGATCACGGGGTTCGTCCCGCGCGGTAAGAATCAGCACCGGCAGGTGCGAGCCGCTCTTGCGCAGCTGCTGCAGCACGCCGATGCCGCTCAGGCGCGGCAGGCCCAGGTCGAGGACCAGCAGGTCGAAGGTTTCGCTGAGCAGGGCGTGCACCGCGCTGGTGCCGTCGTGTAGCCAGTCGACGGTGTACCCCTCGGCTTGCAGGCCCGCGCGCAGGCCTTCGCCGAGCGGCAGGTCGTCCTCCACCAGAAGCAGTCGCATGGGTGTCCTCGGTCAGGTGGTGGCGATCAGTCGAGCTTGTGCTCGACTTCCTTCAGTAAAGCAGCGATTTCGCCCTGGCGACCCTTGTCGGCGAGCTCGCGACCGGTGCGTGGCGCTGCCTGCCGGGCCTTGAGCAGCGCTGCCTTGGCGTCGGCGTACTTGCCCTCGCGAGCCAGATGATCGCCCCAGAAATACAGGCTGTCGATGCCGTCCGGGTTGATCAGCAGCGCCTGCCTGAGCAGCTCGTCGGCCTTCTGCGCATCGCCGAAGCCGATGGGCCAGCCCGGCACCCGATCATAGAGTGCCCCCAGGCTGGTGTAGGCCGAGCCCTGCAGGGCGTCGGGGTCTAGCTGCAGGGCCTTTTCCAGGTCGCTGCGCGATTGCTTGGCCTTGCCCAGCGCACCCAGGCCGCCCTGGGCACCGGCCCAACTGCTGGTGACGATGCCTTTCCAGATCCACGCCTCGGCGGCTTTCGGCTGGGCCTGGGTGAAGGCCTCGGCTTGCCCGCCCAGCTTCTCGAATTCAGCCACCTTGTGGTCGTCCGCAGTGGCGTACTGAATCTGCGCCCAGCGCTGCTGGATGGCCTGCAGCTGTTCGGTGCCGGCGGCGTCCAGCGCCCAGGCGCCGGTCTGCATGCCCAGGGTGGCGAGTGCCAGGGCGAGGTGAGTCAGGGTCTTTTTCATCGGGGAGGCGTTCATCGGGGTGGCATCTCGGTGGCGTGAATGAAGCGGCGGATGATCGGCAGTTGCTTGCGGATCGCCCGGTCGACGAGGCCGGGCAGCAGGCCGTTGAGACGGACCAGGAGTTTTTCCGGCCAGCCCAGGTACAGCTCGGCCAGGTTGCGCTCGATGGCGCGGGTTACCTGCCAGGCCACGCGCTGGGGCTCGTCGACGCGACTGTTGAGGGCCTCGTTGAGGGCCATGGCGGCGCTGCTGTTCATGCCGGTGCGGGTCGCCCGCGGGGCCACGTACAGCACGTCCACCGCGGTGTCGGCCAGCTCGCGGCGCAGCGCCTCGGAGAAGCCGCGCAAGGCGAACTTGCTGGCGCAGTACACGGCGTAGCCCGGGTAGCCGATGGAGCCGTAGGTGGAGCCGACGTTGACGATCAGCGCGTGGGGCTGGTTGCGCAGGGTCGGCAGCAGGGCGCGGGTCAGCTGCAGGGTGGCGACCAGGTTGACGGCCAGGAGGTCGTCGATCTGCTCGTCATCGACCTGCTCGAACAAGGCGAAGCGGTTGACCCCGGCGGCGTTGAGCAGCAGGTTGACGCCGCCAAGACGCCGCGCCGCGTCGAGCACGGCGTGGCGGCCGGCGGCATCACGCAGGTCGGCTTCCACCGGGTGGATACGCTGCGGATAGAGGCGCAGCAGCGGCTCGAGCGCCTGGGGCTGGCGCGTCACGGCGATCACCTGAGCGCCCTCGGCGCACAGCTGTTCGGCCAGGGCCCGGCCGATACCGCCGCTGGCGCCCGTGAGCACTACCCGGCAGTCAGACAGCCGCATGGCGGGTCTCCCGCTGGGCCGGCTCGAGGCGCGGCAGGCCACGGAACATGTCGGTGTAGAGCTGATAGACCACCTTGCTGGCGTGGATCACCGCGAGCTGGTCGGCGCGGTCGTCGAGGCGGTCCATCAGGCCGCGGTAGGTATCCATGTGGCCGACATCCAGCGAACCGTGGGACGCCAGGTAGCTGAACGCGGTGGGCGGCAGTTGCAGGCCTTCGCGGATGGCCTCGGAAGCCTGGGTGGCCAGGGCGATGCTGGTGCCTTCGAGCACGTTGACCATGCCGAACAGGCCGACCGGATTGCCGCGGGCGATCAGGTCGTAGAGAAAACTCACCATCAGCTCGATGGGTAACGACGGCTGGCCGTCGCGCACGCTGTCGGCATCGCCGCCGCAGGCGCGGATGTCGTTGAGGATCCACTGTTCGTGGCCGTATTCCTCCTCGATGTACTCGCACACCGCGCCGCGCAGCCATTCCAGCCGTGCCGGCAGGCGCGCGCCACAGGCCATCATCAGCGGCACGGTGTGGCGCACGTGGTAGTAGGCCTGGGTCAGGAAGGCGCGATAAGCCTCCAGGCTGACCTGGCCGGCCAGCGCATCGCGGATCACCGGCGTGGCGAACAGCGCCTGGCGTTCACGGGCGGTGGCTTGTTGCAATTCGTCGAAGAAACTCATGGCTGCTCCTTGGGGGCAACGGGGGTTGAAAAGCGATGGGCATAGCGGGTCAGGATGGCCACGCGGCGCAGGCGACCGTTGCTGGTGAGCAGGCCGTTGGCCGGGGTGAAGGGTTCGGGCAGGCGTTGCCACTGGTGCACCCGGGCGTAGTCGGGCAGCTCGATGTTGGCCCAGGCAACGCTGTGCTCCAGGGCCTCGTCGCTGCACTCGGGGTCGACCGGCCAGAGCAGGGCGATGTTGTGATCCATGGCCTCGCCGTGCACGAAGGCCTGGGCGATCACCCCGCGCTGGGTGAGTTCGGCCTCGACCCAGTCGGGGTTGACGTTGCGGCCGAAGCTGGTGGTGAACTGGTGTTTCTTGCGGCCCTTGAGAAACAGATAACCGTCGGCGTCGAGCAGGCCGATATCACCGGTGGCCAGCCAGTCGCCGGCGAATGGCGCCTCGCCCAGGTAACCGAGCAGCGCCGAGCCGCGTACCCACACTTCACCGTCTTCGGCGATGCGCACCTGCACGTGGGGCAGGGGGCGACCGACGCTGCCAGGGCGGTTGTACGCCGGGGTATTGAGGCACACCACCGAAGCACACTCGGACAGCCCATAGCCCTGATACACCGGCAGGTTGAGCTGCGCGGCACGTTCGAGCAGCTCGTCGCTGACCCGCGCGCCGCCGACGGCGACGAAATGAAACTGCTCAGCGTCCAGCTGGCCGTGCTCCAGGGCGGTGATCAGACCGAGCAGCAACTGCGGCACCAGGATCACACTCTGCGCCTGCTGGCGCACCAGTTGGCCGAGCAGGCGCAGCCAGTCGACCCGGGTGGCACCTTCGATGCCCAGGCTCGACTGGGGCAGCAGCGTGACGCTGGCACCGGCCAGCAGGGCGGCGTAAGTGCCGAGGTTTTCCAGCAGTACCGCCAGTGGCAGCAGCGCCAGATAATTGCGCGGCGCGGTGGGACTGCTGGCAGCGTACAGCTCCCTGGCCACGCGCAGCAGGGCCTCGGCACTCAGGCACACGCCTTTGGGCGCGCCGGTGGTGCCCGAGGTGTAGGTGACCTTGGCGGTGCCGGTTGGCAACGGCTCGCCCGCCAAGGGCTCGCGCATCCAGAAACCACCGGCCTGGCGAAAGCCCGCTGCGCCCAGTCGTTCGGCCAGGGGCGCGTCGGTCAACAGCAGGTCTACGCCGCTCTGTTCCAGGCAATGGGCGGTTTGCGCCCAGGTGAAGAACGGCGGCAGGGTCACGCAGGGAATGCCGGCGAACAGCGCGGCCAGGTCCCAGAGCAGCATCTGCGGGCCGTTGTCCATGATCAGTGCGAAGGTTCTGCCGGGCTGGGCGAGCAACAGCGCCTTGCGTGTTTCGATCTCGCTCCACAGTTGCCCGTAGTCGATGCTTTCGGTCTCGTCGCGCAGCGCCGGTCGGGATGGTTGGCGATGGGCATGGAGCAGCAACAGTGCCTTGAAATCGTTCAGCTCAGGCAGCATGGCTGTGCTCCAGGAAATCCGGCAGGCCCAGGCGCGCGGCCATGCCACTGACCTGCAGGTGGGCCAGGCCGGCGCGGATGCTGCCGGCGAACACCTGCGGGCGCCCGGCGTAGTAGCGGCCCCAGCTGTGTTGCTCGTCGCCCAGGCGCTGTGGGTCGGCATCGCCGAGCAGCAGCGGGTTGAGCCCCAGGCGCTGGAAGCTGTTGATCAGCGAGGCGGCACCGGTGAACACCACCCAGTCGAGCTTGCGGTGGGCCAGCAGCCAGGTCATCACCACGATGATCAGCCGCGCGCTGCCGCCACTGCGCGCCGCCAGGTTGCCGACCTCGACGATCTGCCGGCGCTCCACCGGGCTGCCGGCGAGCCGGGACACCACGCGCTCGACCGGCTGTTGCAGGTATTGCTCGAGAAACAGCGCGCCGCTGTCGGCGGTGCGCACACCGGCGGCAGCGCAGAACGCGCCGTGCGGGTCGCGCAGGGCCAGCAGGGTGGGCATGAAATGGCGGATATCGGCCTGGTGGACGTTGGCGAAGCACTCGCGAACGAACCACTCCAGGGGCTCACGATCGGCGTGTTGTTGCGGCACCAGTACCAGCGACAGATCACGCCCGGCGTGGGGGCCGATAGGCAGCGGAAAGGCAAGGTTCCATTCGGTATCGATCATCGGTGGTGCTCCAGCGACTAGGCGGTGGAGACACTATCGAGGCCGAACCTTAATGAAGTCTGAAGGCCATCATGGCAACGCGCTGGACTCCTCGGCCTGAAACAGGCGCTAAACATGCCTGCCAGCAGCGGCTGAGGGGGATCGGTATCCTTGCGGTTTTGTCCGAAAAGGGAGCGTGCAGATGGCGATGAAAACGGAGCAGGGCATTCTACGCGGCTCGATTGCCATGACCCTGCTGGTGGGCGGCCTGGGGATCGTCATCGGCCTGGCGTCCGGGTCGTTCTCCATCGTTTTCGATGGCGTCTATTCCCTGGCCGACGCCAGCATGAGCGGCCTGGCCCTGGTGGTGTCCACGCTGATTCTCCGGCACACCACGCAGAACGAGGCCAGCCGCCGCCTGGCCGAGCGTTTCAACATGGGGTTCTGGCACCTGGAACCCATGGTACTGGCGCTCAACGGCACGTTGCTGTGCGGGGTGGCGGCCTACGCGCTGATCAATGCCGTGGCCAACCTGCTGTCCGGCGGCACGCCGCTGGAGTTCGGCCTGGCCTCGCTGTATGCCGGGGTCGCCACGCTGATCTGCTTCGCGTTCGCCAGCTACGAGTTCCGCGCCAACCGGCGCATCCGCTCGGATTTTCTCGCCCTCGACGCCAAGGGCTGGGTGATGTCCGGGTGCATTTCCCTGGCCCTTCTGATCGCCTTCGCCATTGGCTACCTGACCGAGCAGACCCGCTATGCCTGGCTCGGCCCGTACATCGACCCGGCGGTGCTGGCGTTGATCTGCCTGGTGATCCTGCCGATGCCGCTGGCGACCATTCGCCAGGCACTGTCGGACATCCTGCTGGCCACCCCGCCGGATCTCAAACAGCATGTCGACGCCGTGGCCCAGGGCATCGTCGAGCAGTACGGCTTCATCAGCTACCAGGCTTATGTGGCGCGGATCGGTCGCGCCCGGCAGATCGAGCTGTACTTCATCGTGCCGGTCGACTGGCCGGCGCAAACCCTCGACGAATGGGACGCCGTGCGCGACGTCATCGGCCAGGCCATCGGCGACGAAGGCCCCAACCGCTGGCTGACCATCGCCTTCACCACGGACCCGCAGTGGTCGCGGTGAGCGAGCCAAACTAGCTGCAGGACGCCTGCAGAGCGGGCTTTTTTACGCCTGACGGTTTACCGTGTCGCCTGCCTGGCAGCGGCACGGAGAAAGGCGACATGGGCAAATCGACAAGCCGCAGCGACTGGTTGCTGCGCAGCCCTGATCAGGGGCGGGTGGAGCGCATCGAGGCGTATTTCAGCGGCCACGGCTACGATCCCCATCGCCATGACGCTTACGCCATCGGCTGCACGCTGTCCGGTGTGCAGAGTTTTCGTTACCGGCGCGCCATGCGTCACAGCCTGCCCGGCGGCACCCTGGTGCTGCACCCGGATGAGCTGCACGACGGTATGGCCGGCACCGAGGCCGGCTTTCATTACCGCATGCTGTACATCGACCCGGTGCTGATCCAGCAGGTATTGGGCGGGCAGCCGCTGCCGTTCATCCAGGGTGGTTTGAGCGATGACGTGCGCCTGCGCCGGGCGACGCAGCGCTTCCTGCAGGCGATGGACGACCCGCTGGAATCCTTGCAGGAAGAGGATGCGATCTACGACCTGGCCCATGCCCTGCAGGCGCTTGCCGGCAAGCCCCGTGGCCGCCGCGCCTTCGATTATCCCGCCACGCAGCGGGCGCGCGAGTACATTCACAGCCGCAACGGCGCGAGCGTCACCCTGGACGAGCTGGAGCACGTCAGCGGACGGGATCGCTGGAGCCTGTCGCGGGATTTTCGTGCCCTGTTCGGCACCAGCCCCTATCGTTACGTGACCATGCGCCGTCTGGCGCGCTGCCGTGAACTGGCCCTGTCGGGTGTCGGCCTGGCCGATGCGGCGCTGATCGCCGGGTTCTTCGACCAGAGCCACATGACCCGGCATTTCGTGGCCAGTTTCGGTCTGTCCCCGGCGCGCTGGCTGGCCATGCAGAAGTTGCAGGATCGTACAAGATAGCGCCTGGGACGCCTCGCTAGAGTGGTGAAAACCAACCGAGGAACGCTCCATGAACCCGCCAGTTTCGTCTGCCAAGCAATCCATCAACCTGAGCCGCAAGCTCGACCTGATCGCCGAGCAATGGTCACCGCGGGTGGTCGCGGAAATGAACGACTACCAGTTCAAGGTGGTGCGCCTGCAGGGTGATTTCATCTGGCATGCCCATGCCGAAACCGACGAAGCCTTTCTGGTGCTCGACGGCCAGCTGCGTCTGGATTTTCGTGACGGTTCGGTAACCTTGGGCAGCGGCGAGCTGTACGTGGTGCCCAGGGGCGTGGAGCACAAACCCTATGCCGAGGATGAGGTGAAGTTGCTGCTGATCGAACCGCGCGGCGTGCTGAACACCGGGGCGGAGGGCGGGGAGCGTACGGCGATCAACGATCTGTGGATCTGACGGTCGGGTTGGCGCTCCTGCGAGCGCCAACCCTTGGCAACCGTTTCAGGTGCCGCTTTTCACCTTGGTCCAGATCCGTGTGCGGATGCGGTCGATGTTCAACGGCATGGCTTCCAGAGCGTAGAGCTTTTCCATCACGTCAGCGGGCGGGTAGACGGTGGGGTCGGCCTTGAGTGCCGGGTCGACCAGCGCGTCGGCCTGGCTGTTGCCGTTGGCGTAGTGCACGTAATCACTGATGCCGGCGATCACCTTTGGCTCGAGCAGGTCGTTCATGAAGGCATAGGCTGCCTTTTCGTTGGGCGCGTCCTTGGGCATGGCGACCATGTCGAACCACATCGGCGCGCCTTCCTTGGGGATCACGTAGGCGATGTTCACGCCATTGCCGGCCTCCTTGGCGCGGGCGCTGGCCTGCATGATGTCGCCGGAGAAGCCCACCGCCATGCACACGTCGCCGTTGGCCAGCTCACCGACGTACTTGGAGGAGTGGAAGTAGGCGACATTCTTGCGCATCTCCATCAGCAGCGCTTCGGCCTTCTTGTAGTCCTCGGGCTTCTGGCTGTGGTGCGGCAGGCCCAGGTAGTGCAGGGCGATGGGCAGCATTTCCGGACCGTTGTCGAGAATCGCCACGCCGCACTTGCTCAGCTTGGCCATCAGCTCGGGCTTGAAGATCAGGTCCCAGGAGTCCAGCGGCACGTCGTCGCCGAGCACGGCCTTGACCTTCTCGACGTTGTAGCCGATGCCGGTGCTCCCCCACAGGTACGGGAAACCGTGCTTGTTGCCTGGGTCGTTGCCTTCCAGGGCCTTGAGCAGCGTCGGATTGAGGTTCTTCCAGTTGGGCAGCTGGCTCTTGTCCAGCTCCTTGAGCGCGCCGCCCTGGATCTGCCGGGCCATGAAGTGGTTGGAGGGAAACACCACATCATAGCCAGAGCGCCCGGCCATCAGCTTGGCGTCGAGGGTTTCGTTGCTGTCGTAGACGTCGTAGTGGGGCGTCACGCCGCTGGCCTGCTGAAAGTTCTTCAGCGTGTCGGGGGCGATGTAGTCGGTCCAGTTGTAGATGCGCACGTCCTGCGCCGCCTGGCTGACCGAGGCGACGAGCATCAGCGGGATAAGCGTTTTCAGCATGGGAAACCTCAACCGTTGTTATCGATGTTGTGGAGGCAGCGATCAGGACCTGTTCAAAGCCTGCTGCGCGTCGGCACTGCTGCGTTAAAAACAGGCTCAGAATGCTCATTTACAGCACGTAAACTGCGCTTCTTCGCCTGTTTTTGCCTTGCATTGCTCTAGCTCGCGAGACTTTGAATAGATCCTCAGAAAATCAGTACGTAGGTCTTGCGCAGCGTTTCTTGTATGTCCCACACGCCTGTGGTGTTGGCCGGCAACATCAGTGCGTCGCCCGCTTTGATTTCGATGGGCTCGCCCACGTCGGGAATGAAGGTGCAGCGCCCGGCGATGAAGTGGCAGAACTCCTGCTGCACGATCTGCCGGCGCCAGCGGCCGGGAGTGCATTCCCAGATGCCGGTTTCCACGCCGTCGTCGCGCTCCACGCAGGTCACCGAGGTGATGGCGGCGGGTTCGCTGAGCGGCACGGCGACCGGGTTGTGTTCGTCGAGGGAGGCGCTGGCGGTGTCACGGAAGTGGGTGATGTTCATGACTTTAACCTTGCATGTGGGAGAGGGCGTTCACTTCATGAATCCTTCCATCAGGCTGGCGATGCGCTGCGCCATGTAGCGCTGCCAGGGCCGGCTGGATGGGTCGGCCAGCAGCCGGTCTTCGCGCACGAAGCTGCGGATGATCGCGTTGTAACCCAGCCAGCGGCACGGCTCCGGCTCCCAGCGCGGCAGGTCCTGCACACGGGTGTCGTGGCGGACCCAGGGCTGGCGGGTGAGCGCGGTGCTGTTGCCGAGAATCAGGTCGGCCAGGGTGCGCCCGCCGAGGTTGCTGGCGCCCACGCCTTCGCCGCCATAACCGCCGGACAGGGCGATGCCGGCGCTGCGGTCGCAGAGCATGTGCGGGTGGAAGCGCCGCGCCATGCCCAGGTTGCCGCCCCAGGCGTGGGTGATGCGCACGTTGCGCAACTGCGGGAACAGTTCGCTGAACAGGTAGCGGCGCAGGCCGCGTTCCTCGTCGTTGAGGTTGAAGTCGCTGCGCAGCTTGCTGCCGAAGCGATAGCCACCGCGGGCGCCGAAGATCAGTCGGTCGTCGCGGCTGCGCTGGCCGTAGGTGACCTGGCGGCTGGCTTCGCAAAACGCCTGGCCGCGCTCCAGGCCGATTTCCGCCCAGGTCGAGGCCGGGAGCGGTTCGGTGGCGACGATCAGGCTCTGCACCGGAATCTGATGGCGGCCCAGTGGCGGCA
>JAAIGE0100008946.1_pt1 | contig 10613 bp, 3 predicted proteins | sample 6487951 | NCBI WGS metagenome assembly JAAIGE01 (sample SAMN13974128, study PRJNA590717) | phyllosphere metagenome | biome: tomato field; feature: multiple bacterial spot infested tomato fields; material: tomato leaves; isolation source: leaves from tomato fields | host: Solanum lycopersicum ... | reverse complement strand
TGGTCGTCATCCAGCACGTGAGCCTGCCCCAGCAGCGCCACGCGCTCACCACCCTGGGCGAGTTGCACGCCACCATCGAGCGCGAGCAGCTCGCCAGCCCCTCGGTCATCGTCGTGGGCGACGTGGTGAGCGGCGTGGCGGCGGCCGGCGCGCCTCGAGCGGCGCGCCCCGCCACCACCACTCCCGTCTCGCTGCGCAACGCCGTGGGCGGCTGACACGCCGGCAGCCCCGCGTCCAGCAGGCCAGCGCCGGCCTGCAGCGAACGCTGAACCGACGACCGCCCGACGCCCTGCGCCGGGCGACGCCAGAGGGCCCCCGAAACCCCGCGGAAAGTGGCCGATGAACCCGCGCGCGCGCTTTCTCTCGGCCCGGTCGCAGGCACGCACCGCGCGGCCGGCCGGAGCCCGAATACCGCGCCATGCTTCAGCATCTGAAGTGTTCTGAAATTTCATATTCAAGGCCTACAGACCCGTGAAAAACGGGCAGCGCATCGGTACATTGGCTCCCTGGCAGGCACCGCCATCACACGATGCGGCACCGCCAAAAACAATACTCAAAGGGAGAGAACCATGGCGATTACCGTGATCGAAAACGCCGGCTACGGCGTCTACAACCAGACCATCGATGTGACCGCGCAGGTGGCGGACGCGTATGCCAAAGGCACCCGCGTCTTCACCGCCAACAACAACTGGGGCGATCCGGCCCCAGGCGAGCGGAAATACCTCTACATCTTCTGGACCACCAACAGCGTGACGTCGTCCGGTGTGACCGGCGAAAACGACAAGCACGGCATCACCGTCCCCTGAGCACGGCGCTGCGGGCCCCCGGCGCCGCGCGGCGCCGGGGCGGCACGCACCGCCCGCCTTCATTTTTTGTATTCCATGCATTCACGGCACTGGCTGCGGGCCCGGTGGGCCATGCCGTGGCTCCATGGTTCAGCGGGATCCGCACGCGAGGGCGCGGCAGGACCCATTTCACCCCACCTTGAACAAGGAGTAATCCATGCCATCCATGTACGTTCAGAACATTTCGATTCCGGTCGCCAACGCCTCGGTGTCCGACGCGGGCGTCGTCACGGCACAGACGACCTACAGCTTCCCGACGAACGTGATTTCGGCCGGAGCCTCCGTTGCCGCCTACACCGCGTCCTTCGGCAACACGGACCACCATCTGCGCACCGTGGGCGCCAGCGTCCAGGTCCAGACCCAGGCCAACTCCCCCACGGTGACGATCACGGGCACCCTGCAGTTGCTGGACAACAGCAACAACAAGCTCAACCCGGCCAGTTGCAGCCTGACCGCCTCGGTGATTGCCTGGGCGCAGTAAATCCACTGATTCACCGACCGGACGGCCCTCCTTTGCTGCGTGAAGGAGGGCCGTTCCCATTGGAGCCTTTTCTTTTTCCAAGGAGTCGCCATGCCATCCACCGCCGGTCAGTCATCCAGCGCCCCAGCCCTCGGAATTCTCCAGTTCGACGCAGGCAGCCTGGGCACGGGCGTCAACCTGTTCCGGGGCAACCTGGCCTTTCCGCTCAAGTTGCTCACGCTCCCGGCGCGGGGCGGACTGGCCTGCGATCTGACGCTCATGTACCAGAGCAGCGTGGCCGACCAGGTGGCGCAGTGGAACCTCACGCACCCCAGCGGCGGGCTCGGCGTGGGGTGGAACATGCCGATGGATCAGATCGTGGCGAACACCGGCAGTGCTCCGCTGCAGGATGCCGAGTACTACCTGATGAACCAGGGGCAGGCCATGCGCCTCGTGCCCATTCCGACGCAGTGGAGCCGTGGCACGGTCAGCGCGCAGGTGCTCGCCGGCGCGCTGCCGGGGCGGGTGCCGCCGGGGCTGGTCACGGCACTGGAAACGCATGGCTGGCGCCCCTCCAGCGCGGCATTGATCCGGCCCACGGAGCGGCCGGGCGAATGGCGCCTGGACGATCCGCAGCAGCGCCGCTCCCACGCCCTGGTGCCGCAAGCGGACGGCACGCTGGGCATCGAGACGGCAGGCCAGTCCTATGAGACCGTGCCCTACCAGTTCTGGCAGGTCACGTTCTATCCCCAATGGAACAGCTGGGAAGTGGTGCGCCCCGACGGCTCGGTCGCGATCTACGGCGAGAGCGACCGCCAGCTCGACGGCATCGAAGACCGCCATCTCGTGCAGTGGGGCATCCACTGGGACAACTGGACCGGGCCGAGCACGCAGGCGCAAGGGCAGGCGCGCCATGCACAGGCCTGGAACCTGGCGGAGCTGCGCAACACGGCGGGGAACTGGATCGCCTTCGCGTACCGCACGTCGGAGCAGACCGTCGGCGCCGGCACGCTCACCTACACCCGCGAATGCCAGATGGCCCGGATGGAAAACGACCTGGGCTGGTCCTGCCGATTCAACTGGAGCCCGATGACGTACGACAACACGTCGCTGGATGCCCCCAAGGAATACCTCGCCCTTCACTCGGACCCACGGCAGCGCCCCGGCCAGGTGCCCAACGCCTGGCAGGACCGTTTCGAATCGGTCTATCTGGACAGCGTGGATGTGTTCAACGACGCAGGCGCCCCCCAGGTCCGCCTGAACTTCGAATGGCATGACCTCGTGAACCTCACGGCCCCGGATGCCAGCAATCCGCTGGGCACGGGGGCGTGCTTCAAGCGGTACCTCAAGGCGGTCACCGATGTCCTTCCCGGGGGCGCCAGCAGGCCCGGCATCTCCTTCGAGTACGACCTGCAGGGGCAGGGGCCGCTCCCAGGCGCCCTGACCGCCATCACCTTGCCGACCGGTGGCATCACCCGCTACGAATATTCGGAAATCGACGTCGGGGCCGATGCCGAACTGGACCCCGGCGCCCGCAACCTGACGATTGCGAACCCCTTCGGCAGCGACACGGCTGCCACGCCCCGGGTCTGGTACGGCTCGGACTACGTGGTGATGGCCTGGTATGACAGCGCGCAGAACGCCTTGCTGGCGAATGTTCTGACCTGGGTGGGCCGATGGATGCCCGCCTGGCAGACCTGGCAGCGTTTCGACGGCGCCCTGGATGTCGACCGCATCGGCGCGACCACCAGCGAGCACAGTTTCGTGCTGATGCTCCCCCGCCTGGACGACAGCGCCACCGCGGTCTATCTGGCCTCCCGCCGCCCCATCGCGGTGGCCGACTGGGCCTTCGCCTCCGAGGGCGGCCAACCCGAGCCCTATCCCCATGCCAGCGGCCAGCTGCAGGTCGTGGGCGGCAGCGACTTCTATGTGGTGGTGGACAAGGACAACCGCCAGTTCACCCGCTATGCGCTGAACTGGCAATCCCGGTCCTGGGACATCGCCACGGAAACGGCGCCGCAGAGCGGGAACAACGCCCGTCTGTTCGCCTGCGCCGCGGGCCAGCACTATCTGACCTTCTGCTACGACCCGGACACTGAGCAGGGACTCTTCAACCTTCGCTTTCGGGACCCCTTGCTGGCCTGGCACGAGGGTGCGTCGCTGGCGACGACGCAGGTGGTGATTCCAGCCTTCGGGACCACGTCGTATTTTCAGATGACCACCGAAGGCGGCATGGCGGCGGCCGCGTGGATCACGGAGTTCACCGCGAAAGGCAGCGCCATCCAGGCGTTCGACTATCGCCTGGCCGTGCTGCGCTGGGACGCGGATTACGGCGATCTCGCCTTCCAGGCGCTGCCGGACGTCTTCGACGGCCCCGGCTTCACCAACCTCTCCACGGCCTTCCTGCAGACCCTGGGGCCTTCCCTCGTCGGCGGCAGCCTCGTGGGCTCCGGACCGAACGTGCTGCGGTTCGATGGCGTCGACTGGTCCTACCACTTCGCCGGGATCCAGTACGCACCCGGCGCCGACCCCAGCACCCAGTTCTACTGGTATGCCTGGAACGGGCAAGCGGTGCTGAAAACGGAGAACACGACTTCGGCGCTGTACTCCGCCCTGGACAGTTTCGACCCCAGCGATCCGGCCGCGGGCTGGACCACGCAGGTGCTGCAGGACGAAGATCCCCCGCCGCCATCGCGCGAGACGCTCGGCTTTCCCACCCTCGCGGGCACCTATGCCTCGCAGGGGGGAACGCTGTATTCGCAGTCCGTCTGGCCCGGCTGGGCTCCGGTGCAGTCGCACCGGCTCGGTGAAATCACCGCGGCCTCCTTCGACAGCACAACGGTCATCGACCAGGCGCCGGACTTCCTGGCTTACATGACGCTGGACGCCGACGGGGCTCCCCAGGACACGCAGGTGCTGTTCTTCCGCAATGGCGGGCTCCTGAAAGATGCGCAAGGCGAGCCGGTGCGCGAGACCTTCGCCGGGCAGCAGATGTTCCGCATGCTGAACCACACCCTGCGCTACGAGACCGCCGTTTCCGGGAAACTGCCGGCCATTCCATCGGGCTTCGTGACCTTCCCGACCGGCAGCGACATCGATGCGTCCGTCGAGATGACGCTGCACCGCTATGCCAACCATTCCGTGAAAGCGCCGCTGAGGGCCTTCGTGGTCACCGCGCTCACGCAGGACAGCGGCTACGGTGTCTTGAAAAAAGCCTACGCCTACACCGATGTCTCTGCGGCCACCGACAGTTCCGGCAGTGTGGTGCAGTTCGCCACGGTCACCGAATACGCGGCCACCACCGATCCCGCGCTCCAGCAGTACGGCGGGACGACCAGCCACTTCTACAACGGCTTGCCAGCGCGCAGCTTCCAGGCCGCTGCCGAGCGGCAGGTGCGGGCCGGGGCGCTGGCGGACACCCGCTTCGCGGTGGAAGACGCCTACTCGCTCGTGGCGGGCATGCTCATCTCCAAGCAGGTGTTCGGCGCTGACGGCAGCGCTTTGTCGTCGCAGATCAGCGAATGGACCTACGTCGACCAGGTCGCAACGGCGCCCGCCGGCGGCACGCTGCGCAACCTGTATGGTGGCGTTCCGCAGGTGACCTCGTCCACGGAGGTGCTGCAGGGCGTCTCACGCACGATGGCGTTCACCTATTCCCTGGCCGGCGGCAGTCCCGATACCGTACAGACCGGGTACTACGGCAGCACCGGGCAATGGCGGGCCACCAGGCGCTCGTCCGTTTTCGGGTTCGAGGTCTATCCGGCGCTTTGGAGCGCGAACATCCTGGCTCCCGTGGCGCAGGCCCTGATGCACAACCAGGACGACGACGGCGCCTGGCAGTTTCAGGCGGGCAAGGTGCAGACCTTCCGGACCTGGCAGCATGCCGATGGAACGCCCTACTGGGCGGAAGCGGACACCTGGGTGGCGAACGAGGCCGATGCGGTGCCCTTCACCGCCTGGGACGGCACGGACCCGGGCCACGGCTGGCTCCTTCAGGAACGCATCTCCGAGCGGGACGGACTGGGGCAGGTGCTGCTGTCCCATGACCTCGCGGGCCGCCCCATGGCCTCCCTGTTCGACGACCGGGCGAGGTTCCGCATCGCCGGGTTCGTCAACTCCGCCTCGGGCAATGCCTACGACAGTTTCGAGGACTATCAGGCCCCCACCTGGAGCCTTCCCGAGGGCAGCGTCGTCCAGGCCGGCGATGCCGCCACCGGCCAATCCTGCCTGCAGGTCAGTGCGTCGGGCACGCTGACGCGCAGCGTGTCCATCGCGCAGGGCCAGGCGCCGCAGGTGTTCTCGCTCTGGATGAAAACGCCCCAGGGCGCCGCCGGCACGGAGTTCTCGGCCACCCTGCGCATTACCTCGTCCCAAGGCCAAAGCCTGGAGCGCCCCTTGAAGCCGACCGCCGGGCAATGGCAGCCCGTGCAGTGGACCATCGACATGTCGGGACTGGGGCTTGCGGGCCCGGCGACCGTGACCCTGGCGATCGCGGTGCAGATCGATGGACCATCCGTCCCCTGGATCCGCCTGGACGACATCGCCTTCGCCCCCCTGGACTGCCAGTTCCAGGCCGTGGTGTACGACAGCGCGAGCCTTCGGACGGTCGGAGCGCTGACCCCCAACGGCAACATCTCCCGCACGGTCTACAACCCGGTGTCGGAACCCGCCGCGACCATCGGCCCGTGGAACAACCCGAGCCTGATCTGCATGGCCTACTTCTGCCGGCAGGACCACGTGGTGGACAGCACCCATCCCTTCCCCACGGACCGTCCCAATGCGGCCATCAACATCCAGGGCAACGGCGACGGCTTCTACGACCCCTTCGCCGACGATGCCCTGCAAAGCTACACGGCGGTCTCCGGCTCCGAATCCGAATGGACCTGCGGCCAGGGACGGCTCATCTACCAGGGGCAGTCGCAACAGCCGCTCGGCGCGCGCCTGGCGCGCACGGGATTCACGGCCGAGAGCCTGGCCGCGCGGATCCTGGTGGACCCGGCCAGCCTGGGCGAGGTCCTCTTGGGCACGGGCGAATGGTTCGTGGCGCGCACCGGGGGTGACGAACCCGAATGGCAGCTTCGGAACGCGGCCGGCGCGGTGTCCGCACGGGCCGCCGCCGATGGCCGTGCGCGCGAGTGGCTGCTGGTGGTCACGCCCGGCAGGCTGCTGTTTTTCGCGGACGGCCTCAAGGTCTTCGAATACGCCGGCCAGGACGTCACGGCCCCCTTCGGCATCCAGGTGGGCATGAGCGCACCCGGCACCTTCAGCGGCTTCGTGGTGGCGCAGGACATCGCGCTGGGTGTGAGCTATGCCGACGGCCTGTCCCGCAGCTTGCAGACCCTCTCCCTGGAGTCCGGTGACAGCGCCATCCTGGAGATGGGGCTGTATGACGATCGCGGCAACATCGCGGTCAAGGCGCTCGACAGCCGCATCACCGCGCAGGGAAATGCAGCGCTTTTCGAATACCAGGCGGGCATGGCCACCAACGCCGGAGAAGGCGGCAGCCTCTGGAGCGGAGCGCCCCTGGAAGGCCTGCTGTCCAGCCAATACCACCCGCAGGCCGGTGGCTATCCGTTTTCACGCACGGCCTTCGAGGCGGCCCCGCTCGCGCGGCCCGTGGCGATGGGGCAGCCCGGCTTCGACTATGCGATCCGGCCGGGCAGCACGCACTACGCCACCCGGGCCTATTCCACCAACCAGACGCCCGGCGAATTCGCCTACCCGCTGCCGCTCGGGGAATACCACCTGGTCATCGACACCGACCCCAACGGCGCGGTGACGCAGGCCTGGAAGGACACCGCGGAAAACCTCGTTGGCCGGGTGGTGCAGACCTCCGCCCAGGACACATCGCTGAACTGGCGCATGAGCCAGGTACAGGACGCATCCGGCCGCACCATCGCCTCCGTGCCGCCCAATTCCTATGCGGCCGCTGGAGCGTCACAGAACGGGATTCCGGCGGGCAGTGCGACCGCCACCTACGACTTCGCGGGCCACCGCATCGGCACCACCGACCCCGACAGCGGCCACTGCGAGATGGTGTACAGCACTTCAGGCCTGGCACGCTTTCTCTCCAACGGCAGCGGCTTGCCCGACGGCCACATCATCTACCGCAAGTACGACTCGCTGAGCCGGATCGTGGAGGAAGGCACGGTGCAGCAGGCGTGGGACAGGGAACTGCTGCAGCAAAAGGCCGACGACGCCTCCTGGCCCCCCTCGCCAACGACATGGGGCATTCGCCGCTACTTCGACGGCGACGGCAGCGAGGCGACGCAGGCCGACAGCCTCGTAGGCCGGCTCTGGAAGGTGGAGATGCAGCAAGGCGCACAAGGCGGCGCGCAACTGGTGGAGACATTCGCCTACGACCGGGCCGGGAGGATCGAGCGGCGCGCCCGGACGATTCCCGGCTCTCCGCAGGGCTCCTGCACCGTCACCAACACCTGGTCGCGGGGCGGCAACCTGCTGTCGAGCACCGATTCGTCCACCCGGTTGACCAGCCTGCTGGCCTACGACCCGCTCGCACGCGTGACCTCGGTGTCGGCCCGAGTGAACGGCCTGGACACGGTCCTCGTCGCGCACACCTACTCCCCGCAGGGCAAGCCCGAAACGACGACGCTGCTGCCCACCCCTTCGGGCGCCCTGCTGGAGCGCACCTTCACCTACGAAGCGCCGGGCTGGCCGCGAACCCTCGACGCGGGCCCGCTGTGGAACGAAACGCTGAACTACACCAGCGGTGCGTGCGACGGCCAGGGCTACTACAACGGGGAAATCGCCCGGCAGGGAATCGACTCCAGCATCGCCGACCTGCCCGAGCCTCCCCTGTGCACGCACATGGACGCGCTGGGCAGGCTGACCGGCTGCGGCACCGGCATGAACGCCCAGAGCTGGCAGATGGATCTGAACGGCAACTTCACCCGCCACGACCGGGCGGGCAGCAGCGCGACCTATGCCTATCAGGATGGGACCAACCGGCTCTCCAGCTATGCAGCGGCAGACGGCACGCTCACCATGGAATACGACCGTGCAGGGGCCATTTCCCAGGCCCGCGGTCCCGGCGGCGCGCCCGCATGGGAAACCGGCTATGACGCCTGCACCGGCCGCCCGGTGTCCTACCGGGGCGGCGACGGAACCTCCCTGGACATCCTGCGTGACGCCGACGGCCACCGCGCACAGCTCACGCGCACGGCCGGCACCGGAGAGCGGCAGCAACGCTGGCAGATGCCCTCGCCCGGCGGCGAGGTGCTCGTGCAGGATTCGGGCACGTCAACCTCCATCGCCCGCTTCATCTCCGCCATCGACGTGCAGGTGGCGTGGATCGATGGAAAGTTCTATTTCGGACTGCTGGACCATCTGGGAAGCGTGCGTGTCGTGCTGGATGCCGACAACGCGGTGGTCGGGGCATGGCGCTACGACATCTACGGCGCGCCGACGGCGGTGGTGCCCTGCCAGGTGCCATGGCCGCGGCTGTTCACCGGCCACAACTACGACGAAGACTCCGGCCTGTACGACTGCAATGCCCGCTTCTACAGCCCCCTGCTGGGTCGCTATCTCAGCGTGGACCCGCTGCTGGAAAGCCCCTCGCCCTACGTGTACGTGGGCAACAACCCCTTGTGCTTCACGGACCCCCAGGGCATGAACGTGTGGGGGATCATCGCGGGGGCCGTGGCGACCCTGGCGATCGGCGTGGCGGGCGTGCTGCTGCTGGGGACCGGCGTGGGCGCTGCGATTCTCGTCGGCGTCGTGGCAGGCGTGGTGGGGTCGATGGCGGGAGATCTGGTGAGCATGGCCACGGGAGACCCCATCTCCTGGAAGCAGTTCGGCATCGATGCGCTGGCGGGCGCGGCATCCGGGGCGGCCGGCGCGCTGGCAGGCGGCGCGCTGGGCTCGCTGACCGCGCGCGCCGCGCTGGCCGTCGGCGCCGGCAAGGCGGCCACCACGATATCGATCTCGGTGGTGTCCGGCATTTCCGGTGGCGTGGCGGGGGCCGCGGCGGGCTCCGGTGTTTCCGCCTACATGTCCGGGCAGCCCTTCTTCAGCCGCGCCACGTTGCTGAACATCGCCATTGGCGGCATCGCGGGCGGCGGGGCGGGACTCATGGCGGCAGGTGCGCACCTGACCTTTTTCACCGGCGGCAAATCGCTGGGGGTCAACCCGACACCGCTCACGGAGCACACGCAGATCCCGTCCTTCCCGGACCCGGCGGCCAATCCCAATTTTCCGAGAAACGCCGGGGACGGGATGCTGAGGGGAAAAGTACGGATCCTGATGCCCAACGACCCTGTCACCCAGTCCATGGAAAATACCTGGACCCACCTGGATCCTGTGCAGCGCGCCACGTTCGAGCAGAACCTCACCACCATCAACGGCACCAGCGTGGACGTGGTGGCGACCCACGGCATTGCCGGCAGCGCGATGGTGGAGTGGACCGCACCCAACGGCACACCCATCAACCGCCCTGTGTCCGCCCAGACGCTGGCAGCCTTCCTCAGGCAGGAAGGCTATGGTGCCACCGGAACGAACCAGCCCATCAAGCTCGTCACCTGCTTCGCCGGCATGCCGGGACGGTTCAGCCTGGCGCAATCGCTCGCCAACGAGATGGGGGTCAGCGTGTACGCCCACTGGTGGGTGGTCAACCCGAACCCCGATGTGGCGACACCCTGGATCCGTTTCGATCCGCGTTGACGCGCGATGCGGTGGATGGGCCGAGGCGGATGGAAACACCCACGGGCAGGCGGTCCAGCCCCGCCACTCGCGCCGTCCTCGCAAGGGCGCATGGCAACGGGTGTTCGAGGCTCTGGCGGGAAGCGGCCCGGTCGGTCGTTTCCATGGCTCGCTCCCTCTGGCGCCCCGCCCTCGGGCGGGCGGTGGGGGAGCATGGTGGGCGGCAGGCCCGACCGGGGCATGCCACCATGCGAAGCCGTGCACGCACCGGCGCACGGCCACCGCGTCTCTGACGTCTCCTACAGGCCGGCCGGCCCCGCCGCCGCCAGCCGCACCTGCTCGAAGCGCTCGGCCTGCTCCTTGCGCAGGGCCTTGCGCAGCAGCGCGGCCTCCCAGCGGCGGCGCTCGTCGGCGGTGGAGGGCGACAGGGGCGGCACGGCGACGGGCTTGCGGTCTTCGTCCACGGCCACCATGGTGAAAAAGCAGCTGTTCACGTGGCGCACCACCTGGGTGCGGATGTTTTCGGCCACCACCTTGATGCCCACTTCCATCGACGAGTTGCCGGTGTAGTTCACGCAGGCCAGGAAGGTGACCAGCTCGCCCACGTGGATCGGCTGCAGGAAGGTGACCTGGTCCACGCTGAGCGTGAC
>JAAIGE0101529663.1_pt1 | contig 10614 bp, 10 predicted proteins | sample 6487951 | NCBI WGS metagenome assembly JAAIGE01 (sample SAMN13974128, study PRJNA590717) | phyllosphere metagenome | biome: tomato field; feature: multiple bacterial spot infested tomato fields; material: tomato leaves; isolation source: leaves from tomato fields | host: Solanum lycopersicum ... | reverse complement strand
GCATGGGCACGCCGCTGGCCGCGTTCTGGGTCGAGCAGGTGGGCTGGCACTGGGCGTTCTGGCAGATCGTGCCGTACTGCCTGGCCGCCATGGCGATGGTCAGCTGGGGCCTGCCACCCGGCCACCCCACGCTGCCTTCGCTGCTGCGCGATGCGGGCTACGCCACCGCCCTGGTGGGCAAGTGGCACCTGGGCTACCCGCCGCACTTCGGCCCGCGCATGTCCGGCTACGACACGTTCTACGGCTTCCATGCCGGGGGCTCGGACTACTTCGCGCATTGCGACCCGCGCGGCCGCCCGGACTTCTGGGTCAACGAAACCGAGCACACCGAAGACGGCTACCTCACCGACCTGCTCAGCCGCCGGGCGGTGGACTTCGTGCGCGATCAGTCGGCGGACCGCCCCTTTCTGCTGAGCCTGCACTACAGCGCGCCCCACTGGCCCTGGCTCACGCGGGACGACCGCGCCGAATCGCAGCGGCTCGCCGGCTTCGGCAAGCACGTCGACGGCGGCAGCCTGGAAACCTACCAGCGCATGGTCCACCACATGGACGAAGGCATCGGCTGGGTGCTGGATGCGCTGCAGGAAAAGGGCCTGGACGAAAACACCCTGATCGTCTTCACCAGCGACAACGGCGGCGAGCGCTATTCCAACAACTGGCCGTTCGTGGGCCAGAAGATGGACCTGCTGGAGGGCGGCATCCGCGTGCCGCTGCTGGCGCGCTGGCCCGCCCGCATCGCTCCGGGCCGCGTGAGCGACACGCCCAGCCTCACCATGGACTGGACCGCCACCTTCCTCGACGCGGCCGGCGTGGCGGCCCACCCCGACTACCCGCTGGACGGCACCAGCCTGCTGCCGCTGTTCGACGACCCCGCGTGGAATCCGGAGCGCGACCTGTGCTGGCGCATGAAGCACCGCGAGCAGCGCGCGCTGGTGCGCGGCCGCCACAAGTACCTGCAGGTGGACGGCGTGGAATACCTGTTCGACGTGGTGGCCGATCCGCGCGAGCGCGCCAACCTGCGCGATCGCGAGCCCGCGCGCCTGGCCGAGTTGCGCGCCGCGTGGCAGGCGTGGGATGCAGCGCTTCCCGCGATCCCGCCGGAGGCCAAGGTCTCGCTCGTGTTCACCCGCAACGAATTGCCGCAGGCCACCTTCTGAACCGCCCATGACCTCACCCCGCACCGCTCCCCCGGCCCCGCCTTCCCGCTTCTGGGCCGAATGGTCCGCCCGCGATTTCGCGCAGGCGCAGGCCTCGGGCCGGGCGGCGCAAACCGTCGCGGTGCTCCCCGTGGCGGCCATCGAGCAGCATGGCCCCCACCTGCCGCTGAGCGTGGACGCGGCCCTGCTGCAGGGCGTGATCGATGCCGCGCTGCCGCAACTGCCGGCCGAGGTGCCGGCGCTGTTCCTGCCGCCGCAGAATGTGGGCCTGAGCACCGAGCACACGGCCTATGCCGGCACCCTCACGCTCAAGCCCGCTACCCTCATCGCGCTGTGGACGGAGCTGGGCGAATGCGTGGCCCGCGCGGGCGTGAAGAAACTGCTGCTGCTCAACGGCCACGGCGGCCAGGTGAGCGTGATGGACATCGTGGCGCGCGAGCTGCGCCAGCACTGCGGCCTGCTGGTGTACAGCGCCAGCTGGTTCAGCCTGCCGCTGCCCGAGGCCGTGAGCGCGCAATTCAGCGCCGAGGAGCACCGCTTCGGCATCCACGGCGGCGAGATCGAGACATCGATGATGCTGCACCTCGCCCCCGGCACCGTGCACATGGCGCAGGCGCAGCACTGGCGCTCCACCTCGCAGGACCGGGCGGAGCGCTACGCCCTCCTGGGCAATGGCAAGAGCGCCAAGATGGGCTGGGCCATGCAGGACTACCACCCGGCCGGCGCGGTGGGCAATGCGGCCGGCGCGACGGCCGAAAAAGGCCGGGCGGTGGTCGAAGCCGCGGCGGCAGGACTGGCCCAATTGCTGGGCGAGATTCACGCGCTGCCGCTGGACACGGTCGTGGCCCGCGGGTCGTCATGAGGTGCAGCGGGGTTTAAGCCAGCGGCAGTGCGATGCCCGATTCCGCGAACACTTCGCGAACGACCGACAAGCCGTTGAGTGCCGCCGGAAACCCGGCATAGACCGCCATCTGCATCACCACTTCCACGATCTCGCCCGGCTTGCAGCCCACATGCAGCGCCGCATGCACGTGCACCCGCAACTGCGGCAGGGCATGGCCCAGCGCGCACAGCGCGGCCACCGTGGCCAGCTCCCGTTCACGCAGGCCCAGACCCTCGCGGGCATAGATGTCGCCAAACGGAAACTCCAGCAGGTAGCGCGCAAAGTCGGGGAACGACTTCGCCAGTCCCTCGACCACCGCCAGGCCCGCCGGCCCGTCCACGGCGCCCAGCATGCGCGTGCCGCGCTCGTAGCGTTCGTTGCTCATCGGGCGCTCCCTGGATGTTCGCACGGTTCCGTACCGCGCGAAACGGCGGCACGAGGGCAGAAGGAAAAGGCCATGGTATTTCTCTGAAAGATGTCGAAGCCGCTCAATGTAGGGAGCGGCCGCCGCGCAGGGAATGATCTATTTCGTGATACCTTTTTGATATGAACAACCTCCTGGATTCCCGCTCGCTCGCGCTGTTCCTCGCCGTGGCGGATGCACTGAGCTTTCGGCAGGCGGCTGAAACGCTCCACCTGTCGCAACCGCCCTTGAGCCGTGCCATCCGGGAGCTGGAAGAGCGCTTGGGCGTGCGGCTTTTCGACCGCAACACGAAAGGCGTGAGCCTCACCGATGCGGGCCACCGGCTGGTGCCCTACGCGCGCGGGACTGCGAAGCTGCTTCGCGACGCGCAGGCCGCTCTCGCCAGCACCGGCATGCCTGCCACGCTTCGGCTGGGCCTTACCAGCGCGGTGGAACCCGCCTGGTTTCGCGGGCTGGCGCAGCGTGTGCAGGCGACCCACCCTGGCACCACGGTCTCCATCGTTTCCGACACGTCCCCCCGCTTGGTGCGCCAACTGGGCAGCGGCAAGCTGGACGCGGCGTTCGTCGCGCTGCCCACCCGTGCGCCGGGCCTCGAAGTGGTCGAGCTCGATCGCCTGCCGATGGTGGTCGCCCTGCCGTCCGCGCATCCGCTGGCCAGGCGCAAGGGGCTTCGCTTGGCCGACCTCGCGCACGAAACGGTCTTCTGGTTCGAGCGGGCGCGCCAGCCCGCTTTCTACGACCATTGCCAGCAGGTGTTCTCGCACCATGGCTTCGCGCCAAAAAAGCTCAGGGAGCCGACCGACCACCATGTGCTGCTGGCGGAGGTGGCGAATGGCCGCGGCGTGGCGCTGCTGCCGAAGTCGTTCACCGGTCTGCGGCGAACGGGCGTGGTGTACCGCGCCCTGGCGGAGGGCGGTGCGCTGTCGGTGGGCATCGGCCTGGCCACGCGCGCGGGTCGCCAGGCCATGCGCCAAGGGCTCGTTGCCGCAGCGCGTTAGCTGGCGCGGCTTTTTACGTCTTGTGCCACTTCACCAGATCTCCCGCTTTCTCTCCGCCCACCGCTGAATCACACTCTCCCCATGCAGACCTCCAAACTCTCCGTGGCCCGCGCCTACGCCGTCGGCATGCACGGCGCCCAGCGATACGGGGCGCTTCCCTATTCGCACCATCTGGATGCGGTCGCGGCGGTGCTCGCGCCGTACGGTGAAGACGCTCAGCTCATCGGTTATTTGCACGATGTGGTCGAAGACACGGGCGCCACGGTGGACGACGTGCGGGCGCGTTTCGGCGATCGGGTGGCCGACTGCGTCGCCTTGCTCACCGACGAACCGGGCGAGACGCGGAAAGAGCGCAAGACCAAGACGTACGCCAAGCTGGCCCGGGTGACGGAGCCGCAGCACCTGGCGCTGGTGGTGAAGGTGGCGGACCGGCTGTGCAACGTGCGGGCGTGCGTGGCGGATGCCAACCGCCCGATGTGGGCCGTGTACCAAGGCGAGCACCCGGTGTTCAAGGCGTCCGCGTTTCGCCCCGGTCTGTGCGACGAACTGTGGACCGAACTGGACCGCCTGCTGAGCGAAGACGCGCTGCCGCCAGGCGCCTGAGCCGCCGGCGCACGCTGCGCAGGGCCTATTGCCGGCCCGATGCCCCCAGCCTCAGCGCCTGCAGAACGAGTGAAAACGCGGGCGAGGGCTGGCGCCGGCTGGGGTAGTAGAGGTGGTAGCCGGCGAAGGGCGGGCACCAGTCTTCCAGCACCCGCACCAGCCGGCCCGCTGCGATGTGAGGCCCCAGTTCATCCTCGGGCAGCAAGGTGATTCCCAGCCCGGCCAGCGCGGCGTCGATCTGGGGCGGTGCGGTGTTGAAGATCAGCGGGCCGTCCACGCGCACGTTGACCACCTTGCCGCGCCGGGAAAAATCCCACACGTACAGCCCGCCGGAGGTGGGCATGCGCTGATTGATGCAGCGGTGGGCCGTCAGATCGTGCGGCGTCTTCGGTGCCGGGTGGGCCGCGAAGTACGCGGGCGATGCCACCACGGCCATGCGCAGCGGCGGGCCGATGGGCACGGCGATCATGTCCTTGTCGATGGTGTTGCCCAGGCGCACGCCGGCGTCGAACCGGTCGGCCACGATGTCGCGAAAACCGTAGTTCATGTCGAACTCCAGCGTGACGTCCGGGTACGCGTGCAGCAGCGGCATGAGCTTGGGCAGCAGCACGGTGTGCATCACGTTGTCACCGCAGGTGATGCGCACCGTGCCGGCCGGCTTGTCGCGCAGCGCGGTGAGGGCGTCGAGTTCCGCCTCGATCTCGTCGAAGCGGTGGCCGATGGCGTGCATCAGCCGCTCCCCGGCCGGCGTGGGCGAGACGCTGCGCGTCGTTCGGGTGAGCAGTCGGATCTGCAACCGCTCTTCCAGCCCCCGCAGGGCCTGGCTGAGGGCCGACTGCGTCACACCCAAAGTGGCGGCAGCGCGGGTGAAGCTGCCTTCGCGCGCCACGGTGACGAAGGCGAGCAGATCGTTAAGGTTGCGCCGTGCCATGTGCGTGCCCGCCTTTTGATTGATTAGTGAGGCTGATAAATCTATTAAGCATTCATTATCTAGTCGGCCCGGCGATGCCTTGGCAAACTTCCCGGCATGGCAGACAGCAACCGCATTCCCTTTCTTCGGCGCACGGCGCTGGCCTGCGGCGCTGCGCTGGCGGTCGGGCTGTGTGCTTCGCTGGCCGCTGCCTCATTCGCTCAGGGCACCCCTATGAAGATCCGCCTGCAGGTCGGTGGCGAGACGGCCACGGCCACGTTGAACGACAGCGCCGCGAGCCGTGATTTCGCCGCACTGTTGCCACTGACCCTCACGCTGGAGAACTACGCGGGGGTGGAACGCATCGCCCCCTTGCCGGCCAAGCTCTCGGCGGCCGGGTCGCCGGACGGCATTGCGCCTCGCACAGGTGACATCGCTTTCTACGCGCCGTGGGGCAACTTGGCGGTTTTCGTCGGCGATGACGTCTATGCCCGCGGGCTTTTGCGGCTGGGCCGGGTGGACACGGGCCTCGCGACGCTGCAGCGCCAGGGGCCGTTCCCGGTGCGCATCGAGCGCCTGCCGGACTGACCTCCGAACCCCGCGCCCACCCCGCCATCCGCCAACACCCTGCCAGTGGCGCCATCGAGCGCGCCATGGTTTTGCTCGCCTTTTTCATTGCCACAGGAGCCCTCCATGAACCACCCCACCGACCACCTTTCGCACACCGAAGACCTGCCTGGCGGCCCCGCCTCGGGCCGGCGCGATTTCCTCAAGACCGCAGGCACCCATGCGGCGGCGCTGGGCGTGTGGTCCGCCGCCACCAGCGCGGCTTTCGCGGCCGATGCGCAGGCAGGCGACCTCGTGCCGGCCGATGCCGAGAATTTCTACCGCAGCGACCGGGTTTTCGTGCAGAAGGTGGGCTTCAAGAACCAGTACCGCATGGAGATCGCGGGCAATCTGTTCCTTCCGCGCGGTCTGCACCGCGGCCAGAAGGCGGCTGCGATCATCGTGGGCCATCCCATGGGGGCGGTGAAGGAGCAGAGCGCGAACCTGTACGCCACCAGGATGGCCGAGCAGGGCTTCATCGCCCTGTCGCTGGACCTGTCGTTCTGGGGCGGCAGCGCCGGCCAGCCGCGCAACGCGGTGTCGCCGGACATCTATGCCGAAGACTTCAGCGCCGCGGTGGACTTCCTGGGCACCCAGCCAGGGGTGGACCGCCATCGCATCGGCGCCATCGGGATTTGCGGCAGCGGCAGCTTCGTGATCAGCGCCGCCAAGATCGACCCGCGCATGAAAGCCATTGCCACGGTGAGCATGTACGACATGGGTGCGGTCAACCGCAACGGGTTGCGCAAGGCGCAGACTCTCGACCAGCGCAAGGCAACCATTGCCGAGGCCGCGGAGCAGCGCGATGCGGAATTCACGGGCGGCGAAACCCGCTACACCGGCGGTACCGTGCTGGCACTGACGCCGAACTCCACCGCCATCGAGCGCGAGTTCTATGCCTTCTACCGCACGCCGCGCGGTGAGTACACGCCGCCTGGCCAGTCGCCCGCACGGACCACGAAACCCACGCTCACGAGCAACGTGAAGTTCATGAACTTCTACCCGTTCGCCGACATCGAGGCGATATCGCCTCGGCCGCTGCTGTTCATCACCGGCGACCATGCGCATTCCAGGGAGTTCAGCGAAGACGCCTACCAGCGCGCAGCTGAACCGAAGACCCTGCACATCGTGCCCGGCGCGGGCCATGTGGACCTGTACGACCGGGTGAACCTCATCCCCTGGGACACGCTGAACACCTTCTTTCGCACCCACCTTCAGCCATCGGCCGTGGGTCCCGCATGACGGCGCGCATGACGGCGCAGCCGTGCGACGCCTCCGGCAGCGGCACCACTGCGCCAACGCACCCCGCTGGCTGGAGCGGTATTTTCGCGATGGCGCTGTGCGTGTTTGCGCTGATCGCGTCGGAGTTCATGCCCGTCAGCCTGCTGACGCCCATGGCCGCTGATCTGGGCGTGACCGAAGGGCTGGCGGGGCGGGGCATCGCGGTGTCGGGGGCGTTCGCGGTTCTGGCGAGCCTGTCCATCGCCAGCGTGGCCGGGCGCATGGACCGCAGGACGCTCCTGCTGGGGCTGACCGGGTTGATGTGCCTCTCCGGCGCCGTCATCGCCCTGGCGCCGAACTACGCCACGTACCTGGCAGGGCGCGCGCTCATCGGGGTGGTCGTGGGTGGATTCTGGTCCTTGTCGGCGGCCACGGCCATGCGGCTCGTGCCGGGCCCGCAGGTGCCGCAGGCCCTGGCGGTCTTCAATGGCGGCAACGCGCTGGCCACGGTGGTCGCAGCGCCCCTGGGCAGCTACCTGGGCGCGGTCATCGGGTGGCGCGGTGCCTTCCTGTGCCTGGTGCCGGTGGCGGTCGTGGCCTTCGCCTGGCAATGGGTGAGCCTGCCGCCCCTGCCGGCCGGACCGCGTGCGGCGGGTTCAGCCAACGTGTTTCGGCTGTTCCAGCGCCGGGCGGTCCGGCGGGGCATGCTGTCGGTCGGTGCGTTCTTCATGGGGCAGTTCATGCTGTTCACGTACCTTCGCCCGTTCCTGGAAACGGTGACGCGGGTGGGCGTTTCCACGCTGTCGCTCATGCTGCTGGGCATCGGCGTGGCAGGCGCCGTCGGCACCACCGCCATAGGCGCGTTGCTGAAAAGAAGCTTCTACCCCACGCTGGCGGGCGCGCCGGTGGCCATGGCCTTGGTCGCGGTGGCGCTGATCGCCTGGGGTTCGCAAGGCACCGCCGTGGCGGCCTTGCTGGGCGCATGGGGCCTGGTGGCCACCGCGACGCCTGTCGGCTGGTGGACCTGGGTGGCCCGGACGCTGCCGCACGATGCCGAAGCCGGTGGCGGCCTGATGGTGGCGGTGGTGCAACTGGCCATCGCGCTCGGCTCCACTGCCGGTGGCTGGCTGTTCGATGCCAGCGGCTACCAGAGCACCTTCGCGGCGGCGGCCGGCATGCTGCTGGTCGCCGCCATGTCAGTGGGCTTCACCGCGCGGGCGGACCCTTCGGCTGCGGCTGGCGCGCAAGCCGGCCCATGACCCGGCGCCGACCGGCCGGCCCTGCCGTCAATGCCCGGAGGCGTCGGCCATGTGGTCCAGCGCCTGCATCGCATCGGGCGGCAATGGCAGCGTGGCTGCGGCCAGGTTCTCACGCAGGTGCGCCACCGACGATGTGCCGGGGATCAGCAAGATGTTGGGCGAGCGGCGCAGCAGCCAGGCCAGCGCCACCTGCATCGTGGTGGCGCCCAGGCGCTCGGCCACGCCGGACAATGCGGACGACTGCAGCGGCGTGAAGCCCCCCAGCGGAAAGAAAGGCACATAGGGAATGCCGTCCTGCGCCAGCGCGTCGATCAGCGCGTCGTCGCCGCGGTGCACGAGGTTGTAGTGGTTCTGCACGCAGGCGATGCGGCAGATGCCGCGGCCTTGCGCTACCTGCGCTGGGGTCACGTTGCTCAGGCCGATGTGGCGCACCAGGCCCTGGCGCTGCAGCTCGGCCAGCGCAGTGAGCGGCGCTTCGATGGATCCTTCGGCAGGGCCGTGCACGCTGAACATGGCGCGAAGGTTCACCACCTCCAGCGCGTCGAGTCCGAGGTTGCGCAGGTTGTCGTGAACCGCCTGTTGCAGCGCCTCGGCCGAGAACGCGGGCAGCCAGCCGCCTTGGGCGTCCCGCACCGCACCGATCTTGGTGACGATGGCCAGATCGCCCGGGTAGGGCGCGAGCGCTTCGCGAACGATCTGGTTGGTGATGTGCGGGCCGTAGAAATCGCTGGTGTCGATGTGGTTCACCCCACGCTCCACCGCATCGCGCAGCACGGCCACCGCTGCGCTCCGGTCCTTGGGCGGGCCGAATACGCCGGGCCCCGCGAGCTGCATGGCCCCGTAGCCGAGCCGGTGGACGCTGCGGTCGCCCAGGGGGTAGTGAAGGGGGGCGGCGGTGGGAAGGATGGCGTTGGTCATGGCGGTGCTTTCGTGGCGATCGTGATGGGGAATGGGGAGAGCCGAAGGGGCCGGTGCGGCGTGTCGTTCGGGCGCTTTCTCAGCCTTCGGCCCAGTCTAGGCAGGCACCCACTGTTTGATAAGCCAAAATAATCGGCACAAGCTGTGCGGAATTCAAAACAATGAATGTGGACCTCGGTGATCTGAACGCCTTCGTGGCGGTGGCGCGGGCCAGGGGCTTTCGCGAGGGCGCGCGCCTGAGCGGCGCGAGCGCCTCCGCCCTGAGCGAGGCGGTGCGCCGGCTGGAGGCGCAGATGGGTGTGCGGCTGCTGCACCGCACGACGCGCAGCGTGGTGCCGACCGAAGCCGGCCAGCGCCTGCTGGAGCGGCTGAGCCCGGCGCTGGCCGAGGTGCAGTCGGCGCTCGACGTGGTGAACGGCTTTCGCGACCGGCCCGTCGGCACGCTCAAGCTGAACGTGCCCGTCAGCGCCTCGCGCCTCGTGCTCCCGTCCATCGTGCCGCGCTTTCTCGCCGCCTATCCGGACATTTCCCTGGAGATCATCTCGGAGGATGGCTTCGTCGACCTGCTGGCGGCCGGCTGCGATGCGGGCATCCGCTACGACGAGCGGCTGGAGCAGGACATGATCGCCGTGCCCATCGGGCCCCGCGTGCAGCGCTTCGCCGCGGCGGCGGCCCCGGCCTACCTGGATCGCCATGGCCGGCCCGAGCACCCCCGCGACCTGCTGGCGCACCACTGCCTGCGGGGGCGCTTTGCCAGCGGGGCCATGCCGCTGTGGGAATTCCAGCGCGGGGAGGAAGCCGTGGTGCGTGTCGATGTGACCGGGCGGCTGATCGTGCGGCTCGGCGGGGCGGCTGACCTGGCGGTGGATGCCGCGATCGCCGGCGCCGGCGTGGTGTACCTCTTCGAGGAATGGCTGCGGCCCCACCTGGACAGCGGCGCGCTGGAGCCGGTGCTCGAACCCTGGTGGCTGCGCTTTTCCGGCCCCTTCCTGTACTACCCCGGCCGCCGGCTGGTGCCGGCGCCGCTGCGGGCCTTCGTGGACTTCATTCAGGGCGCGCCCTGAACGCGCGCCGAGCGCACGCTGCGCGCGGGCGCCGCCCGCATCGGGTCAGGCGTGCGTCACCCAGCTCGCGTGTTCTTCGGTGTCCAGGTGCGGCAGCGTGTTGAACGTCTGCATCATGAGCCGCTTGGGGGCGATGCTGAACTCGGTCACCGCGCTGTTGCGGATGCGCATGTTGAGCGCGATCGTCACTTCGGGCGGCGTGCTCAGCACCTCGCCCACGGCGGTGGAGATCGGCCCGCCGCTGGACACCAGCAGCACGTGGTGTCCCACGTGATGGCGGCGCACATGCTCCAGCGCCGCGCGGATGCCGCTGGAAAACGCCACCCAGCTGGGCATGCCCGCCGGGCTGATCGTGCCGCCCATCCACTGCGCCAGCGCATCGCACAGCAGCCGGAAGTGGTGCCGGTACCGCTCGGGCGTGTCGGGCGGGGGCAGCGGGTGGGGATGGATGGCGGCGATGAGCGCCGCGCTGTCGTACTCGTTCAGGGCGGGCAGGGCCAGTGGCTGCGGCGTGATCTGCAGGCTGCTGTAGGAGCCCGGATCGCCCATGGACTTGAGGCCATCGATGGTG
>JAAIGE0101287741.1_pt1 | contig 10629 bp, 10 predicted proteins | sample 6487951 | NCBI WGS metagenome assembly JAAIGE01 (sample SAMN13974128, study PRJNA590717) | phyllosphere metagenome | biome: tomato field; feature: multiple bacterial spot infested tomato fields; material: tomato leaves; isolation source: leaves from tomato fields | host: Solanum lycopersicum ... | reverse complement strand
CGCCTTCGCTCGCGGCGGACGCAGTGCAGACGTGCGCTTGCAGCCGCAGGACCGTTTGCGCGAACGACGAATGATGTCGCCCGGCGCGGCATGGATCATTCGGCGGATTCTCAGCGGTCAGTCACGACCTGACATCGACCCGCGGGCCGAACTGGTGCAACGTCCGCAACTGGCCTGGAAGACCGGCACCAGCTACGGCTTTCGCGATGCCTGGGCGATTGGCGTCGGGCCGCGCTTTCTGGTGGGTGTGTGGATCGGCAGGCCCGACGGCACACCGGTGCCGGGGCAGTTCGGGCTGGCGTCGGCAGCGCCACTGATGCTCCAGGTCCACGACGTGCTGGTGAATCGCGACAGCCAGCGCGGCATCGTCGCGCCGGTGCAGCCAGTGCCGATGAACGTCGGCGTGGCGGCCATCTGCTGGCCGCTGGGTCAGCCGATGAGCAAGAGCGACCCGAATTGTCGTCGTCAGCGTTTTGCCTGGACCCTGGATGGCACCACACCGCCCACGCTGCAAGCCGCCGATCAACCGCTGGGGCTGGGGTTACAGGAAAGAATCTGGATCAACGCCAAGGGGCTGCGTGTCGCCCCCAGTTGCCCGGATGCCCAGCCGCAAGACATCGCGCTATGGCCTGCACCGCTTGAGCCCTGGCTCCCCCGAGCCGAACGTCGCGAAGCGCGCCTGCCTGCTGCCGACCCGGACTGCCCGCCACAAAACCTCAACCTGGCGCCGCCGTTGAGCATCGTCGGCGTGCGCGACGGCGACCACCTGCGCCTGCCCGCCGCCAGCCGTCAGGCCTTGCGCCTCAAGCTGTCGGCACTGGGCGGCAGCGGTCGGCGCTGGTGGTTCATCGACGGCGCGCAGGTCGCGGACACCGACAACGAACAGGACTTCACCCCGACCCTTAACCGATTGGGGGGTTACCAGCTGAGCGTGCTCGACGAAAGCGGTCAGACGGCGCGGGTGGAGTTCAGCGTGGTGGATTGAGGCTACACGTACAACAAACCCCATGGGAAGCGGCTTGCCGGCGATCACATCAGGCCCGTCACCGACAGGCCTACTGCCAAAATGCATCGCCGACAAGCCGCCCTCCACAAGGTATGCAGTTATCCGGTGACACCTGGTTAGAAAGGGGAACGCTGCTCAAGCGACTTGAGCACGATAAGGCGGTCAGGCACCGGCTCACTGAACCTGAAAGATCTTCGGCTCGGGGAAGAGGTTGTTCAGGGTTTCCAACAGACGCACGTGGTAGATGGGTTTTCGAAACAGGTCAAGCACGTGCAGACGCAGCATGTCACTCACGTCGTCCATGTCGGCATGGCCGGAGGTGACGATCACCGGCAAGTGCTGACGCGAGGTGTGTTCCCTCAGGTGTTTGATCAACTGGAGACCGCTTTCCTCAGGCATGCGCAGATCGGTGATCACCAACGCGATGTCCGGATGAAGGGTCAGTTGCTGCAGGGCGATCTTGACCGAGGAAGCCGTGAAGCAGCAGAACCCCTCACCTTCGAGCAATTCCGCCAACTCTTCATTGGCGTCCTCTTCATCGTCGACCAGAAGCAACTGTTGGCGGGTAGGCTGGACGGCCATCGTGAATACCTTTAAGCATGAGTCGTCGCGAGCAGGATATCCAGATTTCCCCGTGCGAAAAAGAGCAGCGCGGACAATGACCGTTCAAATCACAACGCATTCTGGATATTGGTAAACATCGTAGTGATCCTGCCACTGATGGCCGGTACAAACGCAACGAGCGCAACCGCGACCATCGCCGCCAGCAAGGCGTACTCAATACCCGAAGCACCCTCCTGATCCTTGATGAAGGTTCTGATGCGAGTGTGACACTCAACATAAAGCGCCGTAAGGAACATCTTATTTCTCCTTGCGCCCTGAAGGGCGCGACATGCATACACATGTGAAACCGTCTGCACTTACAGCATTGTCTCCATTCCCCAAACCCACAATCGTAATAAAGCATTAGTCGAAAAGTGATAGGCGACGTGATGCATGCCTTGCTGAGAGACTCGCCAGACCATGCCACGAGCGGCTCTCGGGGAGCTCGTCCAGGAGCGCAACCCGACGACAGTGTGGGTATTGCCGATCAGCCCTCGAATGGCGCTTTGAGGGCATTGGGCTACTTTCATAGAACGAAATGGATACGTTCATCCTTGCGCGCTCGCTCAGTTCACGCAAGCGCTTGAGGTTGTCGTGCGATGACAAAGGGAAAGTTGCCATGAGCAGTCGTATCACCATGGTGCTCGCCGTGCTGTTTTTGCTGGGTGCGATCATCGCCGGGTATCTGGGAATCATTGTCAGCAGGCAACCTGAAGCTGCGCCGCCCGTCGCTGCTCCACAGACTGCAGCAGAGCCGGCCACAGTGCTGCCTGCTGCACCGTCACCGGCAACGGCGCCGATGGAGGATGCCCTGCGCCAGAGCGTCGTTGTGCTGGCCCGGGATGTTCCGGCGTACACGCCGATCACGGCGGATGACCTGACGGTGGAGCGCCTCAAGGTCGCGCCCGTCGGCAGCTTCGATTCGATCGAACCTGTCATTGGACGGATGAGCTGGCGCACGCTGAGCGCTGGAGCCTGGCTGAACGAAAGCATCTTCGACGTCGGAGGCGCGCTGGCCCGCATGATCCGCCCTCAGGAACGTGCGCTGGCGCTGTCAGTGGATGAAGTCACGGGCGCAGCCGGCCAGTTGAGCCCCGGCGACTACGTGGATGTGCTGCTGTTCTTGCCGACCGATGCCGATAACCCTCGCCGCTCCAGTCAGGTCGCGATCCCCGCGCTGCGGGTCCTGAGCGTTGGCGAACTGCTCGGGCCGGACCTCGACGGCAAGCCGGTCGATGCCATCAGCGCCAGTGACCGTATCAAGCAGGAAGAACGCCGTGCCACTGCTCGCACCGTGGTGGTTGCCGTACCGCAGGCTCTGCTCGCCCGCCTGATGCTTGCCACGCAGAGCGGCGTGCTGCGTCTGGCCGTGCGCAGCGCGTCCGAGGGCAACCTGCAGGATTACTGGACCAGCGAGAGCACAACCCGCGCCGTGGCCGAGCGGCTGGACTCAGCCAATCGCCAGATGGTCAGTTTCAGCCAGTTGAGCCTGAGTTCGCCAGCCAACCCCATTCAGACCGGTGCACCTCGTGCCCGGCATGCCGTAGAGGTGATACGCGGTAACCAGATCACGCAACAAACTCCCTGATTGAGCAAGGATTGCCATTGATGAGCTGTTGTTCCCTGCCTGTTGCAAAACCCGGATTGCTGGCGTTGCTGCTGACTGCCCTCTCCGTCCCGACAGCCTGGGCTGCGCCTGAGACGTGTACCGGCCTCAGTGCGCTGCCCGCCGTGGTGGAAGTCAGCCAGGGTGTGCAGCAGAACGTTCAGTCGCCGGTAGCCATTACCCGAATTGCCGTGGGCGATCCGAAAATCGCCGATGTGCATGTGAGCAGCAACGACGGTTTTCTGCTTACCGGCGTTGCCCCCGGCACGACCAGCCTGATGGTCTGGACAGCCTGCTCCAAAGCGCCGCGCCAGAGCATGGTGTTCGTGCGTGGCCGGGCAACCGCTTCGATGGTGGACGCACAACCTCTGCCCTCCGCCGATGCGCAGTTGCCCAGTCAGGTTCAGACCGACATCCGTTTCATCGAAGTGAGCCGCCGCAAACTCAAGGAAGCAAGCACCTCGATCTTCGGCAAGGGCTCGAACAACTTCCTGTTCGGCGCGCCCGGCACGGTGCCGGGCGTGAACGTGACACCGGGCACCGTCAGCGGCACAAGGCCTAGCATTCCGCTGAACAATGACACCTTCAACATCGTCTGGGGCGGTGGCAGCAGCAAGGTACTGGGCATGATCAACGCCATGGAAAACAGCGGCTTCGCCTACACGCTGGCGCGCCCGAGCCTGGTGGCTCTCAACGGACAGAGCGCAAGCTTTCTGGCTGGGGGCGAGTTTCCCGTTCCAGTGCCCAATGGCGAAGGCAACGGCATCTCCATCGAGTACAAGGAGTTCGGCGTGCGCCTGACCCTCACGCCGACCGTGGTGGGCCGCGACCGGATTCTGCTCAAAGTCGCTCCAGAGGTCAGCGAACTGGACTTTTCCGCAGGCATCACCATCGCAGGGACCACTGTTCCGGCGCTGAACATTCGGCGTACCGACACCAGCATCTCACTGGCTGACGGCGAAAGCTTCGTGATCAGCGGTCTGATCAGCTCCAGTAACGTCTCGTCTGTGGACAAGTTTCCCGGCCTCGGCGATATCCCGGTGCTTGGGGCATTCTTTCGCAGTTCGCAGATCCAGCGTGACGAGCGCGAACTGCTGATGATCGTCACTCCGCATCTCGTCCAGCCACTGGCTGCCAACGCGCAACTGCCGTCGTTGCCCGGCGAAGGCCTGCGCAACTACGACCCCAGCTTTTTACGCATGTACTTCATGGAAAACGGCGACTTCGATCGCCGGGGCGGATTGTCCCAATGAGTCAGAGCCTGAGCCAGACGTTTCTGGCAATCACCCGCAACACCACCGATCTTGAATGGCTGCAAGGCGCGCTGGGCTCGCTGGGCCAGGTGGTCAGCGCGGGCACCGGCAGCCTGGACGATCTGCTGGCGCTGGTGGATGTTACCTTCGCCAGCGTGGTGTTCGTGGGCCTGGACCGGGAGCACTTGATGAACCAGAGCGCGCTGATCGAGGGCGCACTGGAAGCCAAACCGATGCTGGCGATTGTGGCGCTGGGCGATGGCATGGATAACCAGCTGGTGCTCAACGCCATGCGCGCCGGGGCGAGGGATTTCGTCGCCTATGGTTCCCGCTCCAGCGAAGTGGCCGGTCTGGTTCGGCGCTTGAGCAAGCGCTTGCCCGCCGTAGCGCCCAATCCCAACATGAGCGGGCTGTCGATGCTGTATGGCGCGCAAAGTGATGGCGACGGTGCCTTGATCGCCACGCACCTGGCCATGACGGTACAGAAAAGCGGACAGCGCGCCCTGCTGCTGGACCTGGGTCTGCCGCGCGGTGACAGCCTGGCGATGCTCGGTCTGGAATCGTCGTTCAGTTTCGGCGATGCCCTGCGTCACTTGCGCAGGCTGGATGCAACGCTGATCGACAGTGCCTTCACGACACACGAGAGCGGCCTGCGAATCCTCGCCTACACCGAAGCCGATGATCATCTGGAGCAATCCAGCGCCGCGGAGCTGTACATGCTGCTTAGCGCCCTGCGTCAGCACTTTCAGCACGTGATCGTGAATCTGGTCGGCCAGCCGGACAGCGAAGCGTTGCGCACTCTGGTCAGCCACTGCGACCAGTTGCTGTGGTACACGGACCAGAGCGTGCTGGGCTGTCGACGCAACCTCACTGTGCTGAACCTGTGGCGGGAAAAAGGCATGAAGCTGCAACACGCAGGGCTGCTGGTCGACCGCTACCTGCGTTCAGTCGCGCCCAATTCGGACACCATCGGCAAGACCTTTGGCCTGCCAATACGCGCTGTGCTGCCGTATGCCCCGGAATTGCGTCTCAACGCCAAGAACCAGGGGCTGACGCTGTTCGAGCTGGCCTCGCGTGATTCGCTGTGTTCCGGGCTGCGCAAACTGGGCGAGCACCTCATAAGCAACGCCGACGCCCATGACAAACCCGAACAAGGCTGGCTGGCCCGGCTGTGGGAGAACAGGTAATGCCGGAAAAACTGTTTGGCGTCTCATCGCGTTCGCAAACCGGTGCCGATGATGGGCAGGGCCTGAAACTGGTGCTGCACCGTTACATCATTGACGGCATCGAAGAAAGCGGCAAAAACCTGCTGGAGGGTTCAAGGCCGGTTCTGGCGCAGTTTGTCATCGACAAGGTCGCCGAATACGTCGCACGCCTGAGGCTGGCGATTTCGCGTTATGAGATGGAGCGTCTCGCCGAAGAATTGGTGGATGAACTGACGGGCTTCGGCCCGCTGGAAGTCCTGTTGCGCGACAACTCGGTGACGGAAATTCTCGTCAACGGGCCAGGCAAAGTCTTTGTCGAACGTGACGGCGTACTGCACCACACCGACCTGCGCTTCATCGACTCGCACCACGTCGAGCGCGTCATGCAGCGCATTCTTGCCCCGCTCGGGCGCAGGCTCGACGAGTCGTCACCCATGGTGGATGCCCGACTTCCCGATGGCAGCCGGGTCAACGCGATCATCCCGCCCATTGCCCTGGACGGGCCGTGCCTGTCGATCCGGAAATTTCGTCGCGAGATGTTCAAGAGTGCCGATCTGGTGGCGATGCAGACCATCGATCAGCCGATCTTCGACTTCTTCGCCGAGGCTGTGGGCAAGCGCTGCAACATACTGGTCAGCGGCGGGACCGGCACGGGCAAGACCACCCTGCTCAACGTGCTCAGCCAGTTGATCGACACGCACCAGCGTCTGGTGACTATCGAGGACGTGGCCGAACTCCAGCTTGATCACCCCCACGTTGTGCGTCTGGAAACCCGCCCGCCCAATGCCGAGGGCCATGGAGAAGTAAGAGCCAGCGACCTGATCCGTAACTCGCTGCGGATGCGACCGGACCGCATCATTCTTGGCGAGATCCGTGGCGTCGAGGTGCTGGACGTACTGACCGCCATGAACACCGGTCACGATGGTTCGATGAGCACCGTGCACGCCAACAATGCCCAGGACGCCCTGCTGCGCCTCGAAACGCTGGTGGGCCTGACCGGTCGGCAGATTCCGGAAAAGACGCTCAGGCAAATGATCTGCGCGGCACTGGACGTGATCATTCAGCTGACGCGCCTGCCCGACGGACGCCGCGCAGTCAGCGAGGTCGTGGAAGTGGTGGGCATCCGTGACGACGTCTATGTCACCAACACCCTGTTCCGGCTGGATCGCCGCACCGGATTCGGATTTCAGCGCGAGGCGATGCATGCAGCCGGCGAAAAACTGCGACCCGGATACTGAGACCAAGGAGCCCCTGACATGAGCGCCTCACTGTGGCTGGCAATCATCGCCGTGCTGTTGCTCTGCGCCTCGGCCTGGCTGTTCCTGACGGCACTGAGTCGCGCCGACAGCGAGCGGGTCATGGAACGCCTGATTGCCGGTCAGGTGCAACCGGTCGTCGAAAGGCCGAGCTGGGTGTATCTGGACAGGGCTTTTTTGCGCGCAGGCCTCGGGCACCCGACCGAGCGTTACCGCCTGCTGCTGATGACATGGGCGGCAACGACCCTGATCGGCTATGTCATGTTTGGCTGGTTAGGCGCCGTGACAGGTCTGATCGGCGTGCCATTGATGCTGCGGCTGTTCGTTTCGTGGCGCTACCACAAGCGTGTGCGGCGTATGGTCGAGCAGTTGCCGCAGTTGCTCGATCACACCGTCCGAAGTCTCAAATCCGGCAGAACCCTGGCTGACGCTGTTCTGCACGGCATAAAAGCCGCCGACCAGCCGCTGCGGGACGGCATGAGCCGCATCGAGCGCAACGTGCAACTGGGCGTCGGTCTACCGGATGCGGCAAGGGACTTCGCCGAACTGTACGAGCGTGACGAATTTCATCTGTTCGCACTGGGTCTGCGCGTCAACCATCGCTACGGCGGCAACGCCAGCGAGCTGATGGAAAACCTGATCAGGCTGATTCGCGAGCGGGAACAGGCCAGTCGCCAACTGCGCGCCATGACCGGGGAGACGCGCATGACATCCGTCGTGCTGGCGCTTCTGCCGGTCGGCATGGCTGGCTACTTTCTGGCGGTGAACCCTACCTATCTGATTCACATGTGGAACGACGGCGGCGGCCGGATCATGCTGATGGCAGCGTTCGTCCTGCAGGTAGTGGGCTGTCTGGCGCTGTGGCGCATGTTGCGGAGTATCTGAAATGGCCATCGCACTGTGCGCAATGATGCTGGTGGCTGCCGCACTTCTGGTGCTGTCCAATATCGCCCGTCAGCGGCGCAGTGAGCGTCTCGTGGTTCAGCGCCTTAAAGGCCAGACCGTACGCGAAAGCCGCATCGGCAGTTGGTTGCGCCTGCTGGGTGACACTCGCCTGGGTCAGCGCAGTGTCAGCCTGGACAGCGAAACGCAACTGTTGCTCAACCGGATCGGCTGGCGGCGTGCCAGCAAGCGCTCGTTATACGCGGCCTGCCAGATCGGCGTGCCGCTCGGGCTGGTTACTGTGGTCGTACTGGCGCAGATGCTGTTCTTCAAGGACGTCTCACAGCCGCTGGTCGCGCCCATGTTCGCACTGTGCATCGGCTACCTGCTGCCTAAAAGAGTTCTGGCGAACTACGCCAAAGCGCGCCAGAAACAGGTCGTCGTCGAGATATCCACCTTCATTCCCCTGTTGCGCATCCTGTTCGAGTCCGGCATGGCGGTGGAGCAGGCACTGCGAGTGCTCAGTGGCGAAGGCAAGGACCTGCTGCCGGTCCTGTCGGAAGAAATTCGCGTCATCCTTACCCGCGTGGATTCCGGTCTGGAGCTGGGCGAAGAGCTGCGCAAGGCCTCGATGCTGCTGGATGTGGACGAATTCAGCGACACGTGCGTGATTCTCAATCAGTTGATCCATCAGGGCGGCGGTGCATTGAAATCGCTTCTGACCCTCAAACAATTGATCGATGACCGCCGCCTGACCCGTTTGCAGGAATACATCTCCAAGCTGTCGGCGAAAATGTCGGTGGTCATGATGCTGTTTCTGTTCCCCGCGCTGCTCATCGTGCTGGCAGGCCCCAGTTTTGTCGCCCTGAGCCGCGCTCTGGGGGGTTAATGTGCAGGCCGTTCAAGGAAGAAATGCAATGAAGGCAATCATCACGTTACTCGGGCTATTCATGCTGACCGGCTGTGCCGCCGACGGCAGCGCGCTCTGGATGCAGTCATCCACTCAGGCGCAGAGCTGCCCCAAATTGACATCGGATCAGGAACTGTCCCTGAATCTGGCCCAGAACATGGCTGACGAAGGCCGACTGCACGCCAGTCTTGCCCACCTGGAAGGTCTGCCGGACAACCTGGGCGAAGTGCGGCTGCGCAAGGCACGGGTACTGCGGTTGCTGGGCAGCAACGAGGCGGAGCCGCTGTACCGCAGCCTGCTCGGCACCTGTCGCGCAGCCCAGGGCGAACATGGTCTGGGGCAACTGGCCGCCGCACGTGGCGACAATGTCCAGGCTCAGCAGCATTTGCTCAGGGCGAGCAAGCTGGAGCCCACCGACGAAAAAATCCGCAATGACCTGGGCGTTGTCTACCTGAATCAGCTGAAGCTCGAACAGGCGCGCTTTCAGTTCCTGACGGCCATGGAGCTCAAGCAGTCCGACCCGCTGGCAGCCGTGAATCTGGTCACGCTGCTGATTTACCAGGACAACTGGAAACAGGCAGCCGAACTGGCATCGCGCGCCAACCTGACGCCCGAGCAGATCACCGATGCCACTGCGCGAGCCGAACAACTCAAAGCCCCGGCGGCTCAGCCTGTGGCCCTGAAAGCCCGGACTACCGCCGCGCTCGATCAGGACGATCACGCCATTAAAGGAGCACTACCATGACCGGTAAAACCCTGACGTTCTGCCTCATGTGCGCTGCCACAATCGTTTTTTCATCGGGCGCTCGGGCCATCGATGACGGTGGCTCGTCACACCATCAGCCTGCGGGCCAAAGCCAGACCGAAGCCTGGTTGAAGGTGCAGGCCAAAGGCTCTGCAGCTTCTGCGATACCTCAGACCAGCACCGCTGTCGAACGTGATCTGAGCCTGCAACGGTGGCTTGAAACCTATAAACATGAGATACCGGCGTATTACGACCAGAAAGCCGGTGGCAGTGTTTCTTCCGGCAAGTAGGATCTGCCCTTCGGAGCCCTCCTGAAATTGGCTCTTACAATCCTTGCCGCAGCACGCAGCGAAGCACTCCGTTATCATGCGCCAACTTCGAGTTCCGAGATTCTGGACTGCCATGCGCCGTTTGCTATGCCTGATGCTGTTGATCCTGACCCTGCCGGCCTTCGGCGCAAGCCTGCTGGACGGTCGCCCGGCCCCGACGCTGGGTGGCGCAGCCCTCGACAACAGCAAGGAATTCCTGCCCGTTCGTCAGGCCTTTCAACTGAGCCTCATCGAAACCACGCCGCAATCGATCAAGCTGCGTTTCGTCGCCACCGAAGGCTACTACCTGTACCGCCATCGCTTTCAGTTCCGCACCGAGCCGGCCGACATTGGCCTGGGTGAGGCCCAACTGCCCAAAGGCGAGCAGAAGCACGACGAGTACTTCGGCGACGTCGAGGTCTATCACGGCATTCTGGACATCGATCTGCCGCGCAAGCCCGGCGAAGAGCGACCTTTTACCCTTGCGGTCACCTATCAGGGCTGTGCCGACAAAGGCCTGTGTTATCCGCCCGAGACCGAGCGCCTGGACATTGGCGATGTGAAGGCCGGCCCGTCTCCCTCTGCGTCAGCGTCGGTAGCAAAAACGCCGTGGAGCTGGAAAGAACTGGCGCTGTTTTTCCTGGCAGGCGTGGGCCTGACCTTTACGCCCTGCGTGTTGCCGATGTTGCCGATTCTGTCCGGCGTGGTACTGCGTGGACAGGTGGGTGGTGTGCGTGGTTTGAGCCTGTCACTTGCCTATGTACTGCCGATGGCGGTCTGCTTCGCCTTGCTGGGCGCACTGATGGGCCTGTTCGGCGCAGGCCTCAATCTACAGGCACGTCTGCAATCGGCCTG
>JAAIGE0101612466.1_pt1 | contig 10631 bp, 8 predicted proteins | sample 6487951 | NCBI WGS metagenome assembly JAAIGE01 (sample SAMN13974128, study PRJNA590717) | phyllosphere metagenome | biome: tomato field; feature: multiple bacterial spot infested tomato fields; material: tomato leaves; isolation source: leaves from tomato fields | host: Solanum lycopersicum ... | reverse complement strand
CGGCAGCATGGGTCGATCTCCGCGGCGGGGCGTGCGCTGGCGATGAGCTATCGCCGGACTTGGCTGCTGGTGGACGAGATGAATCGCTGCTGGTCGGCGAAGCTGGTCGCCACCGCGCGCGGCGGCGGGGCGGATAGCGGGGCGCGGCTGACCCCGGAGGGCGCGCGCGTGCTGGCCGCGTACCGCGCGCTGGAGGGGGTGGTGGATTCCTCCGCCGCGGACAGCGCGGCGCGGGCCACGCTGGAGGCAATGCTGCGCGAGGCACCGCGCGACTGATTCTTACAGTTTTGCCCGTTTATGTGCGCCGGGCATCGCCCCCGGCATGACGCAACCGCCCGACCAGCCCCGCGCGGGGCAGGGCCGGCGGTAGCCGCCGGCCGCCGCGGGGGGACCGGTCCTGCGGAAACTCGATCCTGCGGAGGATCGGTCCGCCCCGTCCGCGGGCGCTGCCCGAAGCATCCGCTTCATATCGAAAGACCGACCGTTGCGTATGGCGCGACCGTCCACCCGCCACGTTAAGCTTTGCATCGGCCCTGCCGCACACTGGAGTCACCGAACACGTGGTCAAGATCGTGAACGTGGCGGATCTCCTGACGGAGACACTGCATCAGGTCGGCGTCCGGCGCATCTACGGCGTGGCGGGCGACAGCCTCAACGGCATCACCGAGTCGATCCGTGCGCGAGGCGACATCGAGTGGGTGCACGTCCGGCACGAGGAGGTCGCGGCCTTCGCGGCCGGCGGCGAGGCCCAGGCGACGGGCGAGCTCGCCGTCTGCGCCGGCTCCTGCGGGCCCGGCAACCTGCACCTCATCAACGGCCTGTTCGACGCGCACCGCACCCGCACGCCGGTGCTCGCCATCGCGGCCCAGATCCCCTCCGCCGAGATCGGGTCGAACTACTTCCAGGAGACGAAGCCGACCGAGCTGTTCCGCGACTGCAGCTGCTACTGCGAGCCGATCGTCTCGGCGGCCCAGCTGCCCTACGTGCTCGAGACGGCGGTGCGCGCCGCCATCGGGAACCAGGGCGTCGCCGTCGTGGTCATCCCCGGCGACGTCGCGCTCCAGGACGCGCCCAAGCGCGCCGTCGCGCCGAATGCCGGCCTGATCCCGCCCCGGCCCGTGATCGTCCCGGCGGCCCGGCAGATCGACGCCCTGGCGGATCTGCTCAACGGGGCCAAGAAGGTCACCCTGTTCTGCGGCCGCGGCTGCGCCGGCGCGCGCGAGGCGGTGATCGCGCTCGCCGAGACCTTGAAGGCGCCGGTCGTGCACGCGCTCGGCGGCAAGGAGCATGTCGAGCACAACAACCCCTACGACGTCGGCATGACCGGCCTGATCGGCTTCTCGTCGGGCTACGCCGCCATGGAGGCCTGCGACACGCTCCTGCTGCTCGGCACGGACTTCCCCTACCGCCAGTTCTATCCCGAGGGCGCCAAGATCGCGCAGGTCGACATCCGGCCCGACAATCTCGGGCGCCGCTGCCGGATCGACCTCGGCCTCGTGGGCGACGTGGGGGCGACGATCGCCGCCGTGATGCCGAAGCTGCAGCCGAAGGGCGACGACGGCCACCTGCAGGCCTGCCTGAAGCACTACGCCAAGGCGCGCGAGGGCCTCGACGAACTCGCCACCGGCAAGGCCGGGCGCAAGCCGATCCACCCGCAATACCTGACGCGGCTCCTCAGCCAGGCCGCGGCCCCCGACGCCGCCTTCACGGCCGATGTCGGCACCCCGACGATCTGGGCCGCCCGCTACCTCGCGATGTCCGAAGGCCGCCGCCTGATCGGCTCCTTCGCGCACGGGTCCATGGCCAACGCCCTGCCGCAGGCGATCGGCATCCAGGCGGCGCAGCCCGGGCGCCAGGTCGTGTCGCTCTCGGGCGACGGCGGCTTCACCATGCTGATGGGCGACCTGCTCACCCTGGTGCAGCACGAGCTGCCCGTGAAGGTCGTGGTCTTCAACAACGGCACGCTGGGCTTCGTCGAGATGGAGATGAAGGCCGCCGGCTACCTCGACACCGGCGTGGCGCTGCGCAACCCGAACTTCGTCGCCATGGCGCGGGCCGCCGGCATCCACGCCGTCCGGGTCGAGGATCCGGCCGACCTCGAGGGGGCGATCCGCGAGATCCTCGACCATCCGGGTCCTGCCCTCCTCGACGTGGTCACGAACCGCCAGGAACTCGCCATGCCCCCCAAGATCGAGGCGGCGCAGGTGAAGGGCTTCAGCCTCTACATGCTGCGGGCGGTGATGAACGGTCGCGGCGACGAGCTCATCGACCTCGCCAAGAGCAACCTGCTGCGATGACGCGGGCTCGGCGTTCCGGCGCGGTCGCCGGCGCGGTCACCGGCGCAGGGCCCGCGCCGGCCCTCCCGCCCCCGGCCTCCGGGCGGCGCGGCGCCAGGCCTCTCGGCCCGCGCGGCCTGCTGTTCGTGCTGCGCTGCTCGCTCTCGGCCACCGCGGCCTTCCTGGCCGCGACCGCCATCGGCCTCGGCCATCCGGTCTGGGCCCTGATGTCGGCCCTCATCGTGTCCCAGGAGAGTCTGGCCGAGACCCACCGCTCGCTGGGGGGACGGATCCTCGGAACGGTGCTGGGCGCCGCGACCGCCGTCGCGGTCCACGCCGGGTTCCGGGGCGCGGGCCTCGACGCCATGGCGGTGCAGGTCGCGGTCATCACGGCGGCCTGCGCGGTCATCGCCCGGGAGCGCCCGGCCATCCGCGTCTGCATGTGGACCGGCCCCCTCGTGCTGCTCACCGCCACGCCCGAGACGCCGATCGGCGCGACCGCCCTGCACCGGGGCGGGGAGGTGATCCTCGGCGGGCTCGTGGCCGCGGGGCTGCACGGCGCGATCGAGCGGGCCGCGCGGCCGGTCCTCGAACGCGCCCGCGCCGAGGACCAGGAGGCGGGCCGCCCCGGCTAGGGGCGAGCCCCGAGAGAGACGTTCCCGCGCGTCGTGCGCGAACCGGTTGCCGAGGAAGAGACCGCCCATGCGCGTCGGATTGTTCATTCCCTGTTACATGGATGCCTTCGAGCCCGAGGTCGGCATCGCCACCCTCGAACTGCTGCGGCGGTTCGACCTCGACGTCACCTACCCGTTCGACCAGACCTGCTGCGGCCAGCCGATGGTCAATACCGGCTGCCACGAGGAGGCCGCCGCCACCGAGGCGCTCTTCGTCCGCAACTTCTCCGGGTTCGACTACGTCGTGGCGCCCTCCGGCTCCTGCACCCATCAGGTGCGCGAGCACATGACGGCGATCCCGCAGACCCCCGACGTGGTCGCGGTGCGCGCGCGGACCTACGAGCTGGTGGAGTTCCTGCACGACGTGCTCAAGGTCGACGCCTTCCCCTGGGCCGAGTTCCCGCACCGGGTCAGCTACCACAACAACTGCAACGCGCTGCGCGGCATCGGCCACGCGCGCCCGTCCGAGCTGCACGCGCCGTTCTACTCCAAGCCCCTGGACCTGCTCGCCAAGGTCAAGGGCCTCGAGGTGGTCGAGCTCGCCCGCCCCGACGAGTGCTGCGGCTTCGGCGGCACCTTCTGCGTGTTCGAGCCGGCGGTGTCGGCCAAGATGGGCCACGACAAGGTCCGCGACCACGCCCGCGCCGGGGCCGCGTACGTCGTCTCGGCCGATTCCTCCTGCATGATGCACCAGCGCGGCTCCGCCGAGCGCCTGGGGCTCCCGCTCAAGTTCATCCACATCGCCCAGGTCCTCAACGGAGCCGCCGCATGAGCCATCCGCAGGAGCCGGACCGCCACCGGATGATCCATCCCGATCTCGCCGTCTCCGACGACGAGGCCCCGCGCAGCCCCGACGGCCACCGGCTGGAGCACGGGGCCGGCACGTCCCGGCCGCTGCGGCCGCGGTCGCACGAGCCCCAGCCGCGGGGGGCCCGCGTCCACGGCCATCGGCCGATCGACCAGAACGAGGCCGCCGCGCGCTTCATCGCGGCACCCGAGCACGAGCAGATGCACGACGAGCGCCTCTGGGACCTGCGCCAGAAGCGCGACCGGCAGATGCGCGCCATCCCCGAATGGGAGGAGCTGCGCGAGATCGCCTCGCGCATCAAGCAGCACACGCTGAGCCATCTCGACACCTATCTCGAGCAGTTCGAGGCGGCGGCCAAGGCCAACGGCGTCCACGTGCACTGGGCCGAGGACGGGGCGGCGCACAACCGCATCGTCCACGCCATCCTGCGCGACCACGGCGCCCGGCGCCTGATCAAGTCGAAGTCGATGCTCACCGAGGAGTGCGGCTTCCGCCACTACATGGCGGCCAGCGGCATCGAGGTGATCGAGACCGACCTCGGCGAGCGCATCCAGCAGCTCGACGACGAGGATCCGAGCCATATCGTGGTGCCGGCGGTGCACAAGCTGCGCGCCGACGTGGCCGACGTCTTCGCCCGCAAGCTCGGCACCGACCCGGACAACGACGACGTGCACTACCTCGCCGAGCGCCAGCGCGAGGCGACGCGGCCCCTGATCCTGGAGGCCGATGCCGGCCTCACCGGCGGCAACTTCGCGGTGGCCGAGACCGGCAGCATCGTGGTCTGCACCAACGAGGGCAACGCCGACCTCTCCGGCAACGTGCCCAAGCTCCAGATCCACTCGGTCGGCATCGAGAAGATCATCCCCCAGGTCGCCGATCTCGGGATCTTCGTGCGCCTCCTGTCCCGCTCGGCGCTGGGCTCGCCGATGACGCAGTACACCTCGCATTTCCGCGGGCCCCGGCCCGGCACCGAGATGCATGTCGTGCTGGTCGACAACGGCCGCGCCGCGCGACTGGGGATGGAGGAGTTCTGGACCTCGCTCAAATGCATCCGCTGCGGCGCTTGCATGAACACCTGCCCGGTCTACCGGCGCTCGGGCGGCCTCTCGTACGGGGCGACCTACTCGGGTCCGATCGGGCTCATCCTCGACCCGACCTTCGACAAGCGCAAATACTCGACCCTGCCGTTCTCCTCGACGCTCAACGGGTCGTGCAGCAACGTCTGTCCGGTGAAGATCAACATCCACGAGCAGATCTTCGCCTGGCGCAAGGTGCTGGCCGAGGCGCGCGAGCTGCCGCTCGTCAAGCGCGCGATGATGTCGGCGGCCGGCAAGGTCCTGTCCCATCCGGCGCTGTACCGCACCGCGATCCGCACGGCGGATTCGGCCCTGAAGGTGCTGCCGCGCTTCGTCGTCTACAACCCGCTCAACACCTGGACGCAGGGCCGCGAGATGCCGCCGGTCCCCAAGAGCACCTTCCACGACTGGTACGCCGCCAACCATCCGGCGCCCGCGGAGGACCCCATCAGCCCGGAGGCGAAGCCGTGAGCGCAGACGACGTCGTGAGCCCTCGCGACACCATCCTGGCCCGCATCCGCGCCAACCGGCCGGCGGGCGAGCACCCGCGGCCGGACGTGCCCCGCTTCCCCGTGCTGCACGCGGGCCGGCCGCTGGAGCCGGACGATTACGTGGGCGTGTTCGAGACCAACCTGAAGGCGATGGGCGGCAAGCCCGCGCCCGAGGACGCGGACGACCTCGCCGCCCTGGTGCGCCGGCTGTTCCCGAAGGCCGGCGTCGTGGCCTCCCGGGTCCCGGAACTGGCCGGAGACATCGACGTCGCGGCCTGCCGCCCGCAGGACCTCGCCGGGGTCGACGTGGCGGTGGTGCGCGCCGCCTTCGCCATCGCCGAGACCGGCTCGATCCTGCTGAGCGAGGCGGAGCTCGGGGTCAACGCGCTCGCCTACCTCGCCCAGCACCTCCTCGTCCTGCTCGACCCCGCCGACATCGTGGCCTCGACCCAGGACGCCTATCACCGCCCCGAGTTCAAGGAGCGGCGCTACGCCGCCTTCCATACCGGCCCCTCGGCCACCGCCGACATCGAGGGCGTGCTGATCCACGGCGCGCAGGGCGTGCGCTCGCTCACCGTGGCGATGCGCCCCCGGGCCTGACCGGGCCCCCCACGATCCTCCCAACCCAGCCGCCACCACGAGGACAGACCGATGACGAAGCGTGCCCACACCGCGCGGGGCGTGGCCCTGCTCGAGAACCCCGTCACCAACAAGGGCACGGCCTTCACCCTGGCCGAGCGCGCGGCCCTCGGCCTCGAAGGGCTGCTGCCGCCCTCGGTGGAGGATCTCGACCGGCAGGCGGAACGGGCGGAGAGCCACCTCGCCGCCAAGCCGAACGACCTCGAGCGCTACATCTACCTCACGGGCCTGCTCGACCGGAACGAGACCCTGTTCTACCGCGTGGTGATGGCGGACCCGATGCGGTTCCTGCCGATCGTCTACGATCCCACGGTCGGCGAGGCCTGCCTCAAGTTCGGCCACATCTTCCGCCGCGCCCGCGGGATGTACGTCTCGCTCGAGCACAAGGGCCGCATCGCCGAGGTGCTGCGCAACTGGCCGGTGAAGGACCTGCGCTTCATCTGCGTCTCCACCGGCGGACGCATCCTCGGCCTCGGCGATATCGGGGCCAACGGCATGGGCATCCCGATCGGCAAGCTCCAGCTCTACACCGCCTGCGCCGGCGTCCCGCCCGAGACCCTGCTGCCGCTGCTGCTCGACATCGGCACCACCAACGCGGCCCTGCGCGCCGACCCGCTCTATCTCGGCCTGCGCCGCGAGCCGCCCCCGACCGAGGAGCTCGACGCCTTCGTGGACGAGTTCGTGGCGGCGGTGCAGGAGGTCTTCCCCGGCTGCTGCATCCACTTCGAGGACTGGAAGGGCACGGACGCGATCCGCTACCTCGCCCGCTACCGCGACCGGGTGCTCTGCTACAACGACGACATCCAGGGCACCGCGAGCGTGACGCTGGCCGGCCTCGCCACCGCGCTCCAGATCAAGGGCGAGTCCCTGGCCGACCAGCGCATCCTCTTCCTCGGAGCGGGCTCGGCCGGCATCGGCATCGCCAACCTGATCGTCTCGGCGCTGGTCGAGGAGGGCCTGTCGGAGGCGGACGCGCGCGGCAAGATCTCCCTGTTCGACATCGACGGGCTGATCGAGCCCAAGCGCAAGGACCTCTCGCCCGAGCAGAAGGTCTACGCCCACGACGCGAAGCCGTCCGACGACCTCCTCGCCACCGTGAAGGCGCTCAAGCCGAGCGTGCTGATCGGCGTCTCGACGAAGGGCGGCGCCTTCACCCGCGAGATCGTCGAGGCCATGGCCGAGATCAACGAGCGGCCGATCATCTTCCCCCTGTCGAACCCGACCGAGAAGGCCGAGGTCTCGGCCGAGGACGCCTTCACCTGGACCGGGGGGAAGGTGCTCTACGCGGCGGGCGTGCAGTTCCCGGACGTGGAGCTCGACGGCAAGACCTACCATCCGGGGCAGGCCAACAACTTCTACATCTTCCCGGCGGTGGGACTCGCGGTCTACGCGACGCGGCCGGAGCGGATCACCGACGCGATGTTCATCGAGGCGGCCCGCGCCAGCGCCGACCAGGTCGGGTCCGACCTGCGCGACAAGGGCATGCTGTTCCCGTCCCAGCGCAACATCCTGGAGACCGAGATCACCACCGCGGCCCGGCTCGCCGAGTGGATCTTCGACCAGGGCAAGGCCACGGTCGAGCGCCCCGCCGACATCCGGGCCTGGCTCGAGGGGATGATCTACCGGCCGGCCTATGCCGAGCAGGTGGAGGCATGATCGGCACCATCACCCAGGCGCTGGCCCCCGTGGTCTTCGTGACGGTGCTCGGCTGGATCGCCGGGCACTGGCGCGTCCTTCCCGAGAGCGCCGGCGCCGTGCTCTCGGGCTTCGTCGTCCGCTTCGCCCTGCCCATCAACCTGTTCCTCGCCGCAGCGGCGATGGACCCGAAATCCGTGCTGAACGGGCCCTACCTGGCCACCATCGCGATCGGGTTCATGGCCATCTGGGCCATAGGCCTCGCGCTCGGCTACCGCAGGGGACACACGCTCCCCGAGGCGGCCATGCGGGGCGTGACGACGTCCTGCCCGAACGTGGGCTATTGCGGGCCGCCGGTGCTCGTCGCCGCGGTCGGCTCGTCCGGCATGCTGACGGTGGTCGTCGGCAACCTGATGGCGGCGCTCGTGATGATCCCCCTGACCCTCGTCCTGCTCGAGGGCGGCGCGGGCATCGGGAAGTCCCTCCGCAGCGCTCTCGTCAAGCCGCTGGTCCTGCTCCCCCCGGTCGGACTGGTCATCGCCTTCTCCGGCCTGCACCTCCCCGACCTCGTCCGGAACGCGGCCGACGAGATCGGCCGCTCGGCCGGCGGCGTCGCGCTCTTCGCCCTCGGCTTCATCCTCTCGGGCATCGAGCCGCGGATCAACCGGCAGACCCTGCTCAATGTCGGGCTGAAGAACATCCTCCAGCCGCTCGCGATGGTGGGACTCGGGTTCGCGTTCGGCCTGCGGGGCGACCTCCTCAAGGAGGTCCTTCTCCTGGGCGTCCTGCCGGCGGCCACCATCGCCCCGGCCCTCGCGCTGGCGCACGAGACCTACGCCCGGGAAGCTGCCCGCAGCGTCCTCGTGAGCACCGTCCTCGCGCTGCCGGGCATCGCGGCCGGCATCGCGATCGCCGGCCTGATGTGACCGGTCCGACGTGACCGGCCCGACGGGATCGCCCGCGGTCGGGCGGTCACGTCCGCCGTCCCCGGGGCGGCCAGCTCGTCCAAGGAGTCGTTCGATGTCGAAGAAGGTCGGCCAGGTCATCGTCGAGGCGCTCGAGGAGGCCGGCGTCAGGCGGTGCTACGGCATCGTCGGCGACACGCTCAACCAGATCTCGGACCCGATGCGGGCGAGCGGCCGCATCGCCTGGGTCCACGTGCGCCACGAGGAGGCGGGCGGCTTCGCGGCCGGCGCCGAGGCGCTGCTCACCGGCACGCTCACGGCCTGCGCCGGGACCTGCGGGCCGGGCAGCCTGCACTTCATCAACGGCCTCTTCGAGAGCCACCGCAACCGCGCGCCGGTCATCCTGATCGCCACGCAGGTGGCGAGTTCCGAACTCGGCGTCGACTTCCCGCAGGAACTCGACCTGCGCCAGATCTACAGCACCTGCAGCGTCTTCTGCGAGGAGCTGCGCGCGCCGAGCGAGGCGCGGCGCCTCACGGTGCTGGCCGCGCAGGCGGCGCTGACGAAGCGCGGCGTCGCCGTGCTGATCGTGCCCGGCGACATCGCGGCGATGACGACGGACGACGCGGTGCCCTACCGCGTGCACGCGCCGGCCAGCATGCGCCTGCCGCTCCAGGCCGACCTCGACCGGCTCGCCGAGATCCTGAACGCGGGCCGCAAGGTCGCGGTCTACGCGGGCGCCGGCGCCGCCGGCGCGCACGACGAGGTCGTCGATCTGTGCCGCCTGCTCCAGGCGCCCCTGGTCCACACCTCCCGCGCGAAGGATTTCCTCGAATACGACAATCCCTACAATGTCGGCATGACCGGATTGATCGGGGTCCGCTCCGGCTACCACGCCGTCAGCACCTGCGACACGCTGCTGCTCATCGGGGCCGACTTCGCGTGGCGCCAGTTCTATCCCGACAAGGCCCGGGTCATCCAGATCGACCACGAGCCCGCTCATCTCGGCCGGCGCCACCCCGTCGAACTCGGCGTCGCCGGGGACGCGGCGCCGACCCTGCGGCTGCTCCTGCCTCTGCTGAAGGCCAAGACGGACAGCCGCTTCCTCGACGACTGCCTCGCGATCGCGCGCGATGTCCGCGAGAGCCTGGAGCGGGAGGAGCGGCCGGGTCGCGACGGCCTGATCCATCCCCAGCAGGTCGCCGCCCTCGTCGGCCGCCACGCGAGCGAGGACGCGGTGTTCACGGCCGACGGCGGAAGCCCCATGGTCTGGCTTCTGCGCCACGTCGCCGTGAACGGGCGGCGGCGCACGCTGCTCAGCCTGCTGCACGGAACGATGGCGAACGCCATGCCGATGGCGCTGGGCGCGAAGAAGGCCCTGCCGGAGCGGCAGGTCATCGCCTTCAGCGGCGACGGCGGCATCGCGATGCTGCTGGGCGACCTGCTGACCGCGGTTCAGGAGGAGATCCCGATCAAGGTCGTGGTGTTCAACAACGGCACCCTGGGCTTCGTCGAGATGGAGATGAAGGTCGAGGGTCTGCTCGACACCTGGACCAAGCTGAAGAACCCCGACTTCGCCCTGCTGGCCAGGGTCGTCGGCTTCGCCGGCTGGCGGGTCGAGCACGCCGACGACCTCGAACCGGCCGTGCGCGCCTTCCTGGACCACGACGGCCCGGCGCTTCTCGACGTGCGGGTGAACGGGATGGAACTCGTCATGCCGCCCGTCATCGAGGCGTCGCAGGCCGTCTCGACGGCCCTCTACGCCGCCAAGGCGACCCTGAGCGGCCGGGTCGGGGACGTGGTCGAACTCGCCCGGAGCAACTTCCTGGATTGATGTCGTCGCGGCGCGGAGGGCCGCCGCCGGGCCGGCCGCCGCCAAAACGGCCGCCGCCAAGACGGCAGGGCGATCGCATTTGGCGCTTTGGTTCTCTCCGCCGTCATTCCGGGGCGCCGCAGGCGAACCCGGAATCCATGAACACCGGAGAATCGCGTTCTGGCGCTTCGGTGTTCATGGATCCCGGGTTCCGCTTCGCGGCCCCGGGATGACGGCAGGGAAGCGGCCGTCGCCCTATGCGATCGCCCTGCCAAGACGGCAAGCCGAGAGGGCGACAGGCGGGCGCCGGATGG
>JAAIGE0101578210.1_pt1 | contig 10636 bp, 15 predicted proteins | sample 6487951 | NCBI WGS metagenome assembly JAAIGE01 (sample SAMN13974128, study PRJNA590717) | phyllosphere metagenome | biome: tomato field; feature: multiple bacterial spot infested tomato fields; material: tomato leaves; isolation source: leaves from tomato fields | host: Solanum lycopersicum ... | reverse complement strand
TGGTCTCGTCGTGCTGGATCCGTCAAGCGAGGTCGCGCCGATGGTGATCGAGCACCGGCGCAAGGCCGGACGCAAGGTCATCGTGCTGGATCCCACCGCATCGGGTGTCGGCTTCAATGCTCTCGACTGGATCGGCCGTCATGGCAATACCAAGGAAGAGGATATTGTTGCTGTCGCCACGTGGATAATGACCGACAATGCGCACACCGCGTCCGCCCGTGACGACTTCTTCAGGGCCTCGGCCATGCAACTCCTGACGGCGCTTATCGCCGACGTTTGCCTGTCAGGACACACCGACGAAAAGGACCAGACTTTGCGCCGGGTCCGCGCCAATCTCTCCGAGCCAGAGCCGCAGCTTCGGGCACGCCTGACAAAAATCTATGAAGGGTCGGCGTCCGACTTCGTAAAGGAGAATGTCGCCGTCTTCGTCAACATGACGCCGGAGACATTTTCCGGTGTCTATGCCAATGCGGTCAAAGAAACCCACTGGCTGTCGTACCCAAATTACGCCGGTCTGGTCTCCGGCGACAGTTTCTCGACCGACGATCTCGCAGACGGCGAGACCGACATCTTCATAGCGCTCGATCTCAAGGTGCTGGAAGCGCATCCGGGCCTTGCCCGCGTCGTCATCGGTTCGCTGCTCAATGCAATCTATAACCGCAATGGCAACCTGAAGGATCGCACGCTTTTCCTGCTCGACGAGGTGGCGCGTCTCGGCTACCTGCGCATCCTTGAGACCGCCCGAGACGCCGGCCGCAAATACGGGATCACGCTGACGATGATCTTCCAGTCACTCGGCCAGATGCGCGAGGCTTATGGCGGGCGGGATGCGACGAGCAAGTGGTTCGAGTCCGCGTCCTGGATTTCGTTCGCAGCCGTCAACGATCCTGACACGGCTGACTATATCTCCAAGCGCTGCGGCGACACCACGGTCGAGGTCGACCAGACAAACAGATCTTCCGGAATGAAAGGATCGTCACGATCGCGATCAAAGCAACTCAGCCGCCGGCCGCTGATCCTGCCGCATGAAGTGTTGCGCATGCGCAGTGACGAGCAGATCGTCTTCACTTCGGGAAATGCTCCGCTTCGATGCGGGCGACCCATCTGGTTTAGACGCGCGGACATGAAAGCCTGTGTTGGAGAGAACCGGTTCCACAGGCCGGCCATCAAACAGCCCCAGCGCGGTGACACGGACGTCATGGACATTGAGGAGATTAGAGGTTGAGAGCATCGCCGACCGTTGCCACCATCGCCATCATGATATTCTCCGGCTTTTCGAACGCGGGGTTAGCCGAGCAACCGGAGAAATCGAATGAGCAATTCTCGATTTGTGGGAGCGGGCACAGGATCAGCTGCGTCGTGGATGGTGATACCTTCTGGCTTCGAGGCACGAAGATCAGGATTGCCGACATTGACACACCAGAGCTTAGCCCTCCGAGATGTGAGCGTGAACGCCAACGCGGCATGGCTGCAAAGCAGCGCCTGCTCGAAATCCTCAACTCGGGCCCAATCGTTTTGAAGAGCACAGCAAGAGACGAGGATCGCTTTGGCCGGAAGCTCCGGGTCGTCTTTCGCGGTGATCGCTCTGTCGGCAATATCCTTATCGCCGAAGGCTTGGCCCGGAAGTGGGAGGGATCACGTCGCGGCTGGTGTGATTGAAGCGGCCCGACGGATCAACGTCATGAATCGGTGAGCACATTGCGATTCAAAACTCTCATTGGACGTCGGATTCCGATCGCGCGATTCTGCGTTTATGATCGCACAGCCTTATCACCTCTATGTCGAGCGTATCGCCCCTGAACAGAACATGGCGCGCTTCTACGCGCTTGCTGTCCAGCCGACACTGTTCGGCGAGGTGTCTCTTGTGCGCGCTTGGGGACGGATCGGAACACGGGGGCAGCAGATGGTTCATCTCTTTGACAACGAAGGCGAGGCTGTCAGACTGTTCCTGGATGTTCTTCGAGAAAAACGCAGGCGGGGCTACAAGCCGAAACGAGTTGTGGACATCCAACGGATCTAGGCCATGTCGCGATCGCCAACGATGACAACGAAGCTAGAAGCTGACACGGATTTTGCATTGTTTCACGTTCGAGGAAATTTTCATGACAACTACCAACGAAATCGCTGACAAGATCGCCGCCGATCACGGCCTGACCAAGGTTCAGGGCAAGGCCATCGTCGAAGCCGTTTTCCAGGCGATCACCGACGCCGCAAGCTCCGGCGCGGAAACGTCCATCCCTGGCTTCGGAAAGTTCAAAGTGAAGGCTTCGCCTGAACGCGAGGGCCGCAATCCGGCAACTGGCGAAGCCATGAAGATCGCCGCTTCCAACAAGCTTACCTTCACGCCAGCCAAGGCGCTGAAGGATGCGCTGAACAAATGATCACTTACAGGAAGAGCCCCGCCTTGTCGGGCGGGGCATTCCGGATCAGTCCCGGTTTGACCGAGACCAGATGAGGGAGAGGCCTTCCTCGCCCTCGACCTCGATCAGCGTTGCGTAGATCGGAGCGGGGAAGCTCGGGTCGTCGAGCTTGACCGAAAGATAGTCGCGGCCTTCATTCGAGGTTTTCTTCCAAGCTGCGCCGAACTCCGTCGCCCCCGCCAGGATGCGGTAGTCGGGGCCTTTGTCGGACGTGCGCTCGACGGTGCGGATGGTCGCCTTGACGTTGAGGTTGAGGGTCTTGATGGTGCCGGTGAAGCCGTTACCGGAAGCGGTGAAAGAGCCGATGGTTGCCATTGCCGTAATCCTTTTCGGTTGTTCGGGCCGCGTCCATCGCAGCCTCGATGGCAGTCGATAGGACCGGAGACAATCGGCCCGCATCCAAAGGACCGAAACGGAGTGGGGGACGGCCAGGGGGAGGCTTTCTTGGCTATCGCGAGGAATGGGCGCTTCAGCGCACAGGGGAAGAAAACGATCCGGCCGTTGTGGATGCCGATCGAGCCGAGCACCGTGAGGCGGTCTTTGGTCAGACATGCCCCATCGAGACCGCAGTGGACGTGCCAACTTACCAGATCAAGGGATACGGCACTGGCGTCATCTGCACGCCCGAAAAATTGCATGCCGGAGCCGCCCGGCCCCTCCTGACCGAGTGCTAAAGTCAAATACCAAAGCTTGCTGATCGCAGTTCTCCGTCGGGACTGATACTGTTCCAACGGGGCCTGTGAGAGGCTGCTGGACGAACGGGGATTTAGATGAGCTTCGGGAACCTCAAGTTTGGCGCCGCGCATCACACGTTGCAGCAGACTGGATTGAGCGCCGAAGAAGGGGCGCCCAATGGTTTATCGTCCTCGTGGCTTCAACCGCGCAGATCTACCCAGCGGTCAGGGTCGCTTCTCTGTGACCGTCGCAAGCGGGGCAGCTTCGCTTTCAAGTGCGAGGCAAGCACTTGGCCAAGCGTCCTGATCCGTGCTGAGCGCGGTCTGAAGCCAGGCAAGCGTCAGACGCCGCGTAGCCTCCAGTACGTCTGGTGCTTCAGTCTCTGTCTCCTTCGCGTCCAGCGCCGCGATCCCTCCAAGGCCGTGTCCGACGCCGTGCATCATCAGCATCGCCTCGGCTCCTGGCGCGTCATGGAACGCATCCGCATGCCATTCAGGGCCGCGGGTGGTAAAATGCGGATTGTCCATATCACCGCAGACGACGAGGTTGCGTGTCGAGAGCGTCGAGAAATCGACGTCGAAGAACGGAAACCGCGCGGCACTCTCAGCTGTCATGTCCTTGCCGCCGCGGCCCGGTGTTGTCAGAAGAACGCCGGTCGAGATACGTGGATCGGAAAAATCCTCGCCATCCACCTGCGCGCCGAGCAGGAGCCCAACCGTATGGCCGCCGAAGGAATGACCGACCGCGCCGATGCGAGCATGATCCATCCGGCCCGCAACGGCCGGCACCTGTCTCTCGATCTCCGGCAGTTGGTCCAGGATCGCCTTCATCTCCTCGACGCGCTCGCGCCAGAAGAACGGTGCACCGGGTGAATCCGACGGCAGGCCACCGACCCGCGAGCTCGCATGCGTTGGCTGGATGACGACGAACCCTCTCTCCGCCCAAAACTGGACAAGAGGAGCGTAGCCGTCCTTTGACGGGATGTAGTTGGATGGGCCGTAGCCATGCGACAGCAGCAGGATCGGCAGGCTACTTCCCGCAGCGGGCGCGGTGAGACGCAGTTCCAGCGGCTGGCGACCCGGCATCGAAAGACGGATCGGCGTGTAGGCCACGGTGAGAGTGGCATCAGGCGTCGGAATAAGCTTTGCGAGATTGATGAGATTATTCATGGGTCTGGACCTTCAAAGATGGATTTCGGATTGTGATGTTCACGCGAGCAGATGACCCGCTTCGCGGTATGAGGTTTCCGCATCGGCGCCGGCGGGGATCTTCATCGGCGCGTCGATCTCTGTCACAGACCGCCAGACAGCCTCTGCAACCGCATCCGCGGTCGTGACCTCAGTGCCCGAACGCAGCTTCGTCATGTAGTCGTTGACGAAGGCGGCATATGGCTCAGGAATTTCCATGCCCATGCGCGAGACAGCATTCTTGCCGAAGCCGGTCGTCGGCGCCGAGCCAGGCAAAACAAGTTTGGCGCGAATGCCAAACAGTGCCGCTTCGAGCGCAAGGCTCTTCGTGAATGCGTTGAGGGCCGCCTTGCTGGCGCTGTAGACCGAGAGCGCGGGCAAGGGCCTGATTGTGACAGCGGAGCTGACATTAACGATGGCGCCCGAGCGACGGGCCCGCATTTGCGGGAGGAAGGCTTTGGTCATCGCCATCGCGCCGAAGACGTTTGTCTCGAACAGTTCGCGGATTTTCGCCATCTCTGTGCCTTCCAGCACATTGAGCATGCCGACGCCGGCATTGTTGACCAGGGCATCGATCGGGCCGGCGGTTTCGACCGCCTTCGCGATGCTATCCGGATTCGTGATATCGAGCGGCAGGATTTCGAGCCGGTCGTTCGACGGAAGAAGGTCGTTTCGCGGCGTGCGCATGGTCGCGACCACGTCCCACCCCCCGTCCAAGAATTTCTGTGCGATGACGAGGCCGAACCCGGATGAGCAACCGGTGATGAGGATCTTTGGCATGTTCTATCTCCTGACATTTGAATGAGCTGAAGATGGACCTGATCGCCCGGACTTGCTATATGCGCATGTCCGAGAGTGTTTAGCGAAAGTCCGAATGATGACCGACCCTGTCGCCGAAGTTGTCTCACTACTCAGGCCAAGCCCGTCGATCTCGAAGCTGGTCATGGGCGGTGGCCAGTGGCTGGTTGAGCGCACGGAGATTGGAAGCCCTTTCTACTGCGCCGTGGTCGAGGGCCGTTGCCTGATGACGATCACCGGTCGTGACCCAATGGTGCTCACTGCGGGTGACTTCGTCCTGGTCCCAAAGATCTTCTCGTTCACGATGAGCAGCATGGAGCCGCCGCCACGCGGCGCCCTTGCACAACGTCTGGAAACCAGCCCCGGTGTGTTTCGCCTGGGCGACCCGGAGGCGCCGACGGAGATCAAGGCACTGGTCGGGCATTGTGCCTTCGGTTCGGATGATAAAGCTCTTCTCGTATCGCTGCTGCCGGAGGTCATCCATGTTCATGGGGAAGAGCGACTGATGACTCTCGTCCGAATGATCAATGAGGAGACGCGAGCTGACCGTGTCGCACGTGAGATGGTTCTTCACCGGCTGCTGGAAGTTCTGTTCATAGATGCATTACGTTCAGCAGCAAGCGCCAAGGCGCCGCCGGGTCTCCTGCGTGGCATGGCCGATCCGCTGCTGGCGCCGACCTTGCGCCGAATACACGCAGACCCGGGTCGCAGCATGACCGTAGAAACGCTTGCCCAGGAGGCTGCGATGTCTCGTTCGACCTTCTTCGATCGTTTTCGCAAGGAAGTCGGTGTCGCGCCGATGGAATACGCGACGGGATGGCGCATGGCGCTGGCAAAAGAGTATCTCCGCGAGGATGTTGCCATGGCCGAAATCGCCGAACGCGTCGGCTATGGATCGACCAGCGCCTTCAGCGTCGCCTTCAATCGGCATGTGGGGATGCCGCCTGGCGCCTATTCGCGCGCAGCTGCTGCTGCAGCTTAGCGCGTCCGATCCTTATCCGCCGATATAGGCGGCCAGCTCTTCAGGCACTCCCTTGGGAAAAGCCTGCTTCAGGAAATCGAGAAAGGCAGAAACCCGCGCGCTCAGGAGACGCCGCGACGGGTAAAGCGCCCAGAGCGCGATCTCGGAGCCTTCGATGTCGCCGCAATGCTGCAAGGTCCCATTAACGATATCATGGCTCACCAGCGAAATCGGCAAACGTGCGGCCCCGACGCCTGCCCTCACCGCATCCCGAACCATGATGTGGGACGACAGGACGAGGACGGGATCGATCGTGATCTTGGCAGAACCTTCGGAGTTGATGACATTCCAGGTCTCTTTATCTCCCCCTCCCCGGACGACGCCCGGAACTGGCTGACCGCCACTGGGCCGGGCGAGATCCGGACGTGCCACGACAACCAGGCGATCATGCAGAAAAGCTCGACCGATGAGGCTTTCGTCAGGCGCCGGGTTGACGCGGATCACAAGGTCATAGCCCTCCTCGATCATGTCGACGGCGCGATCTTCCGTGGTGATTTCAAGTCTGACATCCGGGTATTTCAGCGCAAAACCCGCGGCGATCTTTCCCATCGCGGTCTGCGACAAGAGGAGTGGCGCACTGATCCGCAATCGGCCGCGGGGCTTTTCAGCACCGGAGGTGATGGCCGCCGCAGTCTCGTCCAGCTCCGTCAGCAAGCGGGCAGTCCGCTCGTAGAGCGAGCGCCCTTCTTCCGTAAGTTTTAGCGTGCGTGCACCGCGCTCGAACAGCCGAAGCTGGAGCGCAGCCTCCAGTTCCGCAACGCGCCGCGACAGCGTTGCCTTCGGCCGCCCGGTGGCGCGCGCCGCTTTGCCAAAACCGCCATGGCGCGCGACGAGGTTGAAGTCGGCAAGAGCGAGCAGGTCCATATTGTTCCACCTGTGGGACAGCGCGTCTAAAATGACCGTCTACCGGGCCAACAGTGAACCATCCATATTCGGGGTGTCAAGCAACAAACCCGGAGACACTCCCATGACAATCCTCGTTACCGGCGCCACAGGCAATATCGGCGCACAAGTCGTCCAGCATCTTGTCAACCACGGCGCCGACGTTCGTGCTTTGGTCCGCGATCCCTCCAAGGCAAACTTCCCAGCCGGTATAGCCGTTGTGAAGGGCGACCTACTGGATGTTGACTCGCTCCGCAGCGCATTCGACGGCGTCTCCACGCTTTTTCTGCTGAACGCAGTCGTACCGGACGAATTCACCCAGGCACTGATCGCCCTCAACGTTGCACGATCGGCTGGCATTGAGCGCATCGTCTACCTGTCGGTGATCCATGCCGACGTCTACGTGAACGTGCCGCATTTCGCCGGCAAGTTCGCCGTGGAGCGGATGATCGAACAGATGGGCATGGCCGCCACAATCCTGCGCCCGGCCTACTTCATTCAGAACGATCTAACGATCAAGGATGTCATCACCGGCTATGGCGTCTACCCGATGCCGGTCGGCGACAAGGGCCTTGCCATGATCGACGTGCGCGATATCGCCGAGATCGCTGCCCTGGAACTGCTCCGTCGCGAACAGGCGGCACAACCCCTTCCCCTCAGCCGCATCAATCTGGTCGGTCCCGAAACACTGACCGGAGCGGATATCGCTTCCGTCTGGTCGGACATCCTGGGACGCCCCATCAACTATGGCGGTGGCGATACAGCGGCCTTCGAGCAGAACCTTAAGCAGTTCATGCCCGCCTGGATGGCCTATGACATGCGCATGATGGGTGAGCGGTTCCTGACCGACGGCATGCTGCCTGAAGATGGCGATGTCGAGCGCCTGACGGCCCTGCTCGGCCGCCCGCTTCGCTCCTATCGCGCCTTCGCTTTGGAAACCGCGGCCTCTGCCTGAGGCAGGCCGTCCCACATATCAAAACAAGGACCATCGTCATGATCTATTCGACCGCAACCGTACCCGTAAATCCTGAAGCCGAAACCACGCTCACCCGAGAGCAAGTCTGGATAGGCCTTGAACTGAAAGCGCGCGACGCGCGCCTGTTTCTGCCGCAAGGCCTCTGCACCCGCTGCGACGTCGCCGAGGAAAGTGCGACCCATTTCGTTCGGGAAGCCACGATCGCGGGCTGTGACATCAGGGAGATCATCACCCTGGAGCCGCAGAGCAAGGTCACGTTCTTTCAGGCCACTGGTCCGCGCGAGGGCGCCATCATCAATGAACTCTTCGAGGATGAAGTCGGGGCGCTGCAGCTGAAATTCTACTGCTACCTCGGGCTGCGCGGCAAGGAAGCTGGCGGACCTGAAGAGCAGGCGGAACAGTCGCAGTTCGACAGCGACAGGGGGTACAGATCGGCCCTGCTGTCGACGCTCAAGCGGACCCGCGAACTCTTGGCAGATGGAAAGCTCTGAATTCCACCATGATCGAAATCAATGAGGCGGCCTCGTGAGAGGCGCCCTGCCTATCACGAGGACCACTTCCATGCTCACCTCTCCGACAAAAATTCAGCCAACCAGCCTCCCAAAGATCCTGATCCTCGGAGCCACCGGCCCGACCGGTCGCCATATCGTCAGCCAGGCCGTTGCTCGCGGCTATGATGTCACCGCACTCGTTCGCTCGCCGGACAAAGCCGCCGACCTGATTGGAGCGAGGATCATTGTCGGCGATGCCCGCGATGAAGTGGCACTGCGTCGGGCAGTAAAAGGCCGCGACACTGTAATCAGTGCCCTCGGCACACCCGCCAGTCCGTTTCGCGACGTTACGCTCCTTTCCACTGTGACTCGAGCGCTCATCAGCGCGATGAAGGCGGAGGGGGTGGGGCGCCTCGTTGCCATAACGGGTATTGGCGCTGGCGACAGCGCCGGCCATGGTGGTTTCCTGTTCGACAATCTGATCTTCCCGCTCCTTCTGCGCAAAGTATACGCCGACAAGAACCGGCAAGAATTGATCATCAAGGAAAGCGCCCTCGACTGGACGATCGTCCGACCTTCGATCCTGAACAGCAAAGCCGGCGGCAAAACTGTTCGTGCGCTGACCAACCTCGACACATTCCACGGCGGTTCGATCTCGCGAGCAGACGTTGCGACTTTTGTGCTCGATCAGGTTACGTCAGATCGATGGCTGCATAACACACCGCTCATCTCCTGGTAGCCTTCGCAAGGCAGTATGAGAATGCTGCGAACATGGCGGTGGCACTGAAGCCGGCTTCGCCTGATCGACAATGACAATGAGGACTTCCTGGGGCATCCTGATCACCATCGAGAGTGCAGGCGGAGAGGCGGCGCTCACTCGCGCCGTTCCCATTCGGTCTCAATGTTGAATTCGACATTGGCGGAGAAGGGGATTTTGATGGCGATCTTCAAACCGAGCTTGCCCTTGCGGAAGAAGTGACTGACGACCTTGCCAAGGGTGCGAAGACGGCGGCCGGTGGCGCTGAGGAATTTTGCGAGCTGTTGCATCATGGATCTCCTGTTGATTACGTTTCATTGCGGGGATGAAAAGCGAATCGAAAAGGAGAGCCGCACCCATAGGGTCGACGCGGGGCGGAGGACCTGAGGGCGACTGAATGTTGCTGCGCGAGGAGCGTTAAGCGGGGAAAATTCTGGCGTCAGCAGGTTGCAGCCTGACGCCCTGGGACGCACCATCCCTGACGTGTGAATGAAATCGGATCAACAGGAGATCTGCGACAGCATGTGATGCCAACGCAGTTGGACATCGCCCTTAAAACGGTGGCTCGGTATCGGCGCGGCCATCCAGCTCGGCAATCGCTAGCGTTAGTTCCGCCTGTGCGAGATCGAGCTCGGCCTCGATTTGGGCGCGCTCGCAAGGGACTACAGCATTGCGCAATTCGGCGCGAAGTTCTTCGATTTGGCATTCGAGTTCGTAGGTCATTCTCTGATCTCCTATGTGAAAGACGATCAGCGGCGCCGGGTAGGGAATGACGTTGTCAGGGATCGCGAAAGCGACCGGCAGCGCCGGGGAGTGGGGGAGCCGATTTCGTGTTGGCGGCTTCGCTGCCATTTCGAAATTGGGGGCACCGCTCATCCTTGACGACGGCGGGCCCGTCGGCATCATCACCGGATACTGAGCAGGTTTTCCTCCTCTCGGTATTGCACCAAAAAAGCCGGACCTGGCTCGATGCCTGGTCCGGCTTTAGTTGCCGGGCATAGGAAAGGCTCCGCCGGGGGCGGAGCCTCGTGGTATCAATCAGTCCCGGTTCGGACGGGACCAGATGAGCTGGAGACCATCCTCGCCTTCGACCTCGGCGAGCGTTGCGTAGATCGGGGCGGGGAAGCTCGGATCGTCGAGCTTGACCGAGAGGTAGTCGCGGCCCTCACCGGAGGTCTTCTGCCAGGCGGCGCCCAGTTCCACGCTACCCGCGTAAACGCGGAACTGCGGGCCCTTGTCGGAAGGGTTCTCGACCCGGGCGATGCGGGCCTTGACGTTGAGGGCGAGAGTGCGGATGGAGCCGGTGAAGCCGTTTTCGGTGGAGGTGAAGGTGCCGATGGTTGCCATTGTCGTATTCCTTTTCTTTAGTTCGGGCCGCGCCCATCGCGGCCTCGATGGCTGTCGAACAGACCGGTGACGATCGGACCGC
>JAAIGE0100403001.1_pt1 | contig 10637 bp, 7 predicted proteins | sample 6487951 | NCBI WGS metagenome assembly JAAIGE01 (sample SAMN13974128, study PRJNA590717) | phyllosphere metagenome | biome: tomato field; feature: multiple bacterial spot infested tomato fields; material: tomato leaves; isolation source: leaves from tomato fields | host: Solanum lycopersicum ... | reverse complement strand
TGGCGGTCATCTGGAATACCGCGCGGTGGACATCGCCCGGGAAATGCTCGCCGCCGGCACCCGCCAGCCGCGCCTGGAGCGCTTCTCCCTGGCCGCCAGCCTCGGCCAGTGCTGTGGCGGCGTCACCACCCTGCTGTTCGAACCTCAGCTGGCGCAGGACGTCCCGGTGATCGTCTTTGGCGCCGGCCACGTCGCCCGGGCCCTGGTGCCGCTGCTCGCCGGGCTGCCCTGCGCGGTGCGCTGGGTGGACTCGCGTGCCCAAGAATTTCCCGCCGTCCTGCCCGAGGGCATTCCCGCCGCCCAACAGCATAAGGCGCATTCGCATAGAGTCAGCAGGCTCGGTATCAGAATCATCAAATAGATAAATGAAAAACGCCTGCAAACATAACACGTTGGCTGCCAACCCCCAACAGTTGCGCAGCCTGGCGGGTTAATGACGCGTTACGTGGCCGCCGGACCTGGCGCACCGCCGCCCTTGGGCAGGCTCAGCGGTGCCGGGGACGCCGGTGGTGCTGATGGCGCTGGCGACCCTTCGGCTTCGGTACCGGCCTGTGGTGCAGCGATGCCAGGGCTCATCACCATCTGTGGATAAGTCTGCGCAAAGCGTACGCTCGGGTGTTTATCCACAAGCCGCTTGAGCCGCTCGTTGAAGGCACGCCCCACCGCGTATTGCCCGCCGGATGAGGTGCGGAACTGCGCAGTGAGAACCACACCGTTGAGGTCCATGCGGTCCACACCGAACACTTCCAGCGGACCTTGCAGGTTGTTCTTGAGCAGAACATCTTCGGTGATCGAATGGCCGACTTCACGGATCAGCGACAGCGCATCATCGATGTCCGAGTCGTAGGTGAACTGTACCGAGAAGAACGCATAGGCAAACTGGCGGGACTGGTTGGTGACGGCCTTGATCTGTCCGAACGGCACCGAGTGCACGAAGCCCTTGCCGTCTCTCAGGCGTACGGTACGAATGGTCAGGCTCTCGACCGTGCCGGAGTGCCCGGTGCTCAGCACCACCCAGTCGCCGATGGAAAAGGTGTCTTCCACGATGATGAACAGGCCGGTAATCACGTCCTGGACCAGTTGCTGCGAACCGAAACCGATCGCCAGACCGACCACACCGGCACCGGCCAGCAACGGCGCGACGTTGATGCCCAGGTTGGCCATGGTGGTGATCGCGCAGATCACTACCAGCACGATCTTCACGGCGTTACGCAACAGCGGCAGAATGGTCTTGACTCGAGTGCTCGGCTGACGGCCGCTGCGATGGTTGATTGGCGGCTTGAGCGCCTCCTGGATAGCCGTGTCCAGCACGACCCACAACAGCCAGGTCACCAGGAAAATCAGACCGATGCTGCTCAGCGATTCACTGATGACCCGGCCCAGGGTATTGCGCTGGGCGAATTCGAACATCGAAAAGCCCCAGATCCGGCCCAGTACTTCGATGAAGGTGATCGCCAGAGCGATGCGCATCACCGCATACACCAGGCTCAGCAAACGCGCCTTGTACACATGCCCGCCGCGCCCGAGTTCTTCGGCAGGCTTGAACATGTGCTGGAAAACGGTGCTCATGAACACCGTGGCAATCAGCAGGATGGTGGTGAACAGGGCGCAACGCAGCGCCTCCTGACTGTCTTCGCCGGCACCGATCAGGTTGATGGCCGACACCAGAATCATCAGCAGAATGGGCAGGTGCCACAGGTTCGAAAAGATTTTCAACGACTGCTGCAAGGCCGGACGCTGCAGACGGCTGCTCAACGAACGGTTACGAATGAGGTGGGCCACCGGGCGACGCACCTTGATGATCAGCATGCAGAACACGACCGAGGCGAACAGACCGGTGAACACGGCCACACTGGTGGTCACGTTGCTGCCCAATTGGCGGGCAATCTGCGGGCTGGTCAGCGCATCACTGAGCGCCGCCAGAAAGCCGACCACAAACAACGGCCTGGGCGCATAGCGGCGGATCATGCGCACCGCGGCACGCTTGTGCCCGGAATTGAACATCACGATCACGCACAGCAACACCGACGTCGAGACAATGCCGCTGCTGGTGGCGTAGGCGAAACACAACGCCAGAGCCCGTCCGACCGACGAGGGCATGAAGTGACTGACGTAGAGCGTCAGGGGCAGACAGATAATGGCGGGCAGCGTGAACGGCAGGACGTACTTGAGCAGCGCCTGACTGCGCTGGCGCACACGCAGGAACGGCGTCCGACAAAGACGCACAGCCACAAACCGCCCGACGGTGGTCAGGACCGCGAAGGCACCGATCCAGACGAAAGACAGAATCAGGAAATCGCCGACGACACTCCATGGCGAACGCGTGGTGCGCTTGTTGACCAGTTTTTCGATTTCGTCGGCCGCACGGTCAGCGCGCAACCGCCAGGCGTCCAGCAGATTCTCATCGAGATTGAGCTTGTCCTGCACGTCATCGATGCTGGTGCTGATCGCCCCCAGCAAGCCACCCTGCACGAGCAGCTCGGCTGCAGGTTCGGTGGCTGCGGGGTCTGCCTCATCCGCCGGTTTGGCATCGGCCTTGTCGGTTGCCTTGGCATCGGCCTTTTCCGCCGCTTTGCCATCCGGTTTTTCGGCGGCCTTGTCGTCGGCGGGAACTGCCGCACTCATGGGCAATGCAGGTACATCCGCCGCCTGAACATGGAAACTGCCCGTGAACAACAGCAGCCCCGTAAGGATCAAGGTTTTCAGCTGAGACGCCACGCAGTTTTCTCCTTCGATGGACAGGCAGGGCTTCAACCCCAAGGAACTGATTCCTGTTTGCGTGGCAAGTTCGGTTTTGACACTGTAAATAGATGAGCCGATGTTTCAGATGGCCTTGTGCCTGTTAACGCTTGTGCAGCGCCTTGCCGATAACCAGCGGGCCGGGGCCGGTGATTGCGAGCCCGGCAAAGAGGATCATCAGCAGCCAGGCGAATTGTCCCTGTTCCAGTGACCATTCGGGGTGAACGAAGAGCACCGCCACGGCCAGCACCGCCAGGACCGGCAGACACGCCAGTCGCGCCCACACGCCGAGTATCAGAAGCACCGGGCAAATCACTTCGGCAAAAACAGCCAGCCCCAGCGTCAAGGTGCCGCCGAGACCGAACGGGTCTTCGATGCGTTGTACTTCCACACTCCAGTGCATCAGCTTCGGCAATCCGTGCACTTGCAGTAACAGCAGCGAAACACTGACGCGCATGAACAGAAGTCCCCAGGCCAGCAGGGCCTGAGTGTATTTCGGCGACACGCCGGACTGAAGGTGCGATGCGTTGGGCAACATGGTCTAGGATCTCTCGGGCAGGCTGGGCGTTGGCGAATTATGCGGCGAGCCGGTCGCCGGAAATTGTTTTGATGTGCCGAGTTCGCAGACAGGCAGATGGGCACATACACGCAATTACTGCGAGCGGACTGGATCGATACTGCTGCAGTGCGCCCGGACAACTGCGCCAGCCCGATCAACCCGACACGAGAGAGAACTGCATGAGCACTTTCAAGACAAAAGACGGCACCGAGATCTATTTCAAGGACTGGGGAACGGGCAAGCCAGTGCTCTTCAGTCACGGCTGGCCGCTGGACGCGGACATGTGGGAATACCAGATGGAATACCTCAGCAGCCGGGGCTATCGCACCCTCGCGTTCGACCGTCGCGGATTCGGCCGTTCCGATCAGCCCTGGACCGGCTACGACTATGACACCTTCGCCGATGACATCGCCGCGCTGATCGAACACCTGGACCTGCGCGACGTGACGCTGGTGGGCTTTTCCATGGGTGGCGGTGACGTGACCCGCTACATCGGCCGCCACGGCACCGGGCGTGTTGCCAAGTTGGCACTGCTGGGCGCGGTGACACCCTTTTTCATGAAAACCGATGACCACCCACAAGGCGTGGACAAGTCGGTTTTCGATGGCATCAAGGCAGGCCTGCTGAAAGACCGCGCGCAGTTCATCTCCGACTTCGCCACCCCGTTCTATGGCACCAATCAGGGCCAGACCGTTTCTGAAGGCGTGCTGACCCAGACGCTGAACATCGCACTGCTGGCTTCGCTCAAGGGCACCGTAGACTGCGTGACTGCGTTCTCGGAAACCGACTTCCGTCCCGACATGGCGAAAATCGACGTACCGACGCTGGTCATTCATGGCGACGGCGACCAGATTGTGCCGTTCGAAGCAACCGGCAAATTGGCTGCCGAGATGATCAAAGGCGCTGAGCTGAAGGTCTACTCCGGCGCACCGCTGGCTTTGCGGTCACCCACGGTCAGCAGCTCAATGAAGACCTGTTGGCGTTCTTGGCTGATTGATGCCCACACCAGCTGCCTGACAGTTCACCAGACTGTGGGCGGCGGATTGCCGGCGATGCCATCGGTTCAGGCACTGAGATAGCGCCTGAACAAACGCATCGCCGACAAGCCGCCGCTCACAATAAGCAGCGTTTACCCCGTCAGCCATGCGCTGACTGAAGAGACGGGGGTCAGTCGGCCTGCACGGTCAGTTGATTCTGCTCACCCAGTCCGGCGATTCCCAGGCGAATGCGCTGGCCTGCCTTGAGAAAGACCGGTTCAGGTTTCACGCCCAGCCCCACACCGGGCGGTGTACCGGTGGAGATGACGTCGCCCGGCTGCAGGCTCATGCAGCGGCTCAGGTAAGCAATCAACTGCGCGATGTTGAATACCAGCGTGCGGGTGTTGCCGTTCTGATAACGATGGCCGTCTACTTCCAGCCACAGGTCCAGCGAATGAGGGTCGGCAACCTCGTCGCGGGTCACCAGCCAGGGGCCGAGCGGACCGAACGTGTCGAACCCCTTGCCCTTGTCCCAGGTACCGCCGCGCTCCAATTGCCATTCACGCTCGGACACGTCGTTGATCACGCAATAACCCGCCACATGCTCCATGGCATTGGCTTCGTCGATATTGCGCCCGCCCTTGCCGATCACCACGCCCAGCTCCACTTCCCAGTCGGTCTTGACCGAGCCTCGGGGAATCTCGATGTTGTCATTCGGGCCGCAGATGGCGCTGGTCCACTTGTTGAAAATGACCGGCTCCCTGGGCACCTCCATATTGGACTCCGCCGCATGGTCGGCGTAGTTCAGGCCGATGCACACGAACTTGCCCACGTGGCCGACACAAGCTCCGATGCGCGGCTGGCCTGTGACCAGCGGCAGGCTCACGGGATTGATCGTTGCCAGGGCGGCAAGACCGGCCGGGGTCAGCACCTCGCCCGCAATGTCTTTGACATGGCCGGACAGGTCACGAATCTGATTGTCGGCGTCCAGCAGGCCGGGCTTTTCCGAGCCTTTGTCTCCGTAACGTAGCAGTTTCATCGGGTTCTCCTGTTGTCTGTCGAACATGCAAACCGGGGTCAGACGCTCATGCCGCCATCAATGACGTGCACCGCACCCGACGTGTATGAAGATGCGTCAGAGCCCAGGTAAAGGACCAGTTGCGCGATTTCCTCGACACTGCCTATCCGCCCCATCGGCTGGCGGTCGACGAACTGTTGATAGACCTGAGCCTCGCAAACACCTTGTTGTTCGGCCTGGGCAGCGATGCGCATTCGCAGCGAAGGCGAATCCACCGTACCCGGACAAATGGCATTGCAGCGAATACCCTGCCCAATGAAATCTGCCGCCACTGACTTGGTCAGCCCGATCACTGCCGCCTTGCTGGCAGTGTAGGCGAAGCGATTCGGCACGCCCTTCACACTTGAGGCCACCGATGACATGTTGATGATCGAACCGCCGCCACAGGCAAGCATGCCGGGCAGAAACGCCTGAATCATGCGGTACATGGCTGTGACATTGAGGTCCATGGAGCGCTGCCACGCGGCCTCGTCGCAGTCCAGAATAGTTCCTGCGTGCACGTATCCTGCACAGTTGAACAGCACATCCACCGGGCCGATCCGCTCGCAGGCCAGCCGAATGTCCTGCGCCGACGTCACGTCCAGCCGAACGGCTTCAATTCCGTCAATGCCTTGCAGATTGTGCAGATCGATGTCGGTCGCAATGACCTCGGCGCCAGCGCTTGCGAACGCCTTGGCACTGGCCAGGCCAATGCCCTGCCCCGCCGCCGTGATGAGGACTCGCTTGTCGTTCATGATGCTTCTCCTTGCGAAAGAACAGCACCGACAACCCTAGTTTGCCAACACCCTGCGCGCCGAGAATCGGACCGATGCCGCTGATTGACGCTGAACTGGAAAGTCTGCACGCAGACGCCTTCATTTCGATGACGTCGAACCGGGCTTACTGTGCAGATACGGTCGAAGCTAACGCGGCAAACCTTTCAGATGCCTGAACGTAAAGGCCAATGAGCGAGTTGCCACATGGCGTTTTCTTAATAAATCGAATCTGCCGTTGGTGATAAAAACGGTCGATCTGCAACAGCGCAAGCAGCGCTGAATAGCGCCCTTGTATTCTATCCGCCGGAGGTTCCTCGCATGAACGACTATCTGTTAGGTCATTCTTCAGCAGAACTGGAACGCCTTAAATTCCAGGCGAACATTCTGTCGCCCATCACCACGCGCCTGTTGATAGAAAGCGGTCTGGAGCAAGGCATGCATGTGCTGGATCTCGGTAGCGGGCCGGGCGACGTCGCCATGCTGGCGGGCAGGCTTGTCGGGCCGAACGGCAGCGTCACGGGAATCGATCGCAGCCCGGAGGCCGTCGAACTTGCAAACTTCAGAGCCGCGGAAGCGGGGTTGAGAAACGTCAGATTTGAAGTCTGTGATATTCAGGACTTTCAGAGCCCGTCACCTTTCGACTGCGTCGTGGGGCGCTACGTGATGATTCATCAGAGCGATCCGGTCGCCTTCCTGCGTCAGGCGGCAAGCCTGGTCAGGAAAGGAGGAGCACTGGCGCTCCATGAGGTGTTCATGTCGGGGATGTGGATGGAGTCGTTTCCAGATATTCCCATGCTGACCGATGCCGGGCAATTGATCGACGCGGCCTTCGACACCGGTGGCGTGCGCCACGCTACGGCGGCACACATGATCAAACACTTTTCAGAGGCAGGACTGCCCCAACCTGAACTCTTTTGCCAGCGGCACGTTGGCGGGGGCGAGCACGCCTTCATATACCGCTGGGCCGCAGAAACGTTGAAAACCGTTTACCCGCATCTGATCAGTATCGGGCGGGTCACCGCCGACCCGGAATACCTGGAAACGTTTGAAGATCGCTTGAAAGCCGAGGCAATGGCGAGCCATGCGCAGATTTTCGGACCGAACCAGGTCACCGCCTGGGTCAGGTTATGACAACCGGCGCTTGAGAAGAAAAATCGAGGTGCAACGCCTGCGGTCATAATTAATACACATCATGAGTACTAATATCGCAGCCAGTCGAACGGCCCCTGCGCTTCGTGCGCCGGGGCCGTTCTTTTTTAGCTGGCAAGCGGCGTCCAGACCCAGCCTGAACCTGCTCCAACCAGCGCAGAATCCTTGATGTCATCAGGAAAAACGTCATGAACAACTGTTCGATAACGCGCTCCCGTCGATTTCCGGTCACCCGTCTTGCGCTGCTCGTCTCTCTGAACTCAGTGTGCATGTTCAGCCCGCCCAGCCAGGCCGATGAAATCCCTGCGGCACCCGCTGACGAAGCGGCAACGACGCTAGGCACGGTGTCGGTCATCGGGCAGGGCGAGACGCGGCAGGTGCAGCGTGTCACGCAGAAAGATGTCGAGGCCTATTCCGCCGGCACAAGCCCGTTGAAAGTCCTGCAGCGTCTGCCTGGGGTCAATTTCCAGTCCGGCGATCCGCTGGGGCGTGAAGAAGACAGTCAGCGCATCAGCCTGCGCGGATTCGACATGCACCACCTGGGCTACACGCTGGACGGCGTCACGCTGGGCAACATGAGCTTCGGCAACTTCAACGGCCTGAGCATCACCCGGGCGATCATTGCCGAGAACATCAAGGCCAGCGAAGTGGCACCGGGCATCGGATCGTTGGGCACCGCATCGAACAGTGATCTGGGCGGCACCATCCAGTTCACCACGTCCGATCCGGACAAGGAGTTCGGCGCGCGCCTGTCGCAAACGCTGGGCAGCTATGACACCCGCCGCGAATTCATTCGCGTGGACACCGGCGAGTACAACGGCCTGTCGGCCTATGTGTCGGGCGAAAAATATGACGCAGATGCCTGGAAAGGCCATAACAATCCGCAGCAGTCGGACGCGGTGAACGCCAAGGTCAATTACAACTTTGGCGACAACCGCATCAGTTTCTTTCACAGCACCTCATCCCACGATGAGGCCAACCTGCCTTCGTTGTCGCAGAGCATCATTCAGCGACTGGGGTACAACTGGAGCTACTACACGCCGGACTGGACTCGCGCGGTCAATGCCGCCAACGGTATTTACACCGGCGGCGTGACCAGCGCGTCGGATGCCACTTACAACGCCAGCAGCCTGCGCGATGACGAACTGGACATTCTCAATGGCAACTTCTCCCTCACCGACGATCTGGTGCTGGATGCCACGGTCTATCACCATCACGACTCCGGACGGGGCAACTCGTATTACCCTTTCATCTTCACCAGCGGCTCGACGACGGTGCCCAGCAACTCGATCCGCAGCACGGTGTATGGCATCGACCGTACCGGCTTCCAGACGTCGCTCACCTATTACCTGGGCCAACATGAAATCCAGGGCGGCTTCTGGATTCAGTCGAACAAGAACGACATTGCCCGCTACCTGTTCGATACCACCAACGCAACGCCGCAGAACCACATCGTCAAAACCAACGGCCTGCCGTTGGCGGCCACCGTACTGGATCAGAATTACAACGACCTGACCCGACAGTTTTACCTGCGCGACACCTACACCCTGCTCGATGACCGATTGAAGCTCGAGTTCGGCGCCAAGAACACCGTGACCACGTCCACCGCCAGAGGCAAGGGCGGTGGTTACGCCAGCGGTTCGCTGGAAGCGCGGGATCGATTCCTGCCGCAAGCAGGTGCGACGTACAAGCTCGACGACGAGGACGAAGTCTTCACGTCCTACTCTGAGAATATGGCCGCATTCCCCAGCGGCGGCTACAGCCCGTTCTTCACCACGCAGGCCGCCGTCGATGCGCAAAACGGTTTCAAGGACCTCAAACCGGAAACCTCAAAAACCGTTGAACTGGGCGTGCGGCGCAGCACTGCGCTGTATTCGGCTTCGGCGGCGATCTACAGCACGAAATTCGATAACCGTCTGGTGGCCATCACCAATTGCACCGGCATTGTGATCTGCCAGAACGGCGTCGCCAATGTCGGCTCCGTGACCAGCCGGGGCATGGAATTGTCATTCGGCCTGACGCCCGATGAGCACTGGCGCTGGTCCAACTCCCTGTCCTACAACCACAGCACTTACGATGACGACTACGTCAGCGCAGGCAATACGGTAGCGGTGAAGGGCAAGACGGTCGTCGACACGCCAAAGCTGATGTACGCCAGCAACCTGGACTGGAACTGGGAGCACTGGAATGCAGGCTTGCAGGGTAACTACCTCAGCAAGCGCTATTACACCTACACCAACGACTCGAGCGTCAGCGGCTACTGGGTGGCGAACGCCAATCTGGGGTATGACTTCGGCAAACTGGGCGCGGTGAAAGACACGAACCTGTCGCTGAACGTGGTCAACCTGTTCGACAAACGCTACATCTCCACCCTTAACACCGACGCCAGCGCAGCCACCGATCCGTTGGGCAACCTGCAGATTCTGCAGGTCGGTACGCCGCGCAGTGCGTTCGTGACATTGGGCGTGAAGCTCTGAGGCGGCCGCCTTCAGACGAAAAAACGTTCCTTGAGAGGCACCAGCGCTGCGCCGATGGCTGCGGCATCACCATTGGCTTCGCTGAGCAGCAACTGCGGACGCGGTGGCGGTGCCTGATAACGATGCGTACCCCAGAAGGTGGTCGACGCGATCAGACGCCGTCCCAGCGCAGGCGGCAACTGCCCGCCGAACACCACGGCCTGAGGATCGAACATGCCCGCCAGCGCATTGACCAGACGGTCCAGCGTCGGCTGGGTGCGTTTGATCCAGGTTTCGACACCCGGCCAGTCAGGATCGAAGCGCGCGCGCAAGTCCTCGACAGAGTCCACTTCAATGCCATTTGTGTGCAGTTCCTCGACCAGATAACGCAACGCCGGTCGATTGGCCGCTTCCTCATCGGTGTAGAGCGTGATCTCGCCCGCGTTGCCATGACTGCCGAAGTAAGGCTTGCCGTTGATGACCACGCCAGCGCCGAAACCGTAATTGAACGACAGGTAAATGAAGTTGCTGGCCCAGGCCCCTGCGCCCACCAGGCTCTCGCCAATGGCGGCCGTGGTCGCGTTGTTTTCGAGCCAGACTGGCATCTTGAACCGCTCTTCCAGCACGGGCTGCAGATCCATCAACGACCAGTCGCGTAAAGGCTCTGGCGCATTGACCTGACGGTTTTCGAGAAAGAAGCCAGCGATGGCGAAGCCCATGCCCACCACCCGCTCGGGCTCGATGCCGTTGCGCTGCAGGACCCGTTCAATGGTCTTTTGCAGCGTATCCAGCGTGCTGTTACGGCTCAAAGGCGGCGTACGCAGGATTACCTGCTCCAGCACATTGCAGCCCAGATCGGCCACGCAGACCACCGCAGATCCGGTGTTGATCGAAACGCCGATGGAATAGACCGCCTCGTTGACC
>JAAIGE0101241309.1_pt1 | contig 10639 bp, 5 predicted proteins | sample 6487951 | NCBI WGS metagenome assembly JAAIGE01 (sample SAMN13974128, study PRJNA590717) | phyllosphere metagenome | biome: tomato field; feature: multiple bacterial spot infested tomato fields; material: tomato leaves; isolation source: leaves from tomato fields | host: Solanum lycopersicum ... | reverse complement strand
GCGAGATCGAGCAGCTTGTCACGCACCATGTCGCGCAGCTCTTCGCTGATCCGATCGAGCTTGCCGCCACTGCGTGGCTTGACCTGAGCGCGAACTTGCTCGCTACCATCGAGGAACATGCCCGGGTGATGTATGCCGAGCTGCAGCGGCGACATGCCCCTGCCCTCGCCGACCTCGTCGATGCCGTCCGCATCACCGACACAGGCGTCGAGATCAGCCTCAGCACCAGCGCGATTGCTGCCGCCATGCGCGCCAGCCCACATGCGGATGCGCCTGACACCATCACGCTCGGCGTGCCCGCGAGCATCACGCGCTCAGGGCGTGTGCTGCGCCTGGTACATGACAGCAGCGCGCAGCAGGCACCCGACCGTGCGCTGGTGCGCGTGCTCGTGCAGGCGCGTGGCTGGTGGGCGGAGCTGCGCCGCGGCGACATCAGCGCCGCCGAGCTTGCCACGCGCGAGGGTGTCACGCCGAGCTACCTGACGCGCATCGTGCGGCTCGCCTCCCTCGCTCCTGCCGTCACCGACGCCATCCTCAAGGGACGGCAGCGATGCGGTGTCACCGTCAAAACGCTGACGCTGGAAGGTGTGCTGCCGGTCAGGTGGAGCGAGCAGCAGGCGGTGCTGCTAGGCACCTAATCACCAAAGTTCGTATTTTCGAGTGATGTGGCCTCACGGTAAAACAGGATTTACAATCCCCGGATGATGGGTGATCGCAAACGCCAGTTCTACCCGAGCTTATTAATATTTTAAACAGATTGGCTAGCATTTGGATTGGGGCTTGTTTTACAAAAGTAAAGATGTCTGAAATTTAGTTCATGACGGGAAAGCAGATGCATTCAGCACGACGGATCGGCAACGTTGTCATTTTGGGTGGCGGCACCGCGGGCTGGATGACGGCGGCAGCACTCGCGCGCACCTTTGGCGATGCTTTGTCCGTCACACTGTTGGAATCGGAAGAGATCGGCACAGTGGGCGTGGGCGAGGCGACCATCCCGACGATCCATTGGTTCAATCAGATGATCGGTCTGGATGAGGCCGCATTCCTCAGTGCAACCAAGGCAACCTTCAAGCTGGGCATAGAGTTCGTCGATTGGGCAGCACCGGGTCACCGCTACTTCCATCCGTTTGGCTCGTACGGCTTCGCGTTTCCGGGTGTCGCCTTTTATCATCGCTGGCTGAAGGCAAAGGCCGAAGGACTAAATTCACCGCTGTCCGAATTCTCGCTCGCGGCGAGGCTGGCTGCCGAGAACCGCTTTGCCAAACCCGTTGGCGAGGCGCGGTCGATCCTGTCGACGCTCGGTTATGCCTATCACTTCGATGCCGGGCTTTACGCACAACACCTGCGAGGTCTCGCGGAAGCGGCCGGGGTGCGCCGGGTAGAAGGCAAGTTTCAGTCAGTCGAGCAAGATCCGACCACGGGGTTCGTTACTGCAATCTACACTCAGGCGGGCGAGCAGCTATGTGGCGACCTCTTCATAGACTGTTCCGGCTTCCGCGCATTACTGATCGACGGCGTGATGGATGCCTCGTTCGAGGACTGGTCGCATTGGCTTCCGTGCGATCGGGCGATAGCCGTACCATGTGCGCGGACCGGACAAACAACGCCTTACACGCGATCGACCGCGCGCGCAGCGGGATGGCAATGGCGCATTCCACTCCAGCACCGCACCGGCAACGGCTACGTCTACGCGAGCAACTATCTCGGCGATGATGAGGCCGCGTCGACGCTGCTCGGCAATCTCGACGGCGAGGCTCTCGCCGACCCACGCTTTCTACGGTTTACGGCCGGCACGCGCCGCCGGGCATGGGTCGGAAACGTCGTTGCGATCGGGCTAGCGTCCGGTTTCCTGGAGCCGCTTGAATCGACCAGCATACACCTGATCCAGAGCGCGATCGCGAAGTTGCTGGCCTTGTTCCCGGACAAAGACTGCGATCCATTACTCGCCGATCGTTTCAACGCGCTGCTCAATGCGGACATGGACAACATCAAGGATTTCTTGATGCTGCACTACCATGCCACCCGCGACAAAGACGAACCGTTGTGGCAGCATTGCCGCGAGATGCCGCTGCCGGACTCGCTGCGCGAACGCGAGGAGCAATATCGCCGTTCGGGGCGCCTGATGCTCGGCACCGACGAGCTGTTTCGCGAGGCAAGCTGGCTCGCCGTCCTGAATGGCCAAGGGATCGAAGCGACCGATTACAATCCGCTCGCGGACGTTATCGATAGCCAGACAAACCGTGCACAAGTGCAGCAGGTGGCCGACGTCATCGCGCGTGCCGTGCCAACCCTGCCGCGTCACGACGAGGCCTTGGCCCGTATCATCGGACCGTGGTCTTGAACCGACCCGATCTCAGCGCGCGCCTGATCGGAAGCGAGCGGCATCCGATCGTCACGGTCGATGACTTCCATCCCGACCCGACTAGCCTTCGGACCGCTGCGGAAGCTGCCCCCTTCACGCGCGCCTCACGCCACTATCCCGGCATCCGGGGCATTCTACCCGCCGATTATCTCGGCCAGGTCAATCCGGTGATCGCAACCGCGCTGCGCGACGTGTTCGGCTACACGCAGGGCGCACGCCTCCTCGACGCGAGTTTTTCGATCGTGACCGTGCCGCCGGACCAGCTCAGTGTCGCGCAGCGTCTCCCCCACGTCGATGCGGTCGAGCCCGCGCGCATCGCCCTAGTTCACTATCTCAGCTTCGACGATCTCGGCGGAACCGCTTTTTATCGCCACCGCGCGACCGGGTTCGAGGCGATCGATGCCGCACGCTCGCCCCGCTACCTTGCCGAACTCAATCGCGAGCTCGCTCAGCTGCAAACGTTGGCGTCCGCGTATATTACCGGCGACAATGCGCAATTCGAGCAGATCGGCCAGGTCGATGCGCGCTTCAATCGAGCGGTGATCTATCGCAGTCAGATGCTACACAGCGGGGTCATCGCTCCGGGGACGGCGTTGAGCGATGATCCAACAACGGGCCGCCTGACCGTTACCGCTTTCCTGTCGGCGCGCTGACGCGCGCGGCAGGAGGCTGTACCGCCAGATAGACGGTGCTCCACAATTGCGCCGCGTTTGACTCATCGACGTCCCGCTTGCCGGCGCCGAAGGGCAGGACGTGGTAGCGTCCATCGCTAAATGCCCACGACCAAAGCTCCGAACTCTGCACCGCCCGCGTCGCAGTGATCGCACGCCACAGCCGTGCCTGAACTTGCTCGAGGGTCGCGCGGGTCGTGGCGGGCAGATCGGTACGCGCCAGTTGCCGCTCGAGCCCGGCGGCGAACAGCGCCTGCTGCCAGGACCAGACCACCGCACCGTGATAAGCGCTGGGTGCGAACCGATCCTGCACGACCGGATCGGCCAAGGCGGCGTTGGCGACCAGCAACCCGACGTCGGTCATCAGCCCGGCCGGGAATGGTCGCGCGAGCGCGGTGACATAGGTGTCGAGATCGGCTGCTGTCGGCCGCCCGAACAGCAGTTCGAACCCTTCATCTGAATTGATGATGGGCACGGCGCGACCATCCGCATCCAATGCGATCGCGTGAAACGTCAGCGGCTGATCGCCGAGCGCGCCGAGCGCCGGCGCGGCCGGTATCTTCAGGCGATCGGCGTATCGACGAACCAGAGTCGTCGCCTGCGCCGACGGCATCGTCACCCGGAACATCGCGGGCGCGCGCGTTCTCCAGACGTTTGCCATCGGCGTCGCCTGCGCGAACGCGACCCGATCTGCCGCGGTCATGTACGCATCGAGAAATCCCTGCTGGTTAAGTCTCGCAGCCGCCTCAAGCGCCGCGGGGATCAGCACCGCGTTCACGTCATAAGGGAAGCGGCCGCGACCGAGCCCTTCTTCGCTGTCACGCCACTCGCCGGTCATGCGCCCGGCCTTCAACTGCAGCAGGTTCGACGTGCGCGGGTCGGCCGCAAAGGCGCGCGCATGCGTGAGCACGAAGCGGAGATTGCGCATCAACGCCGCACCGGCAGGCTCGGTGACCCCGGGACGTGCGACGATGGGGATCGGACGCGCAAGAAAGGCGCGAGCCGCAGCAGGCTTTGCGTGATCGAGCAGATACGCCGATGCGACCGGCGCAAGCATGTAATCGTCGTCGATCATCGCGTAATCGAGCGTCGGAGCGGCATCATCCCCGCCTGCCGGCTTGCCGGCATCCGCATGCTGCCGCCGGTCGATGATGGCGAATTCGGACAAGCCTTCTTCGTGTGCGACGTCGCCGTCGCTCGCGAGCCGCGACAACACCGCGCTCAGCCCCGCTTCGATTGCGGGTGGTTTCAGTGCCGGCATCAGCAGCCGCAACGACATCAGCGTGTCACGCCCAAAATAGGTGTTGAAGCGCCACGACCCGGCGAGAAACTTCTCCCGGTAGCTGAGGAAGCGCAGCGCATTACGCGCGACGGGATCGTTCGCAGCGCGCGGGCCGAGCAGTTCCGTCTCGGTCAACCCGGTCAGCGGCGCATCACCGGTCGCCGCAACAATGGCCAATCGGATGGGACCGACGTTCGCCACGATCCGACCGTCGCGGATCGAGCCCGCGATTACCTCTACCTCGAGCCGATATCCCGCGGCACCATCAACGCGGTCACGCGACCAGATCAGGCGATTCCGCTCGATGCGGGGTGCGACGGCGACCTCGGGGGGAAACCGCCCGACTGCCTGATAGTCGCGCAGGAACCGCACGTTGGAGAGCACTGCCTGCTTGATCGTGAGCTGCGCGGCATCGATCGCGGCTTCGGCATGAACCCCGTTCAAGCGGCGTCCACGAGGGTCATTCAGCGCGATCGGTTGCGGCGCACGCAGCAGGCGCCACGTCGCGGCGCGCGACAAGGACGTGAACCACAGACCCACGCCGCTGTTGCCGGCGGGAAAAGCGACCAGGATGCGCGGATCGGTGCCGTTCCGCAGCAACAGGTGCGCCGCCACCGGCCCAGCCCGCACGAAAGCGTTGAGGTTGTCACCCTCTTCCACCGTGTAAGCCAACTCGGGCGAGCGAGGGTCGGACGATCCAGCCTGCTGCGCGATCGCGCCGCCGTGACCCGCAACCATCGCCAGCGCTCCTGCCAGGATGCCGTTCGCGATCCGCTTCATGCTTGGTTTCCTCGCAACGAAAAGGGCGCGACGGGCAAGGCCGTCGCGCCCGTAAAGGCTAGTGCTTACACGTCAGAAGCGGAAGGTCAGCGATCCGCCATAGGTCGGCCCCGGAATGCCACGGGCGTAGAAATATCCGTCGGTAACGGCCTGCGTCTGGCCTTGGCGTGGATTGCCTTCGGTCAGGCCGATGACGTCAAACACGTTGTCGGCGTTGAGCGTCAGTTGCACGTTCTCACGCAGGTTCAGGTTCACGCCGACGCTGGTCACCCCGTAATCGGGTAGTGCGACACCGTTGCCGGCATCGGCGAAGATCTTGCCGATGTACTTGTACCGACCATAAACCTCGCCGGCGCCGTTCGGCAGACTGATCGTCGGCGTCACGGTGAACAGCGTCGCCGGCGTCCGTTCGGGACGATTGCCTTCGAAGCCCAATTGCGTCTGGCCGTCGAGCTGGAGATTGACCAGCTTCGGATCCTGGAACACGCCCTGGAAATCGAGCGAGAACCACGTCGTGGGGCGGACCACCGCGTCGACTTCGACACCGTTGGTGCGCAGGTCAGCGTTGATGTTCTGCTGCTGCGACGGATTGGCCGGATTGGCAAAATTGTAGTTCTGGTTGCGGAAGTTGGTTCGGAACACGGTCGCCGACCCTGAGAACAGGCGACCATATTGGTATCGGACACCCGCCTCGTACAATTCGATCGTCGTGATTGGATCGGTGTTGTTGGTCTGGAAACCGTTCGCGTAACGCGCGTAGATCGCGAAGTTCGGCGTGAAGCTGTAGTTCGCGCCGACCGTGTAGGCCGCCTTCTGCCGCAGCTGCCGGTTCTGCGACAGCACGCCGTTGTACGCGTTGCCGACGTTGCGGATCACGCCCACCACGCCGGCCTGCACCGGCTGGTCGTTCGCCAGCGTGCCGCCGTCGCGCGCCGTGGCGGAGTCGCTTTCCCACCGCACGCCGCCGTCGATCCGCAGATCGCCGATCGCGAGCTCGTCGTTGGCGTAGAGCGAGACACTGTCGTCGAGCCGCTGGCGAATGCCTGCGCCCCAGTCGCCGTACGACACCAGGCCGTTGTCGCTGAGCGTGCCGACCACGTTGTTGTTCGTATCCAGCGCGACGATGTCGTAGATGTCGCTGTTGGTGCGCACGTCGTTGACGACGCTGGCGGTCGCCGACTGGTCCTGCGACCGCTTGACGTTATAGTACATGACGCCGGCGGTCAGCGAGTTCTTGAAGCTGCCGCTCTCGAACTCCCAACGGGCGCCGACGTTCGCGCCAAAGTCGCGCCCATCGATGTAATCGTGGTTGAGCGTGGTGCGCTGCAGGAAGCCGTTGTTGTTCAACGCCGCTAGCGCGTCGGTCTGGTTCGAACCGAGCAGCACGCCGGTGCGCAGGTTCTTGATGCCGAACCGCACGGTCTGCGGGAATGCCGCGCGTCCCGCGGTCAGCAGATCGTTGATCGGCGAACCTGCACCCGGCGTCAGATAGTTGACGGCGCTGGTGAGACCGGCGTTGCCGGTGCCCGAGCCGGGGAAGAGCCCGTTGAAGTCGTACGAATATTTGAGATAGCGCGCCTTGGCAAACAGATCGATCGAGTCGGTCAGCGGCTTTTCAAAATCGACACGGATCTGCGCGGTCTTGTTCTTGATCCCGTCACGGTAGCGGAATGGGCGAAAACCGCTGGGATGCGCGAAGGTCGAGACGGGAACCGCGATGTTGGTGAACGCGTCGCCGCCAACGTTCCCGAACTGAGTGTCGAGGCTGGGAATGCCGGCAGGCTCGCCATTGGTGAAGCGGTATGGCTGATCGGCGTAATAGGCGTTCTCGACGTCGCCGCCCTTCGCGGTCACGCGCAGGAAGCCGCCCCCGTCGAATCGGTATTCGAGTGCGCCCTTGAGGCGCCAGCCCTGATAGTCGAACGGATTGTCACGCACTCCCGGCGATGATTGAACATAGCCGCCGAGGCTGAACGCCAGGTTTTCGGCCAAGGGTTGCGAATAATAGAAATCGCCGCGCTTCAGCCCGTAATTGTACGCGGTGACCCGCGCCGCACCTTCGGCCTCGTTGAAGTTGATACGGCGCGAGATGAAGTTGATCGTCGCGCCTGCACCATTGACGGTCAGCACGCCCGACGAGCCGCCCTTGACGGCCTCGAGCCGGTCGATCGTCAGATCCTGATCGAAGAAGAAGTCGGCGCCACCACCGCCGTACAGGATCGGCATGCCGTCCTCTTCGAGCTGGACGAAGCGCTGCCCGCCGCCTTGCAGGCCGCGGACCGAGTAGTTGTTCGACACGGCACCGGCCGTACCCTCGACAAAGATACCGGGCACCAGTTCGAGCAGTTCGGCGGTGCTGCGCGGTGCCTTGCGGTCGATCGCGTCGCGATCGGCGTAGGTGATGTCGGCCGAGGAGGTGATCAGCGGACGGTCACGCGACGTGGTGCCGGTAACGACGATGTCCTGCATGTCCGCGTTGCTGTCGGCGGGATCCTCGCTCGTCTGCGCGGGCGCAGGCGACTGCGACGGCGTATCGCCCGGCACGGTCTGCGCCCAGGCATTCGCGCCCGGCATGATCGCCGCACTGGCGAGCAGCGCCGCTCGCACGGCGGCGCGGTTGAAACCGATCATGATCCTCTCCCCTCGGCTCGACTTCGGAGCCGTGATCCTGTTGGCTGCGGGCGTTAATCCCCTCGATACACACCCGCAATGGCCATATTCTGCTTACGTGATCGAAGGCCTCCAGGCGTTGCAGAAGTGTCACGACGAGCCGTCGTGTTGCCGTGATCAAGGATGGTATCGGTTCTGACGATGGCGCAGCCAGGGTGCAGTAGCAGTGCTTGCGGCCGGGGATGGTCGGCAGGTAACTTCCATGCAGCGGCAGCTTGGTCAATGGTACGCGATAAGCGATGAAGGTAGGAGCGAAGCGCATGGATGACGGCTTGCTCGATCGCCGCATGCTCCTGACCGCAACGCTAGGGCTGGCTGCGGGCATGACGTTTCCGGCTGCCGCACGGACGGCGAGTGAGCGGATCGACGCGTTGCTGGCGCGCATGACCATCGAGGAGAAAGCGGGTCAGCTCAGTTGCTTCAATGACGATGTCCGCCCCGTCGACGCCGTGTTCAACCCGGTCGTCAACCCGCGCAGCGCGGCGGCCATGCTGGCCGAGGTGCGCGCAGGCCGCGTGGGTATGTTGTTCAACGGCTACGGCGTCGCCGGAGCCAGGAAGGCGCAAGAGGCGGCGCTGGCCAGTCGCCTGGGCATCCCGCTGGTCTTCGCCGCCGACGTGATCCACGGCTGCCGTACCACCTTCCCGATCCCGCTCGCCGAGGCTGCCGCCTTCGATCCCGACCTGTCGGAGCGGGCGTGTCGCGCGATCGCGCGTGAGGCGAGCGCGGCAGGGCTCCACTGGACCTTTGCTCCGGTCGTCGACATCGCCCGCGATCAGCGCTGGGGGCGCGTCGCGGAGGGTGCCGGGGAGGACTTGTTGCTCAACCGGCTGCTCGCAGCCGCGCGCGTTCGCGGCTTTCAGGGCGACGACCTGCGGGCGAACGATGCACTGCTTGCCACCGCAAAGCATTTCGCGGGCTACTCGGCCGTGACGGGCGGCATGGAATACGGCGCTGTCGACATGAGCGAAGCAACGCTGCGCGAACTATTCCTTCCACCGTTCGCTGCAGCATTCAAGGCGGGGGCCGGGGCGACCATCGCGTCGTTCACGACGCTGAACGGCATACCGGTGACGGCCAATCACTGGCTGCTCACCCGCGTGCTTCGCGAGGAGATGGGTTTCACCGGCGTGTGTGTGTCGGATTACGACGCAGACCGTGAGTTGGTCGCGCACGGCGTGGCCGAGAACGAGGCCGACGCTGCCAAGCTGGCCATCACTGCTGGGATCGACATGTCGATGCAGAGTGGTCTGTACAACCGCCATCTGCCCGCGCTCGTTGCGGCTGGCCGGGTGCCGATGAGCATGATTGATCGCTCGGTTCGGCGCGTGCTCGCCCTCAAGGAAGCGCTGGGGCTATTCGACAATCCCTTTCGCTCGCTTGACGTTCGTGTCGAGCGCCGCGCGGTGAAGCGGGAGGCCACCCAGAAACTGGCTCGTGACGTGGCGACCCGTGCGATCGTCCTTTTGCGCAACGACGGCGATCTGCTGCCGCTGCCTCGAAGAGACACGCGCATCGCGCTCATCGGTCCGTTCGCTGCAGACCGCGCTAACACGGGGGGACCGTGGACGTTTGCCGGACGCACGCAAGATGCGATCAGCATCGAAGCCGGTATCCGAGCGCTGCTCGCGGACCCAGATGCACTCACGGTAGAGCCCGGGTGCGCGATCGAGGCCGCAATCCCCGGCGGTATCGAGCGCGCGGTGGCGTTGGCGCGCGCGAGCGACGTCGTCCTGCTCGCAATTGGTGAGAGCGCGGCGATGTCTGGCGAGGGCAACAGCCGTGTCTCAATCACGGTGCCGGCGCCCCAGCAGGCGCTCGCCGAAGCGTTGGCAGCAACGGGTAAGCCGATTGTCGTCCTGCTGCGCCACGGTCGCGCCTTGGCGCTCGAAGGAGCTATCCGGGATGCTTCAGCGCTGCTTGCCACATGGTTCTTGGGCGAGCAAACCGGTACGGCCATCGCCGACATTCTTTTCGGCGTCTGTGAACCCACAGGCCGGCTGCCCGTGAGCTTCCCATTTTCAACTGGGCAACAACCGTGGTCTTACGATCGTCCGGCGACTGGTCGCCCAGCACCGGCAAGTCAGCCGATGGAAGGCGGCCGCAGTCATTGGCGAGACGCGCCTGATCGCGCATTGTACGCGTTCGGCTCAGGCCTGTCGTATACGCGCTTCACGCTTTCGAACGTCAAGGCTCCGGCAGAAGTTTTGCACGACCAACCGCTTGTCATTCAGGCAGAAGTGACAAACACCGGGACAAGACCGGGAACAGCCTTTGTTCGCACCGACCTACATATCCGCATAGGTGAGGCTTCTCCAATCCGGCGCATGGCTGGATTCACGCACGTTCACGTCGAACCAAAGAAATCGGCTATCGCTAACGTCCTTATTCCGTTAGACAGAATCCATTATACTATATCAGCTCCAAGAGGCGATCACAGTCGTGATCTTAAAATAACGGTTATGCTAAACGGACTTGATAAGTATAGCGCCGATATTACCGTTAGTAATCATTAGATTACTGGTGAGCTACATTACAGCGAGAAGTTAATTTAGCCCGTGAGTTGCGTGGACCTCCGAAGATAAGTACCAGTCACCTATGCTCAGCTTCTTGGAAGAGCATAGGCTAGGGTATAATCGCCGTAGCGGGTACCCAGCGCACCGTGCCCGCCAGCGGTTATTACGACGTACTGCCGCCCGTCGCGCCCGCGATAGGTCATTGGCGTCGCCTGCGCTCCTGCTGGCAGCCGCGTCTTCCATACGACCTTTCCTGTGTTGAGATCAAAGGCGCGCAGATACTGGTCGGTCGTCGCGCCGATGAACGCGAGCCCGCCCGCGGTGATGATCGAGCCGCCAAGATTGGGCACGCCGGTCG
>JAAIGE0100475772.1_pt1 | contig 10644 bp, 11 predicted proteins | sample 6487951 | NCBI WGS metagenome assembly JAAIGE01 (sample SAMN13974128, study PRJNA590717) | phyllosphere metagenome | biome: tomato field; feature: multiple bacterial spot infested tomato fields; material: tomato leaves; isolation source: leaves from tomato fields | host: Solanum lycopersicum ... | reverse complement strand
GTCTGTTCGATTCTTCTGGATTTAAAGCCTTTTTTGCTCAATCTTTCGTAGATTTTTTGTGCGTTTGCTTCATTTCTGAAAGCTCCGGCAACAATATGGTACGCCATTTTTTCTTCCTTAACGGTCAATTTCACGGCTGGAAGCGGATTTTCAATAAAGAATGTAGCTTCCTGAATTTTATTTTCCACTTTTTCCTGCACTGATTTTTCAACCATCAGTTGTTGTTCAGAAGCAAGGTTGTTTTGGTAATCGTTATAATAATTGTTTCCAAAAAATCCCGCAGCGCCAAGTCCCAGGACAAAAATCGCAGCATATTTAAGATATGAATTCTTTCTTCTTTCTGGAGTAAAGGCAATCGGAGCTTTTTCTTCCAGAGCTTCCACTTGTGCTGCATAAACTTCTCTCTGGATTTTTGGCGAAACAAAAGTGCTTAATCCAAAAGAATCAGTCAGGTAATTCATGCTGTCGAATGATTCAAAAACCAAATTGCTTTCTGAATTTACAGTAAATTGCCCGATGTTTTTTACTTGCAACGTTTGGTTTTGCTGCAGTTCATATTTCCACTTTAAAACTTCAGTCTCGATGTTTTTTACCGCATCTTCATACGTGATTTTTTCAGCTTGAGAAATGTGGTTAGCCAGCAATCCGTCGTTGTTTTTCAAATGAAAATTAAAGGAAACGACTTTCCTTGGCGGATAAAAAGACGCCGCATTTTCGTTCAGACGAGCTGACTGGATTTCGGTTAAAAAGGCGCCGAAACCAGGTACCGAAACGCATTGGTATCTGTATAAAAGTTGTGATATGTGGTGTTCCATCTTCATAGAAACAAAGTTAGCCAATCATCAGTCAAGGCAAAATTTTATCAACAAATTTTATTAACAATTTGAAAAAAAGTCTTTTCTTTGACATTCAATTATTTGCCATGCACGAAGAAGAATTATTTTACCTGTTGGCCTTGCAAAAGGTGGATTTGGTGGGCGATATCGTCGCTAAAAAACTGCTGAATCATTTTGGAAACGCAAAAAATGTGTTCCAATCTAACGCTTCAAAACTGTCAAGCATCGACGGGATCGGGAGCATTCTCATTAAAAATCTTAAAGACAAAACGGTTTTTGAAAAAGCGGAAAAAGAACTCCAATTTATCAAAGAAAACCATATCGACACGCTGTTTTTTCAGGATGAAAATTATCCGGACAAATTAAAACATTGTATCGACGGACCGGTGTTGCTTTTCTCGTCTGGAAATATGGATTTAAAAAACCGAAAAGTCATCAGCATTGTTGGCACGCGCCAAATTACTTCTTACGGCATGGAATGTTGCAAAAAGCTGATTGCCGATTTGGCTCCGCTGAATCCGGTTATCGTCAGCGGTTTTGCCTACGGCGTGGATATTGTCGCACATCAAGCGGCGATGGAAAACAATCTGCAAACGATTGGTGTTGTCGCGCACGGATTGAACCAAATTTATCCAAAAGTACACACGAAATACGTTGCAAAAATGGAGGAAAACGGCGGGTTCCTGACCGACTTCTGGAGTTCATCCAATCCAGATAAGGAAAACTTTGTAAAACGAAACCGTATTGTTGCCGGAATGTCTGAAGCTACGATTGTCATTGAATCTGCGGATAAAGGCGGTTCTCTGATTACGGCAAATATGGCGGTGGATTACAATCGCGACGTCTTTGCTTTTCCTGGAAGAGCGACAGACAAATACAGCCAAGGATGCAACAATCTGATTAAGACGCAAAAAGCCAATCTGATGACGTCTGCGGCCGATTTGATTTACATGCTCAACTGGGATTTAGAATCTGAGAATCCAAAGCCCGTGCAAAAACAACTGTTTGTGGAATTAGACCATGACGAGCAAAAAATCTACGATTATTTATTGAAATCGGGGAAGGAGCTTTTAGATATCATTGCTTTGGAATGTGAATTTCCGGTATATAGAATTTCTTCGATTCTTTTAAATATGGAATTGAAAGGCGTGATTCGGCCTTTGCCTGGGAAATTGTTTGAGGCAATTTAAAAATAAAAAATCCCAAGCTTTCACTTGGGATTCATTGTTAATATCCTAGTTTTTGTCTTACTCTTTGCAAAACTTCATTGGCTTTTTCACTTGCTTTTGCAGCGCCTTGAAGCAATAATTTGTCCACTTCGTGTTTGTTGTTCATATAATACGTGTACTTTTCTCTTTCCACTTTGAATTTTTCGATAATCAACTCAAAAAGCGCTTGCTTGGCGTGTCCCCAACCAAAATCTCTGTTGACGTTTTTATACTTCTCCGTCATTTCTGCCAACTGACTTTCTGTGGCAAGCAGTTTATAGATAGCAAAAATCTTGCAGCTTTCGGTATCCTTTGGGTCTTCTAACGGCGTACTGTCGGTTTCAATGGACATGACTTGTTTGCGCAATGCCTTATCTTCCAAGAAAATATTGATGATGTTATTGGCAGATTTGCTCATTTTTCCGCCGTTTGTTCCCGGAACATATTTGGTGTCTTCCTGAGTATAGGATTCTGGCAAAACAAAAGTTTCTCCCATTTGGTTGTTGAACCTTGCCGCCACGTCGCGCGTGATTTCGATGTGCTGCAATTGGTCTTTCCCAACCGGAACAAATTCGGCGTCATATAAAAGAATATCGGCAGCCATCAACATTGGATACGTAAATAATCCGGCGTTAACATCAGAAAGTCTGTCGGCTTTGTCCTTGAACGAATGCGCCAAGGTCAATCTTTGGAATGGAAAAAAACAGCTCAGATACCAAGATAATTCGGTCGTTTGAGGTACATCGCTTTGGCGATAAAAAATTACTTTTTCAACATCAAGTCCGCAGGCAAGCCATGTGGAAGCCGTGCTATACGTGTTCTCACGCAAAGTTTCTCCATCTTTGATTTGCGTAATCGAGTGCAAATCAGCGATAAAAAGATACGACTGGTTTTCGGGCTTGTTTGATAATTCAATAGCTGGAAAAATTGCTCCGAGAAGATTTCCCAAATGTGGCGTTCCTGTGCTTTGAATTCCTGTTAAGATTTTTGACATTTTTTAAATTGTATTTATACGGAGGCTCAATATCCGCATTTTTCTTATAATTGTAGCAAAGATAAATCTTTTACAAAAAAGTAAGCTTTGAATTCTTACATTTGGAAAACAAATTTAAAAATCCAAGTTTCAATCCTCGGAAGTTTAGTTATACAAATCTATATGCGGTTTTTTAAAATTATTTTTTGGGTTCTTTGGCGAATTTGGTTCTATTTTTTAATGGGGCTTCCGATAATCCTGATGCTTCCGTTTTTGGTGATTTCCATCTTGAAGGAAAAATGGTATCCTTATTTCTTTGTGATGGCAAGAATTTGGGCAAAAGTCATTCTCTTTGGCATGGGATTTTACTACAAAGTCGAGCGCGAGCAGGAACTGGAACCGGGAAAAAGTTATATGCTGGTTTCCAATCACACGTCAATGACAGACATCATGCTGATGCTGGCCGTGGTTCGAAATCCGTTTGTTTTTGTGGGTAAAGTGGAACTGGCGAAGATTCCGTTGTTCGGGTTTTTCTACAAACGGACTTGTATTTTAGTCGATAGAAAGAGTTCAAAAAGCCGAATGGAAGTTTTTGAAAGAGCGCAGAAAAGATTGTCGCAAGGGCTGAGCATCTGCATTTTTCCAGAAGGCGGCGTTCCTGATGACGAATCCATTTTGTTAGATGAATTTAAAGATGGTGCGTTTCGATTGGCTTTGGAACACCAAATTCCGATTGTACCAATCACTTTCGCCGATAACAAAAAGCGATTTTCGTATACATTTTTAAGCGGAAGTCCAGGAATTATGCGCGCCAAAGTACATGAATTTGTGGACACGACGGGTAAAAATGTATCGGATAAAAAAGATATCAAGGAAATCAGGGAGAAAGTTCGGGATATTATTCACGAGCAATTGCTGAAATTTTTAAAATAAAAAAAGCGCCTAACCAGGGCGCTTTTTTCGTCATTAACGTATAAATGACCTACTTAACTAATTTTAAAACTATAATAAACTAACTAAATCGTATTAAAAACTAAAACTTAATCCAGAGTAAATCCCGATGAAATAAGGCTTGAAACCACCGTCGTTATTGCTGAAGGTATTCAACTGGTATTTGAATTTGGGCTCCACATTTGCTTGGAATGACTTCCAAAATTTATATTTGAATCCAAGTCCGATGTTAGAAGAAAATGAAATATCGTTCAGGTTTTCTGCACTTCCCGCGGAAGTCGTAAATCCGCTTGAAACCACGGAAAGATTGTTTTCACTCAAGAAAAGCGTACTCATTCCGCCGATGACTTCAATTCCAAATTTTCTGTCCAACAGCTTGTATGAAATCTCTAAAGGCACCTCGATGAAACCCATCTTTTGGTTCAGATGACCCACGTTTTTTCCGGGAACATTGTCTAAAGAAATTACATTTGCCGCCGTATTGTCTTCGATGATAATTGGGCTTCCTTTTGCCTGGAAAGTATTTGCGCTTCGGGCAGACGCATCTGATAATCCGGGATAGTACACGATATTATTGGTGTTATATCCAAGCGTCAACTTATTCACGCCGCCTCGAACGGCCCATTTTTTTGACAAGGCATAATTCACACCCACACCGTAGCTTATATTTCGTTCATACTCTTTGCCGTTGTCTGAAAATTCGTCTGAAATTGGAGAACCACTGGAAGCAGAGCTAAAATAAATAGGCGCAACATTTGATGTAATTTGCCACCTATCCATTTTAGTTTCTGTAACCAATTCTTTTTCTTTTTCTTGTTGTTTCAGCAATTCTTCCAGCGCATTTGGAGCAACAGTAGCAACAGCTGTTGAATCCTTTTTTTGTTCTTCGATTGCTTTGGTATCAAGAGCAATCTGGGTATTTGAATCTTTTTTTATAATCGATTTAGTGTCAGAAACCGATATTTTTTCTTGACCGTTGGTTCTGTTTTCTGAAGCATTTGTTTTGTTTGCACTGCCGTTTTCTTGATTGGCCAAAGCATTATTATTAACATTCTGGTTTTCGGAAACAGCCGTTTTGCTTCGGTTTTGATTGGAATCAGAATTGGCAATTGCGTTGTTTTCTGAGCCTAATTTTTGTGCTTTATTTTCAGTGTTTGTTTTGTTTTTCTGAGTAGTCGCGACTGCATTATTTTTGGTGCCAATAACTGATTTGTTAGAAGAGTTGGTCGCATTTCCAGAAGAATTGATATTATTTTCCTGACTGGCAACTGCGTTATCTTTTATGCTTTTTCTCTGTGAAGGCGATTTTGTTTTTAAATTTTGATTGAAACCAGAATTGCTTTCTCCGCTGGATTCTTCTGTTGTAATTGCACTTTCTGAACCCTTATTTTGACCCTCGGTATTTCCTGCATCGGTAACTACTTGATTGTTCTGTACTGGATTTTTTGTGGGAACCATGCCGCTTCCGTTGTTTTCTGAATCGGTATTTTCTTGGTTCACCACTCCATTATTTGGATTGGTTTCAGGAGCATCATTTAAAATTCCATACCCAATGAGCGCGCCCACGAGCAACAATGCGGCAACGCCCGAAAGACGAAACCAGATGGGTACGACTTTGCGCCTTTTTTTCTTTTGAAGTTCTTCTTCAATATTGTCCCAAACTTTCTGCGACGGAATCGCTTCAAAGTCCTTGAACTTTTCTTGAAAAAGCCTTTCTATATTTTTTTTCTCACTCATTTTGCTACTGTAAAGTTTCCGTTTCCGGTTTGAGCTTCTATTTTTTCTTTTAAAATCATTTTTGCGCGAGCAAGATTTGATTTTGTCGTTCCGGTGGTGATTTCCAGCATTTCGGCAATTTCCTTGTGAGAATAGCCGTCCATGACATATAAATTAAAAACCAGCCGGTATCTGTCTGGCAATTCTTGAATGATTTTCATCAAAAATTCAAGCGATATGTTTTCATCGTCGATTTCGACATCTGCCTCATCGGGAATATTGTCATTGATGATTTCAAAAACGGTGTTTCCCCGATATTTTTGCAACACATTGTTGACCATTACCCTTTTTGCCCAGCCTTCAAAAGAACCTTTAAAATTGAACTGCCCGATTTTCTTGAAAATAATTAAAAATCCGTCCTGAAGATTATCTTCGGCTTCGGCATAATTTCGCGAATACTTCAAGCAGACACTGAACAATTTTGGAGAAAGCAACTTATATAATTGTTCTTGAGCTTTAGTATCGTTATGACTGCAATCATGTATGAGCTGATCTAAACTCAATGTCTTATTTTATAAGTTAATTATTGGGGAACTACCGGTACTTCGTATTCTAAAAATGTATTTTGTCCAGATGCGTCTGTGCCTTTGAAAAATTTAAAAAGGTAAGGGCCTTCGCCAGATACATAAAAATTAAACGAAGCTTCCAGCACCTCATTTTCTAAAGGTTCGCAGGTTTGATCTGTTAAAACCACCATCTGCAAAGCCACAGTTCTGGTATTCAAAGCTCTTTCATAATAAAAGCCGTCATAATAATGGCAGGTCGTTGGGCGGTTATAATATACCTTAATTTCTTTTGTCTCTCCATAGACGAAGGAAGTTGGGATACTTACAGAATCAATTTTTGCAAATTCAAACGTATAGTTAGTGCTGTCATCATTTACATCACAAGAAGCAAACGTGAAAGCGGCAACAGCAGTAAGGATTAAAAGGGTAACAAACTTTTTCATTGGTATTTAAATATTTTATGCTTTTTTGATAGATGCAGGCTTATTGGAAAGGTTGCGTTTGGATAAAAAAAAACCCGAAAATATTTTCGGGTTAGTTTATTAAGCGTTTTGCTCTTTAATCAAAGATTTGATTTTTTGTTCTAATTCGTCGGCCATTTCTGGATTGTCTTTTATCAAAGACTTAACAGCATCACGACCTTGCCCCAGTTTTGTCTCGCCGTAGCTGAACCAAGAACCTGATTTTTTCACAACTTCAAATTCTACGGCCAAATCTAAGATTTCTCCCGTTTTTGAAACGCCTTCGCCATACATGATGTCAAATTCTGCCGTTTTAAAAGGCGGCGCGACTTTATTTTTGACAACTTTCACTTTCGTTCTGTTACCAATCACGTTTTCGCCGTCCTTGATTTGAGTCGATCTTCTGATATCCAAACGAACCGAAGCATAAAACTTCAAGGCGTTACCACCCGTCGTGGTTTCTGGATTACCAAACATCACCCCAATTTTCTCTCTCAACTGGTTGATGAAGAAAACCGTACAATTTGTCTTGCTGATCGTTCCAGTCAATTTTCTCAAAGCCTGAGACATCAATCTAGCGTGAAGACCCATTTTTGAATCTCCCATTTCGCCTTCAATCTCACTTTTTGGAGTCAACGCCGCAACAGAGTCGACTACCACAATATCAATCGCTCCTGAACGAATCAAGTTTTCTGCAATTTCTAAAGCTTGCTCACCATTATCGGGTTGAGAAATAATTAAATTTTCAACATCCACGTTTAATTTTTCGGCATAACTTCTGTCAAAAGCGTGTTCTGCGTCAATAAAAGCAGCAATTCCACCCGCCTTTTGAGCTTCTGCAATAGCGTGCAATGTAAGAGTTGTTTTACCTGAAGATTCCGGACCATAAATTTCTATGATTCTACCTTTTGGGTAACCGTTCACTCCAAGGGCCAAATCTAAGCCTAACGAACCTGAAGAAATAGATTCCACTTCTTCCACAGCTCTGTCTCCCAGTTTCATTACGGTTCCTTTTCCGTACGTTTTATCTAATTTGTCAAGCGTTAATTGAAGCGCTTTTAACTTAGCATCTTTCTCTGAACTCATTTTTTCTTTCATTATAAATTGGCACTTATTTTTGGTAAAAATAGTTCTTTTTTTTCATCTTTCAACACCCATTTTCATCCTAAAAAAATCGTATATTACTTTTAAAATTAACAAAAATATAATTCTTACTTTTGCAAAGAATTTTTTGATTATGGAAAAGCTTATTTCATACCCCATTTCAGTGGTATATTATCTGGTTTTTGGATTTTTTCTTGCCGTTTTTCATCCAATACAATGGATTTGTTTTAACCTTTTTGGATACCAAGCACATAAAAAAAGTGTGGATTATCTAAATTTCTTTTTATTGAGAACCACGCATTTGCTTGGCACCACTTACAAGGTAGAAGGGCGAGAGTTAATCCCAAAAGGCGTTCCCGTAATTTTTGTGGCAAACCACCAGAGCATGTATGATATTGTGGCTATGATTTGGTTTTTCAGAAAAGCGCATCCAAAATTTGTAAGCAAAAAAGAATTGGGCAGTGGAATTCCTAGTGTTTCTTATAATTTAAGACATGGAGGTTCCGTTTTGATTGATAGAAAAGACCCAAAGCAAGCCATCCCCACGATTAAAGGACTAGGCGAATACATCGAAAAACACAAAAGGGCTGCGGTAATTTTTCCGGAAGGCACGCGAAGTAAAAATGGACAGCCAAAAGAATTTGCGCAGACCGGTTTAAAAATATTATGTAAGAATGCTCCGTCAGCAATGGTGGTGCCCGTGAGTATCAACAATTCTTGGAAAATTGTTAAATATGGCTTTTTCCCTGCAGGTTTAGGAAATCGTCTTACCTTTACCGTTCATAAGCCAATTTCAGTGGCACAAATTCCTTTTGAAGAATTAATGAAAGAGGCCGAAAAAGCGGTAGTTGAAGGAATAAAAAAATAATAAATATGTCTATAAAAAACATGCGTCTGGAAGTTATGCAATTTCTGGAGAAGAACATTGACACGTTTGTTGACCAGTATTTAATCCCTGTGGAGAAAATCTGGCAGCCAACGGATCTTTTGCCTGATTCTCAGAATGAAACTTTCTTTGAAGACGTAAAAGAATTAAGAGAAATCGCTAAAGAATTGCCTTATGATTTTTGGGTAACCTTAGTGGGAGATACGATTACAGAAGAAGCCTTGCCAACATACGAGTCATGGTTAATGGATGTGGAAGGTGTGAACCAAGTGGATAACATCGGAAACGGTTGGTCAAAATGGATCAGAAACTGGACGGGCGAGGAAAACCGCCACGGCGATGTCTTGAACAAATATCTTTACCTTTCTGGGCGCGTGAACATGCGTGAAATCGAGATGACGACACAGCATTTGATCAGCGACGGATTTGACATTGGAACAGGCAGAGATCCTTATAAAAACTTTGTGTACACGAGCTTTCAGGAATTGGCGACTTATGTTTCGCACAATAGAGTGGCGCAAATTGCAAAAAAACACGGCGATAACAAATTGTCAAAAATGTGCAAGCTGATTGCTGGAGACGAAATGCGCCACCACCATGCATATTCAGAATTCGTGAACAGAATTTTTCAAGTGGATCCAAGCGAGATGATGCTTGCTTTTCAATACATGATGAAGCAAAAAATCGTGATGCCCGCGCAATTCTTGAGAGAATCTGGTGAAAAAATCAGTTCTGCTTTTGAATTATTTTCGGATTCCGCACAAAGAATCGGAGTATATACCGCCAATGATTACGTGGACATCATGCAGAAATTAATTGACAAATGGGAAATTGCAAAAATCAGCGGATTGACAGATGAAGCCGAAAAAGCAAGAGATTACCTGATGAAATTGCCAGCAAGAATGGCTAAAATCTCGGAAAGAATCGTAATTCCTGCAGAATCGCACATTTTTAAATGGGTCGAGCCTGCCACTTTGAAATCATAAAATAACCGAAATCCTTTCTTCACCGAAAGGATTTTTTTCTTCCTAATTATGAATACAGCCTTAATTGAAAATACGATTTCCTTCGTAAAAAAAGAATTACAGAATGCCGAAGGAGGCCACGATTGGTTCCACATCGAAAGAGTTTATAACAACGCATTAAATATTTCTAAAGAAGAAAATTGCGATGAAACCGTTGTCGCGCTAGGCGCTTTACTGCACGATATAGCCGACAGCAAATTCCACAACGGAGACGAAACGGTTGGACCAAGAGTGGCCCGAGAATTTTTAGAAAGCCAAAATGTTTCCGAAAAAATTATCATTCATGTCATCAATATCATCGAGAATATTTCGTTCAAAGGAGGGAATTTTGAGCGCAAGTTTTCTTCCATCGAATTGGATATCGTGCAAGATGCAGACCGTTTGGATGCCATTGGAGCCATCGGGATTGCGAGATGTTTCAATTATGGCGGATTTAAAAACAGGCCGTTGTACAATCCAGAAATTGCCGTAAATAGGAATATGTCAAAAGAAGAATATAAAAATTCAGTGTCGCCGACAATAAATCATTTCTACGAAAAGTTATTGTTGCTGAAAGACAAGATGAATACCGAATCTGGAAGGAAAATTGCCGAAGAACGACACAATTATATGGAAGGTTTTCTAGAGCAGTTTTTTGCGGAGTGTGAAGGAAGATTATAGTTATTTTTTGAGTAAATCGATGTAATTTTTAGCAATATCAGTAACTAAACCTGCATCGTCGCTTTGTGAGAGATTTCCAAGAACAACGACTACTAATTTTGATTTCGGATAAATGTACATCCAGCCTCTGGCACCAATTGCATTGCCTCCGTGACCATAAAAGAAATTCCCGTTTTTATCGATATACGTTTGAAAGCCAATTCCGTAATGCGTTTTTTTATTGTTTTTTAATCTTTGAGAAGTAATTAATTCTACAAG
>JAAIGE0101427802.1_pt1 | contig 10650 bp, 8 predicted proteins | sample 6487951 | NCBI WGS metagenome assembly JAAIGE01 (sample SAMN13974128, study PRJNA590717) | phyllosphere metagenome | biome: tomato field; feature: multiple bacterial spot infested tomato fields; material: tomato leaves; isolation source: leaves from tomato fields | host: Solanum lycopersicum ... | reverse complement strand
CTGACCCTCAAGTCGCCGCGTGACGCCATCGCTGCAGGCATTCTGCTCTGTCCGGAAGACCGCAAGAAAGAAGGCATCGTGCCGCTCTCCAGCGTCGCCGAAAACATCAATATCGGTGCCCGTCCACGGCATGTCAGCCTTGGTTGCCTGATTCAGGGGCGCTGGGAGCGTGACAACGCGAAGGGCCAGATCCAGGCCATGAACGTCAAGACGCCATCGCCCGAACAGCAGATCATGTACCTGTCCGGCGGTAACCAGCAGAAAGCCATTCTGGGTCGCTGGCTGTCGATGCCGATGAAAGTGCTGCTGTTGGACGAGCCGACCCGCGGCATCGACATTGGTGCCAAATCCGAGATCTACCAGATCATTCACAATCTCGCGGCCGATGGCATTGCCGTGATTGTGGTGTCCAGTGACCTGATGGAAGTAATGGGTATTTCCGACCGAATTCTGGTGATGAGCGAAGGTGCTATCACCGGTGAACTGAACCGCGACGAGGCTGAAGAGCCGCGTCTCCTGCAACTGGCTCTGCCACGCACGCGCGGCTGAACAACTGGTCTCTGACCATGAACAATAAAAAAGAGGTGCGTATGTCTACCGAATCCAGCCTGCGGGCTCCCCGTCAGGGCTTGAACCTGCGCCGTTTTGCCGATGAGTGGGTCATGCTGCTGGCCGCCGTGGGCATCTTCCTGCTCTGCGCAGTGTTCATCGACAACTTCATGTCGCCCTTGAACATGCGCGGCCTGGGTCTGGCGATTTCCACCGTGGGCATCGCCGCATGCACCATGCTCTATTGTCTGGCGTCCGGCCACTTCGACCTGTCGATCGGCTCGGTGCTGGCCTGTTCCGGCGTCATCGCCGGGATCGTGATCCGCGACACCGACAGCGTGTTTCTGGGCGTATCGGCTGCTCTGGCAATGGGCCTGGTCGTAGGTCTGATCAACGGCATCGTGATCGCCAAACTCAGGATCAACGCGCTGATTGCCACGCTGGCCACCATGCAGATCGTGCGCGGCCTGGCGTACATCTTCTCCAACGGCAAGGCGGTGGGCGTTTCCAACGAAGATTTCTTCGTATTCGGCAACGGCCAGCTGTACGGCGTGCCGGTGCCGATCCTGATCACCATCGTCTGCTTCATCTTCTTCGGCTGGCTGCTCAACTACACCACTTACGGGCGTAACACCATGGCCATTGGTGGTAACCAGGAAGCCGCGTTGCTGGCGGGTGTCCACGTTGATCGCACCAAGATCATCATCTTTGCCGTGCACGGTCTGATTGGCGCGCTGGCGGGCGTGGTGCTGGCTTCGCGCATGACCTCGGGCCAGCCGATGGTCGGGCAGGGCTTCGAACTGACGGTGATCTCGGCCTGTGTACTGGGCGGTGTCTCGCTCAGCGGCGGCATCGGCATGATTCGTCACGTGATCGCCGGCGTGCTGATTCTGGCCATCATCGAGAACGCGATGAACCTGAAGAACATCGACACTTTCTACCAGTACGTGATTCGCGGCACCATCCTGTTGCTGGCAGTGATCATCGACCGCATGAAGCGTCGCTAACCTCAGGCGCGATCCAGAGAGGCCCTTGCCGGACAATCCGGCAAGGGCCTTTTTTTGAGTCAACCGCCGTGCTCGTTATCTCGCATGCTGAAATCCAGACTGGCGCGTGTTCCCAGCGTCGGCATCGACTCCAGCGTCAGGCGCCAGTGAAAACGATCACAGATGCGCCGCACCAGAAATAATCCCAGTCCTTTTCCGGTCCCGGCTTTGGTCGACTGTCTGACCATGCTCAGGTAGCGCCGGGACGCTTCGGCGGTGTCGAAGCCCTCGCCGGAGTCGGTCACGCTGACAGTCCCGTTCTTGAGCCGGACCGCGATGGTACCGTCGTAGGTGTTCTCGGCCGCGTTGCGCAACAGGTTGCCGATGGCGATGCGCAGCATGGCTTCCGGAGCGAGCAGCGTCAGGGTTTCGTGGATGTGGATGGCGAACCGGACCGGCTTACCGTCCAGCAGGTGTTCATGATCCCTGATGAGCTCGGGTAGAAGACGGTCCAGCTCGATGGGGTCGTCCGCTCTGGCCACCTTCGGCTCGCGGGATAGGAAGAGCAGGGCGACCATGATCTCCGTGAGGTTTTCCACCGTGGCACGCATGCGCTGCAAGGGCGGTGTAGCGCTGGCGGGCAGCGCCTGTCGGTCCAACACGTCCAGCGCGCCGCTGATCACGGCAATCGGGGTACGAAACTCATGGCTGGCCTGATCCAGCAGGCTGCGCTCACGCGCTATGAATTGCTCGACCCGCTCCAGATGCGCATTGATCCCGCTGGCGATCTCCTGAAGCTCTTGCTGAACATAATGCACAGGCAGGCGCTGCGCAGGTCGTTCCGGGTCAAGTTGTTTCATGCGGTGCGCCAGTTCCTGAACCGGGCGACGCATGCGTACGTACAGCCAGGCGATCGCGCAGATGATCAGTATCAGATTCAATAACAGGTAGAAGGCCCCGATCAGTGCGATCCTGTTTTGCTGATGCTCCAGATCGCTGATGTCGATGGCGGCGATCATGCGTCCGGATTCGAGCGCGGTGACCAGCACAGCATAGTCCGAATCACCGGGTAGCCAGTAGTCGGTGTCCAGATCACCCTCGCTGTAAAAACCCGGTGCCAGCGTCAGGAATTCCTCAGGCATGCCAGGAACATGAGCGTCGCCCGATACGTTCCAGATCCGGATTCTGCCACTGTCCTGAACGTCTGATGGTGAGGTTGCTCGCAGGGCGTTTTGTGTAGAAGTCTCCAACAGTTCTTTCCAGACCGGATGGTCGATAAGGTCCTGGCTCATGGAGGCCTGGGTCGCCAGTCCGGCCGTCATCAGCAGACCGAAACCGACCAGAATCAGGCTGATCAGCCGGTGCAGGCTGCCGCGGCTGCCAAAGAAGTCGGTCATTGCAGCACGCACAGGCGAAAACCGACACCCGAGACCGTGTGCAGTAGCCGGTCCCCGGCTGCGCAATCGCTGTCGATAGTCCTTCTGAGCAAGTGCATGTGTGAGCGCAGCAGGTCGCCGTCCGGCACCCGATCCCCCCACACCAGCGACTCAAGCTGGGTCCGCGTTACAACGTCGGGTGAGTTGCGCATCAGGACCTCCAGAAGGGTTCTTCTTATGGGCGAGAAGGGCAACTGTTTTCCCGCTCGGGTGATGGTCTGCGTGCCCAGATCGAACCTCAGATCGCCGACCTCCAGCGTCTGTCGCACGCTGGAGCGTGGCTGACTGCGCGCCACCAGCACCCGCAGACGGATCTCAAGTTCAGGCAGTGCCAGCGGCTTGACGATGTAATCGTCCGCCCCGGATTCGAAACCTTCCAGTTTGTCGTCCAATTGATCCCTGGCAGTCAACAGCATGACCGGGACCGGACTGCCGATTTCATGACGAAGGTGGCGTAGCAGGGCGATGCCGTCCATGCGCGGCATCATCCAGTCCAGCACGATCACATCGTAAGTATTCTCCTGCAGCAGGCGCATGGCGGCCTTGCCGTCGGGCGCTGCATCGGGCGTATGACCACAGGCCTCAAGGTAGTCGAACATGTTGGCCGCCAGGGCCAGGTTGTCTTCGACGATTAACACGCTCAGGGAACGCTCGATCATGAGGGGCTGAAACTCTGCTGTAGCGTTGATGAGTCAGTCTGACAGGTGTCAGAACTTACGCGAAATGCCGATGAACATTGACGTCGAGCTGTCGGTCCCGTGCTCCACCAGCGGGCTGTCGGTCAATTCGTCCGGCAGGCTGGTGTAGCGGATATTGCCCGACACTTCCCACTGTTTGCCGATGGGTTGCGAGAAGCCCAGGCCAATGTAGGAAACGCTGGCGCTCCCTGGCCGGTAGCGGGTGATGCCACGCTGCTCTTCCTTGTTCAGGGTGCCGAAGTAGTAGTCCACCAGATTGGCAGACAGGTGTGTAGCGCCGATGTGAGGCTTGAAGCGCGTCTCGCCCCAACTGATCGGGTACGCGTATTCAAGGTTCATCGAGTAACCGTCGCTGGTCCCGCTGACGTCGGATTTTGCGACCAGTTCGAGCTGCCCGCCGCTGCCACGCAGGCTGGCTGCCAGACCTGCATCAATGCCGTTGTCGCGGTCCTCCAGCAGATCCCGGTCGATACCGTTTCTGGCCAATTCACGGCGACCGAAGTCATCGCGGTCGATGCCGTCCATGTTCAGAGACACAATGGCGTCCAGCGAAAACACGCCGTTGTCGACCAGGTGATAGCCGCCGCTGATGCCACGTAGAAAAAAGCTGTCGCTGTCGTACCTGATCAGTGGCAACGGATTGACCTGCGTCCCGGCCCCGGCATAAGGGCTCTCGTTGATGGCTGCACCGAGGCCCAGGCTGAGGCTCGAGGATTCGGCAAACGCGGCCTTGAAAGGTAGAACAGGCAATAACAGGGCGGCAACAGCGGGCACGGACAGTCGTTTCATCGCAGTTCTCTGAGGTGAGCTTGAAAGGAATGGCGAGTGTGCGTGCGGTACTGTCGTTTCCTTGTCGCTGCGTCGTATCAGGTCGCGATTGCAGCATCCGGTTCGGGCGCAGGCCGTTGCAGGTAGTGTTCGATCAGCGTCACAACTTCTGAAACAAACGCCGGTTGGGCGAGCAGTTCGGGCTGGTCTGCAGTGACGTTATGGATAATCGCGTGGGCCGCGATCCCCATCAGGTAAATCGCAAGGTCCGGGTCAGGGACGTTCTTCATGAACGGCCTCAGGACTTCTGCGAACTGTCGCTGGAGCGAATCCTTGTCCTCCTCCATCTGGCGGACGGTACGGGGCAGTTCTTCGTGGATGGCCTTGTGCAGCGCCGGAGCGACGCGGTGTTCGGCAACGATCATTTCGATGATCAGCGTCAAAGCGTCTCTGAGCGAGGGTTGGGCCGGCAGGACGTGCAATACCTCAAGCAGGTCAGTGCGTGTGTCAGCGGCATGGCGTCGTTGCAACTCGGCAATGATCGCCTCTTTGTTCGGGAAAAACTGATACAGCGAACCGATATTGACGCCTGCGCGTTCGGCAATGGCGTTGGTGGTCAGACCGTCCCAGCCTACCTTGGTCAAAATGTAAGTCGCTGCTTGAATAATGGCATCGACCGTTGCGCGAGAACGCGCCTGAGCCGGGATCTTTCTGGGTTTGACGGGAAAGCGGCTCTTGCTCATTGGGCGCTCCGGAACATGAGTTTTTAAAAACTAAGTATTAACTTACGATTTGAGTCGTGAAAACACAACGTTCTTCACGTACCGAGAATCGAATCATGAACACACCTGATCCCGTACTTGCGTGGGAAGCCTTTCAGGCCGCGAATCACTTTCGTCGAGCCGTCCGAAAATTCAACGCCACCCCTGTTGCAGAAAGTGATGTGCAGGCCCTGCTGGCGGAAGCGGCTTTTGCACCTTCGAGTGGCAACATGCAGCCCTATCAATTGCACTGGATTCGCGACCCTGTGTTGAAGGCCAGCATGGCGGAGGCCTGCAACGGGCAGAAAGCCGCTGCAACGGCAGCCGAATTCATTGTGGTCGTTGCCAGCCCCGCACTGGGGCTGCGTACCGCCAATGCTCAGCTCGAACATGTCGAAGGCTCACGGGTACTGGGCGAAAGCTCGAAGGCCTACTATCGCAAGCAGATAGGCATGTTCAAGAAAATTCTCGGCGTCGGTTCGTCCGTCCTGTGGTCACCGCTCGTCGCGCTCGCCACGCTGTTTCGTCCGACGTTGTCGCTGATTCCCGTAGGCCCAGTCGGCGGCCGTCAGTGGGCGGCCCGCAACGCTATCTTTGCCGCTCAGACCCTCATGCTGGGTGCCGCGGCAAAAGGGATCGATACCTGCCCCATGGAAGGGTTCTCCGCCTCACAGGTGGCCAGACTGCTGAATATCCCGCGTGGTGCTGTCATTCCGCTGGTCATCGCGCTCGGGTATAGGGCAGACGACGCCAGGATCGAGGATCGGTGGCGCAACCCGATATCGGAACTGATCGTTTCACATTGAGGGTGTGCGCTTCGACAGTTGCGGATCGGTGTCGCAAGCATCGCGCGTGCGGCTCACGGCTTGATGTGCTTTTACGTTCGGTTACCCAAATGACTTACAGAATGCTATGTGACGCAAGCCAGCGCGGACGGCGCTTGTCCGCTTATCTCTGGTACCGGCGACTGCAGATGCACGCATTGGGCGCTGCGATGCTGGTGTCAGGCGGTTGTGCCCTGCAACCAGCGTATGTGACACCCCCGCTGGCGGCGCCAACCGCCTGGAGCGCGTGGCATGGTCAGCCCGGAAACCAGGATGCAGGCGTGGAAACGCGGTGGTGGCATCTTTTGCATGATGACGCTATCGACGCGCTGACCGAGGCGGCGTTTACCGACAACCCGACCCTGATGCAGGCGCTGAGCCGTGTCGAAGAAGCCAGATCGGGTCTGGACGTGAAAGTCGCTGCCACGATGCCCTCCATTGACCTGGACGCCAGTGTTACCCGGGCGAAGAGTCGTAACACTTCGCCGATTCAGCCGGGCGTGACGATGCTCAGTCACTCGGCCTCCGCAGGGCCTGAGTTCAGTTGGGAGCTTGACCTGTTCGGACGGGTCAGCCAGTCGGTGGAAGCAGCTCGGGATCACCTGGACGCCCGCACGGCAGACGCCGCGTCAACCCGTCTCACGCTGGCTGCCGATGTCGCGAACGACGTGCTGTCGCTGCGTGCCTGCGAGAGCTCGCGGCGCGTGTGGCTGGACGACATTGCCTCGCGGGAAAAGACTCTGGCGCTGACCCGAATGCGTCTGGACATGGGGCTTGCCAGCGCTGTCGATGAGGCACGCATACTTGCAGGTCTGGCAACTTCGCGCACCAGTCTCGCGAACCAGATCGATCAATGTGCCCGTCAGGTCAATGCACTGGTGACGTTGACCGGCCAGGGTGCCGACACGGTGCGCCAGCGGGTCGGTATCACGCAGACGGGACCGGGCATGGAGCAAATGTTCATGCCGCGTGCACCCCTTGTGCGGCCCGAGCTCCCCGCGACAGTTCTCGCATCTCACCCCGACGTTGTTTCAGCCGAGAGAGAAGCGGCAGCAGCCTGGGCCGATATCGCGGTGGCCCGCGCCGATCGATTGCCCCGTATCGATCTGGCGGCGGCCCTGAGTGGGCAGTGGATTCGTGCGGCAGGTTCCAGCCTCGATTTCAACACGTGGTCCATCGGACCGAGCCTGACCGGTCCGCTCTTCGATGGCGGGGCGGGCGCGGCAAATGTGAAAAGTGCCCAGGCTCGTTATCGGCGCGCCAGCGCCAGTTTGCGAGGCACGCTACGTACAACTGTCGAGGATGTGGAGAACGCGCTGGCCGCGCAAGCCTCGGCAGCGTCGCGGGTGCTGTCCACACAGGAAGGTGTCAGCGCCGCCCGCACCACCTTCAAGGTCAGTGATGACCAATGGAAAGCCGGGGCCATCAGTCTGTTCGAGCTGGAAGACGCCCGTCGGCAGTTTGCGTCGGCACAGGATGCCGAAATCTCCGCCCTGCGCGATCAGGGACAAGCCTGGATCGCGCTCGTCAAAGCCACGGGCACCGCTATCACCTTGACCCCGGACACCACTTCTCATGAATAAGTTATTGATCCTGGCCTTCAGCCGCAGGTCACTGAGCCTGATCGTGCCGTGCGCGATGCTGATCATCGCCGGTGTGCTTTATATGAGGCCGACTGAAGCGACCCCGTCAGCCAGCCTGCCTGCTCCGGCGCTGACCGTGACCGTCGCCTCGGCGGTCGACACCCTCTGGCCCGGGATCATCGAAGCCGGTGGTTCTGTTGCACCCTGGGAAGAAGCCGTGATCGGCGCTCAGGTTTCCAATCTGCGGCTTACCGACTTGCGCGTCAATGTGGGCGATCACGTCACACGGGGGCAGTTGCTCGCCACCTTCGATGCCGATCTGTTGAGCGCCGATGAAGCGCGTCTCAAGGCCAACTGGCTTCAGGCCGATGCCAACCGCAAGCGTGCGTTGCTGCTCAAAGGTACAGGCGGCATGAGCGATCAGGACGTGCTTCAGTATGAAACCCAGGCAGATGTCACCAGGGCACAGCTGACCGGCACGCAGTTGCAGCTGCGCTATGCCCGTGTGGTTGCACCGGACGATGGCGTGATCAGCGCACGCAGCGCCACAACGGGCGCCGTGTACGGTAATGGACAGGAATTATTTCGCCTGATTCGTCAAAGCCGGCTGGAGTGGCGTGGCGAACTGAGTGCGGCACAAATGACTCAGGTGCAGTCCGGCCAGCCTGTCGATCTCGAATTGCCTGATGGCACGTCGGCTTCCGCCACCGTCCGTGAGCTGGCCCCCAGTCTGGACACTCAGACCCGGCTGGGACTGGCCTATGCCGACATCGACTCCGGCAGTACGGCACGTTCGGGCATGTACGCCAAAGGCAGAATCGGACTGACAGAGCGTCCTGCAGTGGTCGTTCCTGCGGCAAGCGTAGTGATTCGTGACGGCCGCAGCTACGTCCCCAAAGTGCTCGACGATCACCGCATCAGTCTGCAGATCGTGACAGTTGGCAGGCGACATGTCAGCGATGTCGAGATCGTTTCCGGGATCAGCGCGGGCGACAGAGTGGTGGTGCAGGGCGCCGGTTTTCTGAATGACGGTGACCTGGTTCACGTTGCTGCCGCACCGTTGCAAGGGAAGGAGTAAGTCATGAATTTCGCCACCTGGTCCATTCGCAACCCCATCCCTTCGATCCTGCTTTTTATGCTGCTGTCACTGGCAGGCATCCTGAGCTTTCGTGCCTTGCCCATTGCCAACATGCCTGATCTCGACTTGCCTACCGTGGTCATTTCACTGACCCAGCCGGGCGCGGCTCCGGCGCAACTGGAAACCGAGGTGGCGCGCAAGGTCGAGAACTCCCTGGCGACGCTGTCCGGTATCAAGCACGTCAGCACCTCCATCGTTGACGGGCTGGTCACTATCAACGTTGAGTTCATTCTGGAGAAGAAGCTCTCCGATGCCCTGATCGAGGCCAAGGATGCCGTAGACCGCGTGCGATCCGACCTGCCCAGCGATCTGGAACAGCCGTCCATCAGCGCAGTTCGTGTTGGCAGTGATGAGGCGACATTGCTGTATGCGGTGTCTTCTTCGCGCATTGATGAAGAGGCGCTTTCGTGGTTTGTCGACGACACGTTGAGCAAGACGATATTGAGCGTGCCGGGCATCGGTAAGTTCGAGCGCGTCGGCGGTGTGCAGCGCCAGGTGCGGGTGGAAGTCGATCCCGCAAGCCTCGCTGCACAGGGCGCGACCGCTGCGGACGTCTCACGTGCCTTGAAGAGCGTCGAGCAGGAGTCTTCTGGCGGGCGAGGGCAAATGGGCGGGGCCGAGCAGGCCTTGCGGACCATCGCCACCATAAGGCAGGCGGACGAGCTCAATAGCCTTCCCGTGGTGCTGAGCAATGGTCGACGCGTGAATCTGGATCAGGTGGCGGTGGTCAAGGATACCTACGCGGATCGTACCCAGATCGCGACGCTCGATGGCAAGCCGGTAGTCGGGTTTCGGTTGTTTCGCGCCAAGGGGTTCGATGAGACCCGCGTCGCGGCAGACGTGATGCAAGCGCTCGATCAGCTTCGGTCCGCTGACCCGAGCCTCGGTTTTACCAAGGTCTCCGGCACTGTCGACTACACCCGCGAGCAATACGAAGGCTCTATGCACATGCTGTACGAAGGGGCGTTGCTGGCCGTTCTGGTGGTCTGGTGGTTTCTGCGCGACTGGCGTGCCACGCTGATCTCTGCATCGGCGTTGCCCTTGTCGGTATTGCCGACGTTTCTGGTGATGAACTGGCTCGGTTACTCGCTCAATACCCTGACGCTGCTCGCGCTGGCAGTCATCGTCGGCATTCTGGTGGACGATGCCATTGTCGAGATCGAGAACATCGAGCGGCACAGTCGCATGGGCAAACCCATCAAGCAGGCTGCGGGTGACGCAGTGACTGAAATTGCTCTGGCTGTCATGGCAACCACCATGACCCTGGTGGTGGTGTTCCTGCCCACCGCGATGATGAGTGGCGTCCCCGGCCTGTTCTTCAAACAGTTTGGCTGGACGGCGGTGGTGGCGGTGCTGTCCTCGCTTCTGGTGGCGCGGATACTCACGCCGATGATGGCGGCTTATCTGCTCAAGGCCCATGAAGCCAGGCAGGAAGCGGCTGAGGGTGCGCTGATGACGCGCTATCTGGGTTGGGTGCGCTGGTGCCTGAAGCATCGTGGCCTGACCCTGGTGGCCACCCTGTTGGTGTTTGTCGCGTCGATAGCCATGGTTCCGCTTTTGGAGACGGGCTTGATTCCAGCGTCCGACAAGGGGTACAGCAATATCAACGTGGAACTGCCTCCGGGCAGCAGTCTGGCGGCGACCCAGTCGACGGTCGAGGCGGTGAGCCAGGCCATCAAGGGCATTCCGGGCATTGAGCATGTGTTCAGCACGGTAGGGGTGGCTCAGTCTGCCGGGCACGGACAGACCCAGGCAGCCGAATTGCGCCGCGCCACGATGACCCTGGTACTGTCTGCCCGTGGCGCGCGTGCCGGTCAGACCGATATCGAAAACCGGATACGCACGGTGTTGCATGACGTGCCGGGTGCGCGGTTCTCGCTGGGCACGGGTGGTCTGGGTGAGAAGAT
>JAAIGE0100547912.1_pt1 | contig 10653 bp, 7 predicted proteins | sample 6487951 | NCBI WGS metagenome assembly JAAIGE01 (sample SAMN13974128, study PRJNA590717) | phyllosphere metagenome | biome: tomato field; feature: multiple bacterial spot infested tomato fields; material: tomato leaves; isolation source: leaves from tomato fields | host: Solanum lycopersicum ... | reverse complement strand
GACGCTGCCCAGCGGGATGATGCCCTCTTTCTTGCGATCCTCCGGACACAGCAATACCCCGGCGGCGATGGCGTCGCGGGGTGAGCGCAACTGCAACGGCTCACCACAGAGTTCCAGGCTGCCGGCACTGGCGCGCTCTAAACCACTGAGCAGGCGAAACAGCTCGGTACGCCCCGCGCCTACCAGCCCGAACAGGCCCAGGATCTCGCCCTTGCGCACCTGGAAACTGATCGGCTCACGCAGGCCCGGGCCGAGCAAACCGTCCACCTTGAGCGCCACTTCGCCTTGCTCACGCGGGCGGTAATCGTAGATGTCCTGGATATCGCGACCGACCATGCAGGTCACCAGTTGATCGTGGGTCAGCGTGCTCATGTCCTCGAACGTGCGCACATAGCGGCCGTCCTTGAACACCGTCACCGCATCGCAAATACGGAACACCTCTTCCATACGGTGCGACACGTACAGCACCACTTTGCCCTCGTCGCGCAGGCGCGCGATGATCGCCATCAAGCGGTCGATTTCCCGCGCCGACAAACTGCTGGTGGGTTCATCAAAGGCAATCACGTTGGCGCCACGAGACAGCGCCTTGGCGATTTCCACCAGCTGACGCTGGCCCAGGGACAGGCGCCCGAGTTTCTCGTCGGGGTCGATTTCATCGGCCAGGCCCTTGAGGCAGGCCAGGGCCTGCTTGCGCAGCAGGCCCCGGTTGACCACGCCAAAGCGCGTGGGCAAATGCCCGAGGAACAGGTTCTCGGCCACGCTCATTTCGGGCACCAGGTGCAGCTCCTGGTGAATCACCGCCACGCCACTGGCGATGCTGTCGGCCGCGCACTTGAAAGCCATGGTTTGCGCGCCGATCTGCACCCTGCCACTGGACGGAATGTAGGCGCCGCCGAGGATTTTCAGCAGGGTCGATTTGCCCGCGCCGTTCTCGCCCATCAGCGCGTGCACCTGCCCCGGGTGGGCGGTGAAGCAGATACCATCCAACGCCTTGACCCCGGGAAAGGTCTTGCCGATGCCGTCAAACCGCAGGGCCGCAGCGGTCATTTCCACAGCCCGATCTTGGTCAGTTCCGCTTGGAAGTTTTCGCGGGTGATCAGCGTCACTTCGTCCATGGCGGTGTATTTCGGCGGCTCGGTGCCCTTGGTGACCCACTCGTACATCATCTCGGCGGTTTTGTAGCCTTCAATGTGCGGGCTGGGCAGCATCGAGCCGAAGAAGCCGCTGTTGGCTTTCTTCAATTCGCCGATGGCGTCGGTGCCATTGATGCCGATACCGATCACGTTGGCTGCGGCGAAACCGGCACTTTCGGTGGCGCGCACGCCGCCGAGCACGGTGTTGTCGTTCATGCCGCCGATGATCAGGTTTTTCGCGCTGCCCGGTAGTTTGACCAACGCTGAGTTGGTGGCGTCCATGCTGCCGGGCACGTCGAGGGTTTTCAGTGGGGCGGTGAGGATGTGATCTTTAGGAATGCCAGCCTCTTCCAGCGACTTGATCGAGCCATCGGTGCGTTTCTTGCCGGTGTCGAGTTCGTTGAAAGTGTTGATCACCGCATAGGTGTCCTTCCAGTCCCAACCGCGTTTTTTCGCTTCGGCGGCCATGGCGGCGCCCTGCTTCTGGCCCACTTCAAATGCGGCCATGCCCAGGTACGGCACGTCTTCCATGAAGTTGCCCTTGGCATCGACAAAGCGATCATCCACGGCCATCACTTTCAAGCCGTTGGCCTTGGCCTTGGCGACAATGGCCGGGCCCAGGGACACGTCCGGCGGGCAGATCACAAAACCCTTGGCGCCGTTGGCGGCCAGGCTGTCGATGGCCGAGAGGGTTTTCTCGCCGTCGGGCACCGCGATCTTGATGAGTTTGAAGCCTTTGTCCTGGGCGGCTTTTTCCGCAAACGCCCATTCAGTCTGGAACCAGGGCTCTTCGGCCTGCTTGACCAAAAAGCCGATTTTCACTTCTTCAGCGGCCAGCAACAGGCCGCTCAAGCTCATGGCCGAGACCGCCACAGCGGCGCAGCACAGGGAACGCAAACCACGACGACGATTCATACGGGTGACTCCTTGTTGTTGTTTTTAGGTAGAACTTTGTAGGAGCGAGCTTGCTCGCGAAAACCCCGAGGGCGACGCGTTCATCCAGCATGAACGCGTTATCGTTGACGTTTTTCGCGGGCAAGCCCGCTCCTACAGGTTATCCGGCGAAGCGGTGACAGGGCTTGCCTGGCACGTCCACCTCAATGGCCAATACCGCACCGTCAAGGGGATGATTCAAGGGACTCGCAGCACTGGTGATATACAACGTGGTGAGCTCGGGCCCACCGAACACGCAACTGGTGGGCCGGCTGACCGGCAGTTCGATGATGCGATCCACCGCACCCGAGGGCGTCAGCCGCAGCAGACAACTGCCGTCCCAACGCGCGTTCCAGATATAGCCCTCGGCGTCCATGGCCGAACCATCCGGCCCGCCGCGCGTGTGCGGCCCGAACCAGGCCTGGGCGGCGCCGAGTTGGCCGTCAGCCTGGATCGAATGCTGATAGAGCGTGCCGTCCATGCTGTCGCCGAAATGCACCTGACTGCCCGCCTCGTTCCAAAGCAAGGTGTTGGGAATGCCCAAGCCGTTGAGCAACCGCGTGACCGTTGCATCAGCATCAATGCGAAACAAGCCACCGGAACGCCGGGTAATCGGCAGGTCTTCACCCTGCTCGCCAATGTTGTTCTGCATGGTGCCCAACCACAGGCGGCCCTGGGCATCGCAGCGTGCTTCATTGCCACGGTTGCCCGCTTGCGGGTCGGCTACGCACAGCAGGGTCAAGGCTTCGGTGGCCAGGTCCAGGCGATACACGCCGCTGCTCAAGGTCACCAGCGCATCGCCGCGTTCACAGGGGATGAACGCCGAGACATGCTCGGGCAACTGCCACACCTGCAACTGCCCGCCCATCAGGCGCAGCGCCTGGCGGGCGGCGATATCCACCCAATACAGGGCCTGGGTCGGTGCATCCCAGAACGGCCCTTCGCCCAACCGGGCACGGTGCGAGGTGACTGCGCTCAACGACATGAAGCCTCCTGATCAGTTACAGCGATTCGCGCGATGGCGTGCCATTTACCAGGCGCTGAATACGCAAGGGGTTGGCGTTTTTCAACGCGTCGGGCAGCAGGCTATCAGGGTAGTTCTGGAAGCACACCGGGCGCAGGAAACGGTCGATGGCCAAGGTGCCGACCGAGGTGCCACGCGCATCGGAAGTTGCCGGGTACGGCCCGCCGTGAACCATGGAATCGCACACCTCCACGCCAGTGGGGTAACCGTTGAGCAGGATGCGCCCGACTTTCTGTTCCAGCAGCGGCGTGAGTTCAGCGAACTGTTGCAGGTCGGCCGGTTCGCCGATGAGCGTGGCGGTCAACTGCCCGTGCAGCCCTTGCAGGGCGGCGCTGAGTTGCGCCTGGTCGGCAACTTCGACGAACACCGTGGTGGGGCCGAAGACTTCTTCCTGCAACACTTCATCGCCATCAATCAACAGACGTACATCCGCCTTGAACAGTTGCGGTTGCGCCTGGTTGCCCGATTGCGCGCTGCCCGCCAGATGCTCGATGCCCGGGTGAGACAAGAGCTTTTCCAGGCCCTTGCCGTAGCTGCCCAGGGTGCCGGCATTAAGCATGGTTTGTGGCGGCTGCTCGCCGATCAATTGCGCGACCCGTTGGGTGAACGCGGTGAACGCAGGCGAGGCGATACCGATCACCAGGCCTGGGTTGGTGCAGAACTGGCCGCAGCCCTGTACCACCGAGGCGGTGAGGTCGCGGGCGATGCTTTCGGCGCGGGCTTGCAGCGCCTGGGGCAGCAGGATCACCGGGTTGATGCTCGACATTTCGGCAAACACCGGGATCGGTTGCGGGCGCGCCGCAGCCATGTCGCACAGGGCACGGCCGCCTTTAAGTGAGCCGGTAAAGCCCACCGCCTGGATCGCCGGGTGCTTGACCAGCGCCTCACCGACGCCGCCGCCAAAAATCATATTGAACACGCCGGCCGGCATTTCAGTGGCCTCGGCGGCACGAATGATTGCATCGGCCACGCGCTCGGCGGTCGCCATGTGCCCGCTGTGGGCCTTGAACACCACCGGGCAACCGGCGGCCAGCGCGGCAGCGGTGTCGCCGCCAGCGGTGGAAAATGCCAGGGGGAAGTTGCTGGCGCCGAACACTGCCACCGGGCCGAGGCCGATGCGGTATTGGCGCAGGTCTGGGCGCGGCAGCGGCTGGCGCTCAGGCAGGGCCTTGTCGATACGCGCGCCGTAGAAGTCACCGCGGCGCAGCACGGTGGCGAACAGGCGCATCTGACCGCTGGTGCGCCCACGCTCGCCTTTGATGCGTGCGGCCGGCAAGGCGGTTTCGCGGCAGACCAGTTCGACGAAATCATCGCCCAAGGCGTCCAGCTCATCGGCCACTGCATCCAGGAACTGCGCACGCCGTGCGGCGCTCAAGGCGCGATAGGCCGGGTAAGCCTGAGCCGCGGCCTGGGCGGCGGCGTCCACTTCCTGGGCGGTGGCCTGGTAGAAATCCTGGGGCAAGGCTTCGCCGGTGGTGGCGTCGATGCTTTGCAGCTTGATGCTGCCGTTGGCGCTGCGTTGGCCGCCGATGTAGTTGTGGCCGAGGAACTGGGTCATGTTGATCTCCTTAAAGGGGGGTGACTTGGCCGGGTTCGAATACCGCGTCGACCGTGCCGATGCGGTTGACCAACGGCGCGCCGAATTCAGCCTGGCTGATCTCGAACACATCGCCCGGCTGGGTACGTATACCGTCGGCGAATGACAAGGTGGCGGTGCCGAAGAAGTGAATGTGCACATCGCCCGGCTTGAGGAACTGGCTGTATTTGAAGTGGTGGTATTCGAGGTTTTCCAGGCTGTGGCACATATTGGCCTCGCCGCTGAGGAATTCGTTCTGCCAGATCACCTCGCCGTTGCGCAGGATGCGGCTGGTGCCTGCCAGATGCTGGGGCAGTTCGCCCACGCGCAGCTCCGGGCCATAGCTGCAACTGCGCAGCTTGGAATGGGCCAGGTACAGGTAGTTCTTGCGCTCCATCACATGGTCGGAGAACTCGTTGCCCACCGCAAAGCCCAGGCGATAGGGTTTACGGTCATGCCCGATCACATAGAGGCCGCCGATTTCCGGCTCTTCGCCGGCGTCTTCGGCGAACGGCGGCACCGGGAACGCCTGGCCCGGGCGCACGACGATGCTGCCATCGCCCTTGTAAAACCACTCCGGTTGCACACCGGCCTGGCCAGCGCCTGGTTTGCCGCCCTCCACGCCCCATTTGAAGATGCGCATGGTGTCGGTCATCGCGCTGTCGTCGCCGGCCTGCTGGTGCATCTTGTCGCGGGCCGAGGCACTGCCCAGGTGGGTAAGGCCGGTGCCGCTGATCAGCATGTGGGCCGGGTCCGGGTGGTCCAGCGGCGGCAAAATTTTATGGTCCGCCAACAAGGCGGCGTAGTCATGGCTGGCGCCCAGGCCGAGGGCCTCCACCTGTTGCTGCAACTTGCCGCCGGCTTCGATGGCGGCCAGCGCCAGTTCACGCACGCTGTGGGCGCCGCGCACTTCGCGTACCTGATTGCCTTCTACCACGCCGACGCGGCGCTCACCGTTGCTCAACTCGAACTGAACTAAACGCATGCAGGTTCTCCTGGATTTAAGTGCGTGTGGCGCCACGGGCGCTGGCGGCGAATTGGTCGACGGGCAGCACGTGCTTGCGCTCCAACACGCGGTAGACCACAAGGGTCAGCAGCAAGCCGAACACCATCACACCGGATAAGAAATACAAGCCTGAGGCCAGGTTGCCGGTGTACTCCTTGAGCGCACCGATCACGAACGGGCCGATATAGCCGCCGAGGTTGCCCACCGAGTTGATCAAGGCAATACCGGCCGCCGCACTGGCGCCGGCAAAGAAGCGCCCCGGTAGGGTCCAGAACACGGCGGTGCAGGAAAACATTGCAAATGCCGCCAGGCACAGCGCGGCCATTTGCAGCACCGGCACGGTGAGCCAGGCGCTGCAGAACAGGCCGATGGCGCCCAGCACATAGAGCACGGCGAGATGGCCGTAACGGTCGTTCAAGCGGTCGGAACTGCGCGGGATGATCAACAGGCCGATGATGCCGAAGATATAGGGCACCGCGGAGATGAAGCCGGTGGTGAGGTCGCTGCCGCCAAACTGCTTGATCAGGGTGGGCAGCCACAGGCCCAGGCCGTAGATGCTCAGGGTCACCGGCAGGTAGAACAGCGCCAGCAGCAACACGCGCTTGTCCTTGAGCGCATGCAAGGGGTTGCCGTGGCGCGTCTGGCCGTAGGCTTGCAGGTCTTTGTGCAGCTCGCCGGTGAGCCAGGCTTTTTCTTCCTCGCTCATCCAGTTGACCTGTTGGGGGCCGTCCGGCAGGTAGCGCAGCACCGGCCAGGTCAGCAGGATCGCCGGGGTGCCGATCACGATGAACAGCCACTGCCAGCCATGCAGGCCGAGGATGCCGTCCATGCCGAGCAAACCGCCGGACACAGGGCCGGTGATCATCATTGCAATCGGTTGGGAGAGGATGAACAGCCCGAGGATCTTGCCGCGATGGCGCACCGGGAACCATTGGGTGATGTAGTACAGCACGCCGGGAAAGAACCCCGCCTCCGCCGCGCCCAGCAAAAAGCGCATCACATAGAAGCTGTGCGGCCCCTGCACGAACGCCATGCCAATGGTGATGGCGCCCCAGGTGATCATGATGCGCGCAAACCAGCGCCGTGCGCCGAAGCGGTCGAGCATCAGGTTGCTGGGAATCTCGAACAGGAAATAGCCAATGAAAAACAACCCGGCACCCAGGCCATAGGCGGCGTCGCCGATGCCCACGTCAGCGCCCATGTGCAGCTTGGCGAACCCTACGGCGGAACGGTCCACGTAGGCGATCAGGTACAGCAGGATCAGGAAGGGAATCAGTTTCAGCGTGATGCGCCGAATAAGCCGCAGTTCCTGGCTCATGGGGTCGATCTCCGATTGTTGTTTTTATAGAAGCTCGGGGGACGCCTCTCGCGAAAATCCGCCAGGGTCATACCTCAGTTGAGAAAGACTATATAGTAGGACTATTTACAAAACAACACTTCCAAAGCAGCGATTTTGCGCTTATGTTTAAGCACGCATAGAACATATAGTCATACAATAAGAGAATCGATCATGCCTGACAAAAAGCCCGGCCTACGCTCTGCCCAGTGGTTCGGTACCGCCGACAAGAACGGTTTCATGTACCGCAGCTGGATGAAGAACCAAGGCATTGCCGACCATCAGTTCCATGGCAAGCCGATCATCGGCATCTGCAACACTTGGTCGGAGCTGACGCCGTGCAACGCGCACTTCCGCCAGATCGCCGAGCACGTCAAGCGTGGCGTGATCGAGGCCGGTGGCTTCCCGGTGGAGTTCCCGGTGTTTTCCAACGGCGAATCCAACCTGCGCCCTACCGCCATGCTCACTCGCAACCTGGCGAGCATGGATGTGGAAGAAGCCATTCGCGGTAATCCGATTGATGGCGTGGTCCTGCTCACCGGCTGTGACAAAACCACCCCGGCGCTGCTGATGGGCGCGGCCAGTTGTGATGTGCCGGCCATCGTGGTCACCGGCGGGCCGATGCTCAACGGCAAGCACAAGGGCCAGGACATCGGCTCGGGAACGGTGGTGTGGCAGCTCAGCGAACAGGTCAAGGCCGGTACCATCACCCTGGATGACTTCCTCGCGGCCGAGGGCGGCATGTCGCGTTCGGCGGGCACCTGCAACACCATGGGCACGGCTTCTACCATGGCGTGCATGGCCGAAGCACTGGGTACTTCCCTGCCCCACAACGCGGCGATTCCGGCCGTGGATGCGCGTCGCTATGTACTGGCGCACATGTCGGGCATGCGCGCCGTGGAGATGGTACGTGAAGACTTGAAGCTGTCGAAAATCCTCACCAAGGAAGCGTTTGAAAACGCTATCCGCGTGAACGCGGCCATCGGCGGCTCGACCAACGCGGTGATTCACTTGAAAGCCATCGCCGGGCGCATCGGCGTCGAACTCGACCTGGATGACTGGACCCGCATCGGCCGCGGCATGCCGACCATCGTCGACCTGCAACCCTCCGGGCGCTTTCTGATGGAGGAGTTTTACTACGCCGGTGGCCTGCCCGCTGTGCTGCGCCGCCTGGGTGAAGCCAACCTGATCCCGCACCCCAACGCCTTGACCGTCAACGGCAAGTCTCTGGGCGAGAACACCCAGGATTCACCGATCTACGGCCAGGACGAAGTGATCCGCACCCTGGACAACCCGATCCGCGCCGACGGCGGCATCTGCGTGCTGCGTGGCAACCTCGCGCCCCTGGGCGCGGTGCTCAAGCCTTCGGCCGCGAGCCCCGAACTGATGCAGCACCGTGGCCGCGCCGTGGTGTTCGAGAACTTCGACATGTACAAGGCACGCATCAACGACCCGGAGCTGGACGTGGATGCCAACTCGATCCTGGTCATGAAAAACTGCGGCCCCAAGGGTTACCCCGGCATGGCCGAAGTCGGCAACATGGGCTTGCCTGCCAAGCTGCTGGCCCAGGGCGTGACGGACATGGTGCGTATTTCCGATGCGCGCATGAGCGGCACTGCCTACGGCACCGTGGTGTTGCACGTGGCACCGGAAGCCGCCGCCGGCGGGCCGTTGGCGACTGTGAAGGAAGGTGACTGGATCGAACTCGATTGCGCCAATGGCCGCCTGCACCTGGACATTCCCGACGCCGAGCTGGCCGCGCGCATGGCCGACCTGCCGCCCGCGCAGAACCTCATCGTCGGCGGCTATCGCCAGCTGTACATCGACCATGTGCTGCAGGCCGACCAAGGCTGTGACTTCGACTTCCTGGTGGGCTGTCGCGGGGCAGAAGTCCCACGGCATTCCCACTAATTGGGATGCTATGATGCGGCGAATCTAAGCCAGAGCCTCCCCGTCGTTATGGATCACCAGCCGCCCAAGCCGCGCAAGAGCCAGCATGCCCAGATCGTTCAGGACTTGGGCATGCACATCGTTTCCGGTCGCTTCAAGCCTGAAGAACGCTTGCCCATGGAAGCCACGCTGTGCGAGGAATACCAGGTCAGCCGCTCGGTATTGCGCGAAGCCACGCGGGTGCTCAGCGCCAAGGGCCTGGTGTATTCCAAACCACGGGTGGGCGCGGTGGTACGGCCACGCTTGAAATGGCACCTGCTCGACCCGGACGTGCTGTCCTGGTTGATGCAGTCCACGCCCCATAGCGAGTTCTTCAACACCCTGGCCGGGGTGCGCCGCATCCTCGAACCGGAAATCGCCGCCATGGCCGCGACCACCGCCACCGATGAAGACATCGCCACCATCGAGCATGCCTACCAGGGCATGGAAACCGCCAAGACCCACGAGGAGCTGTTGCAGGCCGACTTGGACTTTCACCGCGCGATTGCCGACGCCACCCGCAACGACCTGCTGGCCTATATGTGCAACATGCTCTCGCTGCCGTTGCGCGAGTCGATCAACATCACCAACCGCCGCCCGGACATCCAGGGCCTGAGTCTGCCGCGGCACAAGGCGATCCTCACGGCGATCCAGAACCGCGATGCCCTGGGCGCGCGGCATGCGTCGCTGGTGCAACTGGATGACACGCGGGTGGCGCTGGACACGGTGATGAATGTGTTGACGCCGCTGTAAACCCGCGTCATTCCTGATTGTTATTGTTGGCCCTGGGGCAGGTGTTATCGCCCTCTTTTTTCAGCGCCAGGACGGCCTGGCGCTCGGACAGCAAGTGGGTGATGGCGCCGCCGATCGCCGCAGAAATCAACGCCAACGCCTCTTTAGGCAGATTGATCGCCGCCCAGGTCAACCCGCCGATCAGCAGGATGACAAACAGGATATTGAAACGTGACACGCCGAGTTTTATCGAGCGGACGATATCGGACGTGTCCTGCATTTTTTCGAAGCGTTTTAGGTCTTCGAACTTGCGCACCGATTCCAGGGTTTCCAGGTAATGGGTTTCGGCCCGCTTGAGTTTCTTGATCACCTCGGCCTCGAGCATGACCTCCTCTATCTCGATCCTGACCAGGCTTATATTGGCGCCCGGGCGGCCGAGGATTTCCGAGCTCAGCGAACTTTCGGCCAGCTCTGCCAGCAGGTAGGTATAGGAGGTTTCGCTGATGTCCTTGGCATATTTTTGCAAGGCTGATGTGTAGCACTTGGTGGCGTATCGGGTGAACAGACGCTCGGCGTCGTTGGTCTTTTTGATCAGCTCTTCAACTTCGTCGATCAGTTCCCGTTCCATTTTTAATATCCCTATTAAGCGTGGCTTCGAAAAGCAATGAGCGCCGACGGCTGCGCTGGCACGTTAGGGGCAAACATCCCTCGATCAAGGGCCAGTGTCTACTGTCAAACCTCACAGGTGAATAGGAGGCAGGGCCCCTTGCTCTCGGGACGGCCTACGGTCAGCGCCTATCTACCTGGCGCTCCCAAGATCCAAATGTGGGAGCTGGCTTGCCTGCGAAGGCGGCCTGACAGGCGACACAGTTGGACCGGGTATATATCCGTTATTTAGGTAACGGCCACCTAGGGTTCCGCCCTGACGGCGGCTCACTTTTGAAAAGCGCAAAAGTAAGCAAAACGCTCTTGCCCCACCACTCG
>JAAIGE0100050871.1_pt1 | contig 10656 bp, 9 predicted proteins | sample 6487951 | NCBI WGS metagenome assembly JAAIGE01 (sample SAMN13974128, study PRJNA590717) | phyllosphere metagenome | biome: tomato field; feature: multiple bacterial spot infested tomato fields; material: tomato leaves; isolation source: leaves from tomato fields | host: Solanum lycopersicum ... | reverse complement strand
TCGGTACGCGACGACTGCGACTTCGCCGTGCTGTTCATCGAGGTCAGCGGCTGCCTGCCCATGTGCGGCGCCGGCACCATCGGCCTGAGCACGGTGGTCATCGAACATGGCCTGGTGCAGCCGAAAACGCCGGGCAGGCTGGCCATCGAAACACCGGCCGGCAAGGTGGAGGTCGAATACCGGATGGCCGGCGACAAGGTGGAGTCGGTGCAGCTGTTCAACGTGCCCAGCTACCTGCATGCGGCCGACGTGGAGGTCGATGTGCCGGGGCTGGGGCGGCTGCTGGTCGACGTCGCCTATGGCGGCAACTTCTATGCGGTGGTGGAGCCGCAGCGCAATTGGCCAGGCCTGGCGGGCCTCAACTCGGCGGACATCGTTGCCCATAGCCGCAGCCTGCGCACGGCACTGGCCGAGGTCTGCAATCCGGTTCACCCCACCGACAGCCGGATCAGCGGCGTTCACCACGCCCTCTGGTGCGACGCGCCCGGCAGCCCGAACGTGGACGGGCGCAATATCGTTTTCTACGGCGACAAGGCGATCGATCGTTCGCCCGGCGGTACCGGTACCTCTGCGCGCATGGCGCAGTTGCATGGCAAGGGCCGGCTCGGGGTCGGCGACAGCTATCGCAGCGAGAGCCTGATCGGCACCGTCTACACGGGGCAGGTTCAGGCTGCGGCGCAGGTTGGCCGGTATTCCGGCATCGTGCCGAGCGTGTCGGGCTGGGCGCAGGTGATTGGCCTCAACACCCTGTTCGTCGATGATCGCGACCCGCTGGCCCATGGGTTTCTCGTTGAGTGAGGCGATGGGCATGAAGGGCGCCGAAAATGTCTGACCGGCGCAGCTTCAGTGAAGCGTTGCAGGGCCAGAACCTGCGGTTCGTGGGCACCAAGGGCGACGTGTCATGTCAGACCCGGGTCGGCTTCGTGCTGCTCGAGCACTTTTCCCTGCCCGCGTTCACCCAGGCGCTGGACATCCTGGTGACCGCCAACCTGATCAGCGCCAACTTGTTCGCGACCCAGACCTTCAGCCTTGACGGCCAGGCGGTGACCAGCGACCTGGGCATCGTCATCTGCCCCGGCTCGCCACTGGCCGCCAGGGATCTGGCCGAGCTGGACCTGCTGGTGATCTGCGCCGGCTTGCGCACACCGTTGCGGCCGATTCCCGCGCTCAAACAGTTGCTGCAAAGCGCCGACGACAAGCAGGTGGCGGTGGCCGGGCTGTGGAGCGGCGCCTGGTTTCTCGGCCAGGCCGGGCTGCTCGACGGCTACCGCTGCGCCATTCACCCCGAGCACCGGGCGACCCTGGCAGAGACCGCCAGGCACAGCCAGGTGACCACGGAAAGCTTCGTGGTGGATCGCAACCGGCTGACCGCGGCCAGCCCCACCGGCGCCTTCAATCTGATGCTGGAGTGGATCGCCACCTTGCACGGGCGCGACCTGGTGGACGGAATCGCCGGCATCCTGGCGTTCGAGGAATCGCGCTACAAACGGGTCAAGCCGACCGTGCACGCGAAGATGAGCGAGCCGCTGCGTACGGTCATCAACCTGATGAGCGCCAACATCGAGGAGCCACTGAGCACCGACCAACTGGCCACTTACTCCGGTCGCTCACGGCGGCAGATCGAACGGCTCTTCCAACAGCAACTCGGCACCACGCCAGCGCGCTATTACCTGGAGCTGCGCATCACCGAGGGCCGCCGGCTGCTGCAGCATTCCGATCTGCCGATCGTGGATGTCAGCGTCGCCTGCGGCTTCGTCTCGCCGAGCCATTTCAGCAAGTGTTACACGGCCTATTTCGGCAACTCGCCGTCCAAGGAAATCCGCCACGGCTATGTGAAGTCCAGCCGCTAGTGGCCCTGGGGTTTGCTCCGCGCGGCGTCTGAGCCGGTCACTTAGCTCCACGGCCATGCCGATCTCCTGGTGAGTACTCATGCACACGCGGTTATCGGTCAGCACGAACTCCTGCTGCGGTGAGCACGACCATCAGCTACGAGGTAATCGATCTCCGTAGCGCTGGAGCGGCAAGCCGTTGCCGCACAACGGCCAGATTGCCGTTCGGCCCTTCCGCTTTTCAGCCCACAAGCCTCCATCCCCCCGCGCAACAAGTGCCTTGCAAGCTGCCCAAGTCACTGGCACGGCGATTGCTCCGTGAGCCTCATCGTCATCCTGACGGATGGGACGGCCCTGCCGCAGGTATGCGGCAAGCATCGAACTGAAGGAGTGCAGTGATGGGTGTTTCGTCGATTGGCAGCATTGCCGGCATGACCGCGAGTTATCTGAACAAGTACGCCAGCCATACCGGCCGCAACGAGCTGGCCTCTGATGCCGGCGCCGGTAGCATGAGCTCGACGGCTGTCGCGAAACCTGGCGTGGAAGTCACGTTCTCTGAAGAGGCCAAGCGCCAGCTTTCCAATGGTTTGCCAGCGTGGGTCAATGAATGGTCGACAAGTTTGCGTGCCAAACCGGATCAGGCAGAAGCCATGCATGTCGTCGAGCAGATAGCGACGGTTCCCGGAGGCGCACTGATCACCGTGCCACCTAACGCCATAGGCATGCAGGGCACTTATTACACCGCAACCGGCCTGCCGGTGACCCCGGAAAGCGAGGCGCGATTCGCCTCCATCAGCCAGTCCATCGTCGACCAGACCACAGGGATTTATCAGGCGGAGAAAGCCAAAGGCACGCCGGCTGCCGACATTTTCGAGAAGATCCATCAATTCATGGCCTCACAGCCAAGCGATTATCTGCAGGCGACCAACTGGTACAACGGCAATCGAGGGTAACTCAGCGCTTCGGCCGGTCAGCGCCGGCGAAGTAAACGCAGCCCCGCGCTTTACCTTCTGATCGATGACCTGACGAGCCGCTGCCAGGATCTGCTCGGCAGTCGCCGGGGCATAGCGACCTTGCTCGTCGCGAATCAGCAGGGAAGAGTCAAAGGCGAGAGAAAGCTGAGACATGATCATGCTCCAGTTGCTCGGGCTGAATTGCCCGGGTCTGGCACAAGCACGGCGCAGCGCAGCTGTCAGAGGGCGATAGCCGACCTTGCCGCAAGCACGCGAAGCGTGAGCAGCCCTTGACGGCGAGAACGCCGTGATAGGGTCAGAGGAAACAGCAAGGCCGTCATTCCACCGATCTCACAGGCGCCACCAGCAAGCGAAGCGCGCAGGCGTCAAAAGGGGAGAGCGGCGGCTTTAGCTGCCAGCAACAATGTGTAGTCAGGTCAGGTCAGGTCGTGCAGGTCTTTCGTGGTAGCCGTGTTAATTTCGAACTCGGTGAACCGGACGACAAGCCCGCTGCGTTCAGGGGTACAAGCCGTAGGCCCGACTTGGTAAGTACTCGCGGCTGGGAAGGGGGCCAGCCGCAGAAGTGGCCAGAAGTGTCCGTCGCGGGACGCTTGGATACGCATGGCGCCATTGGAAAGAGTGACGCGGATGTAGAAGTCCTCCAACTCCTTGAAGGGCTGTGAGACGGACCAGTCCGACTTTCCATCGGTAACGACAGTGCTCAGAAAAGCCTCTCCGTCGGTGAACTCGACGCCGGTCTTCACCCAACGTTTCTCGTCGATGCGCACCATCAGGCCGGCCTGATCATACAGGGAGCGGAACTCGCCCTGGATGCGTAGGGTCGCCGTGATTCCGTCAGCGGCGGTAACTCCTAAAAAGTGTCCCGTGTCACGGGTAAACCCATAATAGGTCTCCCGCCAGAAGTCCGTGCTCTGATCCGTGGCTATCGTCAGGCTGTGCTCCGACACCTCTGAGGTGGCGGGCGCATTCAGCCATTGTCCACTTCTGAAATCGACATTCATTCGAAGGCTCCATGCTGAGATCGCGGCGTCGCTAAGGCCGTTCGAAAGAGTGATCAGCGAGCCGGCTTAAAGTTGCCTTCGCGTTCGTGAGCAAAGCAATCGGCAGCAAGAGAAAGTCCGGGGTGCACCGCTGTCTGTCGCAACTGATATCCGTTGCTTGCAAAGGGCCCCGGTCTGCCAGCTTCGAGCCAAAGCGCAGGGGTTTTGGGCGGCAGGTTGGAAAAGTTGCTTTGACTCGTACCAATCACGCCCTTCAGGGATTGCCCCCAAAGGCTCCCACCTTCACGCAGCGATGACCTCTCTGCAGCCTACAAGCGCAGGTCAAGACGACAGCTGACCTAACGATGATCCTAATTCGAAATTCTCATTTCCTGTTGACGAATATCAATATTCGAGCAAGTATTTACCTTAATCGATTTATAAATATCGCCTAGCGATACGGAGAATAAATTGTACGATCCGCTAGTCAATGCCCACCCTGGCGCGGGCGCTCCGCATTCTTCTTCCTATTGGGTCGATACGGCGGGCATCGCTCCTGAGGACGACGGCCCGGTAAGCGGCGCACTAGAGGTCGAGGTCGCGATTATCGGTGGCGGTTACACAGGCCTTAGCTGCGCTCTGCACTTGGCCCGCGAACATGGTATTCGGGCGGTCGTGTTAGAGGCGAATCAGGTGGCTTGGGGCTGCAGCGGTCGCAATGGCAGCTTTGCTCGAATTTCTGGTGGTCGCGTGCCACTTGCGGAACTGATTCGCCGCTATGGCCCTGTTACGGCCAAGGCCTATTTCGATGAGATGTCGGCCGGCTTGAATACCGTGCGCGGGCTAATCCATGACGGGCACATTGATTGTGATGCTCAGCCCGATGGCGTTTATAAAGTCGCGAGTGCTGCAGCTCATGTCGATGGGCTCAAGCGTGAGGTCGGGCTGTATAACGATGTGCTCAAGTACGATGCCAGATTGGTTACTGCCGAGCAGGTGAACGCTGTACATAGCGGTGCCGAGTCGTTCGGTGCGTTATATATGCCTGACGGGTTTTCCATGCACCCACTAAAGCTCGCCTGGGGAATCCTGCGGATGGCTCGAGAAGCGGGTGCCACAGTGCATGTTGGCTCACCGGTTACTCAGTGGAATAGCGACAAGGGCGATCATCGCCTGGTAACACCAGGCGGTGTTGTGACCGCCAAACACGTCGTTGTGGCCACCAATGGCTATACCTCACCGGCTTTGCACAAGGCAACGGCGGGGCGAATTTTGCCGGTGCATTCCCAGATTATTGTGACGCGCCCATTAACCGCTGAAGAAAAGCTGCAGAGCTTGGCCGGTAGCGAGTGCATGTTCGACACACGCAATCTGCTGTCCTATTACCGGCGTCTTCCGGATGACCGAATTCTGTTTGGAGGACGCAGCGCGATAACTGGACGCGACGCGGAAAACCCTAAGCACCGCCAGAACCTGCAGGACGCATTGTGCCGCAAGTTTCCAGTCTTGCAGGGCATTGGTGTGGATTACAACTGGGGTGGCTGGGTCGCTGTGAGCGAGAACTCGCTGCCTTTCATCTGTCGCGTGCCTGGGCTGCATAACGTGGTTTGCGCAGGGGGCTATGCCGGCAGCGGTGTTTCCTTCTCGGTGCAGTCGGGCAAGCGTCTGGCCCAGATGGTAGCGGGTGATGGTCAGCCAACGTCAGTCGATTTTCTGCATCAGATACCCGGGCGTTTTCCATTCCAGCCGTTTCTGCGAGTTGGACAGCGATTGGCCTATGCGTGGTACCGCTTCAAGGATGCGCAGTGATCACCAGGCGATGAGCCGCGTTTTTCACTTCATTCAGTTGCCGGTGGAGTGCAGTAAGTAAAAGACGGGGGAGATTGTTCCGCCCCAATTAATAAGAAGAGTCGTAGTGCGGGCATCCGCCCAGCGTTTTATTCAACTGTCTAATTACAACAAGCTCAGGAGTTGAAAATGCGATCAATCAATAAGCCGTTGGCTGTGTTGGCAGCGGGTATTTCTCTGTGTGCAGTGGCTCATGTGCAAGCTGCAGACACGGTTACATTTGCTGGTTGGGGAGGGGCGCTGCAGGATGCTGAGCGCAAGGCCTATCTTGAGCCCGCTGCCAAGGCGCTGGGCATTACCATCAAAGAAGACAATATGGATGGCTTGGCGGCGGTACGCGCTCAAGTCATGTCGGGCAAGCCGAAGTGGGATGTGGTCGAACTGGCCTCCAATGACTGTGTGATGGCCCAGGAGCAGGGGCTGACCGAGCCTTTGGATTATTCGGTAATCAGTACCGAGGGTGTGGCTGAGAATTTCTACGGCAAGAATTGGATTGCCAGCAACGCCTATTCGACGGTTCTGGCCTGGGCTACCGATGCCGGGGAGGATACTCCCAAGACCTGGCAGGCATTCTTCGATCCTGAGGTAAAGGCCTCGCGTGCCATGTACCGCCAACCGTACACCACGCTTGAGCTCGCGTTAATCGCAGATGGTGTCTCACCCAAGGCGTTGTATCCGCTGGATGTCGATCGGGCCTTCAAGGTGCTCGAGCGCATAAAGCCGCAGGTGGTCAACTGGTGGCGCAGTGGTACGGACTCGGCGCAGTTGTTGCGCAGTCGCGAAGTCGACGCGCTGTCGATCTGGGCGTCACGAGTGGATGAGCTGAAACGCTCTGGTGATGCGGTTGATTACACCTATGACCATGCATTGGTCGACTACGACTGTGTCGTGGTGCCGAAAGGTGCGCCTAACAAAGCACTGGCTATGAAGCTGGTCGCCGAGATCATGAAACCTCACAGCCAGGCCGCTCTGGTGACTTTGATCCCCAACCCGCCAATCAATGTGAAGGCATACGAGACCGGCATCATTCCAGCCGAGATGGCTGCAACCCTCCCGACCGCACCCGCCAACATAGACAAGGTTGTGTTCTTTGATCCGGTCTGGTGGCAGGCGCACCAAGCCGAGGTTCAACGTCGATTCGATCTGTTCATCCAAGACTAACGCGAGAGTCCATCATGAAAACGATCAAGAAGAATCTCCTGCAGGGCGCTGCCTTTGCAGTGTTGGCGGTAAGTGCGAGCACCTCGGTATTCGCCGACAGCCTGACGTTCGCAGGCTGGGGGGGCGCACTGCAGGACGCTGAGCGCAAGGCCTATTTGGAGCCTGCCGCCAAGGCGCTGGGCATTACCATCCGTGAAGACAACATGGATGGCCTCGCAGCCGTCCGCGCTCAAGTGCTATCGGGCAAACCCAAGTGGGATGTGGTGGAACTGGGCAGCACCGAGTGCGCCCAGGCTCAGCAGGAAGGGCTGGTCGAGCCGCTGGATTACTCGGTGATCAATGCCAAGGACATCGACAAGTCTGTTGTCAGCAGTCACTGGATCGGCAGTCATGCCTACGCCACTGTAGTGGCCTGGGCCGAGGATAGCGGCCGACCTGTGGCGAAGAACTGGCAACAGTTCTTCGATCCTCAGGTTAAGGGGGCACGTGCGCTTTACCGCCAGCCATGGCTGACCATGGAGGCAGCGTTACTGGGCGATGGTGTCCCGCCAAGTGAGCTCTATCCGCTGGACGTCGAGCGCGCGATCAAGGTGCTTACTCGGATCAAGCCGCAAGTTGTGAACTGGTGGGGGGCCGGGGCTGACTCCGCGCAGCTTCTGCGCAGTCGGGAGGTCGACTTCCTGGCGATTTGGAATGGTCGTGTCAGCGACGTCAAAGCCAGTGGTGAGGATGTCGACTATAGCTTCGACGGGGCCTTGTTGAGCCATGACTGCCTGATTGTGCCAAAGGGGGCGGCAAACAAGGCCCAGGCCATGAAGCTGATTGCCGAAATCATGAAGCCTGAAAGCCAGGCCACGCTGGCAACACTGATTCCCTATTCGCCAGTAAATGCCAAGGCCTACGAGTTGCCGATCATCACTCAGGAGTTGGCAAAACGCTTACCTACATCTCCGCAGAACATCGACAAGGTGGTCTCCGTGTCTCCTCAATGGTGGGTTGAGAATCAAGAGGCTGTCCGCCAACGATTCGCACTGTTCATCGCCCAGTGATCCGTCGCTCGCGGTCTGAGCTTCAGACCGCGGCAATGGCCATCGACTTATGATTAAAAGGGCGCCTGACGTCCGAAATGTGCCGAGTGTGAGTATGTCCGTAAACCACAAGCTTTCGATGTCCATCGATATCGAAAATCTGACCAAGACCTATAGCGGTTTTGCTGCGCTGGATGACGTATCTCTGTCTATCAAGAGCGGTGAGTTTCTGTCTTTACTGGGGTCTTCGGGCTCTGGCAAGACAACACTTTTGATGGCGTTGGCTGGGTTCGTTCGACCCGACGCAGGCAGTATCCGGTTCGGCGGACGCGAGATGATCTTCGAGCCGCCGCACAAGCGTGATGTCGGCATGATGTTCCAGAGCTACGCATTGTTTCCTCACATGAATGTGTTCCAGAACGTGGCGTATCCGCTGAAGTTGCGTGGCTACAAGCGTGCTGAGATCCGTCAGCGTGTCGAGCAGGCATTGGCCACGGTGGAGCTGGACCATCTGATCGAACGTGGCATCACGGAAATGTCCGGGGGCCAGCGCCAGCGTATTGCCCTGGCCCGCGCCATTGTCTTCGAGCCCAAGATCCTGTTGATGGACGAGCCGCTTTCGGCCTTGGACAAACGCCTGCGTGAAACCATGCAGCTGGAGTTGCGCCGCCTGCATGAGCGCCTGGGGATGACTGTGGTCTACGTGACCCATGATCAGCGCGAGGCACTGACCATGTCCGATCGTATCGCGGTGATGAGCAAGGGCAAGATCCGCCAGGTCGATACCCCGCTCAATCTCTACGAGCGCCCAGCCAATCGTTTCATTGCCGAGTTCGTCGGCGAGTCCTCGTGCCTGCCGGTCAGCGTGGAGGGCGGCCAGATCCGTTTCCAGGGCCGGGCACTACGTACCGCCAGCCAGGCAAGTGGACTGCAGCAGCCCAGTCTGGTGGTTCGCCCGGAAAAGCTGCAGTTCGTCACCAGCGACGCTGCTGACTTCAACTTGTTGCAAGGCCACGTCAGCGACGTGATTTTCCAGGGCGAGAGCCAGCTGGTGCAGGTCGACCTGGGCGAGGGCATGGCTGTGGCGATTCGGCGGCCGACCCGCAGTTCCTCGGACAATCGCCTGCCTGTGCGCGGCGAGGCGGTGACCCTGGGCCTGCACGTCCAGGACACGCTGGTCGTGGGAGAGCAGGCATGAGTGCGATCGACGCCGGTGCGCTGAATGCGCGCGAGCTGCGCAGCGCGGACAGACGTCATCGCCTGTTCTTGTTTGGCTCCGGGCTGCCCGCGCTGCTGCTGGTGCTGGTTACCTTCGTGCTGCCGATCGGCTGGCTGTTCTGGCTTTCGCTGTTCGATGCCGATGGGCAATTGACCATACAGAATTACACCCGGCTGCTTGAGCCGATCTATGTGCTGACCTTCGTGCAGACCTTCAAGATCGCCGTCATCGTCACCGTCGTCTGTGTATTGATCGGCTACCCCTACGCCTATTTCATGACCAAGGGTCCCCACTGGCTGGCAAGCCTGGCAATGGGTGTGTTGCTGGTTTCGCTATGGACCTCGCTGCTGGTGCGCACCTATGCCTGGCTGATCATTCTGCAGCGCCGTGGCATGGCCAATGATCTGCTGATGGCGCTGGGTATTACCGATGTTCCGCTGTCTCTGGTGCACAACCTGACCGGCACCGTCATCGGCATGGTGCACATCATGTTGCCGTTCATGATCCTGCCGCTGTATGCGGCGATGAAGAGCATCGACCCCATCTACAACCAGGCCGCGGCGGCCTTCGGTGCGTCGCCGACCCGGGCGTTTCGCGATGTGTTTCTGCCGCTTTCGCTGCCGGGGCTGGCCGCCGGCGCCACCCTGGTGTTCGTGATCACCCTGGGCTTCTACGTCACCCCGGCTCTGCTGGGCGGTGGCAAGGTGCAGATGATCTCGATGCGCATCGAAAGCGATGTGTCGATGTATGCGAACTGGGGCGCGGCATCGTCGTTGGGCGTGGTGCTGTTGATCGCCACTTTGCTGATGCTGTTCATCGTCAAGAAGGGCGCGGGCTTTAGCCGGCGCAGCGAGTGAAGTCATGAGCCGAATCCAACAAACCTTGAGCGGCATGCTGCGCGCTTCGTGGCTGTACCTACTGGTGGCGCTGACCATGCTGTTCCTGGTGCTGCCCACTCTGGTGGTCATTCCGATGTCACTGTCGGATGCGCGCTACCTGAGCTTTCCACCGAAGTCCCTGAGCCTGGAACCGTTCTTTAGCTATTTCGCTTCGCTGGAATGGCGCACGGCGACCACGGTTTCCCTGGTCACCGCCACCCTGACCATGCTGCTCGCCACTACCCTTGGCACTGCGGCCGCCTATTCGCTGCATGTGAGCCAATCGCGGCTGAGCGGCGTGCTGCGTGGGCTGATGCTGGCGCCGATGATCGTGCCAACGATTTTCATCGCCATCGGACTGTTCTTTGTTTATGCACGTTTCGATCTGAACAACACCATCCCTGGGCTGGTGCTCGCGCACACCTTGCTGGCTTTGCCTTACGTGGTCATCAACGTCGGCGCCGGGCTACGTAGCTACGACATGACGCAGGAACAGGCTGCATGCATTCTTGGCGCCACCCGGCTGCGAGCATTCTTCGACGTGACCTTGCCGCAGATTCGCTTCTCGGTGATTGCGGCCGCCATGTTCGCCTTTGCTATTTCCCTGGATGAGGCGGTGATTTCGCTGTTCATCAGCGGTGGTGACAGCTCGACGTTGACCAAGCGCATGTTCAGCTCGCTGCGTTCGGAAATCGACCCGTTGATTGCTGTGGTCGCCACTCTCATGACCCTGCTGTCG
>JAAIGE0101493014.1_pt1 | contig 10658 bp, 6 predicted proteins | sample 6487951 | NCBI WGS metagenome assembly JAAIGE01 (sample SAMN13974128, study PRJNA590717) | phyllosphere metagenome | biome: tomato field; feature: multiple bacterial spot infested tomato fields; material: tomato leaves; isolation source: leaves from tomato fields | host: Solanum lycopersicum ... | reverse complement strand
TATAACCAGGAAAAAACACTTGAGCTGGATTATATTTCTCCGTCTGCATTTTCAGGTGAAGAAAAATCGGCGGTGTACACTTCAATAAAAGGCTTAAAGATAATTGATGAAAGAGGAATCAATATCAAAAACCTGGATGAGCTTTTTAAAAATAACCCGAAGCGGAAGCTGGACAGCAAGACCAAAGATGCTTACACCACAAGAAGCAAAATCGATAAACTGAACATCACCGTTAATAATGTAGGCGAGATCCTGAGCAACGGAAAACCGGTGGGATACTTCACCAACCTGCCCGTAAGCTTTGGATCAGATGATACCGTTACCGATAAAACTTTTGTTGATATTGAAATTTACGATGCCAAAAGCAAATACATCGGAAGATATATCACGACGACCAAACAGCTGAAATCCGCCGGCGGAAAGACCTTTACCGTTTACAGGGAAATGTCCGGCCGTGCAGCCATTTTAAAATTTCCGACGTATAAAGCACTGGCAGAACGCATGGCCATGATGGATCCGAATTTCATTAAAATTCAGGAAAAGGTAATTGTCGGTGAAGTTACCAAAGACGGCGTTGAAAAATAAAACTTGATTTTATCCTTATTAAATTTCCATCAAGTTTTTCATTCAGCGAAAATTTCAATATTGCTGTGAAGGCTGAATTTTAATTAATGAATCTGATTAGATGGTGGTCAAAGCCTGTCGTTATCAGAAAAATGTTCTCTCTGCTGAATAAAATGCATTGACCTTAAATTCATGTAAATTCCGCTAACTTTTTTTTCCGATTCTGAAAGCCATTACTAAAATCTTGGAGATTTGCGTTAATTTAATCATGATGATGAACTACAGATCATGAGTTTCTGAATTCTGACTCAAATTTTTAAAAAATTACAGGCTCAGGATTATACCGTTATCTTTCAGCTGCTGCATTGGTTTTGAAAACCAGAATAATTCAAAATTTTCAAAATTTTCTTCAAAATTAAGCTTAAGTTGCTGAAGCGTAACCTTTTTCTGATTTTCAGTAGAATGTTCCTTAAACATTTTTATCAGCCATTCTGCCTGTTCCTGTTCCAGTTCTATGCTTACCGTATTGGTTTTTAAATGGGCTGTAATCTTCGTGTACGGGTAAATGTATTTCTTTTTTGTTTTTAAGCGATTCTCAGCGATTACGTTTTTGGTGATAAAAATGATTTTTGCATTGCTTTTGAACTTAAAATCCTCATCTTCCAAGAGACAGTCATGAATATAGTCAGGATCAATGTGCGTTCGGGGAATTTTAAAGTCAAACCACTCCTGAAGCGGGATTTCAAAGTTAATGCCGTGCATGTAATTGAACAGTGATTTTTTTAATCCGAAACTGAATTTGCCGTGGTCAATCCCGGTTTTATCGGTAAAGTCAATATCATTATTCGCAAACAGAATTTCCTGTTTTAAGGGAGTGACTCCAAATTCTTCCGGATTCAGGCCGACAGGCGAGTGCGCAGTCATGGCAAACTGATGCCAGAAGCCGCTCTGTAAAATTCCCATTTCAAACATCTGGCGGACCATTTCCAGGGAATCAACCGTTTCCTGAATGGTCTGGGTCGGGTATCCGTACATCAGATAGGCATGGATCATAATCCCGGCTTCTGTAAAATTCCGGGTTACTTTTGCTACCTGTTCCATAGAAATTCCTTTATCAATCAGATTCAGCAGGCGGTCACTGGCTACTTCAAGCCCGCCCGAAACTGCTACACAACCGGAAAGTTTCAGCAGAAAGCATAAATCTCTGGTAAAACTTTTTTCAAAACGGATATTCGTCCACCAGGTAACGATAAGGTTTCTTCTCAGAATTTCCAGTGCCACTTCCCTCATCAGCGCCGGCGGAGCGGCTTCATCCACAAAATGGAAACCATTTTCACCGGTTGCTTCGATCAGTTCTTCCATTCTGTCTACCAGGATTTTAGCGGAAATCGGCTCATAGATTTTAATGTAATCCAGAGAAATATCACAGAACGTACATTTCCCCCAGTAACATCCGTGCGCCATGGTCAGCTTGTTCCACCGGCCGTCGCTCCATAAGCTGTGCATCGGGTTGGCAATTTCAATAACGGAAATATACCGGTCCAGCTGTAAATCTGTGTAATCCGGAGTTCCGATATCTGCCTGTTTATAGTCAGATCTTTTCGAATTGTTTTTATAAGTAACTTCCTGGTCTTCAACTAAAAATGTTCTTTTGAACTCAGATTTCCCGTTTTCTCCGGAATGAAAAACATGTTCATAAAGAAGTTCCAAAGGAAGCTCGCCGTCGTCTAAAGTAATAAAATCGAAAAACTCAAATACCCGATGATCTTTTATTTCTCTCAGTTCCGTATTCGGGAAACCGCCGCCCATTGCTGTTTTAATGTGGGGGAAATATTCTTTAATTAACTTTGCACACCGGAAAGCGGAGTATAAATTCCCGGGAAACGGGACTGAAAAACAGACCAGCCTGGGTTGGACAGCTTCCAGTTTTTCATGCAGGATTTTCAGTGTAACATCATCAATAAAGGTTGTGTTTCCGGAGATTTTGGCATACAGTTCATCAAAGGAATTGGCACTTTTCCCTAGCCGTTCCGCGTATCTGCTGAACCCGAAATCTGCATCTATATGTTCAACAATATAATCAGAAAGATCTTCTAAATATAAGGTAGCCAGATGTTTGGCTTTGTCCTGCAGCCCCATGTTCCCGAATGCAAATTCCATATCATCCAGCTGATTGAACCGGGAAGCTTCCGGCAGAAAGTTCATGGAACAGATCTGTCTTGCCAGTGTATGGGTCTTGCCCTGAAGGAAAGCAATCACCTGGTCAATTGTTTTTATATATTCGTCTCTCAGCGTAAAAATCCTCTGGGCATTTTCTGAACTGCCCTGAATATCAATTTCTCTGCTGAAAATGTTTTCCAGGCCGTCCTTTGAAAATAATTTAAGAATCACTTCTATCCCCAGATCCATCTGAAAGCTTGAAATATTTTTGGTATTCAGGAAACCTTTGATATAAGCTGTGGCAGGATAAGGCGTATTAAGCTGGGTAAAAGGAGGCGTGATAAGAAGCAGGTCTTTCAAAAGGAAATTTTTTGCAAAGTTAATATTTAAAATTAAGACTGACTTATTTTAGATTATGGGATGGCTCTATCGGAAAAATTTATAAATTCACGGTATGAAAATTACGGGCAGAAATTTAGGCATCCTGTTATTACTGTTTTCAGCAGGCATGCAGGCACAGCAGATTGAACATGCAGAAACCTTAAAACCTTTTACGGAAAAACTGAAGCAGAATAAAGTTTCCCAGATTTTACTGCTGGGAGATTCCCATATCCAGGCAGACTGGCTTACCGCTTACCTGAGAAAGAAGTTCCAGGATAAATACGGAAATGCAGGGCGCGGAATGGTTTTTCCTTACGCGGTAGCCAATACCAACGGGTCGGATGATTTTACTTCAGCCAGCAACCGTACATGGGAAACTTTCAGGCTGGTTCACGAGCAGAAGCTGTTTCCGCAGATCGGGGCCGGCGGCTTTGTGATCGGGAATAAAGAAAATTCTTTCCTGGAGCTCAGTTTTAAAAACCCGCAGGATGTTTTTGATAAGGTTGTTATTTACCATGATGCACAGATGGACGGCAATGAAATAATACTGTACAGGGAAGACCAGCCTCTCAAAAATTTCATTGAGAAAAAGAAAGAAACCCTGAGCCATACAGCCGCTGCCGGGGAAACATTCCATGAAATTGTTTCAAAGTATAATACCACCACCACGAGGCTGAGACAGATCAACGGAGCCGGAATCTTACATCCTGCTGAAGGAAAAAGCTACAAAGTAGAAAGGAATTACCTGGTTTATAATGCCGATTTTGAAAATCAGATTGAGCCGGTTGCCCGACAGAAACTGACAGGAGATAAAACAGAGATTAAAGTAACAGAGCCGCAGCAGGTATTTTTAATGCGTTCCGACAATCCGACCGGAAATATATTTTACGGATTCCAGTTTTTAAGAAATGTTGATAAAGGGGTTGTCTTTAATACGGTAGGGGTTAATGGTGCCACGTATGCAGATTTTCTGAAATATCCGCTTCAGGTACAGCAGCTGGTTACCCTGAATCCTGATATACTGATTATTGCTTTAGGAACCAATGAAGCATTTGCCCCGATAAGCAAGGACGAATTTCAATATGCCGTTGCAGAACTCATTACAAAATTCCGTAAAGAAAATGCGTCGCTTCCGGTATTGCTGGTTTCCCCGCCGGACAATATACCAAAACAGTCACGTGTCCCGGAAATCATAAGCTGGCTCAGGGAAAGTGCCGTACAGAACCATGCTGCATTCTTTGATCTTTATCAGGCCAGCGGCGGAAAGGGATCGTTTAAAAAAGCACAGCTGAAAAAAGAAGCTGCCGCAGACGGGGTACATTTCGTTAAGCCCGGTTATGAAAACCAGGCCGAACTTATCTGGAAGGCATTTGCTGAAATTACAAAGTAAGCAGAACCTTCTAAAACTGAAGGTAAATAGGGAGCACCTGTTCTGCAGACTTGAAATAACCGTACACCAGCAGAAACGCAAAAAAGATGACAACATATACAATTAAAGGGATGCTCCCTCTCTTTGATATAAACTTTTCGGCTGCATTTTCAGGAATCAGGTGGATTGCCATGGCCAGGACAATCATACCCAAGACTTCTTTGTAGTTATCATAAAACGGGGCAAAAGCACTGGCATCAAAATTATAGAATATCTGTTTCAGCATGGAAATTGCGGCGTCAAAGTTTTCGGCCCTGAAGAAAATCCATCCGAAGCATACAAAGTGGAAGGTAACCAGGCCCATGAGTATCCTGTACACTATAGTATTGTTGAATCCTGAAAATGCTTTTCCTGTGGTAAGCATCCAGATCTTGTGGACGCCCAGGCCGATGCCGTGAATGGCTCCCCAGATAATAAAATTCCAGCTGGCGCCATGCCAGAACCCGCCTAAAAGCATGGTAGTAAGCAGATTGAAGTTAGCGGCAATCCCTTTTGAGTTTCTGGTAATAATTGCCGGAAGTACAAAAATAACCAGCATCAGCAAGGTAATCAGCCCTGCATATAAAGGCGCAAGTTTGAATAATCCAACAGAAGTAAAGTACGTTCCGCACAGGAATGCCAGCACAAAAATAACGGATGCCAGCGAAAATTTACGATTGCCTCCCAACGGAATATAAAGGTAATCTTTAAGCCATGAAGAAAGGGAAATATGCCACCGCCTCCAGAACTCCGTAATGTTTTTGCTCTGGTAAGGCGACATGAAATTCGCAGGAATTTTTACCCCGAGCCAAAGCGCAATCCCTATGGCAATATCACTGTAGCCGCTGAAATCACAGTAGATCACCATAGCATAGCCATAAACGGCAAAAAGGTTCTCCAGACCTACGTGCAGGGAAGGATTATCAAATATATAATTAACCAGGTTCAGCGTAATGTAATCGGAAATAATCAGTTTTTTAATCAGCCCTGAGATAATGAGATAGAAGCCCATGGCAAAATCTTTTTCCGATAAGAAATAGGGCTGGTTGATCTGCGGTACAAAATCATGCGCACGCACAATCGGCCCCATCATCAGCTTCGGGAAAAAAGACAGGAACAATAGATAGTCCGTAAACTTTTTTGCAGGCTTGAAATCCCCCCGGTACACATCAATGGTATAGCTTAAATTTTCAAAGGTAAAAAATGAAATACCGATAGGCAGGAGGATATTCAGCGGATGGATTTCTGCACTGGAAAATTCATTGTAAAGCGTAATAAAAAAGTTGGTATACTTATAATAGAACAGAAGACCGAGATTAAAAATTATGCTCAGAACCAGGAGTGCTGTTTTCCGGGCTTTCTGCGGACTTTTATATATGCCGTTGGAAATAACGTAATTGACAATTGCAGAGACAATGACGAGCCCTACAAACCATCCGCTTGCTTTATAAAAAAAGTACAGCGAGAAAAAAGTAAAAACATACCTTCTGGCCGTGAAGTTATTTCTTAACATATAGAAAAGAATGATGAACAGCGTAAAAAAGTATACAAAAAATCCGTTATTGAACAAAAGGGGATTTTTACTGTCGTAGACAAACTGATGCAGAAATGCTTTCCAGTCAAATGTTGAAAATAGTGCCTCTACGTGATTCATTGTGCAGATCTTTTTTTAGCGGTATAATTTCTATAGTCTTTCATCATGGCATGGTACAGTTTTTCTGCCAGGATATCGGTTCCTTTCCCGTTGGGGTGTACATAATCTTTATTGGCAAGGGGAGGCTCTTTCTGGGCCCATGCCACAATAGAGTTTTCGCCGCCCATGGTTTCAAAAAGGTTAAAGAACGAAAGGTTATTGTCATAAGCCATTTTTGCCTGGGTTTCCACGAGATTGCGGACGCCTTTTGCACTCTGGAATTCCCCGTTGTACCTGAATGCCCGGTCTGCCGTGCTCACCATAAGGATATCCGTTTCAGGAAATGCGCTTTTAAACTTCACAAGAGTAGGCGTCATGATCTTTACATAATACGAATAATCCGTATCATCCGGCCTGAACAGCAGGTTCACCCCGTACTGCATGACAATAAGGTCATAATGGTTCTGCGCCTGAACGGCTTTCAGAAAACTTTCATCAATTTTTTTGAATTCAACGCCTGTAATCCCACGGAAAGAAAAATTATCTACAATAACCCCGTTATCAGATTCAAAGCTCACCCCGTAATAAGGCACCGAAGCCCTATTGCTTTTCAGGGAGTATGACCTTACCGTATCATTGGCAAGCAGCTGCCGGTTTACAGCCTGTGGTCCGTTCAACAGGACATTGGCCCCATTATAATTTACGGAAGTGTTTCCCTGCGACGGTCCGAAAATTAAAAACTTACCGGTTTTTGTACCGCTGACCAAGGTTTTGTCTGTAAAATGGCTGTTTCCCATCCCGCTGAAGCTGAATCCTGAAACATACATATTTTTTGCGCCTTTTTCCATGAAGTTGACGGTTTTCCATCCGCCGGCTTTTATTTCTGCAGACTCGCGTATTGGGGCTACTTTACTCTGGATGGGCAGGTAGCCCACGCCGGCTCCCCCGAATTCGCCCTGGAGCAGCTTCCTCAGTTTACGGGTAAGCAGGTCTCCCTCAATCATGCTGTCCCCGAAATAAGCAATCCTTATCTTTCCTTTCTTTGTTTTTTTGAGCGCGGCCAGTTTTTCCGAAAAACGCATCAGTGCAGTAATGCTGTCTCCTTTGGTAAAGTCGGTAATAAGGTCCGGCTTCCTGTAAAGTTCAAAATCTTTTGCCCGGTTGCCCTGCCTGGATGGGTTTCCGAGGCTGTCACCTGCCAATACCCCGTCATTTAATTTTTCAGGATGTATGATTTCCGACAGCAGGTTTACATTCTGCAAAGGTTTCCATTTAACATTGAAAACGTACATGAGGACCGATGAAAACAGGTAAATAACAAAGCACAGGGAGAGTAAAACCATTACCCTCCAATTTCTGTTTGGATTCATAAAACGTAAGGAAATTTGTCCGGCTAATTTAGTCAGATAAATCAGTCTTTACAATATAAATGTGAAAAAAAATAAGCCCCGTAAACGGAGCTTGAAAATTATAAATTCGGTTAATTTTTACAGGCGTGAGAGGCTGTATCTGGTGATGATCAGATTGATTCTTCTCATCCACTCCTTCGGGCGGGTAGAGTAGCCTGCGGATGCTATGGCCTTTACCCATTTGGAAAAATCACCGCTCCCTCTTAAAACTGAATAATAGTCTTTTTTTACGACCAGCTTACAGAATGCCTCGTAGCATTCTCTTACTGAAGAAAAACTTCTGTATTTCGACTGAGGGTTGTTTTTGCCTACAATGCCAAAATGGTTATTATACGTTACGGAGTTTTTACTGGTACCTCCGCCGGACTCAACGAATGCTATGGAAAGAATTATTGAAACCGGAATACCGTATTTCAAGGAAAGCTCAGATGCGATTGCCTTATTTCTTTCTAAATAGGTATGTGTTTGTGCATTACCCATAATAGAAATTAAACTAAATACTAAACTCAAAATTACAATTCTTAAGTACTTAACATTGTGTTTCATAATTGTATGTTCTGAAATCATGAGGGCAAATTTACCCTTACCTGACATAAGAGCCTAATTTTTAACAGAATATAACGCTATATGACAGGATTATAACGAATATTAGTTAAAATTTGTTAAAAATTTTGAATTATCATATTTATTATATTATGGGCTTTTTTAAAACAAAAAACAGCTGTAAGACATTCCTACAGCTGTTTTTTTAATTATTTTAATAATCGAACCGATAAACTACATCTGTTTGTATTCGATATTCATTTCTTTCTCCATTTCCCTGTACTGGCCGGAAATTAACTTTTCGCGAATGCCTTCAAAGGCTTCTAACGTTTCATTGATTTCTGAATCAGTATGTGAAGCTGTAGGAATCAACCTCAGCAGGATCATCCCTTTAGGAATTACCGGGTAGACCACAACGGATGTAAAGACTCCGTAGTTCTCTCTTAAATCTTTTGCTAGCAGGGTAGCCTCAATCGTTGTACCTTCAATAAAAACTGGCGTAACACAGGTATTTGTATTTCCAAGGTTAAAGCCTCTTTCTTTCAGCCCGTTCTGGAGCTTGTATACATTTTCCCACAATTTATCCTTTATTTCAGGGCGTGTCCTTAAGAGTTCAAGCCTTTTCAATCCTCCGATAACCATTGGCATGGTTAAAGATTTAGCAAAAATCTGGGAACGGAGGTTGTATTTTAAGAACCGGATGATTGTTTCATCTCCCGCAAGGAATGCTCCAAAACCCGCCATTGATTTGGCAAAAGTAGAAAAATAAACATCAATCTGATCCTGGCAGCCCTGCTCTTCACCTGCTCCCGCTCCTGTTTTTCCCAAAGTTCCGAAACCGTGTGCATCATCTACCAGAAGCCTGAAATTGAATTTTGATTTCAGTTCACAGATTTCCTTCAGTTTTCCCTGCATGCCGCGCATCCCGAAAACACCTTCCGTAACCACAAGGATTCCGCCTCCGTTTTCTTCAGCGACTTTGGTGGCGCGTGCCAGGTTTTTCTCCAGGCTTGCAATATCGTTATGTTTGAATGTAAAACTCTTACCCATGTGAAGGCGTACACCGTCTACGATACAGGCATGTGAATCTGCATCATAAACAATCACATCGTGCCTTGTTACCAGGGCGTCAATAGCGGAAACCATTCCCTGGTATCCGAAGTTAAGCAGATAAGCAGCTTCCTTTTGGGTAAACTCTGCCAGTTCTTTCTCCAACTGCTGGTGCTGCTGGGTTTCACCTGACATCGCTCTTGCTCCCATCGGGTAAAACATCCCGAATTCTGCAGCGGCTTTGGCATCAGCTTCCAGTACTTCCGGATGGTTGCAAAGTCCTAAATAATCATTCGCGCTCCAGAAAATTACATCTTTTCCCTGAAACTTCATTCTCGGACCGATCGGCCCTTCCAGTTTGGGGAAAACGAAATATCCTTCAGCATAATCTGCAAATTGTCCAAGAGGTCCCGGGTTTTGTTTTATTCTGTCAAAAATATCCAACATTGTATTACTGTTTTTTAAGTAAAAAAGCCTTTTGTAATTACAAAAAAGGCTTTATTTGTATAAATTCTTTATTCCTTATTTATTTGATGAACTCCGTTTTGAAGACTTCATCATAATTATGAACACAGTTATTAATGAATCCCTGCTCGGCCATCCATTTATCACTGTACACTTTTGTGATATACCTGGATCCGTGGTCAGGATAAATCAGTACCACCAGGTCATTTTCGGTAAGCTCATGAGACTGTGCATACTGGATCAGTCCCTGTGTCACAGCGCCTGTTGTGTATCCGCCCATAATGGCTTCCTTCAAAGCGATTTCACGGGTTCTGTATGCTGACATTTCATCATTTACCCTTACAAACTCATCCACTTTATCAAAGAGAAGGGCAGAAGGGATCAGGTTTTTTCCCATGCCTTCAATCTGGTAAGGGTGTACATCTTCTTTATGGATTTCTCCGGTCTCATGATAGCTTTTTAAGATAGACCCGTCCGCATCAACACCAATGATCCTGATACCGGGATTTTTCTCTTTCAGGAACTTGGCAGATCCGGATAAGGTTCCTCCGGTTCCCGTACATGCAAAAAGATGAGTAATCTTGCCTTGTGTCTGTTCCCAGATTTCCGGGCCTGTTGTCTGGTAATGCGCATCAATATTCAGCTCATTGAAATACTGATTGATATAAATAGAGTTCGGGGTTTCCAGGGCAATTCTTTTGGCCACTTCATAATATGATCTGGGATCATCGGCAGGAACATTTGCCGGGCAGATGTATACGATGGCTCCCAAAGCCTTAAGATAGGCAATTTTTTCAGGTTTTGTTTTGTCGCTTACGGCAAGGATACATTTATATCCTTTAATAATGCAAACCATTGCAATTGAAAATCCTGTATTTCCTGAAGTGGTTTCTACCACTACGGAATCTTCTTTTAATAAACCTTTTCTCTCAGCGTTTTCTATGATATGAAATGCGATTCTGTCTTTAGTGGAATGTCCAGGATTATATGATTCTAACTTGGCGTAAACGGTTGCAGGAATATCTTTCGTCACAGTGTTAAGCTT
>JAAIGE0100952588.1_pt1 | contig 10658 bp, 8 predicted proteins | sample 6487951 | NCBI WGS metagenome assembly JAAIGE01 (sample SAMN13974128, study PRJNA590717) | phyllosphere metagenome | biome: tomato field; feature: multiple bacterial spot infested tomato fields; material: tomato leaves; isolation source: leaves from tomato fields | host: Solanum lycopersicum ... | reverse complement strand
GTAGTCGTAGCGGCGGCCCTGGATGCTCTGGAAGCGCGGTGCCCAACGGCCCATGCGGGCCAGGCCGTCCGACACGACCTCGACGTCGTCGTCCATGAGCCACATCCACTGCGAGCCCAGCTCGTAGGCGACGCGCATGCCCTCGCTGAAACCGCCCGAGCCGCCCGTGTTCGTCTCGAGCCGGCGGTACACGAGTTCGGTGGGGAGGCGATCGCGGAACGATTCGACGACCGCGGTCGTGTCGTCGGTCGACGCGTTGTCGATGACGACGAGGTGGCCGGGCGCCGGATCCATCTGCTCGATGCTCTCGAGCAGGCGCGTCAGCAGGTGCGTGCGATTGAAGGTGACGACGACGATGGTCGCGGTCGCGGGGTCGAACGCCGCGGCGTCCGTCGCGGCGTCCGTCGAGGAGGAAGCGGGCGCGGGGGCGTCGTCGTGGGGGCTCATAGCGCCGTCGATCCTACCCGGTCGCCCTGTCGGTTCCCGCTCCCCGCGAGGCCTCGCCGTCGCGTGGCATCCGGGTCTGCAGCTGTTCGCGCCACGATCGCGTCTGGCCGGCGCGCACGGCGCAGAGCACCAGCAGCAGCCAGCCGGCGCCCGAGACGGTGAAGCTCTCGAACAGCGACATCACCAGCAGCGCGACGAGGATCAACGGCGCCCACGCGTGCACGACCGATCGGCGCTCGCTCGCGACCAGCCAGGCCCGCGCGAGGGCGAGCCCTCCGAGCGCGAGGAAGAGCAGCAGCCCCACCCAGCCGAGCTGCAGGAGCACGTCGAGGTAGGCGTTGAGTCCGGAGGCGTGCGTCTGGCCGAGGCGGAAGTTGACGGCGTTGAACGGGAACTCGCTGCGCACCCACGGACCGAAGAACCCGAAGCCCTCGACCGGATGCGAGCGGACGAACGCGAGCATCTCGTTCCACAGGTTCGTCCGCAGTGAGATGTCGGTCCGCGCGCCGAGGACCGCCACCACGGCCCCGCGCATGCCGTAACCGATCGCCACGGCCGCGATCACCGCGATACCGAGGGCGGTCTGGGCGAGCGGGCGGCGAGCCGGTGGCATCCGGCGCATCATCCACAGCGCGAGGGTGGCCAGGGCCGTGGCGGCGGCGACGATGATGACGGCGGGCGAGTCGCTGAGCACCGCCATGGCGCCGCCGAGCACGACGGAGGCGATGGCCGTCCCGACCCGCACGGACTGCGTGCGGTACTCGACCAAGAACGTGATGAGGGCGACGACGGTGACGAAGCCGAGGTAGTTGCGGGTGCCGAAGAGTCCCTGGACGGGGCCGAGGGTCGCGATGTCGCCCTGGATGCCGAGGAAGGGGATGGGCAGGTCGAGCAGAATGCCGCTGAGGATCTCGAGCCCCAACGAGATGCCGAGCAACCAGCGCAGCACGTCGCCGAGCGCGCGCACGGTCTGCAGCGCGTCGCGGACATGGCCGATCACGACCGCGAGGAGGGCGACACCGGCGAGAGCGGCACCCTTGCCCAGCGTGACGACGGCGTCGGGGCTCCAGAAGATGCTCACCAGCGCCCACGCGACGAGGAGCACGGCGGTGGTCGGCGCGAGGCGGAACAGCTCGATCTCGCGACGGCGCACGACGAGCATGCCGATCCCGATCACGCACAGGCCGATCACGATCGTCGCGTACGTGACCGGGCCGGCGACGCCGCGAATCGCGAACGCCGAGAACACCGCTGCGAACGCGGTGAGGGTGAATGCGCGGGCGAACGAGGCCGAGTCCAGCAGAGCGGGGATCCCGGATGCCGGGGCCGGCGGCGCCGCACTCACGACGGGGGTCTCTGCAGCTCGCCGCGCTCGATCGAGATGGTCTGCTCGGCGGGGCCGACGCCGAGCAGCGGCGCCTGCTTGATCTTGGCGCCGAAGAGCACGACGAACATCCAACCCCACAGCAGCAGCGGCCCCGACTCGGTGAGCCCCTGCACGACGAGAAGACCGCCGATGAGGGTGGGCAGCAGCGTGAGGGGGGAGTAGGGGCGGTCGGCGGTGAGGTCCCAGCGCGGGCGGTCGACGGCGAAGAACCACGACCGCCAGACGTAGGCGAGGTACACGAGCACCAGCAGCACGACGCCGACGCCGCCGAGCTGCAGGTAGGTGTCGAGCCACATGCTGTGCGCCTGCACCACCGTCTGACCGTGATCGACGATCCAGCCGTCGATGAGCGGCTCGCTCGCGATCCACGGCGCGGAATAGCCCCACCCGTGCAGAGGGTGCTGGTCGGCGCGGGCGATCACCTCGCCCCAGATGCCCTCGCGTCCCGTCAGGTCGGCCGAACGGCCGAGCGCCGAGAAGAAGAGGTCGCGCCCGAACCACAGAAGCGCGCCGCCGCCGAGGCCCACGACGGCGTACAGCAGGTACCACCGCGTGCGCTGGCCGGGACGCCGCGCGGTGCGCATGAGGAGCACCGTGACGAGCACGAGCACGACGAACGCGAACGAGACGAACGCCGTCGCCGACCCGGCCCGGACGAACAAGAACGCCGCCACGGCGATCCACACCAGCAGCAGCGAGCGACGGGGAGCGCCCGCCGCGAAGCGGATGGCGAAGACGATGATCGCGACGATCATCACGGATGCCAGCAGATTGGCGTTGCCGAACACCCCCTGGATGCGCCCGCCGTCGAAGAGGTTGTCGCGCGACCAGTACACGATCGGGTCGAGGCGCTCGCTCGGGATGACGAAGCCCGGCAGCAGAGGACCGCGGACGAAGAGCGAGACGGCGAGCTCGAACAGCAGCGACAGCGCCACGATCCACTTCGCCGCCGAGGCGACCGCGCGCACGACGTCGCGCCAGGTGAGGACGGCGCCCACGAACAGCCCCTGGAACGTCGTGATGGCCAGGAGCAGCCACGTGAGGACGGAGGCGGCGGGCCACGCGCTCCAGAGGATGGACAGCAGCGCCCACCCGACGTACCCGAATGCCAACCAGGGCAGGCGGCTGACGAGGACCGGCGGGCGCACCACGATCCACACGACGGTGGAGACGACCGCCGAGGCGATCACGAGCACACCGGTCGCCACCGCGCCGACGGCGTTGACGAGACCGACACCGCCGAAAGCGAGCAAGATCACGAAGACGCACCAGGCCCGCAGCAACAGGTGCCCCGTGGTCTCGCGCACCGGAGCGGTCGGCAGTGCCGACGCGGGGTGGTGGGTGTGCATCGCCATGGTCTGTTCAGGGTACCCGGCCGCTCTCGGCCGCCGTAGGGCTCGCGGGTAGGCTGGCGACGTGCTGGTTGCGATCTCGAACACCCCCCGCGATTACGCCTGGGGGAGCCCGACGCTCATCGCCGACCTCGAGGGGCGGACGCCCAGCGGTGCACCCGAGGCCGAGGTGTGGTTCGGCGATCACCCCGGCTCGCCCGCCCGCGTGCACGACGGCACCGGCATGACCCTCGACCAGTGGCTCGCGGATCCGCCCGGGCACCTCGACGTGCCGGCGCGTCTGCCCTATCTCATGAAGCTGCTCGCCGCCGGGGCGCCGCTGTCGATCCAGGTGCACCCCTCGAAGGAGCAGGCGGTCGAGGGCTTCGCCCGAGAAGAGGCGGCCGGCATCCCACGCGACGCCGCGTCGCGCAACTACAAGGACGACAACCACAAGCCCGAGGTCATCGTCGCGCTGAGCGAGACCTTCACCGCCCTGGCCGGCCTGCGCGACATCGACGCCACCCGTCGTCTGGTCGACGAACTGGGCGACGGCGCCGGCGTCGACGCCCTGCGCGCGCGCCTGGCGACGACGGATGCCGCCGCGGCCCTGCGCGACACGATCGGCTGGCTCTTGGGTGCCGCCGCGCGCGACGACATCGAGCAGATCGTCGCGGCCGCGGCGGCGACGACGTCGACGGACTTCGCCGCCGAGCTCGCGCTCACCGCCTCGCTGGCGAGCGCCTACCCCGCCGACCCGGGGATCGTGGTGGCGCTGTTGATGAACCTTGTCGAGCTGCGTCGTGGCGAAGCGATCTTCGTGCCGGCGGGCGTGCTGCACGCCTACGTCGCCGGCCTCGGCGTCGAGATCATGGCCGCGAGCGACAACGTCCTGCGGGGCGGTCTCACGCCCAAGCACATCGACGTCGACGAACTGCTGGCGCTCGTCGACTTCACGCCCGCCGCACCGCCCCGACTCGCGCCGACGCTCGCCGGCACGGGCGCCGAGGTGTTCGACGCCGGGATCGACGACTTCGCGCTGGGCCACCTGGCATCCGGGGAGGCGACCGCCCGCCTCGACCTGCGCGGGGTGTCGATCGCGCTCGGTGTCGCCGGTGAGGCGCAGGTGACGGGTGCCTCGGGAGCCGTCGTCACGTTGAAGCCGGGCCAGGCGGCGCTCGTCACCGCCGACGAGAGCCCCCTGGCCGTCCGCGGGGACGGCGAGGTCTTCGTCGCGATGCCGGGGGCCTGAGCCGCGCCTCGACGTCGTGCGCGACGCGCCCGGCGCGTCGTGAAGGTTCAAGCCGCCCTTGAGCGTTTAGTATCCGCGACTTGACCGCAGCGAATGACACAGGTGTAATTATCACTACGCGGAATCGCGTCATGGGGGCTCGAGCGAGGCGGAGGACGAGATGACGACGTCACAGTACCGATCCGGCGTCCCGGAGAACTGGTTCGTCGACCCGGTCGACCTCGGTGTCCCGGGCGTCCGGCGAGAAGCCGAGGGCGAAGACAACGCCCTCGCCTGGCAGACCGATGCGCTGTGCTCGCAGACCGATCCCGAGGCGTTCTTCCCCGAGAAGGGCGGCTCCACCCGCGACGCCAAGCGCATCTGCACCTCGTGCGACGTCAAGTCGCAGTGCCTCGAGTACGCCCTGCAGAACGACGAGCGCTTCGGCATCTGGGGCGGCCTCAGCGAGCGCGAGCGCCGCAAGCTCAAGCGCCGCGCCTGACCCCTCCCCGGCGCGGCGTCGCTGATCGCGGGGACGCGCGCCTAGGCTGACCACGCTATGCCCGCGAGAGTCCACGCCATCCTCGTCGTGCGCCCCGAGGGACGCACGCCCGCCGCGCTCCATCTGAAGCGCACGCTGGCCGCGCTCGAGGCGCAGACCCGCCCCATCGACGCGTTGACGATCGTGCTCTGCGGTGCCGATCCGGCCCTGCGCGAGATCGCTGCGACCTCGGGCGCCGAAGGCGTCATCACCGCCTCGGCGGGAACCCCGTTCGCGCACGCCACCGCCCTGGCGACGCCTCGCCTGACCGGTGATGCCGTCTGGCTGCTGGCGCAGGACACCGCGCCCGAGCCCGATGCGCTGCAGCGCCTGGCCGGTGCGCTCGAACTCTCGCCATCGCTCGCGATCGCCGCCCCCAAGCTGGTGAAGTGGGACGACCTCGGCGAGATCGTGTCGCTCGGCATCAGCATGAACCGCTACGGCCGCACCGTCGAGCTCGCCGCCGGCGAACTCGACCAGGGCCAGCGCGACGGCGACGCCGATGTGCTCGGAGCCGACGTGCGCGGCATGCTCGTGCGCCGCGAGTCGTGGACCGCCCTCGGGGGCCTCGACCCGGCGCTGGGTGGCGCCGACGAGGGACTCGACCTCGCGATCCGCGCGCGCCTCGCCTCCGACCGCGTCTCGCTCGTTCCCACCGCACGCATCGCCGTCGCCGGAGACGGTGTCGCGGCCATGGCGCGGGGCCGACGCCGAGCGCGCCGGCGCGCTTTCGCGGAACGCACCGCCCAGCTGCACCGCCGCCTCGTCTACGCGCCCGCGGCCGCCGTCCTGCTGCACTGGCTGTCGTTCCTCCCCCTCGCGGCTTGGCGCACCGTCACCCACCTCGTCGGCAAGCAGCCGTACCGCGTGCTGCCCGAGTGGGGCGCGACCCTGCTCGTCATGCTCCGCCCCGCGGCCGTCGCCCGCGCCCGCCGTCGCATCCGCGCCGTGCGGTCGGTCGGGTGGTCGCGCATCGCCCCGCTGCGGGTGACGCGCGGCGAGATGCGCCTGCGCCTCGACGGCGACGGCGACACGACCGCTCCCGTCCGCACCGAGTTGCGGTTCTTCATCGGCGGTGGCGCCTGGACGGTCCTGGGGGCCCTGGCCGTCTCGGCGGCGTTGTTCGCCCCGCTGCTGGCGTGGCCCGTGCTCGGCGGCGGCGCGCTGGTTCCGCTCCGTGCGACCGTCAGGGGCATCTGGCAGGACGCCGCCTGGGGGCTCCGCCCCCTGGGACTGGATGCCATCGGCCCCGCCGACCCGTTCTCGGCCCTCGTCGCGCTCATCGGCTCGCTGTCGCCGGGAGATCCCTCGCGCGCCTTCGTCGTGCTGTGGGTCCTCGCCCTGCCGCTCGCGGTCCTCGGCGGATGGTTCGCCGCGACCCGCGTGACGGAATCGTCGCTGCTGCGCATCGTCACGGCCATCGCGTGGGCGCTGGCCCCGACCTTCTTCACCGCACTCACCGAGGGGCGCCCGGCGGGCGTGCTGGTGCACCTGCTGCTGCCCTGGCTCTTCTTCGCCGCGAGCGTCGCCCACCGATCCTGGGCGCCGGCGGGCACGGCATCCCTTCTGCTGGTCGCCGTGCTGGCCTGTGCGCCCTCGCTCGCCCCGGCGACCGTGGTGCTGTGGTCGGCCGCGCTCGTCGTGGTGGCCCTGGTCGCCGGCCGCGGCACCGCGCGGGTGGTGTGGCTCATCATCCCCTCGGCCGTGATCTTCGCTCCGCTGGTCTGGACGCAGCTGCGCGCCGGCAATCCGTGGGGTCTGCTCGCCGACCCGGGCGTCCCCTTCGCCGGGGACGAGGTCGGCGCCGACCCGCTCGGGCGCGCGCTGCTCGCCGCCGGATTCCCCACCTCCGACCCCGGCGGATGGGGCGCCTTCCTCGGCGGCGACATCCCCGTGTGGTGGGTCGGTCTGCTCGCCGCCCCGCTCGGCGTCCTCGCCCTGCTGTCGGTGCTGACGCCGCGGTGGATCACCGCCGCGGCCCTGATCATCGTCGCGGCGACCGGTGTCGCCACCGCGTTCGCGGCCGTCGGCATCGCCGTGTCGTTCGACCACGCCACGCCCGTGCCGCTCTGGCCCGGCGCCGGGCTGAGCTTGGCGTGGCTGGGCGTCGTCGCCGCCGCGGCCATCGCTCTGGATGCCGGTCTCGTCGGTCGCGCGAGCGTGTTGCGCCCGGTCGGCGCGCTCGTCGCCCTCGTCGCCCTGGCCGTCGCCGCGACTCCCGCCCTGACGGCGCAGACCGATCTCGGTGCGACGGGGGAGCCGCGGTCGGCACTGACCAACGGTCCCGCCTCAACGCTGCCGGCCTTCGTGGCGGCCGAGGGGCGCGGCTCCACCGCGATCGGCACGATCGTCCTCGACCCGCGTGCCGACGGCGTCCGCGTCGACGTCGTCTGGGGCGGCAGTGCCACCTTGGGCGGGCAGAGCACGGTCCTCGCTACGCGCACCACCGCCGGTGCCGCCGACCGCGAACTCGCCGACCTCGCCGCCGACCTGGTGACGCCGTCGTCCGACGACGTCGTGTCGCGCCTCGCCGAGCACGGCATCGGCTTCGTGCTGCTCGAGTCGGCGCCCGAGGGCGAGGACGACGTCACGCGCGGCAGCCGCCTGTCGGCCGCGACCTCGCTCGACCAGCGCGAGCGGCTCGACGCCGTCGGCACCACCGCCCGCGGCGATCTTTGGCGTGTGACCGGTGACGTGACCCCGCGCGCGCCGCTGAGCGGCAGCGACCTCGTCGTCTCGCGCGGCGTCGCACTCGGGGCGCTGGCCGTCGTGCTGGTCGCCCTGCTGCTGGCCGTCCCGACGGCGACGTCGCGCCGTGTCGCGCGCCGCACACCGCGCACGGTCGGACCGAACCCGGGAGGACAGCGATGAGCACCGATCGCCGCCTGGTCCGCTGGGCCACTACCAGCGCCCGCCTGATCGCCGGGACCGCCGTCGCGACGGCCGCCGTCGTCGGTACGGTTGTCGCCATCGCGGCGCCGTGGCCCTCGCTGACGGCCGACCCCATCCGCCTCGAGGCGGTCCCCGCGCCCGCCGACACCGTGCTCGCGTGCGACGGTCCGCTGCTCGCGCTCGGCCGCACCATCGAGCAAGCGGGCGCGCTGAGCGTCGCGGCCGGGCAGGACGTGGTCAGCGGCCCCGATGGGAGCGCCCTCGAGCCGTCGACGCTCTCCGGCGACGCCGGAGCCGAGACGGCAGCGCTGCGCGCCGCGCCGCTGAACGACGCCCGGGCACCCCTCGCCGCCGCGGGCAGCGCCCGCGCCGCGGACGCCGACCTCGCCGGGTTCGCGGCATCCGGTTGCCGTCCTCCGCTGGCGGAGTCGTGGCTCGTGGCCGGGGCCACCACCACCGGGGCGAACGACCTCGTCGTGCTCGGTAACCCCGGCGACGTCGCGGCGACCGTGCAGCTGTCGGTCTACGGGGCGCAGGGCGTCTCGACGCCGCCGGGCGGAAGCGGACTGATCGTGCCCGCCGGCGGGCAGCGCGTCGTGCCGCTGGCCGGTCTGCTGCTGGGCGAGGAGAGCCCCGTCGTCCGCGTCGTCGCGAGCGGTGCGCCCGTGCACGCCTCGCTGCAGGCGAGCCTGACCCGCACGCTCCTGGCCGGCGGCGTCGACCAGGCCGCCCCCGCGGCGCAGGCCGACACGCGTGTCGTCATCCCCGGCGTCGAGGTGCTCGTCGCAGGAGAAGCCCCGGGAACGATCCTGCGCCTGCTCTCGCCCGGAACGGATGCCACGGTCACGGTCACCGCGACGGGCCTCGACGGGCAGCCGACGCCGGCGCCCCGCGAGGTGCAGCTGACCGGTGGGCTGCCGACCTCGCTCGATCTGTCCGAGCTGCAACCCGGCGCGTACACGATCGACGTGCGCGCCGACCAGCCGATCGTCGCCGGCGTCTGGTCGACGACGGGCTTCGGTGAGGGAGCGGACTTCGCGTGGTACGCGGCCGCGCCCGTCTTCGGTGCCGAGAGCGTCATCGCGGTCGCCCCGGGCGCCGGGGGAGCGCTCGTGCTCGTGCCGGACGGCGATCGGGCGACGACCGCCACGCTCGCCCCGGCCGACGGGGGAGCCGCGCGCGCGATCGACGTGCCGGCCACCGGTGTCGCCGTGGACGTCACCGCGGGCGTCTACACGCTCTCGCCGGAGGCGCCCGTACGGGCCGCGGTGACCTACGCCTCCGAGAACGCGCTCGCGGGGTATCCGCTGTGGCCGGCAGAAGCGGCCGAACCGGCGATCACCGTCCTGCCCTGACCGACGCCGATCGGGTCAGAGGAAGCGGAACCGTTCGGGACCGAGGTCCCACGGGTCGCGGTCGAGATATTCGGCGGCGGCGCGGAAGACGGCACCCTCGATGACCATGCGGCGGTGCAGATCGTCGTCGGCGTGCGGGTGTCCGAGCCGCTCGATGGGTACGCGATAGAGGATGATGCGCTTCTCGTTGCGCAGCACCTGCCAGCGCGGGATGCCGTCGCCGGCCATCGGCGGCATGATCCCGATTTCGAACGACACCTCGCGCAACTCGCTCCACGCCGAGCGGAGGAACTCGGCCGCGGTGCTCACCGCGATGTCGAACCGCTCGGCGCGGGTGTCCAACGGGGGCAGGGGTGGCCGGACCACGGGACTGCGGTTCTCGCGACCATGACGACCGTGGCGCGAGGGACGGACGACCGGCGCGGCTTCGCGGGACCGTCTGCGCACCATGCAGCCATCCTACGGTCGGCGGCGCGGCGCAGACGCCCTGTCGGGGGCCTCGCCTAGGCTGAGCGGCGATGCGCGAGAGACTCTGCTCGAAGGTGGGTTGCGCCCGCGAGGCGATGAGCACCCTCACCTACGATTACGGCGACCAGATGGCCGCCCTCGGTCCGCTGGGCCCGGCAGGGGATCCGCACGCCCACGACCTCTGCGCGATCCACGCCGACCGGCTGTCGGTGCCCAAGGGGTGGGTCGTCGTCCGCCACGAGACCCTGCGCTCCTGACGCTCGCGCGTGCTCGAGCATCGCGTCCGTCGCGGTCCGAGTCGCCGGAGACGGCGCGCGGCTAGCGGGGGGCGAGGGATGCCGCGACCTCGCGTTCGCGCACCAGCGCACGGTACTCGCGGTCTCGACGCACCGCGGCCACGGCGCGCACGAGCGTCTCGGGGTCGACCTGCGGCACGGGCGCCACGAACGGCGCGACGTCGGACGCGAGCGCGGCGGCGAGCCGCTGGCGAGCCGCGGGCTCGAGGGCGTCGGCTCCGCGCACGAACTGCGACAGACGCGCGGCGACGCGGTCGGGCAGTCGCGAGACGTCGGCGGCGGACGCCCAGGCCTCGAGGCCCGGGGGCAGTCCCGGCGCCGGCGGAGGCAGTGGCCGGGTGCGGGTGCGCTCGCTCGCGGTGCCGGCCAGCAGATCGCCCAGGCGTTGGGCGCGCGGAGTGAAGATCCCCACGACGGCCGCGATCGCACCGAGCGTGAACCAGATCTCGAGCAGGCCGACCAGCGCGCGGATGAAGGCGTGACGGAAACCGGCGGCACCGCCGTCGACGCGGACGATGCGGCCCCCGACCGCCAGCCGACCGAGGCTGCGGCCGCGCGACAGGGTTTCGACGGCGGTAGGGACGACCACCGTGACGATCACGAGCAGGCTGATCGCCGCGATGCGGCCCGCGCTCTCGGGGACCGACCCAGACACGATCAGCCACGCGAGCAGGAACCCGCCGCCGACCAGCAGCGCCAGGCCGATGGCG